>Ga0214921_10000013_pt1 | contig 373949 bp, 442 predicted proteins | sample LL1505_MetaG_FD_177992 | JGI IMG/M metagenome (GOLD analysis project Ga0214921, IMG submission 177992) | Freshwater microbial communities from Lake Lanier, Atlanta, Georgia, United States - LL-1505 | ecosystem: Environmental > Aquatic > Freshwater > Lake | place: USA: Georgia | collected... | reverse complement strand
GCCCAATCAAGAAGTCAATGATTATGATGTTACAAAGTTACCAGTACCGAATGTAGGCGTTGTTCCAGAGACTGGAGTAACTCTCCAATAACTGCCCGATACTCCCTGTACTATAGCATTTAGGGCACTACCAAACGCAATTTGTGGAAGAATAGTGCTTGTGGTAGCACCGACTGCAAACATGCCTTTGACCATGATGCTTCGGTTGACGGTAGTACCTGCTGCCAAAATAACACCACTGGTTACTGTTGGCAAGGTAGTTGTGCCTGCAAAGTTTTGTATTGATGCGGATGTGGTTGGAGCAGATGCACCTGTACCACTTACATACGCAATGCCAGTTACTGTGGTATCATAGTGATACCAAGCCGGTACAATGTTACCACCAAATGCAAACTGCATGGTTGAGGAACCGGGTGTTACGCTAAATCCTAGTAGGACTTTGAGTTCAAACTCGTACACAGTATTTGCAAGCACCACCAATTGGCCAACAGTGTTGCTTGCTCCGCCAAACACACTATAACCAGTGTTAGTAGCGGTAATAGTAGTACCACCGTTTAGGCTTGAGTTGGCACCCAGTGCAAAGAAGTGTGATACTGGCACCACTGCACGGCTTGTTGCGGCAGGAGTGGCATACCAAACACCGCTAGCATGTTCAACAGCACCCACACGTGGAGTTGTTAACAATGAGCCGGTTGCAATTAGTAATGGTTCTTGTGATGTTGTGCCGCCGTCTAGTGCAAGGTTACCAGCAGTGATACCGCCAGAAACACCCATGCCGCCGCCTGGAATAACAATGGCCCCGGTTGTTTTGCTTGTGCTTGCAACCGCGGCGTTGGCAGCAATAACACCACCAACGTTTAGTTTGGCTGCAATACCTGCGCCACCTAGTACAACTAGAGAACCAGTTGCACCGTTACCACCTGCTGTGGATTCTGTGCTAGAAGCCGCTACCAAGTTACCGTAGTTTGTGCTTGAACCCAGAGTGCCGATAAAGCCTGCGCGGTTGACCCACAGGTTACCAGCAATACCTGCGCCGCCGTCTGATTGTGACCCGTCAGCAAAGAATACTGATCTAATTTGTAGCGCACCTGATGTATAACTTAGACCTCTTGCACCCGAAGACAAGTAAACGTTACCTGACGCCGCACCAATTGGAGTACCATAGTATGGGTTAGTTGCTAATACCTGGTAGTTGTTGGTAGTGGTACCGGCAACTGGGGCCCAGCCACTGATGTTGTTGATGTTGTGTGGTTGACCAATGTATGTGTCACCAAACACGTTTATACCACCTAGTGCTGTGAGAGCACCAAGTTGTACAGCACCAGAGCCGCCTGCTAGTGAAACTGCATACGGAGTCAACGGCGCAGTAATTGGTGTACCAAATGCGTTTTCTTTGTTTAGCACGTACAATGAACCAGAGTCATCTGTACCAATGTTCATATCGCCCGAAATACTTGCACCAACTAGTGCTGTGCTATTGCCCAGCACCAGACCACCAGTTGAAATATTACCTGCAATAACGTTGGTTGCATTGTCTACATAGATGATACCAGTCTTTGGTACGCCTGTACCAAACAACACGTTGCTTTCAAAGATCGCAGAACCTTTTGAACGCAATGCCACAGTGGAAGTACGTCCAGCTGAGTTACCAGCGGCTCGAATCAACGAGCTGCCATCTAGTTGCAGAGTACTGGAAATAGTTACACCGTTTGCAGAGCTTGCATCCGACATGTAAACATTACCACTAACACCCATACCGCCTTTAACAACAACAGCACCACTGGCTGTATTGCCGCTGAGTGATGTGGCTAATACATATAAGCCAGTTTGTGCGACACCACTTGTGCTTTGGCCGCCAACATACAAGTTACCAAGTACCATGCCGCCGCCTTGTATCTGGAATGCACCAGACGCCAAGTTACTTGCGGTTGCTGTACTGTTGGAAAATAGCGCACCGCCGGCAATAATATTCTTAACAGTTGCAATACCACCGCCCACAGCAAACGCCGCTGTAGTAGTGTTAGTAGCTTCAGTTGTTGATGATAGGCCAAATGTTCCGCCTACATTCAATGCACCACCAATACCAACACCACCGGATACCACAAGAGCACCTGTTGTTGTGGCATTACTTACTGTGGCAATTCCAACAGTGACAGCTTTGTTGAATGACCAACGGTCATCTTGTGCAGTTTGTGCACCACTGTTGACGTATTCAATATTGGCAAATGCTGTATCAACAGAGATACCAGATGAATTGGCAAGAGTAGCACTACCAATACCTTGGGCAATAATGATGTTCTTGTCGTCGACTGTCATCACAGTTGAATTGATAATAGTTTGCACACCATTAACTGTTAAATTACCAGCCATGACAATGTCTTGATTGTTGTCAATGGTCATGGCTGAGGTCAATACACCGCCATCTCGCTTGGTAGCGAAGATGATATTACCACCAAGGCCGTAACTGGTATTTGAACCAGTTGCATACATACCAATCACAGCCAGTTGTTGGAAACTGTTGTTGCTGTCGTCCTTGTTCTTTGTGTAGCCTAGACCGTTGAAGTAACCAAGGTAATCATTTGCGTTGACCACTGTATCGGTTATTGTTGCGGCACCAGCGGCGCCAGGATCTGCGGTACGGCTTTTAGCAACAGAGAATCCAGCAGTCTTCATCAGTGCTGGGCTGTTGCCGCCATCGGCAAAGTTTTGATAAGATGTAACGCCACCGCGAACAGAGAATGTGTCAGTGCCTGCTTTTGTGTTGCTATCAATTTTAGATGACACAGCAAACAAATTGCCCCAACCTAGTCGTAAGGTCGGTACTTCATATGTACCAATACCGGCCATGTAGAAGTTTGGATCACGGAACACAGGATTGCCGCGAGTTAGTTCACGCACAAAAATAGTTGTACCAGAGTCAACGCTAGAGAATTCAAAAATGTAATTGCCAGCGTCAGTGAATGTAATTAGTTTAGAGCTAGCAATTTCACGTAGGCCAGGAATACTTGCTAGGTCTGTAGTTAAAGTAGAAGGAAGTTCTAATGTACTTGTAACAGTACCAATGTTGATATACAACACCAAACGAGAATATTGTAGTGCAGACGGCCAATTTTTAATAACAGAATTGATTTTGATTGAGCCAGTAGCATTCAATTTATGAATATTGCCAAGAGCCAGATCAAGCTGAATTTCAGTTGCAGTAGCGGCACCAACTTCACCCCAGTCGTACACAGTTTCAGTCAAGTTTTTAGTTTGAATGTTTTTAACTTGTGATCCCAGGAAGTTGTTGTCTAATGAGCTGCCTGACAGCGCACTCTTCAAAATTACTTTGGATTGCATGTCTTCAACTTCTTGTTTAATGAAGATGAAGTTATTTTTGATGTTGGTAAAATTATCGCGAAAGCCTTGACTGTCATTGTCTTGCCCTGCGATAGGGTAATTACCATTGATGTTGAACGGGTTTACTAAGCTGGCCATTATCTAAATACTCCGGTTTTGGGGAACTTTAGATATTTATCTAACGTTCCAGGCTGGTTATAGTTGTCTCTATTGCTTGCAAAACGGGTGCCTGTACCGTCGAAGCTAGTGTTATCTGTGGTGCTTGTTGCTTGTGAGCTCAACAAACTGTATTCAGGAACAGTTTTTCCTGTTTTGACCAGTGGGTCGTAGAACAGTTTGCTTGACTCATTTTTAACAGTGACTACCTGTCCTGTCAGAATCTGTCGTACAAACTCCATGTTAACGATACCAGCAGATGAAACATTTACTTTCCAAATACCAGCACGTTGATTACTAATTGTTGGATCATTCAATGATTCAAGATATCCCGGAACCACAGTCAATTGATCGTAGCCGGCTGTATCGTATCCTAGTCCAGACTCTGGTTCGTCGCCGAATGTTTCGCTGTACAAGTTCCAGCCATCATTGACTCCGCCAAATCCTTCTTGGTCTGCAAAGATAACAGTATCGCCGTCCAGTACGTTGTAGCCCAGGAGATTCAACTCGGTTTGTGTCACATAATTGAATCTATCAAATGCAATATCTCGCACTGCCCAGTCAACAGTAAAGCCAGGACTTTCGCTTAGGATAACTCCAGTGTCTCCAACTACTATAGGAATGTTTGCGTTTCGTGACACACCGTTTATCTTTGATGCGGTAAATCTATCAGCAATCGACCATTTGGTTCCAGTCAAGCTAGAAGCAATAGCTCCTCGTGCGCCAACTGCAATATACGAATTATTCACGTATGCAACAGATTTCAAGTTGTCAGTTATACTTGTGCTATAGCGTTTCCATGCATCTGCCACGGTGTCTTTAAGCCAAACATTACCTTTGTCACCAACAATAATCCACTGGCCGTCAAAATATCCAACATCACCGAGATTTAATGTTGTGGTAGTATTGTCGAGAGTCCATGTCAGACCATCATCGGTGCTGGTGATAATTTGACCTTCATCACCCACAGCAATCCATGCACCATCAGCATAGGCGACACCTCGCAAGGTGCGGTTGGCCAAAGATACAATTGGTAACGACCATGTGTCGGCATCTGTACTGCGTATGATAGTACCCTCATTGCCAACTGCAATAAAGGTGTAATTTGTTGCGGTGCCAGACGCATAGCTACGGCCACCCACTGCCTTCAAGTCACCGTACAATAGACCAAATCGTTGTGTCCAAACATTGACGCCAGTAGTCTTGGTAATGATCAACCCTCTGTCGCCAACAGCAACCCATTGATTGCCTGCATAAACGATATGATTAAGCACAACGTTTGTCAAGCTGTAACCAATCAGTCGATCTTCTCCAAGGTTGATATTGGCCAACAGTGGATTGCTGAGGACAACACTGGTATCAGTCTTTCCGATAATAGTAGTGCCACCGGTGACCAATGTTGGACTATAGAATGCTAGTGCTATGTTGCTCACCCCAGCGATTGTGGTAGGATCTGCAAACCTGATAGAAATATTAGCAGTAACTCCGTTATCAACAAATTCACTAACAGTTGAACTCAGTGGTAAGTTTGGTCCAATGACTTTCATACCACGGAATATTTCGCCGTTGATACTGCTCAATGCTGTGCTGACATACAACTCAGTGCTGGTTCGAGTAAATGTAATGTTGCTGTTAGCAGTTGCGGAAATATTAGCAGATGCAAAGGTAACATAGATATTTGCCACTCCAAGAGTTACATTGGATGAAATATTGGCTACCACAGCACCAGCTGGAATGTTTGTTCCTGCAATAGCTTGTCCTACTGCAAAAGTTTCTGGAACCACATTGGTAGGAGCAAGAATAGTCATGCCAGTCTGGTAAGCAAATACGTTTGAATTTGTAACAGCGGCATAGACATTACCGAGTGCAAATCTGTCCAGTACAGTGGCATTGCCGAAAGTAACATTGGAAATAAAATTCCAAGTCACATCACTGCTGTCACCAGTGGCGACAACAGAATACACTTCTGATCCGACTGTGAGCTGGCTGGTATTGCTGATGTTCAGGGTATAAGATCCTGCAAGTGCATTGGATGTGATTCGATGAGTAAAATCTAATTCTGTGCCAGCGTTAATTGATTGGGTAACTGGCTCACTGATATCCGCATAAGTGAATCGAGCACGTACAGTTGTGCCAGAGTTAATTGCTGTTAATCGTGGATAATAATTGGCTCTTACATTGCCAATTGTAGCAAAACTCAATGTGGTTGATCCTGCCGCTGATGCCGCATTGGTTGTCAATACGTATACGTTTCCACGCAAGTCATCAAATGTGACTTTTGTGCCAATTGGTATCAAGTTTGTGGTCGGGTTGTTGAGTGTAAGTTGACTACCGACGTTGGCAGTTACCACAGTGGCGTTGGCATTTCCTATGTCAATTCCTTTAACAACCACTCCGTAACCAGGATCAATTGATTCAATGGTGTCAAGATATATTTCTTGATTGCCTGCAGGAATCGCAGTAGTTACATTTGCATAAATGAAGTCCCCGTTGGTCCACGAGATAAACTGTAGCGTTGTTCCAGATGGAATAGCATTTGCCACATTGGCCGATAATCTCAAGGTATATTCAAGTGCAGTGACATAGCTTCTGGCACTGGTTACAAACTGTGCTGTTGGCAACACCTCGTCGCCTATAGAAATCTTACTGGTATAAGCATACGGCAATCTATCATCACCGTTTGCAACATCGGTTAACAATCCAAAACTGTATCCAAAATCAATTGCCTGTCCTTCAGCGGTCCAATTGGTTCCGTCTGTACTAGATAAAATGCTACTACCTGCACCCACTGCGGTATATCCATAGCCAGGTTTATACACAACAGATTGCAAGTTGTTACTGGTTCCGCTGGCCTGAGCAATCCATGCGCCCTTGTCCACGGTTCCTGTGCTTGGTATCAAGTCAAACGTTGTGGCACGGCTTGTTTCAAATGCACCAGTATCAGGATTAAAGTTAATACTCAATGTACGATCCCACTGATAACGATCTGCAACAAACTTAAACGTATTCATAATATCTGTCACAGCATATCCTGATTGTAACAAACTTGCACGATAACGATATAGTAGTTTATCGCCTTGTCCTGGGTTGGCATAGGCCAGTACCAGTCCACGCACTAGACCTAGCGGCTGTCCAGTGTCGGGTTGTACGCTTAACATCCAGTCCGGTAATGCACCTTGGAATTCGTACCCAACACCTTGAGAAATGTCATTTGCCATGTTGGCAAAACTATTTGAAAATACAGTTTCTTCAAATGTCACATCGTTACCAGTGATTGATCCAAAGTCGTCGCTTCTAGATATACGATCATTGATACCGTGAAAGTCATCGCGATCAAGACCCGGTTGTGATACTAGTCCGTAATTGACTTGTGCAAAAGTGTTGTTTGAAATAATTTCTACGCCAGTTTCGGTGGAAGAGTTGTAATCTAATACATCAACATACAGTACTTCATATTTGACACTGCCGTCACGATTACGTGCAACTGCTTTGCGAATAGTGCCAAAGTCAATCTTTTTATCATAGTGATGAGCACTCATTGCATCAATATATAATGCCGCAGCCTCTGCCTTGATGCCAGGCTGTACTAACATGGTCAAGTCCAGGTGTACACCAAAGTAAGGATCGTTTTGTCGATAGATAACATCACTGGTTGCTAGGTTTGGATCCGACACAATAGAACGGAACACCTGGCGCAATGATGCAGGTAGCAGAGCTTTGAGATACAAGTTCTCATATGGCTTCTCGTTGATATTACTAATGGTCAGCGTAAACTCTTTTTCGTCATATATGGTTGCATCAGCATTTTCAGCAATGATAGTAAATTTATAATAGGTGTCGTATGTCTTGGTCACAGGATTATATGTGACTGTTGAATTATTGCGATCCAATGTCAAGTCGTCAAAGCTGGTTCGTCCGGAGATCAATCCGTTGCTTAAAATACTCAGACCCTGCGGAATACGCACGTACTGTCCACTCTTGACACGATAGGTAAGTGCCGCGCCTGAACGTGAACTAGCTTCAATTCTAAGAGTACTAACAGTTCCGTTGTCAATACTGCCTAAATCACTGCCTGTTGCCCATGTGATAATGTCTTCTATTTCGCTCAAGACTTTTAGTCTGAATGTAACAGGTTGGCTTGCACGTCGACTGAATGCAGTGGTGCTGATAGGAACTTCAACATATGCTGTGACAGTGAATTCGTATGTTGATTCATATGAAGTGGTTGTGCCTAGGGTACCAATCAACCATCCAGTATTCAGATCAATGAATATACCACTCGGCAAACTTAAATCACTTTGGTCAAAACTCTTGCCGTCATATGGTACAATAGTGTACACATTGTTGTTGTCGTCTGGAACCGGCGCAACCCCTTGATCAAATCTTGCTGGGCCACCGGCGTTAACACTCCATTTGACTTTGTAATTTGGATTGGCATAAAATGCCTTGAATTGGTAAGCATAGCTTTGCAATTGGCGAACCGGCGGCAAATCGGTTGCCACAGTTGTGATGCTGGGATACTGATAGCCATCGCGGTCCGCGGTGTACAATGCTGAATCAGCAGTGATCAAAATGTTATCAATCAAGAAGAAAGTTTTTGCATAGATACCAATGCGGTAACGTTGGTAAGCATAGTTGATGCCATCAAATATCCTAATGGTAAATTGATAAGTTCGACTATCACTGGCTCCTTCAAAATCGTATACAAATTGATCATATCGTCCAACATCATACGCCGCTGTTCCTAGATCGCCAGCGGCAGGCGGTGCCGCGGCAAATCCTGTTATCAATCCAGCCTGACTGATAGCCAATCCAGGCGGCAATTGACCTTGCATGATTGCCCACTCTAATACACCAGTTGGACTTGTCTCTTGTTTTAAGATTTGTATTTCAACATAGTCACCGTCGAAGTAACGACCTAGGTCTTCCAGCCCGTCGCTGGTCAATGACGTGATGCTGGCAACGGCTGGCGTGCTATTGGCGCCAGTGATTGTAATATTAGGAGCAAGAGTGTAGCCTGTGCCTGGACGAGTTAGTCCAATGCTTTTGATTGCACCATTGCCAAACAAATATACTTTGCCCGGCAATGCAAGCTCACCACCTGCGGTAACAGGAGCATCAATGGCCGCAACAACGTTGGCACTGTAATATCCTAGTCCACGGTTGGTAAAGTCTAATAAAATATTACCAAAGCCAGAACTTACCCCTTCACCACGAATGCCTGTGGTCAGGATAGTGGGAGGAATAATGCTGTTGATGAACAAGCTAAATGTACGGTCTGCAATTTGGTTGGCGGTATTTCTGACACGAACTGCAAAGCGAAATTCTCGTGCAACATTGCTACCCACAGTGTCAATTTGAGGTGTACCTGCCAGTGTGCCGTTGGCGGCCAAAGTTAAGCTGGTTGGTAAACTACCGCTCAGTAGCGTAAAGATCGCAGGTGTTGTAACTGGATTATCTACTTCCAGCGACAACACCACTTGTGTATTTTCAGAATAGGTGCCTAGATTACCCTCAGGCGTTACCCACGTTATCTGTGCCATATCTGTTCCATTTTATGTATTTATGGAACTGCAAAAGTGGCTTAGGCCTGCGCTTCGTTCCAACGTAGTGTCATACCCACATTACCCATGATTCGAGAACCAGTGGATGGATAAAGTTGTATGTTAATGTACAAACTGTCAGATCCGTTGGGGAAAGTACCACGTCCGCCCACTGCACTTTGCGTAAGTTCTTTGATACCTGACAAATCTAACTGGTTTAGCTGTCCAGGACTTGCAAGGAATTCAAAAATCTTTTCGCCTCCAATGGCCGCTGTGTTTGCAGTAAATGTTGGCGCTGCCGCAATTTGTGTAAAACTAGGCTGTGCGCCGTAACCTGCAGAGTTTAGCGGTGCCCATACTTCGTTTGCTTCGTAGTAGTTGCTTGGATTCAGGATACCTTGTACAAGGATAGCAGAGTTTGCTTCAATCACCGAGGTGGCGCTGTATGCTGTACGCACACTGTCAGTGACTGCGGCATTGCCCACTGTTACGTCGATGTTTTGTAGCAACAACTGAGCACGATTTAACAATTCTTTAACGCCCAAATCGCCAGTTAATCCATTACTTGCACTAGGTGCCAATCGAATACCAAATTTTGAAGTTAAGGTATTGCTAATAGGAGATGGTTGGAATGAGTATGAGAACGCATAACCACGATCCAGGTCAAATCCGCCGTCCATGATGTATGAACTACCCCAGTGACTGATGTTTGGACTTGCTGTCAATGACACAAGCTCAATACCTGATCCTGGGCCGTGTGCAATAGGAGCAGGTACGCCGTGGATGGTTCTGTAAGAACCACCAATGAACACGTTGGCACCTGCACAACGAGTCAATCCGTTTAGAATTGGATATGGAGTATCGTTACGGTTGATACTTGAATACTTGATCAATTCATAGTTCATGTAGATATAACCAGTGTCTGGTAAGAATGTCACATCGCTCACAGCACAGCTGGTTGAGCTGGTTGTCAAGCCGCCTGTGGTCTTCAACTGTACAACACCGTTAGATGCTTCGTTTGAAACTTCATAACGAATAGGTAAGTTAGCTGAACGCATGGAAGCAGTAACGTTGATGTTGTTTTGTTTCATGCGATGTAGGATAATAAAGTTACCATCTGGACCACGTACCATGAAGTCCATAAAACCGGCACCGTACCAGGTAAACTGAATACCAATCATCTGCATGTGGTTTGGATCCATCTTGTAACCACTTGGACCAGTTCCGTCAGCTGTATCGTAGTTGAAATTTGCTTGTTTGACTCGAACTTCCTGTACTTTCCAAATGTAATTACCTGACGTGGTTGATGCACCACGGAAGTCAGGTGTAACAGCAATTTGTGTTGTGCTTGTGATATAGTTCACCTTGTGAACCATGCCCTTGATAACAATACGATCGCCAATTTTCAACTGACTTGCCCACAATGTATTGACACCATCGATGGTGTTAGAGCCTGCGGTAAATGTTGCAGTACCTGCAAGTTGTAGTGTTGATGTACGTTTGACAACGTTGAAGTATTGTCCGTCGTATTCGTAGAACATACCATTGGCATCATCATGCGGGCCTGTACGAATACAAGCACCGTGCCACTGGTACATGTACAATTTTGGAACAGCCGCCACGTCAGCGCCAGTACCAACCACGTTGTTGGTAGCAAGAACATCCAGTGATACATCACTCACAATACCAGTAACTGTGTATTGTGCATTGAATCCAGAACTGGTAGTTGAGTCCACACATCCTGTGATACGAATCACAGCGCCAATTTGGCAACCATGTGGTACGCTGGTTGTGATACGCAAAATAGCAGAACCTGCTGATTGCTGTGGATAGTTATTCACAGCAACACTGACAACATCATAGTTGGGAGCAAACAACACACCGGTGGTGTACAACAAGCCTTTACCAGACTGGTATCGGAAATATTTCTTACTTTGACGAGTAGCGGCAGCACCATGTGCCGCACTGGCTGTGCCCATTAGTACACCGCCGTCACCTGGGCGATGCAGGAAGAAACCGTCATTGCGTGTGTATACTTTTAGTTTGTTTGTGCCTGAGTTGGGTGCAACGTTACCAGAAGTAATAACTTGGCCACGTGCAGTGAATTCAACTTGGTATGCAGTTGGAATGCTATTGGCATAATAGCTACCGACTAAATTTTGGAATTGATTGGTATTGAATGTGGGGTCTCCACCAATCATAAGAGGCATGCCTGGCGTAAAACCATGTGATGAGCTAAAGTGGATGGTGATGCTGGATGGAGTAGCACCATTTGAGCTAAACTGAACAGCAGGCAAATCTGCACCAGAGTAGAATCCGCCTTTGCGTATCAAAGTACGTGGACTTAAAATACTTGCGTTGGCTGTGCCTGCTAACGGAGTAACTTGACCTTTTGCATAGTAAGAGAATGCATTTGCATTGGCACTGAACACAATAGAACTACCTTGTGCTCGAGTAAAGCCAGTTGCGTTAACGTCTGCGCCTTGTAATGTAAAAGGATCATTCACGGCCAAGCCGTGTGCTGTGCTGTAGACTGTGATAACACTTGGATCAGTGTTGCTAGATGAAAGAGCAGTGGTGACTAGTTCGGCACCTGTTGCTTCGTACACGCTTGGATATTGGTTAACCAATTCAAAGCCTTGCCATTTGGTAGCTTGCAGTCCGTATTCAAAGTCAGCGTCAATTTGTGATTGTGGATTGGCCACACGTTGACGCTCAATCGCATCAGTGCCGAAGTCGCCCCAGGTACGCACCAATTGGTATTGCTCCTCAACGAAGATACTTAGTTTATCTGCTGGATCATGGCTGCTGGTATCAATACTTGTGAGATAAATTCTTGTTTCGCCAGATCCTGGTGTGTTTTGAATAGACGCAGTTCCAACTGTCAATGACCCAAGAGGAATATTATCGTAGGTTACTACAGATGTATCTGCGGTACTGGTTTTGATACCGCCTGGAGAGAATGATGTTGTTGCACCTGTGTTTAATGTGTCGGCAAAGTTGTAAAGAATAGTACCTCGGGTGACGTTGGTAATCAACAACAACTTGTACAAGTCTTGTTTTCCTTCGACTATAATATAGCCGTTTTTGCCATCGCCGCTGCCGACACCTGCATGGCCAGTGCCCACACCGCCTGGTACATATACGTATTTTTTAACTTGCTTCTTTGACATTTTATGATCCTAATCCAATTGCGAAACCAACCACTGTGGCGGTCACGTATTCTTTTGTTGTTACGCTTTTAACTGTGGGAATTGACGATACAGTTACGTTGGCAAATGTACCAATTCCTGATTGCACATGCTGAGATATTACATTGCCGCCAACGTTGGCATAGGTGCCAACTACCAAATTAGCATTAACTTTAGCATTTGCACTGACTGATAATGTTAGTGCTTGCAAATTGATGTTTGCTGTGACATTGTTGGCAATCAAGTTGCCCGAGATAGCAAGTGCAGACAATGTGCCTGTGCTGGTAATATTGGGTTGCGCTGCCGTTTGTATGGTTCCGGTGACTTCAGTGAATGCACCAAAATAACTTATGACACTACGCTTCAGAGCTGGATTGGCAGCACTACCAGCAGTGACGTTACCGCTGGTGTTGTTAAAACCTGTTGTGGTCACGTTACCTGTTGCAACTGCGGCATCTAACTGCACCACGCCGCCAACTTGTAGCGTAGCGGCAGTAATTGAACCCTCCACGTTCAAGGCCTTGGCGTATGCCGAGCTTAGATAAGCAGTACCACCAACGCCTAGACCACCAGTTACAACCACAGCACCAGTTACGTTACTGGAACTTGGTGTAGTGGCCACAAACGTGGTTGGGTTAGCAACAGTACCGCCCGAGAACGTTGTACCAACTGTGGCAATTTCAATACCGTCAATGTAGTATGGGCCGCCCGACCAATAGCTTGGAGAACTTGCTTGCAAACTAACATTACCAGTTGCGACTAAATTGCCTGTTGTGAGATTTTGGCGAGCCAGGTCCAAGAACAGGAAGTTGTCGTTGGCTTTTACAAAGGCATCGCGTATCGAGTCGCCTGTGCCATCGTTTGGTACCGAGCCAACATCTATGTCTTGTATCGCCATTTTTATTTCCTATTTGTCATATTTAGTGCTGTGTGTACCGTCCAAATTAAGAGTTAATGGCAATACGTGTGGCTGTAACCGTAACATCTTGCCCTACGTTGTTGGTAAATCTAAAGTTAATAGCATCACCGCTGATCACAGCGTCAAATGTTGCTAGTAAACTTGTGGGTTGGTTGGTTAATCGGGCAAACTCGGTTGTGTACACATAAGTGCCGTCATGTGTTAGCAAAAACTCACTGGCATAAACCACAGTGGAATATGTTGCTTGTACAACATATTTGGCTGTGCGATATTGCTGTAGTCCAAATGTATCTAGTATCTGTGTGGTAGCACTGGGAACAGCAACATTTATGCTTCTAGTAGAAACAAACGGATCAACGTCCGTAAATGCCATTGTGCCTAGATCGGCATTGGTTGGAATTTGATTTGGTGCGTTACCAATTAAATTAACTGTTGTCATTTATTATGTTGCCCCTTCGGCTCGAACCCGTGTTAGTGTTTGCAATTCGTTACCAGTTACCACAGCTGAGAAGATTTGCAATTTAGAAATTGTGCCATTCAGTACGCTGGTGCCCGGACCGGCACCAATTTGTATTTGCGTGATTGATTGGCTGACGTTGCCAGAGCTGGCATAAACGTTGCCTACGTTGTTGTAAGCACGACCAATTAGGCCAGTGCGGCTAAAGTATGCTGCCACCTTGCCAACTTCACTGGTTGATACATACCCACGCAATGCACTTGAAGTCAAGTTGGCAACAGGTACTGAAATATTGCTGTTCAACGAGACGTTGCTTTGCAATACACCACTTGAGTAAATTACCAAATTAGCAAAACGTGCTACTGGGCTTGAAGTTTTATTTTCTGCCACAATGCTCACGCGATTGTTGACTGTGCCGTCATTGAAGCTGACCAATGTTGAACGTTGTACACCAGTCAGTGTAGTCGGACGATAGTTCAAACGTGCATCAACCATGACACTGGTCTGGGATGACACATACTTGCGAGTAAATTCAGCTGAAGTAATAGTAACAGTATCTGTGCCACGGGTGTTGGCAACAGTTGTGTTTGGAACATAGCTGGTTGCAAAACCACCAGGTTCCAGCTGGAGACCGTATACATAAGCACCAGCAGTGCCTGTACCTGTGTAAGTGACAAGTCCACCATCAGCCAATGCCAGTGTCACTGTACCGTCAGTATTGGTTTTGGTCACTGTACTAGAAATTCTGTACCAACCGTTGGCTTGCAGTTCAATGGTACTTCTATGTGCTGGTGCTCCTGTACCTTCGTGATCAACCACGCCGTTGGTCAAGTCAAATATAGTTGGATCGCCTTCGCCTTGGAAGATCAACGACACTTGATCTTTTTCACCTGCCTTGGCAAAGGCGCTGGCTGTGTAGATAGCACCAAGTGATACAGTTGGAGAGTATGGTGCTTGTTGTGCAATGCCGTGGATGTTGAGTGTGGCATTGTCGACTAGTTTGTAGGCATTGTAGTTGCCGTCTGGGCTGGGTGTTGCACTTGACACAACCGACACAGTTGCATTGGTTGTTGCATACACAGCAGTGTTAGCAAAGCTGTTGGACTCACGATACAAGTTTTGACGAGTTTCTTCAATCATCAATCCCAAGCAAACACCTGTTGATGGGTCATGGGTAAAGCGAGGAGCATATGCAGGTGCTACACGTAAGTTACCACGAACATCGTAGTACGTTGCTGGTCCTGTGCGTGAGTAGGTAATGCTCTGTGGCAAGTTTGGATTGTTTGCAAAGTCAAAGTTGATACTTGGACGAATGCTTGGGGTACTATTGGATGTGGCTATTGCAGTAAACACACCAGTGCTTGGTGTTGCGTTACCAATTGGTGTACCGTTGATGGATGCTGCCAAAAACGCTGTAAAGTTCACGTTACCAACGATGGTTGCTTCGCCTTCCACCCACAAGTTACCTTTGGTAGCAATACCGCCTGTGACTTGTAACGCACCTGTACTACTGCTTGTTGTTGTAGCAATGCTGTTGATGTAGACTGTGCTGTTGCTGTTGCTTGGAGCACCAACCACTAGGTTACCACTGATACCAGTGCCGCCACGTACTTGTAGCGCACCGCTGTTGATATTGGTTGCTGTGGTACGTGCATTGGCAAAACCGTTGCCTGTGATAGTACGAGCACCAACAGTGATGTAAGGAGCATAAATGCTGGCAGCAACATTCAGGTCATTGTTGACAATAACATTGCCAAGTCCAGGTAGACCAAATCCACCTTCTGGAAACAAACCACCTTTTAGTGTCAGGTCATTACGGATCGTGGTATTACCAAATCCAGAAATTGCACCAATGTTTACAGTTGTTGCTTCACCGCCAATACTGATAGTTGTAACGCTACTATCAAACATTGACACGTTTGCTCTGTTGCTGATAAAGTCCACAGATGGTTGTGTACCAAAGAAGTACATGTCGCCACCAACTCTAACGTTGGTGAGAGCAATAATATTACCACCAGAAATAACGTTACCGTCTGCAATCAAGTTACCACCGGAGTAGATTTGCTTGGAAGCACTAATACCACCAGGAGTTACGATTGCGCCAGTAACTGATGATTCGGCTTCTGTAGTGCTACTGGCTCTCATGGTGCCAACAAATACATTTGTAATCAGTGCCGAGCTTGCTTGCACGTTGGCATTTATTGCATTGACGTTGGCGCCCAACACAACCAATTGGTTGGTGATGTTTATGCTACTCAAAGCATTGACATTGTTTGTGAGAGCAGTATTACCAGTTACAGTCAAGTTGGCAACCTGCGCGGTTCCAGTCACTTGCGTGTTTGATGATACAGAGTTACCAGTGGTGTGTGTAGCTGTGGCATTTACATCGGCTGCGCTGACGTTGCCTGTGACAGATAATGATGTTAAAGTACCAACACTGGTAATGTAAGGTTGAGCATTGGTTAACACCGTGCCTTGCACTTCAGTAAATGTAGCAGTAGTGCCACTTACGTTGCCTGTGCTTGCATTACCTGTAACAGCTAATGTTGTTAGAGTGCCGGTACTGGTAATAAAGGGTTGTGCATTGGTTCTTAGCGTACCTGTTACATTGGTGAATGCACCAGTTGTACCACTTACATTGCCTGTTGTGACATTGCCTGTCACACCCAACGACACCAATGTACCGACTACTGTGATGTTTGGTTGCGATGATGCTGTTAGTATACCACCATAGATCAGTGTGGCCACTACGTTGCCGCTGATATTACCAGTAACAGTTAAATTACCTAGTGTACCCACACTGGTAATATGCGGTTGTGCATTGGTTCTTAGCGTACCTGTTACATTGGTGAATGCACCAGTTGTACCACTTACATTGCCTGTTGTGACATTGCCTGTAATACTAGCAGTTGCGCCAATGTTGGCATAGGTTGCATTTAGATCTTTGACTGTTACACCATTGGCAGAAATATTTGCCGCTGTGGTTGTACCAGTAACAGTTAAGTTGCCTAGTGTGCCAACTGCTGTGATATTGGTTTGACTTGCAGTTTGTAGGGTACCTGTTACATTGGTGAATGCACCAGTTGTACCACTCACGTTACCTGTAGTAACGTTGCCTGTGACTGCCAGTGCTCCTAGTGTGCCAACTGCTGTGATATTGGTTTGACTTGCAGTTTGTAGGGTACCAGTTACATTGGTGAACGCACCTGTTGTACCACTTACGTTACCTGTAGTAACGTTGCCAGTCACAGACAATGCTGTCAGTGTACCAACGCTGGTAATGTATGGTTGTGCATTTGTCAGCACACGACCTTGCATTTCAACAAATGTTCCGTTTGTTGCATTAACTGCGGCAACATTGATATTGCCAGTCAAGCTGGCAAAACCAGCTGAGATGTTTGTGAACGTACCAGTTGTGCCACTCACGTTGCCTGTGGTAACATTACCAGAAACTCTTAGAACACTTAGGTTGGCATTGGTTACGTTTAGGTCTCGGATCACTGCACCATTTGCTGTGATGTTTGCTGTGGTAACAGCACCAGTCACTGTCAATGAAGCCAATGTACCAACACTGTTAATATTTGGCTGGGCATTGGTAATCAGTGTTCCACTGATACGGCCCAAATTGGCAGTGCCACTCACGTTGATGTTTGCAACAGAGGCATTGGCTGTCAAATATAAGTTGTCGATGTTTAGAGTAGATCCAGCGCCGCCTAGCAATTCCAAACTACCAACTCGTGCAGTACCAGTAATAGTAATGTTACCCAGTGTACCCACGTTTGTGATGAATGGTTGGTTGCCTGTTGCAATGGTACCTGTGATATTTCCGCCAACTGCCAGATTGCCCAATGTGCCAACTGTGGTGATATTAGGTTGGCTTGCAGTTTGTAATGTGCCGCCCACAGTGGTAAATGTGCCTTTGGTACCACTTACATTACCTGTCGAAACATTGCCTGCAATGGCAAATGCGTTTGGTGTGGTCCATACACCATCATAAATGGTTAGATTACCGTATGCACCGCCTTGACCAATTAACAGTCCGGCGCCACGTGCGGCTGTTGAGTTCACTGCACCATTGGCCAGTGTTAGGTCTTTGTCGCTGGTTGTGACGTTGCCAGCACTCACAGTTGTTGTGTTGCCATTAACAAACAAGTTGCCTGTTACATAAAAGTCTTGTGCAACAAATTGGCTACCAGTGATGTTAACAGGGCCATCAACTGTCAATGCTGACAGTGTACCTACACTAGTAATGAATGGCTGTGCATTGGTTTTGACTGTTCCAAATACGTTAGCAAAGTCACCAGTTGTGGCATGCACAACACCAAATGCACCGGTTGAAACAATATTTCCAGTTACTAGTATATTGCCAGTCTGTATGTTGCCGTTGGATCTAATGAAACTAGCGTTAAGGTTTCCAACCAATACATTAGAGTAAACTGAAATGTTATGTGCTGTTAGATTGGCAACAACTTCTTTAACTGTTAGTGTGCCAGTCAGCGTTGCATTAGCAAGGGTTGTGGTACCAGACACAGTCAGGCTGGTCAATGTACCAACACTGGTGATGTATGGTTGCGCGGCAGTGGTTAAGTTACCACGGATGTCAGCTGAGTCAATGATCGGAGCATTGACCCTGGTAGGGTAAATATTTCCTAGCCACAAATCGGCCGTGGTCGAAATATTACCTGCTGTGACAGTGCCAGCAACTGTTAAATTAGCCAGTGTTCCTACTGCGGTAATGTTTGTTTGTGCGGCTGTGTTTAGTGTACCGGTTAAATTTGCTCCACTGACAGTACCAGTTGCTATCAGGTTACCAACCACAGTGTTGGCAGTCACAGCCAAGTTGCTGAGTGTGCCCACACGAGTAATGTTGGTTTGGCTTGGTGTTAGTATGGTACCGACTATGTTGCCGGCAGTCATACGACTGGCAGAAACGTTACCAGTAACAACATTACCGGCATCTAGATTACCTGCAACGGTTAGAGCAGTCAAGGTGCCAACATTGGTAATGTTGGTCTGGACCGGAGTTAATAGTGTGCCTTGAATGTTGGTAAATGTACCTTTGGCTCCGCTCACATTACCTGTGGTGACGTTTCCGATCACTGTCAAGGCAGTCAAGTTTCCGACGCTGGTGATATATGGTTGTGCTGGTGTTCGTACTGGTCCAAAGATAGCACTGGCAGTTAGGTTGTCAATTTGAGCATTGCCATCAACTGTCAGTGCAGTCAGATTGCCAACTCGAGTGATGTTTGATTGTATAGGATTGTATACTGTGCCAGACACAACAGAGTTGGCAACTTGTCCAATGATATTTGCGCCTGGCAATGAGTTGACATTTGGAATGGCCGCAATAGCCGCATTAGCTGCCGCAATATTGGCACGTAGGCTAGTAATGGAAGTGTGCTGGGCAACGTCATTGGCAACCAGTGCTGTGAGTGCCACAGACTGGGATGCCGCATTGGATGTCAAGCCGGTTATTAGACCTGCTTGTGTTCCTGCATTGGCAGTCCAGGCCACAGTAACAGCCGCAATGGCTGTGTTGGCTGCAATGATGTTGGCACGAAGTTCTGATATCTGTATGTTGGCAACAGTTAGATTGGCGGCAGCAATTAAAACATTAGCGGCAGCGACATTGGCCTGCAAGCTGGTAATTTGAAAATGTTGTGTGACTGCATTGGTTTGTAACACTCCGATGGCCTGCGCTTGTGCAACAGCATTGCCTGTGGTCACAGACGACAGGGTACTGATTGCAGTATTTGCCGCAGTAAGGTTGGCACGTAGTTTGTCAATTTCAGTATTGGCTGAGGTCAAACCGTTGCCTGCATTGATACTGGCCACTGCCGCATTGAGCGACACAACGTTGCTTTGCAACACATTGATCTGTGTTTGCTGTGTGCTGGCGTTGGATGTCAGGCTTGCATAGTTGCTGTCAATTTGTGCATTGGCCGCAGTGATATTGGCACGTAGCGCAATGATCTGTCCTGCCTGTGTTCCTGCATTGGCAGACAGAGTATTGATTTGCCCAGACTGGATACTGTTGGCAGAGGTCAATGTAATGATGCTTAGTGCTTGAGTGGTAGCATTTGCCTCAAGTGTTGAAATACGATTGGTTGCAGTGGTAATGCTGGCATTGGCTGCATCAACTCTTAGATTGGCCGCCACAACACTGGCATTGGCCGCAGTAATGTTGGCACGTAGGCCAGCAATAGCTGTGTTGGTTGGCGCAAAGTTTGGTGTTGTGGTCATTGTGGTAGCATCGCCAAACACAATGGTGTTTGCTACTAAACTACCGTTTGCTAGAACAAAGTTACCATTTGGAAGCGAAAGCCCACCAGTACCAATGATTAAAGCATTTGCTGTCAGTGTGCTTGTTACTGAAACAGTGGTGAATGTACCTGTACTGTTACCGGTGATGTTTACATTGGATAATGTACCACCTGCAACAGTTATATTGTTGACACTTGCCAAGTTGTTGATTGCAGTATCAGTGTAGGCATAAGACGCCGCCAGATTGGACGTAATGTACTGTTTTAATTGGGTAACATTGCCCTGGTTCGCAACACCTGCAATATCAAGCCAGGTCAGCTCAACAGCACCTTGGCGGCCAGCCACAGACGTTACAAGTAAATTTCCAGCGGCAACGTTACCACTGTAAATTTCTGTGAAATTTTCGTTTACTTTATCAAACGCTTGACGAAGTTCGTCTCCGTCACCTGCGCCTGCACTAGTACCAATATTGATTATTTGCTGAGACATTATCCACCCTCATATTTGATATTTATGAAGGTTAAAGGATAAAGGAATTTGGCTGTTTAGACGCTGAAACTACTGCCACAACCACAACTCGTGGCAGCATTTGGGTTGTTTATCTTGAACTGAGATCCCATGAGTTCTTCTACATAATCCACTTCTGCGCCGTCTAGATACTGGTTACTCATGCTGTCTACAAGTAAATGCACACCTTGGAAGTCTAGATCAAAGTCATCTTCATTGACCATTTCGTCAAATGTAAAGCCGTAACTGAAACCTGAACAACCGCCACCTTGCACAAATATGCGTAGTTTTAGATCAGGATTATTTTCTTCTGCAATTAGGTCACGTATTTTTTCAACAGCACTGGGCTTTAGACTGATCATAATAGATCCTTTTTGTTACCTACACTTGTATTTAACTTGGGATTCCAATGATCAGCATCTGCTGGCACAGCTCCTTTGCGAGTGATAGGTTGGTATGTTTTATTTAGGTCAACGTTGATCCGGGCCCAATATTCCAGATCTGGAGTCATGTAAGTATCAGGATGTATAGCACCTGCTGGACATTCGGGTTCGCACACGCCACAGTCAATACATTCGTCTGGGTTGATGATCAAGAACTCTGGTCCTTCTTTGAAACAGTCAACAGGGCAGACTACCACGCAGTCCTGGTACTTGCACTTGATGCAAGCACCGTCTACAATATATGTCATTTTGCTCCGCCGTAAATTCTTCGATTGATAACTTCCCAATTGATAATGCGCCAAAAGTTTTTCAAGTACTTGGCCTTATCGGCTTGGTAATCTAATGCCCAGGCATGCTCCCACCAGTCTATCAGCAGAGCAATGTCCTTTTTAATTTCATGATTTTTAATTGTTTTGATGTCGCCTGAACGACTCAAGTAGATCCACCCAGAGCCTTGTATCTTCATGGCTTCTTCAGCAAGCTGATCCTTGAACTTGTCGAAACTGCCAAAGCGTCTGTTGATCAATGCTTCGCTGGCACCATCTGGTTTATTTGCTCCGCCTACTTCCTGTAGCTGAGTAAAGTACAGGTCGTGTAAGAAGGCGCCTGCTTCGTTAAAGTCAGGATCGCCTTCGCCTTTGTTGTAACGGTCAACATAGCCCTTGTAGAGCTTGCCATAGTGATAGTTGATAGTGTCTTCGCTTATGGCCGGGTATAGGTCTTTTTTCCCATAAGGCAGTTCTGTTTGTTCTAGACGACGATCGTCTTTGACAGATTCTACCAGGGTAACGAGTTGACGTAGGTCTTGCATCAACTATTTATTGCGATACGTAATGCGCCCACGACTTAAATCGTATGGACTCATTTCAAGCTCTACGGTATCTCCCATGAGCACTTTGATGTTGTTTTGGCGCAGTTTGCCGCCAAGGTATGCAATAATCTTGTGTTGTGTGTCTTTTAGCACAACTCGGAACGTGGCATTGGGAAGTACTTCTTCCACAATACCAGTCATGTTAACAAATTCTTCTTTGGCCACAGGGGCATGATCTCCTATATATTAGCCGTTATCCACGGCGCATTTTACTTATGTCAATTGCTTCTTGGTCCGAAAACACAGGCACCGCATTTGACTTGTGCATGGTGGCAATGCCTTTTACCATGGTTCCTGTATAGACCTTGGCAGGTGCCAGTACAGCATTACCACCAGTGTCTCTACTGGGAATGTGTCGTGTGCTACGCCCTTCGGGAATCTCTAGTTTGTATTCAAGTTTTTGTTTCTTTGGAGCAGGTGCGACCTTGCCAGGGCCCCATTTGACCATGAGTGCCGCCCAGTCTGCATCAAGCTCACGTGCTTTGGACGCATGAGCCGCTGATGCAAACTTTTTCTTACCACGCTTTTTGCCAGTAAGACTCAAGCTAGGGTGTACAAGGTGCATGGTCATTTGGGGTTTCTCCACTCAGTTTTAGCTATTTTAGCTTCTTCGACAATTCTTGTCAACAGTTGCCAAACAGGGTGTGCAAAATATCCCACAATCGCACCGTACGCAAACCATTCAACAGCATGCCAAAATTCGATCATATATCTTTTTCCGTTTTTGATCTAGCATTGACAGTTGCCTGTATACAGGTACCTTCCATGCTTTTGACTTCTTGTCCTGCTTGTTTGATCAGATCTCGCATGTGTTTCTTTTGCATGTCCAAACTGGATCTGCATTGTGCGTCTGACATATAGTGAGCCTGTGCCTGCATGAACTCGCAGTTGTTACCCACACAGATAAACAACACAGGTATAAAAATTTCAATCATGAGTTGCCCAGGTGTTGGTATCGTGATTCCAGTGCCGAACATCGTAGATGTGTAGTTCAACTTCATGGCCAAACAACCCTAACATGATTCTAGCGCCTGCATGATCACCTCTGAGTCTTAAATCAAATTCTATATCAACCACCCGACTTGTCTGGTAACCATTAAATTCCCAAGCCTTATGCTTGGTAAACAAACCACTTTTGTTCCAAAGTACAACCCATCTGCATGTGTCGCTCCAGGGATTGCCTATATCAAATTTTAGATTGATCATTTTTAGCTTGGCGTTGTTTACGGAATGTTTCTACGTCCTGGCTGGCACTTTGTAGCACACCTGCATAATTAACAGCCTGTTGTCGAGTCATTATGATCGAGGCTTCGTATTCGACATAACCTCTTGTAAGCAGTCGCCAAATGATTTGCCATCTGTTGAGTTGCCACCATTTGGTTTTTTGTTGCGTATAGGTGGTAACAGTAACGCCGGTGTCTTCTGCTTCAACACAGACGGTGTGGGCACAATCGGTTGAACAGCAGTCACACGGTACGATGTAATACTTGGCATCTCCAAAGTCCTTGTGTAGTAAGATACCTTCAGCGGGTAGTTGAGTTTTCAAGTTTGACCTCTAGATTTACATTGAGTGCAGAAAATACTTTGTCATCTAGTAGAAAAATCTTTTCTGGATACCGTTCCATGATGCGAGATTTTACATCATCAATGTCAAGCCCTTGCCCTAGGAAATTGTGGTTTTCACCGTCGTATGCAAGTATCAGTCCTTTTTCGGCCACAGGCTCCAATTGCACCACACGAATACGTGCGTCAGCAAATTCTCTAACCTTGTTTATTTCATTTTTGATACTAGCACGTTCTGCAACAAAACGCAAGCACAAAAGAACAAACCAAACTACGCCTATAAATGTAAAGATCTCACTCATTCAGAATCCTCAATGTTTATGTTTAATTATACATTATTCTGGGTTTTGTTGTCAACCACAGGCTTTTCCGGGCGATTAGCACAGAATTCACAATCTGGATCAGTGCATGGTTCTTCCATCCATGCATTGCAGGGAGCACAGTAGTAGGCATCGTACTGTTCGTTGTAGCCCTGGCCTGAACCACAATGTATGCACTTCAAGTCCATAGACCTTGCCTAACTTTGATCAAACGGATCATCATGACTTCGTCTTCTTTTTCGTTGTCTTTTTCCATTTTGTTAATCATCTTGTGCGCCTGGTCTATGCGCTTACGCAATGCTGGGCTACTTTTGCCAAGACTGCCTATGTGTAGTTTACCACCATTGGCTGCTCGTTCTTCTTCGCACACTGCTGTCCACCCGCTGGCTTCATATGGGTCCGGTCGGTTTGGGTAGACCTTTGTCCACCAGTTGTACAGGTCCATGATTTCCTGTGCTTTCACAGCCTGTGGTGTTGGGTCATCTGCATCTTCTTCGTTTTTGTTCCAGCCATCTGTGCCCTTGGTCAGACGACTTTGCCATTCAAGACTGTCTAGTCCTGCTTCAGCACAGCGCCAGGTTCTCCAGCGGAACCAACCAGAGGCCCAGAATGGAGGCTTGTACTTTGCACGAACTTCTTCGTCACCCCAGGCAATGTGATGCCAGGCTTGTTCTATTTCAACAAAGTCCACAAGCTCATTGAAAAGACAAGGAAGGAAGCGATTGCCAACATCGCACCAGTCGCCAGGCTTGATGTTTCGAGGGTGTGCAGTAAGACGATGAGTCCCAGTGACCCAGCGATTGTTGATGTAATACTTGATGTCATAAATTTTCCTAACAGGCCATGTCACAAAGTCCTGTAGCCAGTCCAGTGCTTCTTCAGCAATCCAGTAGCGAACAGGGAATGCTTTTTGTGCAGAATCATTCCACGCATCCCAACCTTCGCTGGTCAGGGCATGTGGTTTTACTACACCGCGGATCCACCCGGCGAATTTAGTGTTGCTCCAGTATTGAGAATGTTGTGCCATCTAGGTTGCTCCGTTGGTTAATTTAATTGTGCCAAAGTCCACAGGGGTAAGACTTACAATGTCATTTGATGTCAGTGGAGCAATGTTAACATAGTTATGTCCGCCAAGCATTGTGCCGCCACTGCCAGTGAGATTGACCGCACCATAATTTATTGTTATATCAGCTGGACTATCTGAATCAGTGAACATATCACTCTGACCATTGTTTTGCAGTATCTGTATGTCACGTTTCATCTCTATCATTTCACGTTCCATCCAGTCCAGCCTTGTTACCATGTCAATGAACGGTCCGGGTTCTTCCTTTGTGTGTTGTGCTAGAGAACTTAGGAATGCCAATCTGTGAAATGCACTTTTTACAGCATCGCTGTCACTGGTGATGATGTCATCAAATATGCCAGCAAGTTCGCGAATTTGTTCTTCAGTCATCGTCATACAAATTTCAGTAGGAACCAAGTCCTGGCCTGCTCCGTGTAAAAGTCAATATGGATCTCTGTTTCACCCCAGTGCCCGCCATCCATTTTTGGCACCCATGAACGGTGTTCACGAGGCATGAATCCCAGTTCGTCACGCATCCTGCTTCGTAGCATGATCATACTGTTACCAAACTCAGTGCGAATTTGTTCGCGGATACGATTCCATTCTGCATGTGTGAGCTCATGGTGTTTCATGCTAGATCCATTTAAGTGTCATTAGTATAGCATCTTTTTCATTCTTGAACAAGAAGTCCATGTAGTTTTCGGTAGGATGTGTCACATAATTGTCGCCAGGAAGCCCAAAATTTTCCACGGCCCAGGCACATGCTTCGTTCCAAAAGTAGGCGGTGTCTTTGCCTTTTTCCCATTTTAATTGTACCAGGTGCCACGTAGCATTGTTCTTCAAAGTTGCCTCCCAAATGATACTGTCTATTATGTTGCGATCAATTTCTTCAGATATTTCTTGTGCGATCAATTCTGCTATGTAATCTTCTAAACCTTGATCTGTATGTGCTTTACTGGATCCCATTGCCAATTCCATATTCTTTCTTTGGTGTGATACAGCACAGCACCAATTGCACTGCTAGGGTCGCCTGGGTTAGGCAACGACCACACATACTTCCAAGCCTTGACTTCGTATTCGTTTGCCTGGCTGTTCATGGCACAGCCACCCATGTACACTAGACAATCACTGTTTATCAGTTGCCGTGCTTTCAGCATCACTGCTGACACCTGTTCTTCAAACACTCGTTGCACAGCCGCCGCCAGGTCCGATTCATCCTGGACTGATTCGATCTCATGTGGCCAGTCTGGAACACCTGCATGTAGATTATACTTAAGGTCAACTGTGAAGTCTATGTAGCGTTTGACCGCATGATAAAAACGTTCAGGGTCGCCTTGTGCAGACATCTGTTGCAAGATGTGTTCTTGCTTGATAGGCTCTAGCCCTAGCAGTTTTGTAAATGCGCTGTAGAACAAGCCTAGACTGTGCGGATAGCTGGCACTCCAGACCTTACGCATTTCTCCATGCAGGCCTTCCCAGATGGTTGCACATTCAAACTCGCCAATGGCATCAAGCACAACAATGGCACAGTGATTGAAAGGACTAGTATAGTAACCTGCCGCGGCATGGCTAGCATGATGTGGCGTGTAGCGCAGGCCGGCATAGCCAAGTCTGTGTTGTTTGAGCCACTGACTGGGCAACACGCTCATGTCCATGGCCGCGCTGTACTGCCCGGCACGTAGTTGTCGTGCTTTTTTGATCCAAGGACGTTCGTACCAGTACATGACATCTGGTGCGCCATGATCCAAGGCCTGTCGTTTCAGTTCGTCAAAAGCATGTTCAGCTGGTGAGTAATCAAACTGTACCAGTCTGCTGTCTTTGATCACAGCCAGGCTAGTGCCGTGATTGAGTGCGTTGATCCCCCAGTGTATCATTTGTATATAAACGGATCTTTTTTGCGTAACTCACGCAGTCTTTTACGATAGCGTATTTCCATTACAATCCGTTGCCATAGTTTTTTAATCATTTTATATCCACCTTAGTGTAAAAATTGCCGCGTCTTTTTCATTCTCAAAATGATACTCGACTATGCTGGTGTCTGGATCTTCTACATCCCAATAAGCAGTAGCCGACAGATAACTTAGGCAGTGTTCTTTAGCCCAGGTACCTGGATGCCATTCGTAGATAAAAGGTAGTGTTACTGTGTGTCTCATACCCATTTCAGTGCAAACACGATTGCGTCTGCCTCCTGTGCAAAACAAAATCTATACTTGTCATGAGCTTCTCTGCCGGCCCAAAACATACACCAGTCTCCGTCGGTGTTCTTGCCTATTGCTTCCCAACGCTTGCCAAACTGCGCCTGGCACCATGCACCAGCATCACGATGTTTGTGTGCATCTATTAGTATTTCGTGATCTAGTTTTCTTAGCCCACGATTGTGTCTGCGCTTTTGTGCTGAGTTCATAACCATTTGAGAATAAAAGTAATTGCGTCTCGTTCGTCTTCAAAGTAAAACAAAAAACCTGACGTTGGACACCAGTCTGGTCCACGCAACTGGTACCTACCAAACCCCGTATACTCATTTTCTACCCAATTGGTCACGTCTTGGCAATTGGGTTGTTGCTCCATCATGCGTTCCCAAGACACAAATACCTGTGTCCAATTGTTAGGAAACGGAAAAGTTTCGTCTTTGATCATTGCCACTTCAATAAAAATACCAGTAGATCTTTTTCTTCACGGAACCAAAACTTTGCATTGTTCACATACCATCGTTGACTAGGAGTCCACACACCATCCTTGGCAGTAGGACCAAATGTATCAATCACCCATGCCAGCATTTCGTCCCAACTGCGCTGATGTTCGTACACCCAATTTGGCTCCATCACTGGATGCACAGTCCAATATCTTGCACCATACACACGCCCTTCTGATCGTTCTATGACCATTTCAATGTAAACAGCGTGGCTTCTTCGTCTTCACCAAACATCAGCCCCGACGCTTCCTTTTCGCCCACTGCTGTGGGATTAGTTTTGATCCAAACTTGGTAAGCACCGTACTCAGTTTTAATCCACTCCCAAAAGTCCACATCAATCTTGTGGTCACGATGATACTCTTGCAGTTTGTCGTAGTAGGGTTCAACGGGTATGGTAATCATAGTTCTTTTATAGTCAGCATGGTTGCCCATGATTCTGCATCACCGTTAAACATAAATTGTAGTTCACGAGCATGTTGATCCACACGCCAAGTATAATCCTTGCCCATGATAATACCCTGTTCCTTGAGCCAACGAGAAATCATCACGCCACGATGTGATTCTTGTTCTGAAGTGCCTTCACGGAATGGTAGGGTTACGATCTTCATGCCCGTTTGTCATATCCATTTTAGAGAAAATAATACTGCATCTTTTTTACGATCAAAAGTAAACTCATAACGAGGGTTTTTGGTAAACACAGCTTCAGCAGGAACATTTAGTGTCCAATGTTTATAGCCAATGTTTTTCACTGCCCATGCTCCGGCCGCAGTTGCTCGATTTGGATCAGTTAATGTTATAGTAGTCATGATTTAGTATAGCATATTATTTACACTATGTCAATCTACCCATTTTAACATGAACCAATTTGCATGGCTCAATCGGGGAAAAATAAAAACGGTTGTGTCCAAACTGGTATCCACTTCGCCCCACCAGGTTCCCCAACATTCGTAACACCAGGCAATCATTTGTTCTCGTTGTTCGCGTGTGACTCTACCCACATTTAGGTACCACGAATCTCCGCTATTTGTCAGGATTATATTGTTCAACACACAGGGCCTCTAGAATTTTGTAGTGTTCGTATGCTTGTTGCAAGGCGTCGTATTTGTCCAAGAGCTTGGGATCAGGAACCAAGATGGCCAGTCTCTCTTGTATTCGCTGTAGGGTTTCGGCCAAGTTAGCACCATTTATGGTAACGTTGCCTTCAAATTCGGCATCACCTTTTACTTGAATTGATGGTGTGGTAGTGCCAGAGCTTACCACGCTGGCCCAGGTGCCATTACTGTTACCAGTTGCCAGTGTGTACCCGCCGGTCCCGGTCACTTGATATAGCCCAGCGCCTTGATAAGGATTGATAGTTACATTGCCTAGCGTGGATGCAGAGTTAGAATAAATTTGATATGCCATAACACACACTTTAACATAAATACAACATAGGAGTCAATGACAATGGCATATCGCATAACAATTAAACTTACCAAAACTGATACCAATCCTTGGTGGTTTCTTGGATCCGAACTTGATGAGGCTACTGCTCAAAAAATTGCTTTGTGCAAAAGCAACGGATTGGATGTTGTGAACGATGTTACTTATACAGATACAGATGCCGTGTTCACACGAGATTTCGACGATAAGCAATCAGCCAATAGATTCCTAGTAAAACTAATGTCTCAGGAACAGTTTTCTAATGCTCAAGGTATTGCAACTCATCCAGGTGGATGGACTGAACAGATTACCACTGAAGAAATTTAGTCGGTGTGTGGCCAAGTCATGGCAGGACAAATAACATACAAGCTACTCTTGCAACAATAGACGATCAACAACAAACAGAGATCCTACTATTTGGTGGAAAACAAAGGACACAGCCCCTATGACTTACTCCACCTGCACTAGGATACGGTTGGAAACCCTTGCGGGTTAGCCAGTTAAGTTTCGTATCATGCACAATCTTCTTTTGGAAGAGGTACATCATACAATCGCCACTCTCACCCTCCACACGCCCGTCAAGGACAATTAGCAATCTAACTGCCCTATAGATTCAGCTGTGCCCACGTTCATTGGCCCGGATTGCGCCGAGAATTTTACTTGCTTCTTCAGCCTGCACTACTCTTTACAGGATGCCTTCTTTTACAAGAACAGCTTCCACATCATCAGTCAGCTCAATTTCAGTGCGAACGTTTAGTTCCAACACTTCATCGTTGAGCTTCTGCTTTTGTTTTTTCAGCTCGCGCATGATACCTGCGATGCTGTCAATCTGTTGCTGTTGCAACACACCTGTGGTCACGTTACTTTCGTAGCCGTACATGCGATGTTCTTCGCGGCGGTTACGGATCTTGTCCAGCTGACCAGTGACCACTGCCAGGTCTTTCAATTTGGCAGTTTCTGATACTAGGCTTTCCAGCTGGTGCAGTCGCTTGTCGATGTAGGCCAAGTGGCTCAGTCGGTTACCAATTCCACACTGGAAGTTGGCCACACCAACAGTGGCACGAATGCTGTACAAGGCCATCAACAGATCACTGCGGCGCACATCAGCGGCCATGACTGCATCATTTGCAGCCTGCAGGGTCTGTACCACATCCTGAAATTCGTTCAGTTCCACAGTTGCTTTGACCTGAACAGTTTTCAACAGATCGTTCATGTTTTGCTGGATAGCGTTTGCTTTGCGAAGTGTAATTTTAATTGCCATTTTTATCTTCCTTAAATTTATATATCAAATCCCACAGTGGGGTCAAATAGATTTACCTGTTGCTCGTAACCTTTGTAACCACGTGGATTACAGATCACACGGCACTGACCAATTTCGTAGTCACTTGGGTCGTGCATGTGACCATGTGTCCAAAACTTGATGTTTTCGTGATCAAGTATGAACTCACTCAAGTCACTGGCATAGCCACCGTTCATATCCACGTCATGAACATAGTGCTCATGCACACTCTTGTAACTAGGAGCATGATGCGTACACACCACAACCTTTTTATCGCGGTTTAGTTCAAGTATGGTCTTGAAGTATTCCTTGGTACGCATGTGAGTTTCCATGGTATCTTGTGGAATCAGCTTGCGATAAATGTTGTGATACTTGTTGGTAATAGCATTGTAATCTTGCATACTATGTTTGAGAACCTGCAGACACATGGGGTTGCCTTTGTTGCAGTCTGTCCATAGCGTGGCACCTAGGAAAAGCACATCGTCAATCACAATGTGTTCATTCTCCAGCACACTCACATTGTCTGGCACCATGGCCTTGAGCTCATGCACAGTTTTGTCATAGCGTCCGTGATAGTGTTCGTGGTTGCCCATGACATAGATTACTTCGCGATACTTGGTGCATTCTTCAAAGAAGAAACGCTGAGCACGATCCATGCGTTTGGGATTGCCTACTTCAGTCATGACGTTCATTGGGTCATACTTGTACTTGGTCAAGGTTCGGCTTTCGCACACATCGCCTGACAAAATCAGCACGTCTCCGCCCGGCAACTCTAGGTCACCAAACTCAAGATGAAGATCGGAAATTACATTTACTCTCATATGACTATTATAGTGTGATAAACAAAAAAGGTCAAGAAAAAAGGTGCCCAAAAGCACCTTTGATCTGTCCAAAATCAATTAGACTGTGATGCCCAAAGACTGTGCTTTGTATGCAAGTGCAACCAACTTACGGCTGGCTTCACCATGACGGTACTCAGTTACCTGAACGCCATTACCGGCTTTGCGGCTTTTTGCGTAAACTGCATAACCACGGTTACGAATAACGCTGATAGTTGCAGTTGGGTTCTTGATGCCGAAACGCTTGCTGATTTCAGCTTCGCTCATTGTTTCGCCTTTCATGACCAGGGCTTGGAATAGTTTACCTTGCTTGGTAGTTAGGTCGAAATTGCGAATTGCTTTAGTTTGATGTGTCATTTTTAAGTTTCCTCTATAAAGTAGCTGTAACAACAGCATGGTCTAAGTATAGCAAGAAACTATGAAACAAGCAAGACTGTTTGGCAATCTTGCTTGCAGTTTGTCAACCGTTATGCTTGGTCAACAAACTTCTTCAGTTCCTCGGCCTTGCTGACCACGTCGGTGCTGGACGGAAAATCAGGCATGGTTGGGAATGGAAGAGTTCCGCGATTGGCATCTGTTAGCTTGGAATGATATTCGTCGCTTAGTGCCTGGCGCTTTTGAAAGACGGGTGTAACAAGAATCTCGTTGGCCATCTTGAGTAGTTCGAGACGAATCTCGTAAGGTGTTTTGCTCATATTTTTCTCCTTGTGTGTATGTGTGTTTAACACGAGCTGTAGCTGTTGCTACATGAATATTTATAACAAAGCCCCTTGCGGGGCTAAATTATTTCTTCTTTTTAGGTTCTGGATCAGTTGGGCTACCAGTGGTAACTTTCTCTGCTTTTTTGTGAACCTTGATGGTCTTGCACACTTCCTTCTTGGTCTTCTCGTCAGGGTGGCAAACCTTCTTTGTTTCTGCTTCTGCATGTGCGCTCAAGGCGAACATCAGGGCAATGGCTGATAATAGATATTTCATAACCGGCTCCTTAAAGTGCTCAGATATTTATCTACAATACCTGGGTCTAACTTCAACCGGTGTGCTATTTGATCAGCATCTAGATTGCGTTCCAAATACTGGCGTATTTCGCATTGTAGATTGCGTTGTGTATCCAAGAAAAACAAGGCATCATCAGCCCCATTTTTCCTGGTACTTGGCCATTGCAAGTTGTCTTGCAAGCCACAGCCTAAACTTGATGTGTTCACTGAGATCACTGTCGTTTAGTTTTGTTTTGTCGTGAACGAGTTCAGGACGACGATAGGCTACATGTAAATCAATGTCATCGTAGCCGTCGTCATCACTGTCATCGATATCACTTGCTGGCCGGTACTGTTGCTGGTGTAGCTGTTGCAACAGGTGCTTTTGCGTCCTTTTTTGCGGGACTTTTGTTGTGCTTCTTCTCGTCTTTCTTGACAGCAGGCTTGGGTGCATCAGCTTTGGTCACTGCTGGTGTTGCCACTGCTGGTGTTGCGGCCGGACCAACTGGCTTGGCCACGTCTGCGGCAAATACGGATACTGCGAATACTGTTGCGATTACGGCGATAAGTTGTTTCATTTGATTCTCCATTAGGGTTATTTTGAAACTCAAGCAAGAATTTACTTGCTTGTATATACAACGCCTGGCTCAGCTTTTCCGTTGACATTTTTGGTTAAACTGACTTCTCTTGTGACTTCGTCGATGTTCCAGGTTAGATCATCACCAATTTTCCAGCCCATGGCTTCTAGCATGGCAGGGGGCAAAGGCATGACTAGATCACCAGTTTCAGGATCTTCTTCTAGTTCAACAATCCAGTGTGTTTCAGTTGGGTTTTCCATGAATGGCCTTTAATAGTGCTCGTGCTACCACACGATCTTTTTCTTTTTCATCTTCGGGCAACTGTGCATAGCTTTTTCTGGCCAGTGCAAAACGCTTGGCCTTCTTTTCATCAGGTGTGGGTGCGTCTAGTTTTAACTGCCCATTATAGTCTGCCATGGCAGTGATGTTCCATCCATCATGGATCGCGTCACTGATTGCCTCTACATCTGTCTCGCCGCTGTCAATTAGCCTTTTAGCGGCCCGAGCAGATTCCAAATTGGCCATCCAGCCAAAACTGGCGCCCGGTGTGCTACGGCCATAATGATATGCGTTATCCAGAGCTTCGTCTGAAATGTGAGCAAGTTGCTCAACTGAAAGGGTTGTAAATTCATTGCTTTTCATTTTTAGTTCCTTACTCTTGTTTGAGCACATACAGCGTCACCAGGTGCGGATCCACTGCAATCATGTCCATGGCATACTTCAAGTACCCGTCGCCGCGATACTTGGGGCGAACAGGTTGCACACGTAACATCTTAGGGTTTATCTTTGTTATCTGGCAGATTTGCATTCCGTGATGGCTCACTGCCACAGTCGTTCCCAGTTCCAGTGGATTTCCCAACACATCGAAGTGTATGGGTGTTTCTTTTGTCTTGGTCATTCTTTACCTTCTTTTCAATGGGATCCGGGAAATGTGGCTCAATCACATAATGATTTGCACTCCACCAACCAAACGCACTTATAAATCCATATAAAAATATTTCAGCTACCACAATCCATCCTCCACGGGCATTGAGACAACATTATTGTACTACAATCGTCCTGGCCAAAGCAACCAGGACGGTGAGTTTCATCTCGCATCAAACGTATGACTGTATGCAGTTCCGCACGTTCTCGAGAGTCGCCACGCCCTATGTTAGAGAGTATGGCTTCTTCGTTAAGCAGGTCCTGGAGTTCCGTCGTCGAGTTCATCGAGCTCTACTACCACAGGTTTATCTGCGGCAGGCGGCCTACCCGCTTTGCGTGGTGCACCCCATGGATTGAAGGTCGATCCTTCTGGGATGCCACTTACACCTGCCGGAATTTTTTGTATAGCACCACCATTGGCAAGGAATGCTTTGATTGCTTCATCGGTCATTTATTTGCTATTAGTTTGTACAGTTGGAGTCACCACACCATTGATCACCAGGGTCTGCCCTTTGAAGGCCGCGATGGCATTTGGCAAGGCTCGCATGGCGTCTGCTTCAGCTTCGGCTTTGAGCAATGGAATTGCCATTGGGTTGGCCTGCATGGACTCGTTGCGCTTGCGAGCAGTGGCTACTTTGACTTCTTCAGTCTTGTACTCGTTCTTGGCCTTGACCAATTCGTTGGCACTCAGCACCACACTGTCAGCAGGCACAATGTTACGAATCAACACTTGGCTGATAATGATAGTACCGTCTAGCTTTTCCTCTGCTAGGGTCTTGATCACTTGCTCTTTGATTTCAGTTTCCATTGCTTGACGAGCATCGCCCATTTCCAATGCTTCGAACTTGCGAGCACTCTTGTAGATGGCATTGCGTGTGGCATTGAACACATAGTTGTACATCAAGTAAACATCGCCATCGTGTTTGGCATGGAAACTTTTGTTCTTGCTGTTGTAGATCTCAGCCACTTGTGCTTGATTGATGTTGTATGTGATCATAGCATCAAAGTCTTTCATTGTGCTGTTATCCTTGGCCAGTGGAGTCATGTCTTCAACTTTAACAGTGATCTCTTTGGTTGGGAATGTGATAACATCACCAATGATAGTTTGATTAAAAGAGCCTGGGAGCAGTTCCTCAGTTTTGACCTGCTTGTCAAAACCCACACGGAGACCAACTTCACCAGTTTCAATACGAGTACAACCTGTTGCTAGCACAGCCGCGGCAAGGACGGAAAGAGTCAAAATACGCATTATGTTTCCTTAAAATAAAATTACAATCACAGTCATTACCAGAACAGCCAGCAATGCAACACTCACACTATACGTCACGGACTTGGTCAAAGTCCAACGTTCCCGGCCATTCAAGTTTCTCCAGGCAGTGATGCCTAGGTGAATTAACACAGCAAGAATAGCAAATACCAACCAAAGTCTAATCATCAGTATCTCCTGGTTAGAGCAGAGTAGACCATCCACTCCTTAAAAGCATTATAAACTATTTCTGCTTCTTTGTCATCCTGATCAACCAGCTTTCCACGAACATAAAAGCCCGTTCGGGTGATCTTGAGCATTTCACTTGCGTCAAGGTCTGTGCCCGAATGAAACACAATATTACCTTCCTCGGGTTCGTTACCACGCAAGGCCACAACCGTGCCTGGAAAGCTAGGATCGCGACTGGCACTTAGGGCTCGTTTTTTAATCACTTTTGTAACCTGTATTTCTTCAAGTAGTTTTTTGCAAAGTCTATGTCTTCTGCATCGTACTCGGGTTTTTCAGGTTCGTCGAGATCAATCTTCAATCCAAATTTGACTGTGTAAAGTTCCACAAGATTGTCGATCAACGTGCCTAACAGTTCCTCGGAAAGATTATCCACACCAACTAGATTGATTTTAAGATTTTTGTTCATATTCATACATCCTGGCTTTGATCTTGATCATTTCTTGTTCTGCGTTGGTAAGGATCACATCTGCAAATTTCATGCAGAATAGACCAAACCAAAGCTCATCCAGCACCTCTTGGGGTGCGCCGGCTTGTTGTGCTAGTTTTTTCAATTCAGTGTTCATGTGGTTTCCTAATATAATACCGGTTCGCGGTCGGGCTCGTTCTTAAGAGTCATAATGATCTCTTCTTGTTCAGTATAGATCAAGTTATCACGCTCAAGGATTGTTCTGCGCTGAGCAGGCGCAAGATCAAGCCAATAACTCACTGAGTCATAGCTGCCATATGCTTGTCGAGAGAAGTGTTCGTTTATCCACCCTGTCAAGTTCTTGAACGCTTCTACAGTATTGCTGGGATGACTGGATGCAACGGCCCGGAAAAAGTCATTGGCCAGTACCGCAGTGAAACATGAGCCAGGCTCGTATCCATACACTAGATAGTTCAGCATGGGGTCAGCAAAGTCTCTGGGCACGTCCCACCGGCGGGCAGTGTCTAGTAGACGATTGTGGCTGTATACAGTGAGTTTCATTTGGCCATAATCCGGGCAAGTTCTTGTTTTGCTTCAGTAAAGTCTTCGTGGTCCAACACACGTTCAACTAGGTCAGCTTTGAGCTGTTCCATTTGCTTGATGATGCGATCACCTTCCCACTGGGTGTAGGGCTGTGACCATTTGATTTTGTAGTTCATTACCAATTCTCCACATCAGTTATATCCACAGTAGTGGGTTTTTCAAACAAGGTACACTTTACATAAACGCTGGGACCAATACCACTTTCGTGGGTTTCTACAATCGTAAACAGCTCTACTTCTGTAAAGTGATTGACCAGCGTGGCCATATCAAGTATCTGCTTACGTGTGAGCACAATCATGTCGTTGCGCGGAGTGAGTTCAGTTTTCTTCTTTGCCATGTTCTATTCCTAGTGTTGCTGGGCTGTGATCTAACCTGTTACCGCCCTCGTCGGAGTAAAAGGTAGCGTCCTTGTCTGTTATTGTAACACACAAATCACTGTGTAGCAAGTCATAATCAGTAAACTCAAAGTTATCTGCGTAGACTCTAAACACATAGCGACCATCACCTGTGTGCAATAAATGTCCTTCTACTCCGTCAGCTGACAGTTTCATCTTCAACTCCAAAATGTTGTTTAAGCTGTTCTACACAATCTCTACGGAAAGCATCTTCAATCTGGTTGCGATAGTCTTCATAGCCCGGGCTCAGATTTTCTACGACGCCCACGCACTCTTGCACAATCAATTCACCCAGCTTGATATTGTATACTCGAATCCATTCTTCCACAACCAATCCGGGCGGAACACTGGCACGGGCTTGTTCAGCTAGTTCTTGGATCCGTTTGTTCATCAGTTGTCCTCTGTGGATAATAGTAGGTGCAGTCACTACGGCGTATGTCCCAACTGCTGCCTAGGCCACCTAGATAGTGTAGGGTCCATCTAGCACGGTCATGTGCTTGCGGTACTGCCATGGGCCAGGGCGTGTTGTTGCGGCACTGTATGTACTGCTTGAGATACACATAACTTTGTTCACGAGCCCACATGTCTACCCTTAATCTTGCGCCATACTACTTCAAATGTATCTGGTCGAATCAGTACTTCCCAACCCTTGGGAATATGCTCAGGGAAGATACTGGTCTTGCCTGTGCTGTGTTTGTATATTTTCATTCTTCTACTTCCTCTACGGGCTGATCAGGAATATTTTCAGTATCGCCGTCTTGTGCCAGTACAAATCCCAACGCCAACATCTTTTGCTCTTCAGACTTGGTGCAATGGGCACGGAACACAAACAGTCGGCAGGTGAGATTATCCTGGCTGTAGTAGATCCTATACCGCACTTGATCTACACCCAAAGTGTCAGCCAGTTCCTGCAATGTGAATGCTTCAGGCCAGTCCTCGGCTACACTGGCGCGAGTTTTTTCAAAGTAGAAATCCTGCATACGGTGTATGGTCGCTGCCTTGGCGTCCGCTAGCTGTTGTTCACACCATGCAATCTTGCGGTCCAGCATCTCCACAGTGATTTCATTGGTCATCGTTCAATTCCGAAATGTTGTTTAATCTCTACAGCACAATCCTGCCTACCTGACTTAGCATCAATGTTATCTTCGCCATCCACATCTTGACAAATAGCAACACATTCCCGCACAATCAACTCGGCGAATCGTTCCTTACTAAAAATCAATTCACCGTCATACTCGACAAGACTTTGTGCGGCAAACTTTTCTAACATTGGTATCTTACTCATACATTGTTCCTTCCAACTCTACTATAACCCAACTTGCTTTTAATATCTTTACGATCTCGGTTCTTTTCTGGTTTCCACGCTCTTGGATCAACTGTTTCACCAGTTAGTTCATAACGAAAGTCTGGATCGTAGACCATATATCCCAACTTGTTCCATTTGATTACACCATCATCATAGAGAAAGATACATCCGCGACACATACAAAAACTGGCACCATTGTCCGACCATACATTGCCATTGACCGTGCCCACATACTTCACAACTTTTCCTGTGTTCATTTCTCGTAGGGCTTCGTAGTAATCAATCATTCTTCACTCCTAATAATTCTTTGATTAGGGTCTTCTTGTCTTCTGTAGTCATACCGACTTCGAACCTCTCACGCATAACTTTCAACACAGCCAAAGCACCGTTGACACTTTTCATAACTTCTTCCTCGGATTGTCCTTGTCGGAATCCAGATTCGGCAAGTTCGTTGGCAGTTTGCTTGACCGTTTCAGTGAATTCAACGACCATCAACTCAGCGAACTTTTCCAATTCTTCTGGACTCATTGTAATGCCATAAACAAAACTTTTGGTGCCGTCATAACCTTCGTTTACAGTAGCACCGGACTTTCTAGCAAGTTTTAGAATTCGTTCGTTCATAATGATACCTCACTAATTATTTCGCCATCAAGGATTAGTTGAATACTGTGACAGTCGGTGTACATGGGACCGTCACTGCCACCATTGTATATGGAATCTGTCCTAACCTCAAGCCGTAAATTGTCTTTGATGTATTGTCTAATCAAGTCACTCATTTCTTCGCACATCATTCAACTCCAAAATGTTGTTTAATCATATCGTATGCCTTCCCTCTACTGACCATATCACGCAACATCGGACTCAATGCTACGCCACATTCTCTCACAATCAACTCGGCAAACTTTTCTTGAAAGTCATCATCAAAGGAATATTCATAATCTTCATCCTCACCTTCATTTGCTTTATCCAAGGCATAACGCACAGCCTGTTCAGCAAGTTGAGTAATTCGTTCGTTCATTTAGTAAACCTCGGCATGCCAGCAGGTGAGCCAGCGTATTCAAAACTAGATAACATGGGCAACAGTCCAGCCAGATCCGTACTAGGGTGACGCTGAACCACAGGCAAGCGATCACCATCTACCAGCATGAAGTACAGTTTCTCAGTACCTTCTTCTATCTGGCGATCAAAGATATATTGCAAATCTTCTAGTGTCATCGTTCAACTCCTAATAACCTGGCACGATTGGTTTCGTAGATCTCGTTGAACACAATCCTAGCACTGGCGTGACTGATGGTGCCATCTTCCACTCGCTGGATTATCGCGGCCAGCTCTGCAGGTGGCACCAACAAGGTCATCAACTGCCAATGCTGTGTGTCGTTCATTGTGTGCGCACAATCCGTGTTACATTGGCCACACGGAATGATCGCCATTCCATCTTGTCCAGGCACCACACACTCAAGGTCTCGGGCTTGTACGCACGAGTCTCATGAAACTCTTTCAGTGGCTGTGGTGGTAGCAAGGCACTGTCCAAGGTACAGGGCATGGTACGTGTTTCACCGTTTACCTTGGTAAAGGTGATTTCACACACGCCGTGATGTAACATGAGACGGATTTCACGATTGCGACTGTCCACATCCAGATCATCTGGGGCTGTGTTATATACAATTTCCATAATTTTATTACTCCTGGGTTTGGGATCACTTTGTGCTTGTAGTAGTGTACAGCAACCTGGGTATTGTTGTCAACTACAATTCCTTGAGTGTCGTTTACATGCTCACCAAAAAGGAATATTTTTTCGGATCCTGTGTGCCCACGCACAATCTTGTTCATATTCTCAAGTAGCAGATGATGTCGATTGGACAACACAACAACATTCACCCAATACGCATCGTGTAACATGGTTTTCATAATTGGGCTGAGTGGCCTGCATCCAACGAACCCGTTGAACATCTTGGCATCATTGGTTGCTACTGAGAACAAGTCATATTGCTCACAGTACCCGGATAGGCCTGTGTAGATCATGGCATCATAGTCTAAAAATACGCCGCCGTTGACATAGAGAAAATAATACCTAAACAAGTCTGCCTTGAGTGGACCGGATGGCATGGCATGCCAACGGCGTTCAATGTTTTCGTATCCAACCAATGGATTGTCACGGAAGTATTCCAGTATATCTGCATCAGTGAAATACCTATAGGTCCAGCCCGGACCAAGCTGAGCCACCAGGTGCCTGCGTAACGCAGGATCAGGCCTGGCATTTGGCGAAGTTTGTATCAATAGCTTGGGGATCATGACAATAGCTTTAGCACAAGATCTGCATGGTTCTTGTGGTATACAGGATCTTCAATATGGAAATAAGGATCAGCAAGTTTCTGTTCGTGGTCCCAACCGTTTGGCAGTTTTAGCACACTTGCATATTTTTCAAATTCGATGCAGATCTCTTGAGTTGCAGTTCCAACAAAGTCTGTGTACCCGCCAAGAGTTGCATAGTACCGGATGCCGGCTTGTTCCAAATAATCCAAGGTGGCCTTGATGTACAGATAGTTTTTAAGTACTTCAAATGGTTCTATGTAAAACTTACGTGCCCAGTCATTGAACACTTCAGTCTTGTAACCAGCTGGAATGGCATGGTCGATTGACTCTTCCATTTTCTTCCTTAGCTTGGCTTCAAGTTCGCGTAGGTTTGCTGTGGGCTTTTCCACATACTTGATGTTAACAATGTTATTCCACACCACACGCCCTGTGCTTTGCACCCACGGCACAAGAATATCACTAAAAAAGTCTGGCTCTGCAATGGCAAATTCTACCCTGGGACAGCTGGTAAATGACACCAACACCACATCGGGATTGAACTTTTTGCTTTGCACGACCTGATGCCAGATTGAAAAGTTACTGGCGCCGGCACGAGCCAGTCTATAAACTTCATGTGGCGCCAATTGATCTGCCCAGTGCAGGCCTGGGTATCTGGTGTCGTAGGTGTTGAAGCTGTCTCCACACACTACAATCCTAGACATGAAATATAGTACTCCAGGTCTTTAGTTTCTCACGTTTGGCTTCTGCGGCCTTTTCAATACCAGCCCAGCTCACAATATCCAGTTCCTGCAGGATATCAATCATGGCATACAAATCACCCAGTTCTTCTTCCAGGTGCTCTCTGTTGGTCTTGGGATTCATCCGACCGGGCTTGTGATTATCGATACCAAAGCGCCGGATCTTGCTCACTGCTTGGATCACTTCTGCACACTCTTCCTGCAGGATGTCCATCACTTCATTTGTTGTCTTGTTCATGTTCATTCTCTAGCTCATCTTCGTAACATTTCACGGTACCGTTGCAACAATGGTAGCAGGTGTATGGACAACCACTTTCGTCTAGGTCCATGTACCAGCCACCACCACATCGTGGGCAGTCTATTTCTGTGCGTTCAACTGTCACAGTTTCTCTCCTACTGCAAATCCACGGAAACCCTTGAATCGTGGAAAGCGCAGGCTCCATTCACCATCCGAGTCTTGGTTCTGTGTTGCGGCATCTGCTCGCACTTCAACCACGCTACCCAGCACCTTGGACTGACTGCTCCAGATAGCTTCACGCAAGGCATCAGTGAGTCCTGAGCCCACATTGGTACGGATAGTCTTGCCGTCATCCACACCTTCCACGATCAAGGCACCCAGGCGGCCTGCGTTCTTGCCTGTGCCTTCTTCAAAGCCTACCACAGTCAAGCTCACTTCGATAAAGGGCTTTTGCTTGAGCCAGGCCACACTTCGCTTGGTTTCGTACACAGCTTCAGGATCTTTGATCATGATGCCTTCGTAGCCATGTGCCACTGCATCTGTGTTGATCTTTGCAAAACGTGCGGCACCTTTTGCAGTACCCAGGTCCACCAGCTCTTGTCCTACCACAGTGACATCTGGCATGTGTGCTTCAATGCTGTCATACCAGGCCTTAAGAGTAGTACTACGATCAATCTGCCGCTGAGTGCCTGCACCTGCTTGAAACTCACGAAGCGTGATCATGTCAAACAGGTTGAGCATGGCATCATTGGCTTTGACATCACTCTTGCGATGCACTTGCTTCATTAAGTCTTGGAAACTGCTACTCATGATCTCACCATCCAGTACCATGGGTTCTGCAAACAGCGCGGCATGCTTGCTCAATTGTTCTTTCACATGCGGAAAGTTCGCCAGCTCTTTGCCATTGCGGCTGTACTGATCCACTTGTCCATTTGGATACACAATGGTAATCACACGCACACCATCCAGCTTGACTTCAATCAGTTTTTCGCCCGACACCTTGCTTTCGTGATTGGCGCCGTCGTGTGCCAGCTGACAGGAAAACACAGGCACATGATATTTTTCTTGTGCATGTTTGTTGATGGTGCTGTCGCTGGTACCACAGCGCATGTCCTTGATCAGGATGCGTCGATACCAGTCGTTCCATTCTGCTTGTGTGGCATCTTGTCGCATGGCATTGATTTCAGTCTGTGCGGCATTGCCAGTCAATCGGCGCTCACTCAATTCCTGAGCCACACGCCAGAAACGTTCTGCTTTGAGTCCTTTGCCGTTGCCTGTCTTGGGCTCTACCTTTTTGACACCAAAGGTGATCATGGCATCATATGCGGCACGGAAGCCACGGAACAGTTCGTCGTTGCTGTTTTCACTTTCACGGCGTATCACTGCTTCTTTGATCAAGCGGCTGTTGTCACCTTCCAGCTCTGCAATCACTTCCCATGGTTTAAGCATTTTGTACCTCTTGGATATGGCGGCAATCACCGCGGAATTTGAAACCTGAACAAGTGCAATTATACACTGAACCATCTTTTTCTACAACATACTTGTCGCCCTTACTGCCCGTAATTGTCCAGGTTGGGTTTGCTGAAATCACTGCCTCGTCCTCATCAACCCAACCATAGATGTCATTGCGTACCACTTCAAACTTGCGTCCACGGGTGTCAATCTGGATCGGAGTCTTGAACGTAGTAACTTCTGCTGGGTTGCCGAACTTGGCATAGGCATACATCTTTTCCTTGCTGTTGTTCAGCCAGTACACATGATTGTAGTTTTTGCCTTCGGCACCTTCCCACACAGTAGTTTCTAAAAATGCTTTCACAGTTGTTCCTTAGTCTGCACGTGAGCTCATGTACGCATCAATGCCATGTTGGCGAAGTACATCAGCGTAGGCTTGTGCGCCTGCTTCTTTGATGTCCATGCTTTGCGTGAAGCTACCACCGGGATTCCACAAGCTCAAGCCGCCACCGTACTCTTTGCGGAAACCCACATTCTTCAGCGCACGACCCAGCTTGGTGCTGGCCTTTTCGCTCACATGCACCCACGCAAAGCCACAGTAACCAGGTTCACCGTGCTTGGCACGGAATTCTGCTTCTGCACGTTCTGCGGCAGATTTAGCAGTATTGCAAATAGATTCAAGGTTGTCTAGTGCGATCATTTTCAGCTCCTTTTGTTTAACTTAGCCTATAGTATAGCAAAACGGGCATTTATGGTCAACCGTTTTATTTGTTGTATTTTCACAACAAAATCCAGCCGATAAAGACAGTCCAAAGTACTAGTCCCAACGGATGCTTTAGTGCCACAGCCCAGTCAGTTGAGCTAGGCCAGCTTTGTGCAACAATCGCGGCCAAGGCCCAAATGATAGCAATCTGAGCCCAGCCATTTTGTGTTGTTTGCAAGTAGGGCCACACATAGTAAACCAAAGGCACACCTAGCAAGGGTGCAAGTGCAGTGGGCGGCGCATTGAACTCATTCAAATTGTCAAAGTCCACAGAGCCGTAGCAGGTGCCGTTCTCGTGATGTTGTGGCACAATGTTAAAAGTCTGCGGACCTGCAAACAAAAGTTTGCCTGTGAAATAATGTAGACTTTCGTGTACAATCGTGCCGGGCAGTACCAGTAGCCAATAGCCCGAATTACTGCGAACGCAAAAGATTGCAAATGCAACAAGAAAAACAAGCAGGGTCATGTCAACACCTTTTTATTGAACATGTCGCTATTATAGCAAAATGGGCATTCTTGGTCAACCGTTTTAGGCCACAAAAAAACCCTTGATCAACAAGGGTTTTCCTGGTAGTACTTTTGTTAACTGATTAACGATTTGCAATGTACATAGTGATTTCGAACCCGAAACGCATGTCGCTTGCAGTTGGTGTAGACCATTTCATAATTTTCTCCTAGTTGAACATACCGTGATGTCTAATGTATGTATGCCTAGTGTACAGGTAAAAATGGAAAAATCACATACTGAATTTCATGATTCTGTGTTAGTAATAACCATTAGTAGGTGTCCGGAACAAAGGTCCTGTCAGGGATTCCGGCAATGACGTGCTTGGCGCTGACCTCATCAAAGTTCACAGCATAGCCAGCAAATTTGCCATCATCGTCCATTTGGATTTCAACTTTGGTAATCTTTTTACCTGTTTGATTCTCGACTGCGGCACGAATCATTTCTTCAACTACTACAGGACTAATGGTTGCGTTCATTGCTATCTTGAAATTGTATGGCATTAGATTTCTCCGCCTTCACTCTCAACAGGTGGTTCTGCCCTTGGGCTGGTGCAACTGTCATTCCATAATGCTTGTGCTTGCTTCTTGTATTCATACAACGCAAGTTCGTTTTTGTATTCTGCTTCTGTAAGGCCATGCCACCCACAGCAGTAGCCACTTGGGCTACGACCACAGCCACAACGGCCAACATCACTGGGGTTTTCTTTTACTCTCATTTGCATCACTTGCCTTTTGTTTGCTCAGCAATCATTTTGTATCCGGTACCGGTAGGATGTACACCGTCAGCACTCATGTGATTTTTAGGTCGAGCAATGATTGTATCCCCGTACTCTTTAGCAATACGAACGATTGCATCGTGTGGAATAGGTTTACGATCCTGTCCCGGATCAATCCAGTACACACGATCGCCATTGATAGCTTCGCGCATCTTACGTAGTTCTTGCTCAGTCTTTACACCCTTATGGTCATTGGCGCCGAGGCTGATAATCACAGTTTTAGCTAATTGAGTTGATGCTTTGACAAGATAGTCTTTATTCCATTGCCAGCTATTCCATCCGCCTTTGCTATAACTCACACACTCAGGTCTAGCCTGTGATGTGCCTACTGCTATTGAATCTCCAAGTATCAAGCATTCTAACATTATAGTGCCTCGTAGTCTTCTTTGCCACAACCGCACTCAGGGCAAACAAAGTCCTCGGGCAGATCGTTCCATGCACCTTCTAGTGCTTCATCATGTTCGTGGCCACATACCACGCATACGTGTGTTTCAGGCATTATAGACTCTCCAATACTTGTGTGTATGCGTTGGCATGACGCTGTTCAACTCGCTTGAGTGCGGCAAAACGCTTTTCAGCTTTGGCCAGCACTGACTTGAACTGTTCAGCATGTTCTGTGCTTTCAACAATCTGATTGCGAAACTCATACTGTGCAGTACGATCGTTTTCGGCACGTGCCTGCTGTTCAAATCCTGGATACATAGTGGTGAACTCATATGTCTCACCTTCAATGGCCATTTCCAGGCACTTGCGAGTATCTGGCTTGCCAACTAGCAATTCCAAATGTCCCCAGGCATGTAACAGTTCTTGATCTGCGGTGTGCTCAAAGTGCTGGGCTACTTCTTCGTGGCCTTCTTCTCTGGCAATTTTTGCAAAGTAGCGATACTTGATGTGTGCTTGGCTTTCACCGGCCAGGGCACTGGCAAGGTTTTCCAATGTGATTGATGATTTTTCTAATGGCATTTGATTCTCCTTCGATAGTAGATATTATACACAAAAAGAAAGGCCCCGTCAAGGGCCTTTGGACTAATCAAGTTGAGATTAGAATGCGTAACGTGCGCTGACAGTAACGCGATTGCCGTCGAATGAATTAACACGGTCTTGACCATATTGACGTGCATAGTCTAGGCCTAGGCTAATCTTCTGTGCCACAGGAACGCTGGCACCAACACCAACAGTTAGTGCATAACCATCAGAACCAGTTTGGTTGTTCAAGTATGCTACGCCAACTTTTGGAGTAACAGTGACTGGACCAAATTTGGCAACATCATAGCCGGCCACAACGCTGTAACGGTCTTGGTCGTTTGAACCAGATGTAAAACGCTCAAAGCCTGCTGTAACACCAATGCTACCGACTTTTTCACCAATGGTGATACCACCACCATTGCGGTCTGTACCAGAATAGTCACGTGTGCCTGTTACACCAACTTCAAATGCGCTTGCGGCGCCTGCGGCCAAAATTAGGGCCATTGCAATTAACTTCTTCATTTAATTTCCTTTTTGAAAAAACAGTGATTATTATCACTTGCACAATTATATATTGTGTGCAGTGACTAGTCAAAAGAAAGACAACCGAAGTTGTCTTGCCTGCTGGTTACGAGTTCCAGCGCCACTCAATCCTTGTGGTCGGTTACATTATTTAACACCGCTAGTGTTACGGTTTTGTTACTGAGACCAAATTATTTCGGAAAATATCCCAGGCACGTTCCCACGACCATCGAGCACTGCCGTTCCAGACAAGTCTACGGTCCAGCATGAGAGCATCACGGACTGCTTGCTTTAGGTTGTCATTTAGGCAACCTGTTACACCTTCATCAACCACATCTTCTGGTCCTTGCACAGGAAAAGCCGCAACAGGTGTGCCACAGGCCATGGCTTCAATCATCACAATACCAAAAGTTTCCCATTCACTGGGAAACACAAACACTTCTGCGTTGGCATAATAACGTGCTAGATCTACACCTGTTTTGAATCCTGTGAAATGCACATCAGGATAGCGTTTACGATATGTTTCTAGCATGGGACCATCGCCTACCATGATTTTGAGATAGCCAGGAAAGTCCATTTCAAAGAATGCTTCTAGATTCTTTTCCTTGCTTACTCTGCTCACACACAAGAGATATCGGCTGGTTGTTTGTACCCTGTGTGCTGGATGGAATATGTCACGGTCAACACCACGTGTCCAGGGAATAACTTCGCCGTCAAAACCATGTGCTTGCAACTCTGTTACCATGCTGTCCGTTGTGGTCAGTACCTTGCCCGAGTGCTTGTGAAACCAGCGTACAAAACGCCAGGTAATACATTCTGGAATACCAAATAACTTTTTCAGGCCTTCAGGAAACTTAGTATGATAAGCGGTATTGTGGCGAATACCAGCCAGTGAAAGATATGCTCTAGCCCACAGACCAAGAGGACCCTCTGTGGCGACGTGGATATAATCCGGAGATATCTCCTTAATCTTCTCGCCCAAGTTCCGCGGATAGGCAATCTTGACTTCGTTGTAGCCAGGGCAATCAATGTAGCTGAACCGCCCGGGATCCAACACCACAAAGTTATAACCGTCACGAACAGCACACGCCTCAATATTTTTGTAGGTCGTAACCACACCATTGATCTGCTCCGGTAAGTTGTCAGTAACTACTAAGATTGTTTTTTGCATTCGCCTACCACCTTGAAACTCTTAAACTTTAGTTGCCACTTGATTGTGCTCAATGCCGCTTGGCATGTTGGCTGATCCGGAAACTGCATTTCTACTCTTCCGGGTTGATCTTGCGGGTCGTTGATGTGTACTGCTATCAGGATCATCAGCCACATTGTCTTTCTCCTGTGTCCATGTCACAATCTCCCAACGACCATCGTGATGCTCTACCAGTGCTGTACAGCTTTCTACCCAGTCGCCATCGTTCATGTATACTATACCGTTGATGTCTTTGATCTCAGCATGATGTATGTGTCCACATATCACACCGTCAAAGCCACGCTTTTTGCAGTAGCCTGCTAGATTTTCTTCAAATTTGAATATGAAGTCTACTGCTTTTTTTACTCGGTGCTTAAGATAACGACTAAGACTAAAGTACCCAAAACCCAGTCTGTGACGGATCCAATTAAATTTTGAATTGAGCGCAAGAATGATATCATATGCTTTGTCTCCTAAAAAGCTGAGCCAAGGGGCCAGTCTAGTGATACCGTCAAACAAGTCGCCGTGTACCACAAGATAGTGCCGACCGTCTGCACCTATGTGTTCTATCTGATTGTGTATCTCTATCATGCCAAATGAAAAACCATATGGTATCATTGGGCGTAAAAACTCATCGTGGTTGCCAGCTACATAGATAACTCGAGTACCGCGTTTGGCATGACCTAGCACCCTACGCACAACATTGGTATGGCTCTGTTTCCACCGCCATTTGTTTTGCTGTATCTTCCAGGCATCAATGATGTCACCCACTAGATAAAGCGATTCACATGAATTGTGTTTAAGGAAATTGTTGAGAGCCTCGGCCTTGCAGTCTCGAGTGCCAAGGTGTACGTCAGAAATAAAAATGCTACGATAAGTTTTCTGCATAGCAGTATTTATCGTAGCACCGTGTTACAAAGATTACAGTTGTATTACTTTTTTTGTTTACGGATTTGTTCTTCAACAATCAAATAAACAATGAAACTCAATACACCTAATCCTATAAATTGACCAATATATTCCATCATATTAGATCCTTACCAAAGTCCACTTGGTTGTAAAGTGCTTACCTTCGGCCTTGTGTTTCGCAATCTTGCGGAATTCTTCTTGACGAAGCTCCGCAATCTTTTTGGCATCGTGGTCGACGCAAGCCCTGTACAGTTCAGCTAGTAGCTTTTTCTGTTTCATGGTTGAGTCCTCCTGAACAAGTATTTATCTAACTGCTCTTTTCGCACAGTTCTTTGTGCAGTCTATTAGAACAATCTTTTACTCGCCACTCCACGCAGTAGACCTTGCGATCAAACACATCACCGGTCCATCTCCATCTGACACATTCATACTGTACGGCTGTTAACTGGAATACTAAAAAAATAGCTGTGATCATAATATTATATTTGTTATCGGTTGTTCTGACGGTTGCGATATTCGGCGGCTTTTGCATCCCAGTATTTTTTATTTCTTTCTGCCACAATACGATCATGGTCAGACACCAGGCGTGGGAAAAAGCCAGTTCCGTATTCAGGATAGTCTTCTATGCGTCTTTCTGCCACCCACCACATGCAAAAAATCCAAAATAACAGTACCACAAGTATTCCGCCCACACCCCACAGCTTGTTCTTGAGTTTTGCCATTTGCTTGGCACGTTGCACTGATCTGGCATGCTCGATGTTGAGCTGACGGTTGAGCAGAACTTTTTGTTGATCGCCCAGCTTTGTCATCATTTCTTCTACTTCGGTATACAGCGCACCCAGTTCAGGTGGCGATTGATAAATCATTATCTCACGCAATTCTGTACCCATTTGTTCCAGTTGCTTTTTCATCAGCACACGTTGTAGCGCACGTTTGCCTAGGCTGGCATCGCCTGTGTAAATTTCGTTCCTGCTACGTCGTTCTTCGTTTTCAAACACTGCCATACACTTGTGTAGGTTGTCATAATATGCGCCCAGGTGCTCGCCAATTTCTTGATAGATACCAGTGTGTTCTTCTGCGTTGGCTTTTTTATTCAGCTCTTTGACTCGGGCTTTTTCTTCGTTCAGCTGTTTGATCGCCGCAGGGGGAGCACCGCCGGGCTTGGCATCATATATTTTATGGAATTGTTTATCAAGGTCTTTGAGAACATCATTTACTTCCCCAGCCGCACCCTTGATGTCTTTGTAGAGTTTACAGCCAGCCTTAACAGCAGAGACAGCTCCGTTGGCAAGTGCAAAGAGTGTTAATGGATCCATAGATTGAAGGCGCCCTTTTTATTATTTAAGCATTCGGGCTGTAAAAAAGGAATCCGTAATATTACACGGCTTGTAACATTTGCTTTTATAAATACGCTTGTGAAGCCCACTATTGCCCTGTATATCAATGATCCCAAGTGCTCAGTCCAGTGTGGAAATGGAATGATGCAGGCGCTTGGGCAGTATTATCACTTCAAAGTATTCAGCAAAAATGAAGTCGAAGATGTGTTTTTTGATGATGTGGACATGGTGGCATTTCCGGGCGGCATCGGCGATTCGGACAGCTGGCACAAGATATTAAAACCCAACAAAAAGAAAGTGTTGGACTTTGTTGGTCGTGGCGGCTATTATTTGGGAATCTGTATGGGTGCCTACTGGGCAGGGTCAAACTACTTCAACATACTAGATGGAGTAGATGCTGTGCAGTACATCACACAGCCCGGCACAGACACACGCCGCCCACATGCAAAGGCACTGGCAGTGACATGGAACGGCACATCCGAAAGGATGTTTTTTTATGACGGATGCGCTTTGGTAGGACCCGGACGGTATCAAACAGTTGCCACCTATGCCAATGGTGACGCCATGGCTATATATCAGAAAAGGATTGGCATAATTGGTTGCCATCCCGAAAGCGAACAGTTTTGGTACAATTACAATTATCTCAAGCCACACTGGCATGAGCGTAGACATCATGAGTTACTGTTGGAATTTACTGATCAACTGATGCGACGTTGATCTTCATGCCCACATAGGTTCCGCAAAAGGCGCCTATTGCCGCAGGTATCAGCATCCAGTGGTCCGATGTATAATTGATAACTGCCACACTTCCACCAATGTAACAGGCCACACTCCAGCCGCTGGCCATCAACACACGACCATCTTTGACGCATCGCAGATAGTATGTGTAGACCACGTCCAGTAAGAACACGGCAAGGAAGGTTAAGATATATTCTAGCATAGAAAAATGGGCCCGGAGGCCCATGGTTGTTTATTTTACAAGGTAAGTCCTACCCCGCTGGTTTCGCTGTTTAGGCGAAAGCTGCCTCAGTGCGAGCAGACTTGGAACCGCCGAAACGGAAACCTTTGCCTACTGTTACTTTAACACCAGATGTTGTATTTGCTTTTGCATTTACGTTTTTTGCGTCTACGGCCGAGTTCCCCCAACCCTACGGTTTCTGCCTTACCGTGCTGTCCACTTGTTTACTCTTTGCCCTGTCGAAAGCCAGGTCACCCCCATCATAAAGAAACTTTTATTTGTTCTATTGAAAAGTATCTATAATTAGTTGTCCAATCGGTATTCCAACGAATCATAGTGTTGTAAATTCTTACCCATCCGTTACGCAAATTTAGGCACCACATAATATTGCCTTTAAGATTATAACGACTGAACTTACTCTTACTTTTCACAAATTTCCTTATGGTGGAGGTGGCGGGAGTCGAACCCGCGTCCAGAACACTTTTCCTTCCGCTTCATACAGCAATAACCTACAGTATATATTTATTTGCACCTGTTGTCAAGCGAATCTTTAGATAAGTATTTTTATGGATCCAATCACTATCGGGCTTGCCTTCGCGGCCGCACAATCTGCGGTCAGTCACATAAAGCAAGCCATAGCCTTGGGCAAAGATATCAATAGTCTTGCAGGGCAGTTCAGCAAGTTTTTTGAAAGTTCAGATTCCATACATCGTGAACGAACAAAGTTAAAAGCCAAAGCTAGTATACAAGGCAAAACAGATGCAGAACTAGGCCACGAAGCCCTGCAAATTGCCATGCACAGTGATGCTCTACGTCAAGCCGAACGTGATCTCAAAGACATGATTCTTTGGCAATTGGGCAAGCCTGAACTGTGGGAACACATGATCAAAGAACGCACCAGACTGTTCAAGGAACGTGCAGAAGCCCAACGTGCAGAAGAAGAACGTCAACTGGCGCACAAGAAAAAAATGGCAGACATGGGTATGATGGCCATGTATTTTCTAGCAGGCTCTGTTGTGGTGTTTGCATTTGTCATGGTTGGCATTGGTGTGTACGGTCAGATGGAAGAAAAAAGAATTTATGAACAAAAGGTAGCAGACCGCAATTTAGTTCTAAGAAGGCAGGCCAAGGAACGTGCTGATCAACAAAAGAAAGAACTGCAAGATTATGTTAAAAATTAACAATGCCGCACACTTGCACGAATCAGTCAAAAGAAAGCCCACTGCATAGAGTGGGCCTTCAGTGCGACAGCGTGATCGCTTAGGCAGTAGCAGTTGCCTTAGTAGACGCTTTAACTGGAGCCTTGGCAGGCGATTTAACAGTAACACCAGCAACCTTGACAGTTGTGGAACCGTTGTACTTCTCGTCAGCGGCGTCGATAGCCTGCTTGAACTCTGCACGGTTGTACAGTTCAGTTGACTTGAGATGTGTAACCAACTCAGGCTTGGTCATGGCCTTGGGAAGCTCAATGAGCTCAATCTCAGAGTGGCCAGTTTTAGCCAGCACCTTGACACGAGTCATATCATTAGCAAAGCGAACTTTGTAAGAGCCTTTGAGTTTAGAAACACCAGCGATTTTGAAAGATTTGTCAGACATTCGGAATACTCCTGTTTAGTTTAGAAATATGATACACCGTGTACCATACCGTTATTGTACTGCATTTTTGAACTGGAGTCAACCAGTTTTTGGTAGCAGTCTTACCAAATTCTTTTTTCATTTGAGTTGAGCGGCTTCTTGCTTGACCACAGCAACACCTTTGTCCAACCACTTGGCCAAACCAGATGCGCCCACTGTGGACAACACAATACCAACAATGACTCCCATTATGAAGTTCATGTTAGGCCTCCACTGCTTCGGTTGCAAGTGCTTCACTCAGGAGCACCAGGCGCTTGTAGAACGGGCTGTTCTCGTGCATACTGCCACAGTACCATTGACCGTTTTCCATCACATAGTAATACTCTGCGTACGAGCCTTCGGCACGTTCGAGGAACTGTTCGAAAGTGTGATCTACTTTGTACTCGATGCCAGTTTCGCCACGATCGCGACCATAAAAGGTACACATGTCTTCAGTGGCTGTTTCGAACGCATCCTGCTGTTCGGCAGGCAGTTCAAATTTGCTGAACGCATGTTTCTCGCCAATGTTGGCTCGCAGGCTTGACAAGTCGCCAAGTGCTACCAGCTGATTGGCCTTTGAGCTGTCATAGTTTGCTTGCAACAGGCGTCCGTTGAATGACAGATAGCCATCCCAATGACAATAGACTGATTTGCAAACTGTACCATGCATGACTGCAATGCGACTACGTGTACCCATTTTGAACTCCTTTTAATTACAATACAACAAGTATAAGCGAAATGGACTTTTTGGTCAATCAAAAATGTTCAGGTATTACAGCAGGTCCACTTGCACAGGCACGGTGCAGGCATTGTTGTCGGTAGTGCCTTCGTAGTAATTGTAATTGAAGGCAAAACCAGTGCCGCCATTGGCATGCAGATTCATCAGTGCCAGTTGCACAGCCATGCGGTGCTTGCGAGTCATGATGTCTGAGGTACCACCCACTGTGGTAAAAAACCCAACACCATCCACAATCACGCGGATGCGTTGGCTGTTATTGAAACCGGTAATAAGACGTGGTTGACGCATGTTGAGCTCCTTGTTGTTCAGTATGTCATTATTGTAGCAAAATGGACCGTTTGGGTCAACCGTTTTATACGCTGAATTCGTAGAATTTAACGCCAGGGTCAATGCTGATCAACTGCTCTGCGGCACGGGTCAGCTGGCGGTATTTTGCTTGCACCTGTGAACGTGGCAGTTCGCCATCGCAGGTCAAGTTCTCAGGGCTGAGATCACTGTCCAGACTGTTGGCCACTTCCTGGCGACCTTGGGCAGTTTGCAGTTCAAACTGTCGACCTTTGAAGATTGCGTTCCACTTGTTTTTCTGTTCCACGTAGGCTTTGAGTTCTTTCATCACTTGCTCCTTTTGTTTAACTTAGCCACTAGTATAGCAAAATGGGCATTTCTGGTCAACCGTTTTATTTGTTGTAAAAAAACCACAAAAAAGCCCTTGATTTACAAGGGCTTTTTGTAGTACTTTTGTTTTAGAATGCGTAGTAGTTAAAAGGCTTTTCCTTTTCACGTACTAGCACCAGTTGATCGCCTTTGGCGTTGACGAACACAAACTTACCTTCAGTGGGCTCAACCTTCTTCAAATCGCGTTGATTGAAGGTCATGTAGTACCAATCACCATCGTCGTTGTCTGGCTCTGGGTCGTAACCGTAGTTCCAGTTTTTCTCTGTCATTGGGTTACCCTTCCACTGAACACTACCTTCCAGCTGGCGCTCAGTCAATGGCTCAGTTTCACCCACAGGTACCACGGTGATCTTGTACAGGCTACCGTCGTCAAACTCTGGCTTGGCGTTCAGCATCTGCATGGCTTCCTGTGCAGACTCGTTGTAGCGGTTCATTTCTTCAACCAAGGCCTTGAGCATGTCAAAGTTGAACTCAGCAAACAATGAACCCACGGTACAAACACCATCGATGTTTTTCAAGCTGGCATCCTGCAGATTGTCCATGCAGTACTCACGGATGAACGCCTGATCCAGACCCTTAAAGTCCAGCATGTAGAAGATACGACCCGGACGGTTACGCATGTGTTGGTTCACACGCCACTTGTCGTTGCAGGTGATCAAAAACAGTTTCTTTGAAGGAAACACACCGTCCAGCAAGGTCAGCATTTCTTCCTGCTCGTCGCTGTCGTAGACCTTTTCAAACTCGTCAAACAAGATCATGCAAGGCTGGCTGATGTCCTGCAGGAGACTGTTGAAGGTCTCTCCACGCCAAGGTTGATTGATCAGCAGGGTAGGAATGCCTGCCTCTGCACACTTGATGCTCAAGCTCTTGGCCAGCATGGTTTTGCCTGAACCCTTCTCTCCTGTGAGCATGACGCCTGTGCTTACTGCACGATCCGTAAAGGTATTGAAGATACGATCACGGTGGCGCAGAGCATCACCATACACCTTGCCCCGGATTTCAAAACTGTCTACAACTTCCAAGAAGAAGTTGCCAAACTGATCCTGCTTCACAATGTAGTTGCCAGCAGGCAGGTGGTCTTTGATGTCCAGTGAGTCTTTGTCAGCAACCTTGAACGTGTTGCCGCTCTTGATAAAATAGCTCATTTTATGCTTTCAATGTGGGGGCCTCAGCCCCCAGGTTCATATTACTTGTTGTCAGCTTGTGCGGCCAATGCGGCCTTGACTGCGGCTTCAACTGCGACTCGGATCAAAGCCTCAGTGTCGTTGCTCTTTGCGGCTTCTGTTTGTACAGGTGCAACAAAGGCTTGGTCTGGATGTACACCCAGTTCACCAATCACTTCGTAGCGGCATGCACGACCCTTGGCGTTGTTGTAGTCAGTTGGAATGCTCACAACATCTGCAGGGTTGATCTTCAAGATCACTGTGCGGCTGTCGCTGCCACCAAAGTGGCTCAGGTACTCCTTGGAGCAGAAATGCAGGCCTGCGCTACAGGTACGATTTTGATCGTCATCTACAGCATTGCGTTCCATTTCCACAATCTGTCCCACGGAGTTATCCATGGTGCCAGTGTGGCAGTCCCGGAAGTCTGCACGTACCTTCTTGTAGGCCAAGAAGTAGCCATCTGGTGTGAGTGGCAAGTTGCCTTTTTCCAGGAAGCCGTAGAGTTCTTCAACTGCTCGCTTGCTGGGATTGCTCATCAAGTTCTCCATGAACGCAATTAGCGGCTCGATTGGAAAACCATCTTGATACATTTCAATCAAGCGGTTTGTGAGCACACCGTGCATCTCACGTTCTTTCCAGAACACTTTGCTACCCTGGATGGCCACATTACCTGCGCCGTACTCAAGGATCTGCTTTTTAGGATCAATCACGTCCTTGACTGAATCCCAGTCATTGTCCTTGATTGCCTGTTTGATCTTCTCATATCCAATATGAGTCGAAGTTACTGTGTGTGGCTGATTGTCGATGATTACAACAATGTTCTTGCCCTGGATCAGATATGGAAATGCCATTTTAAGCCTCTTTGTCAATCAAGTTAATGTACTGTGCCACAGCATCTGCATTGATGTCGTAGTCACGCAAACTGCTCAAGAGTGGATAGCGATTACGGATGGCAGTCAATTGATCCGTAAGGCCCTGGACAACCGTGTCCACGTCAACTGGTGTTGCATAGTCACAGCACAATTTTTGCAAACTGTGCTTGTTAACTGTAACATTGTCAACGAATTTGAACTGAGCCAAAAACTTTGAATATGCACTGTTAGGCGACACTAGTTTTGCAATAACCTTATTGTAGCGGAAATACTTGTTCGTGTCAATCTGTTTCAACGCACATTGTTGTACAACTTTTGGATCCAACTTTGCCAAAACTGTGCGAATGTGATCTTGCACATTGATCCAATTGGATTGAGTCTTGATGTACTCAATGTCCGTTTTACGCACACCAAGAATGTTGATACCTTGCAAACCTGGGATGCCTGATTCGGTAACCAGATCACTGAAGTGACGCATGTTTTGTGTGATAGGCGTACCATTTGATATCACAGTAAAACCACTGAGTGGCAGGTAGTAGTAGGTTTCGCTGTCATCAAATTGATCAGCCTTGCCTGCATCCTTCCAGACTAGTTCACGCTCTTTGTGATAGCCACCGTAGCCACGTTGAGCCAGGCGCAGGATACTTACATTAGCACCCATGCCTGCGGCGCCAGTCTTGCGATCTTTGAGCATGAGCTCGCTGGCTACCATGCGCTGAATCACAGGAGGGTCACGCATGTCAGCAAAGAAGCCAATGGTATCCATGACCTTGCCTTTAGTAGCAGGACTCAAAACGTACACATTATTGGTATGGCTCTTGCTTGGCAAAGCGATACCTTTGGCTTCGGCATTGCGCCAGTGATACTTGGCACGGCTCAACGCACCAATACGGGTATCATTGACCACAAAGATGTTGCTAGGGTCAATGGTAAATTCCCACACTTGATTGATATCTGTTGCGGCGATAATCGTAGCAGTTGGATACACCTTGCTGGGTTTGATCTCAGAGCAAGTGGCACCGTGACGGCTCTTTTGGAAAGCCAATATCTCGATGTTGTACTTGCTGGCCAAGTCTTTGATATCAAACTTGAGTGGCACACCACGCATGTAGTAGCTGTTGGCAGTGTCAATCAGATCAAATTTGGTATCCTGTGCATACTTCACAGCCGCTGACTTGAACAGGGTTTCGTTGGCTTTCTTTTGCAAGAAGTAAACTTTTTCCCAATCATTGGCAATGATGTCTGCTTCCAGTTGCACGTGAACAGCCAACTGAGCGTTGAGTGCTTCTAGCTTGGCACGGATAGCATTCACGGTCTGCGGAATGTAGCTCAAGCCTTCGCGGCTGGCCTGGAAGTCCAGTTCGCCAATGTCAAAATGCATTTCCAATCCACAGTCCAAGAGCCTGTGGAGATCGCCTAGTGCGGTTTCTGCATTGGGCACATCGATCGGATAGGAAATATTGCCCATCACAGCACGGCTGGAACGACTGTCAGTGTAATGCACACCCGGGATAATGTTCTTTTCCTTGTAGTCAACGTCGCGGAAACGGAAGTCGCTGTCACCACCTGACACCACAGGGCGCAGAGCAAAGTAGGTGTACACATAGCGAGCTTCTTCTTCGAACTTGTGGAAGTCATTGCGGCTGTTTACTGCAAATTTAACCTCAACACCTGCAGGCTGATCTGTGGGCTCTGAGTGCATGAGCACAATGCTAGGCACGCCTTCGCCGTTGATGAATGCACTGTACACACCGCGGGTACCATCTTTGATAGCAGTCACAGTGAAGTTGTCTGTGTAACTGAACGGGCTTTTGCTACCCAGTCCAAGTGCGCCAATGAACGCATTGCTTTCGGTCTTGGTTGACTCAAAGTAGGTGGTGTAGATGTTCTGCACCTGTGCATGAGTCAGGCCAGTGCCATAGTCACGGATGCTAAAGGTAGGGTCCAGCTGGTTGGGCAAGTGTACATCAAAGGGTGTGTCTTGGCGGCCTGCGGCTGTATGGCTATCTACTGCATTGCAAGAGAGCTCGCGCACGATGGCACGGATCTTGTTGGCGTAAAGGCCAGAGCTAAGAATATTAAAGGCCTTGGCTGAGTTGCGGATACGGAACTCGCCGATTTCGCCTACATTAGACAGGACAGCTTCGTGGGCTGGTGCGTTACTGATGATCATGTTGTTCCTTATTCAAAAGCCAAAAATAAGACAGTGACTACAAGTGCAATCCACAGTTCACCGAAAAAAATCAGCACAATGGGTACAAGCCATTTCATAGTCAACTCCTTTTTACTTAATATGCCACTATTGTAGCTGAAATGGGTTTCTTGGTCAACCGTTTATTCTGCGCCGTATTCTTTGATCAAGAACTCGCGGCATTGTGCTTCGGTGCGTTTGGTTATCACAACCTTGCCGTGCATAAAGCCCACAAACAGATTGCGGTGTGCTACAAATTTGATTTCGCCGTCAGCACCTGTGTGCTTTTGACGAGCAGGAGATGTGACTGCCGCCTTCTTGGCCGGTACCGTGGTTGCCTTTTTGACAGCCTTTGCAGGAGTCGTGGCTTCCGTTTTGGTAACAGGCTTTGCGGGCGCAGTCACAAAATTGTGTTTCTTGTCGTACTTGGCAATCTGTTCTGGAGTGAAGCCCCAAGTGTCAATCAGTCGTTTGACTTCAGTGCCCGGCAGTTGATTCCAGTTGATGCAAGTGTCTGTCCAGTTTTTCATTTCCAGCTCCTTTTTACTTAATATGCCACTAGTATAGCAAAACGGGCTATTTTGGTCAACCGTTTTGTGTTGCAAAAAAACCACAAAAAAACCCTTGTAAATCAAGGGTCATTGACTAGTGCAAAAGTATTAGATTTTATGCCCGCAGTTTGTACCGCTGAATTTTGCCGTTATCCGTACGTGGCAGTTCCGGCACAATGTGAATTTTTCGTGGACAGGCCTGGCGTTCATGATGTTTGTGCATCCATGCACGTAAATCACGTGACTCGACTGGTCCTACCACGTATGCTTCAATGCGTTCAATGCCGTGTTCGTTTTGTACTCCAATCACTGCTGATTGTTCTACACCAGGAAAGGCTTCCAGAGTTTCTTCTATTTCACTGGGGTTGATAAAATATCCTGCTATCTTGATCACATCTCCGTCTCGTCCCATATGGTGCAGATCACCTTGCGGATCTTGCCAACATATATCGCCAGTGGTAATCCAATCATTGAAGTATCGTTGTGACCAAATTGGGTCCATCCAATAACCCACACCAGCACTAGGAGCACGAACTTGTAGCTGTCCTGTTTGTCCAGGAGCCAGTACCACACCTTGCTTGTCAACTATCCTGGTTTGATACATGGGTATTGCTTGCCCTATGCTAGATGTGTTGCCATGATTGAAAATAAACGAAGTCAAACACTCTGTGGTGCCCAAACAGTTGTGTATGCTGGTACCTATCTTGGACTTCCAACGGTCTAGCAATGCCTGTGGTAATCTATCGCCTGAACTTATAAATTTAATTGTTGTGGTAGGATCAAGTCTTGAAACCAACTGTGAATAGATAATTGGAACACTAAAGAAAACAGTTGGAGCAAAGTCTCGAATGATATGTTCGACGCGACCCGGTGTTGACAATCCGCTATCCAGGTATGCTTCTGCACCAACCCACATGGCGCCAAACAAACTGTAGATAATGCCATATGCAAAACTTAATTTGGCTGTGGAGTAGATACGGTCTGTAGAATTGAGACCTAAGGTAAGCTCACTGGTGGCCACGGATTGTGCAAACACATTGTCATGTGAGTGCATGACTGCCTTGCTGTGTCCTGTTGTGCCGCTGGTCCATAACATAAATGCAACATCTTTACCGCCACCGCTTACATTGAAGTCTGGAGGAAACTGTCGGCTTTGTCCAAGTACATCTGTTACATTATTTTCATCAATCACAATACAAGGTGCCACATGTGAAATTTTATAGTCAAGTGTTTCTTTGCGTCCTACTGGACTGGTCATTACTGCTATGCCACCAGCAAGTACTGTGCCAAGGAACACAATAACTGCATCAATGCTGTTAGCTAGTACAACACCAACCCTGTCATTGGGTTGTAATCCTTCTCTGCGTAACCATCCTGCAAACTGCTGGCTCTTGCGTTCTAAATCTTCGTAAGTGATTGATCCAGTTAGATCGCTGAACGCAGTGGACGAAGGGCGGAATTGATTGCGAGTAAGCAATATCCTAGCTAGATTGTGCATACTCGTACTTAGTGTTAATGTTAGTGGAACATCAAATAACTGTCTATCACGTCTTTACGGTTTGCCGCACGATCGCCTGCACCTGGCTGGACAATAACATTCCAGTGCGGAGTATTGCTTGGCGGAGTGGCTAGCATTTGATCATATGTGATGATGGTAGCTGGATCCACTTTGTACTTTTGTGCAAGACGAGCCTTGAATTCTTCCACGCTGGCATCATCTTTGAATTGAGTGCGACCTTTGGCATCCTTGATCAACTTGTTGCCATCGCGAGCAATCAGGTCAAAGAACATGTCTTTGGGCACAGTGACACCTTGCTTGACTGGTGTGTTGGTTTGTGTGCGATGGAATTCAACTTTCTTTTCCTCGCCACGTTTGCTACCTGAACTGAAGTTCATGGTAAAGTTAGGTGGTCCACCTGCTGTGGCAACATCACCCATCTTGGTGTATGCATAGAACTGTACGTCTGGATTCTTCTGAGCCACACCGTAGGCAAGATCCAAATACTCTTTGGAGAAGAAGTCACCGGCGTCATGCCAGCGCACAACCAATTGAATACTGTGCTTGTCTGTTTTTGTCTTTAGTGCAGAAATCTCAGCATTGACTTTGTCCGTGTATCCTGATGGATTGTTGACCAAGAAGTTCAGTGCTTGTGCGGCACTCATTGAACTGGCAGGGAACATAACATATCCACCTTTTCTAGCATAGCAGAATAGTTGGCAAGCGCCTGCACCTGGACAAGTTGTAATCTCTACAAAGTCGCCGGTGTCTTCGTCTACAACAATGCCGCTGAGAGCAGGAAGTGTTAGATCATAAATGATCTCGCCTTCAGTAGCTGACTTTTCCATCTTGGCATTGGTACCCAAGATAGTGCGTGGACGGGTGGTAATTTGTCGGGCTAGATCGTCTAGGTCCCATTTGTCATTTGGATCATCGCTTTGTGTGATTGCTTTGATATTGCTACCATGGATGATGGGAGCAAACTTGTCACGCTTGGTCTTGGTACCAGTCTTGATACGATCAGTATAGCCTTGTAGTTCATCGCGTGGTATGACACGAGCAGGAGCATTTAGCTTGATTGCTTCACTGAATGCTTCTGGTGGGTTTTCTTTCAGCATACGCTCAACTTGCATGACCCAGCCACTGACGTCACTTGATCCAATTTCGTCAACGTCGCCCACATAATCAGCCACATTGTCAATGGCCGCGGTGACTGACACAGGGCCATATTTGCTCAATAGGTCATGACGTTGTGTCATGATCCTGCGTGTGACAGCACTGGCCACAGGGCTGTGTTCCTGTGCCTCGTCAATATCTTGATCTTGGACGTTTACTGGGGTGACTACAAAGCCCCCGAGTCTACGTGTTTCGCTAATTAGTTCATTGTATCTCATATGAAATATTCCGTGTGATAAGCTATTTAGTAAATATTTACATGACACAACGTATACTCATTATGGGCTTGCCAGGCTCAGGAAAAACTACACTAGCAACTAAACTTAGAGAATTACTCTGGGCAGAAGGCCGTACAGTCAGCTGGTTTAATGCTGATAAAGTACGTGCTGAATTTAACGATTGGGATTTTAGTCATGCAGGGCGAATTCGCCAAGCTCAGCGAATGCGCGACCTGGCAGACAAAGCCTCTACAGATTATGCTATAGCAGATTTTGTTGCACCGCTGGCTGAAATGCGTCATCTTTATCATGCAGACTGGGTTATATGGACAGACACTATACGTGAAGGACGGTACGCAGATACAAATGCCATGTTCCAAGAACCCGAGGTGTATGATTTCCGAGTTACAGAACAAGATGCAGATAAATGGGCAGATTTTGTTAGCAATCATCTATTAGAAAATAGGCGCAGGCCTGTGTTTGACTGGAAAAAAGAAACTGTGCAAATGCTAGGGCGATGGCAACCGTGGCATGATGGACATCGAGCATTGTTTGAAAGACTGTTGGCCAAGACTGGACAAGTTGTTATTCAAGTACGTGATGTACAAGGATGGCAAGGTAGTAATCCGTTTGAAGTAGAAAAAGTCAAGAGCTTCATTAAACGCGACTTAGATCCATTGTATCAAGGACAATACGAAATACAAGTTGTTCCAAACATTGTGCATATTGGTTGGGGCCGTGGCGTAGGATATACCGCAGGCGAAGAGTCGTTTGATAATTCTGTTACAGACATTAGTGCTACAAAAATTCGTAAGGAATTAGGATTAAAGTGAGAACAGCAAGGTCAGTATTCATACACATACCCAAAACTGGGGGTAAATGGATAAATGATGTTTGCCGTTCTCTTAGTACTCCCTTAGATGGCATGCCTGTGTACTATGATGACACTGATCATCGAGTCCGCGCACACACCACATGCCCTGGACAAAAAGTGTTTACGTTTGTTAGAAATCCGTGGGCGTGGTATGTAAGTGCTTATGAGCATGTGTGTCGTGATATAAGAATAGATACCATTAAAGATTTTACCAATGTCACTGATTTTACTTTTGAAAAATCAATTGAAATAGCAATGAATATACCTTTATGGACAAAAATAAAACTTTGGCAACTTCGTCGAGGCATGTATTCGGTATGGTTGAAAGAGTACGAAAAAGAAAAACAAAATAGGAAATCTGGATCATACTCAGCAATTACATATGATGCAGATGTTTGGGAGGACCTTGTGAAAGAACAGGATCTGGACCTGTTCAGTTTTTTTGCCAAGTGCTATACTGCAAATGCAGATCAAATTGGAAAAACAGAAACTGTTGCACAAGACCTGACCAACATGCTGATTAGCACCGGCGAACTAACACCAGAGGTTGAACACCGTATTGCTACAACACTGCCAGTAAACACCGGTGGTATAACTGATTATAGAACCTACTATAATAATCACACACACGATCTTGTGGCCAAGCATTGTGCAAAAATCATTGAAACTTTTAACTATACGTTTTAGTTATTTTCTTTTGGCCTTTGCTCTACCGCTTTTCATATTAGCTAACCAGTGTGCTAGTTGTCCTTTGCGTCCGCCCTGCTTGGCAGTTTTACGCAAACTACTCACGCTGGCTTTGGTATTGATACCGTGACGTTTTGAGTCGCCTTTGTCTTCAGGATGCCGCCCATCCGCAAAGTTTTCCGCCACACCTTGCTTTAATGAGTGTTGTAGATATTGTTCACCTTCGCCGGTAACATACCAATAACCATCGTCATCTACAATATAACCGTTGCTACTCAAACTATCTAATACATTATCATACTCTGAAGTTCTTGATTCATCTTCTTGGAAATCTAATCCCAATTTGGCCGCGGTATAGATAGCATGTAAAACTAATAATTTACCTAATCCTTTGCCTTTGAATTCTGGATAAACCTCGGCTATGCTACGACCTGTATCAGCATCATATTGGTATACTCCTACTGGGTTGACACCAACACTTAAAGTAGTTGCAAATTTGTTTTTACCTTTTTGTACCTTAAAACTAACTCTATTATCATCCGAGCCTTCCGCCACACCTTGCTGTCCTAGTAATGATTGCACCCAAGGAATAAAGGTGTTGATGATCCAGTCATTGTGTTGTTTGCTTTTGTCCAGTGTGCTGGAATCTGCCACCCGGCCATTTATTGTCACAGGCTTGATATTGTTCACAGCATCCGTGATTTTCTTTTGCACAGCAGGATCAGCACCCTTGATAACAGTTTGTAAACGGCCAGCGGCTTCGCTTTGTCTGCCTTGCATGGCCAACAATGCCACTCGTTGCAGGTTAGCAAACACAGGATCGCCTAGACTGTTGAACGCCTTGGTGATACCTGCCGCGGCATTTTCATTTATTATTTCGTTAATTTTCATATCACATCACCAGGATCTTTCCTTCTGCATTGCTCAGTGCATCGTTGAACATCAGTTCCATGTCGTAAGACAACACTTCAGTGGCCTGTTTCCTAGCAGCCTCATCACGATACTCTGGATTGATATTTAGATATCTGCTGGGATTGCCCCAGGCTTTACGGCCATATCCTAGATTAGCAGGCAAGGCATTGAACGTGACAGTGCCTGTGCCTAGATACTGGGCAAATATTTCATACAAGAATTCATAAGGTCTGCGTATCTCCCCTGATCTACTGCTACGCTGTGTGCCAATGGCATTGAACAAGGCATTGTATTCTGGTGTGAGTTCAGCTTTCAAGTTGCCGCCGCGTTGACCACTCTTGCCATAGTATTCTTCCAGCATGGAATTTACCTGTCCAAAGAAATGATCTTCACCAGCTTTCCAGGGATGTTGTTGATTGTTTGACCGGCCACGAGTGCCGGATTGCATGGCATGTCCCAGTCTGTGTGCCATCATCCATGGCGTGAGCATTACCTTGCTGTCACCTGAGTTGCCAACATAGACCACTGTGATTGCATCTTCGTGTCCGGCAACAATTTGTTCACCTGCATCACCAAAGATTATTTTCACTGTGTCTGGGTCCATGACACCATATTCACTGTATCGACCTGTGCCGGGAATGTTGCTGAAGAACAATCTAAAATTGTAGGGAGTTTTCTCAAAGAATCTCTGTGCCTTTAGTTGATTCACCGGATGTGGGACCAGTTTTTTGTCTGCACCACGAAACGGCCCTGGCTTGTTGAAGTCCCCCATGGGCACATAGTCTGCCAGGGGTGCTTCCGCCACACCTTGCTTGGGAATCAACAACTCAGGCATGCGATACTGACTCACATCAACAGGATAGGGCTGTAGTGATGCTTTATACAATTCAGCATATTGTTCTTGTTCTTCAGGTGTCTTTGCTCTGTAAAACTTGTTGGCAATGGCCATATCGCCTACTAGAGTTCCTGGTGGAATTGAAATCTTTTTTGGACCATAGTATTTTAATTTGTAAGAATCTTTGTTGGTCAAACTGTAGAAGGTCGATTCCCATTTGTCTGGGTGCAAGGCATATTGTGCAGTTGCTCTTTCTGGAACAAATTCTGCCAGTGTATCTGTGCCAGGATGAAATTTACCCAACTTGGATAAACTTATAGCAGTATCATTGCTTTCGCCTTCCGCCACACCTTGCTTTATCCTAGACAATTCGTATATAACTATGTCACCGTTGTCGGCACGGAAAGCCCTATATCCTAACGCTTTGGAATAACGTTGTACAAGTCTGTCGTACAACTTGGCACGGCTTTCTGGATTAAATTTTGCACCGTTATCGTCTGCGTCCATGTCCACTGATTTGCTGGCCGAGAAACTTAATTTCTGCGGCTTGTATTTTTTGATGTATTTTTGTATAGCATCTAGTACTGTGGCAAAAATACGCTGTGCATCACCTTCGCCTGTGACTTCCTGGCTGTTGTTTCTGTGGAACTCAACTTGAGTGACTTCATTACCGTCTCCATCATATTCTTGATTGAACATGATGTTGAGGTATGTGCCATCTGGTAATTTTGTGTTTAGATCAACGTCACCGTAATCGCTTTTTTCCCATTTACCTTTATAGGGTTGGTCAAAAGCCTCAATGATTTCATGATATCTCATTTGCCTGTTGCCCACTTGATTGATTTCATCAATTGAGAGTCTTCGAATGTTGGCTCTGGTTGTCTCTGCGGTGGTGCTAGTGCCGGTGCCGCAGGAGGAGCCTGCGGCGGCGCATTAGGAGGAGCCTGTGGTGTGGTCAATTTACGAAGAAGCGAATCATGTTTTTCTAACTCGTCGTAGACCATTTCGTTTTCGCCGTCTAGCTCTTGTACCTTGGCACCAACTTTTTCAATCTGTTGTGGTATCACATCAACCACCGCAGACTGCATGGCACTAGTAACTCCATTGAGTTGTGCAAGTTGTTGTCTTAGTTGTGCAAGTTGTTCTTCTGCATTGCCTGTTGCTGTGTCAATCTGCTTGCCAAGTTCGTTTTTAGCGGCACCAATTTCAGCTGCCTTGGCTTGTGCGTCTTTGACTTGGCCAATCAATGACTGCATGGTCTTGTCGTCGACCTGTTGCATGTTCTGCATCTTGGCCACCTGTTGCTCAAGGCCACGGTACTTGTCTGCATCAAGCCCATTCTTTTTAAGCTCATCCATCTGCTTTTCTAATTCTTTAGTAGCATTGGGATCCACGCCAGGCTTTTGTTTGATCTGATCCAGTTGTGCAGTTAAGTTTTGTAATTGCTCAGCACTGGCTTTTTCACGCTCAGAATTTTTTTGATCAATCTTGCCCATCTTGTCACGTTGCTTGTCAATGTCGCCACGTTCGCGTTCCAGTTCTGCTCGGTGCTTGCCTAGTTCTTGAGTAGACAGTTCACCGCCTTGTGAGGCAATATCAATGCGCTGTTCAGCGGCTTTCAATTCTGCACCCAGTTGTTTGTTTTGTGCTTGTTGTTTGTTTAGTTCTCTAAACATTGCCAGTGCAACTTGTTGTTCAGGTGGTACGCCAGGAGTCTTGTTGTTGTTGACAAAGTTCAGCATCTGCTGATAGTCAGAACTCTCCGGTCCTTCTGTGATAAACTCATGCGATTTCATTGTATAATCTCCGGATGCTTGCGTACATATATCTTTACCAGCATACCAGCTGCCATATCTGCTTGGCTTTCTAAGTCTGCTAGATCAACGTTGGCAGACGTGTGTCCATCTGTGTCTTGCTTGTGATGTGCCAGTTCATGTGCAATCGTACGCACGATATCAATCAGGTTACGATGCCCAGTGTAGATCCAAAGTTTATTGATGTTGGGATCATAGTAGCCTGTGCGAACTTGATCTGGGCTTTCTTTTTGCTGTGCGTATTCAATCTCAGGCATGTCCCCGGGTATTTGTAATTTTTCAAACACAAACTCGATAAAGTCTTGTACCTGATCTTGGTAGGCAAATTCTGCTGAGTTCATGTTGTTTTTATCACTTCGTAAATTGCTTGTTCTAGTTTATCTTCTAAGAATGCAGTCAGTACGAAACTCAACAAGAACATGTATTGTTCTGGACGGTCCATCATACGTTGTGCAATGCGTTTGGTGCTAGATGCATCTAACCACTTATTTACTACTCTTGCAATCAGCCGACTGCGCTGATGTCGATGCTCCTGGATCTCCAAGGTCATTGCTGTGGTCAGTTCTGTGACAATCATTCCGATGTGTTGTGATATCTCATCGCGGAATGCAACAGGCAATATAGTAGCACGACCACTGTTGAGATGTTGATCTTCTACCGCAGTGTGGTCATAATAGAGTTTATAACTCAGTAGCGTAACAGTAGTTTGATCTGTAAAATCATCTTCAGCCAGACGACGGAATATGCCCATGGTCATATCGTATGCTGTTTCTATATCACTTAGATCAAAATGGAAACCCAGTACAGGTGCGCTGGCAAACATTGGAGCCAGGCGTTCAATCTTGAAGAAGTGTTCTAGGTCTGGTCGACGACGGCGAAACTCCAGACCTGTTATGGGTTCATTGATTTCGTTGCACATATTGGCACCGTGACTTAGATGTACTTGTGCGCTGTAGTCATACAGTTCACCATCATGGTATTTGGCATGTGGTTCGATCACTGCAATGGGCAACACAGACTCAAAAAAACTATGTTTGCCTTTTTCTGGTTCATCACGATAGCATTTGATTGGGTGTAGTTTGTCTACCAGTCGTGGACTTGGCTTGGTCTTGATCAGGCTCACAGTCATGTGACTGTCATGTAAAAGGATATCTGTGGTTGTTGTTTCTGTTGGATGATCACGCATTTGCACCCTCCATGCTCATGGCCTGGGTTTTCAATGCTACCATGTGGTCACGTAGGTCTTGCAAATAGCCTTCGGCACGTAATAATTTGAATGTAACATTCTCAGGCGAGAATTCGCCGCCCTGTGCTAGACCAGCTTGTCGCATGCCTCTAAGGTGGTCCCATAGCTTTTGGCTCTTGTCCATGTCATCTTCTGCTGTGGCTGACTGTATACGAGAAATGTAAGTGCGATATCTGTTTTCAACTGAGATGTCGTCGATTGTGGCACGAATCTGTTTTGGCTCGCTCAACCATTTGTTGTTTTTCACGCTGTAGATACCCATGCTGTGATGCTCTTGCTCAGCATCTTGCACATACAGTTCTACATCGTATCCATGGATCTTGAAGTCAAAGGTATCGTTATACTGGTATTTCTTTGCATCAAATAATTCACGCAGTTCTTCTTCATGTGCGCCAGGAATCATCACCACAAGGTGTAGATCGATGTCTGATCTAGGTGTGTAAGTGAAGGCTGCATTGGATCCTGATATAGTGATATCTAGCACATCGTAGATGCTCACGCCAATGAAGTCTTGGAAGTCGTCGGCAATTTTCAACAGCTTGGCCTGCACGTCCGGACGCAGTAAGTTACCCTCCCATAGAGCTGGATTTAGCTGGTCGTGGAACACCAAAGCTGGTGTTATATCAAATTCATTTAATCGCATGTTTGCACCCTGATTGTGTATTTATTGCAAGGTGCAAATGGCTTGCAGGTTAGCCCATGACGATTATTGTGCTATAAACAGATAGATAATCATTGCTATGATCATGAATCCAGCAATTTTTTCACCATGGTGGGTCATTTTAATACCACGCACTGAAACCATGTTTCCTGTGATATGCGTGTCTTGCTTCTGCAACAGCGACCATGCTGTTCCAAATCCAATGTGCTAGACGTTTCATAGTGACCAACTCCATTTAGATGCTTCTTGATCGTAGCGGCGAATCCAATGCTCAATATCGGCCGCGCTTTGTGGGTGCTTGCTGTTTATGTACTGCTCCAACTTGCTTTGGTAGTTTTGTTTTGGAAACATTTCTGCAAGTCTTTCTAGGATGTTTTGCATCATAGTCAATTCCTTTGTTGTTGTGTAGAACATGTAGTGGTTTCTACTAATAGTATTTACCACTACATGTTGCAATGCAACATAGAAATTGCTAGTGAGCAATCACTAATCAAGGACGTTTCTCAACCACCTGGTCTGCAAGTCCGTATGCCACTGCTTCCTGTGCGCTCAAGAAAGTGTCAAATTTCATTGCACTATACAGATCATCATAGGTCTTGCCAGCGGTATTGTGCTTGACATATAGCTGTGTCAGGCGTTCGTTGATTCGAACACTTTCTTCAAACGAGCGTTTGGTGTCTTCAAACTGTAGTTCCTGTACGTGTACGCTACCTCGTGTGCCCGGAGTACCGGAACTCACACGGTGAATCATCGTGCGTGATTCTGGCAATACCAGTCGTTTGCCCGGTGCACCTGCTTGTGCAAGGAAACTGCCCATGGAACAGGCTTGGCCAAGTACGATGGTAGAAACATCAGGCCTGATAAACTGCATGGTGTCATAGATTGCCAGTCCAGCAGTGACGATACCACCTGGGCTGTTGATGTAGAACAGGATGTCTGCACTTGGACTTTCGCTTTCTAAGAACAGCATTTGGGCAATAACAAGGCTGGCAGAGTGTTCGCTGACCTCTGTGTCCAGCATGACAATGCGGTCTTTGAGTAATCGGCTGTAGATGTCGTAAACACGCTCGCCGTTGGAAGTCTTTTCTAGTACTGAAGGTACAAAATTTGGCATGGATGCTCCTAGTTGAATTATATACAATTATAGTCAATTATAGACAACTATAGAGCCTTTGTCAACATTTATTAAAGTCCTGATGCCTGAACCAACGTCGTTGTCCATGTGCTGTTTTGAGATCAATGCCCCAGTGGGCAAAACGGTCGCGCCAGGCAAAGAAGCTAGGTCCATGTGCGCCAGAGTTTTCACAGATATTAAAACCCGTTTGATCAAATCGTTCTATATCCCATTGATACTGATGCACCATTTCGTGTGCAAGTGTGGTGCAAAACCACTGTGGGCAAAACCATTTGTCATTTAGACTAATGCGACACCATGTGCCTTGCTTGCCCCAGCTGGCACTTTTCTGACGTTGATCCAACCAGTGACACAGTCCCCAGGTTTTTTGCATTTGATAAAGATCGATTTCGGGCTGAGTCAGGGTATTGTCAAAAATATGGCGATTGATCACACGATAAAGTGCATCCGCCTGTTCCAGGTGCGGTCGAAAGGGTAGTCGTTTTTGAACACTGATGCTTGGTAAGTCAGCATTCATATATTGCGAAATCAAATTTGGTCTTGCCATAAGAAACCCTCCGCTAGCGTATTTACATACACTAGGGAGGGCTTAAACTACAGCTTGAATCGTTAACTGAGCAGTTTATTGCACAGGTTGAACAACAGGTTTGTCCATTTCTTCAAAAGCTTCACGTGCGCGACCTGCTGTGGTTTTGCGAACAGCTTCGTCCACTTTTTCACGGCGCAGTATGTTGGCTTCGCCCATGGGCAGGGCTACCAGCACATAACTACGGAAACGACTGCCTTCGCTCACCCGCTTGACTTCCACTAGCTCTGCGCCAGTTACATCAACCTTACGGCACATGGCGCGAATGGCCATTTCACTGTTCTCTGCGGATGTTTCACCCACATCTTGTCGGAACACACGGCTCTGCTTGTCCACTTCGCCGCCAGCGGCCATACAGATCTTACCAAACGCAATTACCTTGGCTTTTTCGTCTGCCATGGCAAAGTCTGGGCTGGTAGCAGTTGCACTGGCATACACTGCACTCTTGCTTTCGGGCAATTTGGTCATCCAGTTGGGAGCCTTGTCAATGGCTCGTTCTGCATACTTCTCACGCTTTTCCTGCTCCGCATCTGCTCGCTTTTGATACGGATCAGAAGTTGAACTACAGCCGGCTAGCACGGCAAGAACAGCACTAGCAATTAGAATACGTTTCATTATTTTCCACCTATCTTTTCTTTGGTCCATTCGGCACCGGATGTAAGATCCTTACCCATTCCTGCCACAGTTGAGCAGGCAGTAAGGCCCAGAGTTACTAACAACACAAACACAGTTTTCATACAACACCTTTCGGTACAAAGTTACGATAGTTAATTATAAACGAAATGGCAATTACTTGTCAATCGAATTGATCCACTTGTCCGTGATGCGCCAACGGTTATTATCCAATTTGCACATCATGCCAATGCTTTGGACCATGCCACTCACACCATAGGGCAAGGTTTCCATGAACCAACGGCATTCCATACCACGATGGGCAAAGCTGATTCGTTTGCTCAAATCCCAATGCGGAGCCATTTCGCTTTCACGCACTAGGTCACCGATCTTGACAGGGCGGCTTCGGATCTGTGGAATGTCCTGATCTGTACAAACCATTTCTTGGCTTACGCTGGTTTGGCTACCATCAATCTTTTGCATCAGTCTCGACCGACCAATGTCCTGCGCCTGGGCACACAATTGGTTTTCACTTGTTGAATCCGAACCAATGGCCTGGCCTTGTGCAGTATGCCAGACTCCGTCCAACATCACACGAAAGGTCACTGTACATTGCATCCGATCTGGTGGCATGACCACAACATCACGGGCCACGTCTGCGGTACGTTCAATTGTGCCCTTGAACTGATTGAGTGTGCTAGACCGTAGGTAGCACTCTGCAAACGCAGGTTGTGCAAGTATAGCGACAAGTAGCAAGGCACGGGTTTTCATTTGCACCAACTGTGGAGATAGTTAATCTTACGTTTGATCACGGCCTGCGACAAAGCATCTGTCTGGTATACAGTTTTCTTATTGCTTGCCACATATCTGGACAGGAACTCAAGTTGTTCGTTTTTCATGTTGCAGTTGACTTGATAGTTGTCTGCTTCTTGCACAGTCATGACTGGTGTTCGTTCCAGTGTTCCACAACCCACCAGCGTGGAACAAGTAACAAACAGAATCATTATTGTATTCTTTGTAAACATGTGCTCCTCAGCGTCCAGATGATGTTTTTTGCATTGTTGACATACCTGCGTTCGAAATCGCTATTACTAGCATCGTACCCGCGATGTGCCAACTCTCGTTCCAATGACTTGACCTGAAACACCGCATTGGTGCAGTCGGGTTTCATGGTTGACAAGTCGTCCACCTGCGGACTGGTTGCACAGCCTGCAAGTAGAACAACAACGGCCAGTATTACCCGCGGTACCACAGCATTACACCGCGAAGTGCTTGCTCGGCTTTTTCTACCGCTACACCAGTTTCCTGGACCACGAAACGCACTGCCCTGTGGAAAGGCATTTGGCGCTGAAAGATTGCCGTGTTTGCGGCCTGCTCAAGTGTTGACATGGTATCCCTTTAGTCTAACTGAGTTTTGACGTGCTTGTGCTGACGTCGATAAGCCTTCTTGTTTTCCACCACTTTGGGCTTGAACGGAGAATCAGTGCAGAACAGCACCATGTGAGCGCGAGTGCGCTGGCGCGGCATTTCGATCTTTAATGGCGTGTTCTTTTTCATCATGTAGTAATTATGCAGGAAATGGATTTTTTTGTCAACCGTTTATTTGCTTACTCGTGCAGTAACCAAACCGCCCAGGATAACAGTGGCACCCCAGGTTTCCAAAGTATAAGGAATTGGGTGTCCTGCTCCGAATAGCACGTTCCAAGCCCAGATTGTGAGGATTGGGCCAATTGCAATTACAACAAGGATGAGACCGAGTATGAAACCGAACTTAAACATAAGAGTCCTTTTATGAAATAATGCCACTAGTTTACAACATGTCTCATTAGTTGTCAACCGTAAAAAAACCCCCAACTTTGGGGGTTTTAGATAGTACTTTTGTTTACTTTTTGCTAGTTTCAAATGCTTTGGTAAAAGAACCAAACACATCAGTGAACTGCTTTGCGTAATCAAATTTAGCGGCTTCTTGTGTGTACTTGACTGTTTCGCTGGCCAACTTGGTAGCAACGTCAGTACCTGCCTTGACCGCACCTTTGGTGTATGCTGTTTGGGCATCCACAAATTCAGTTAGGCTTTTTGCAACTGCTTCGTTCTTGCCGAACAAAGTTTTAACAGCTTCTTTTTTAGCTGTTTGGATTGAGTCGATGAATGTATCTGCTGTGAACATGTTTTTCTCCTTATAGACGAATGTTCCAATTTACTTTATGACCCTACTACAGGCATCATGTTTCTATTGTACACTTATTTATGTTGCAGAGCAACATTTACTATGGTTTCTACTGATGTTTAGTGTCCATACACTAATTTTACCTGCCCAAATATACCCACTAAATATTTCTACCATACTTCGAAGGAGATCATCATGGAAATTATCATTGGTATTATTATCATTGGTTTGGGTTATGCTCTGTACAGAACATTCCAACCAAGCGCCACGGTCGTAGAGACTGCGGTTGCATACAAGGTCGAAGCACCTGCTCAGGAGTCCACACCAGTGGCTGAGCCCGCAAAGGAGGTGACTTCCGTAACTGCTTCTAAACCTGCTCGTGCCCCAAAGGCCCCAGCAGCCGTAAAGAAGAAAACGGTAGCACCTGCCAAACAACCAGCCGCTAAAAAAGCCGCCCCTAAAAAGGCAGCTCCAAGAAAAGCAGTCAAGGTCGTTGCTAAGAAATGATTAGCACACAATAAAAAAGCCCCTTCTGGGGCTTTTTTTATGGCTTAGAACAAATCAATTCGTTCCCATGGTAAATCGGCTTTACCAAAGTGTCCATAGTTGGTAGTTGAACTGTAGATAGGACGGAACAGATCAAAACGTTTGATAATACCCATTGGTGTGAGATCTACGTTTTCTTGCACCCATTTAGTAAGTTCACGACCTAGTTCTGCATCTGCAACTTCAATGTAGAAGCTCATGGGTTGTGCCAGTCCAATGGCATAACTGATTTGGCAAGTGGCCCAATTGGCGCGACCCGTTGCCACAATGTTCTTGGCAATGTAGCGCATCATGTATGCGGCAGAGCGATCTACCTTAGTAGGATCTTTACCGCTAAAAGCGCCACCACCGTGGGGGCTATAACCGCCATAAGTATCAACAATAATTTTCCTGCCGGTAAGCCCTGTATCCCCATCAGGGCCACCAATAACAAAACGGCCAGTAGGGTTAATATGAAACTCAGTGGTATCATCTATAAACTCCATTGGTAAGACTTGACGGATAATTTCTTCTACAGCGGCACGTACCACATCAATGGACATATCATCACTGTGTTGTGTTGAGCACACAACTTTGGCAATACGCCGGGGTGTGGCATCGTCGTTGTATTCAAATGTAACTTGGCTCTTGGCATCTGGGCCAAGCCAAGGTAACTTGCCTTGTTTACGTACCTGTGTCAGGTGTTCCACAATCTTGTGACTGTAGTAGATGGCACTGGGCATGTGATTAGATGTTTCGTTGCAAGCATAACCAAACATAAGTCCTTGGTCACCAGCGCCAAACGTGTCTGTACCCAGTGCAATGTCTGCGCTTTGACCGTGTAGCAGGTTGGTGATTTCAAGTGTGCGCCAGTCAAATCCTGTTTGCTCATACCCAATATCTTTGATAACTTTGCGTACTGCAACGTCAACTTCTTCTGAGTGTAGAATACCTTTGTACTCTCCAGCCACAATAACACGGTTGGTAGTAACCAGGGTCTCGCAGGCACAACGTAGTGCAGGGTCTTGCTTGCTCATAACAAGATCAAGAATTGCGTCACTGATTGCGTCTGCTACTTTGTCTGGATGTCCTTCGGACACTGATTCACTAGTAAATAAATAACTCATTTGATTCCTAAATAATTGATAGCTCTTTAGCCAGTGTGTATATTTGCTCACTGGCTAGATTTTTGCCCTTGGCTTCGCACATGATGTCGCCCCAGGTCAAGTGTTGCACAGCCCACTCATTCACAGCATCATTCCAATAGAAGTCACTGTGTGCCCTGAGCTTTTGCTTTTTATAGCCTCCATCAAGGAGTCCAACAATATCGGGAGCAGTTCGGGTGCAATGATCCACAAGAATATCTTCGCGACTAACGCTGTAATGCAAAGCAGGACGAGTACCACGCCAGCTGTCAATAACCCTGCGAACACGATCATCCGTTGCCAGGATGTAATCGCCATTCGAGTTGATCCAATGATGGTGAAGGTCAAGAACAAGAGCCACATGTTCACCAACAGCAAGAGTACAGTCCAATCCATTTGTCATCTCATCATTCTCGATGGTAATAAGATTCCTGGCTTCGGGCGTGAGTTTGCCTAGAGTTTTAAGGAACTTGTCTGGACCACCTTTACCAGACAAATGCACGTTGATCTTGAATCCATGGTCATGCCATGTGGCACCGTAGCCCATCCACCGTGCCATATCAACGTGATATTCAAATTCTAAAATACTGCGTTCCACAATCTCATCACTCTCACTGGCCAGTACGCAAAACTGGCCTGGGTGGAAACTTAGACGTACATCTAGTCGTCTGGCAGTTTCGCCAATGGGTGCAAAGATTTTTGCACAGTGATCTTGTATCTCTTGTCGTTGCCACCAGTCAATCCACGACGGTTCGGTATAGCCCTGTAGCATTTCTGAACCTAGACGCACCATTCTACGTTCTGCAGGCAGTGTGGCCACACGCTCAATCATTTTCACAGCCGCCACAGCATTGTGGTTCATGATGTCCCACTGGCGTTGTTCGGCTTCGTCTTTGTGCTCACGGAGCCAGCGCATGGTGGTTGAGCGTCCGTTTAGTTCACGATCCACTGCATTCACCTTCATGCCTCCGCATTCGCTAGGATCATTGAGCCATTTACATGCAAAGCCAATTCGTTTAGTTACCATGGGTCTCGATCGCTGAAAGTGTTTAAGAAAAGATCGATTAGTTTGACAAAGCCAATAATTATGGCGCAGAGCATAACTAAGCCTGCAACACACATAAGAGCTGTAACAAGATAATCGAACATGCCTGTAGTATACGCGAAATACTAGATTGTTGTCAACCTAGTGTGCCAAAACGGCTCCAAGCGCCGCCTCCCAGGCTGACCCAACCAGCAGGTCCACCTGATTTTGGATCACTATTGAAACGTACTGCTCCTTTTGGAGCCACATCGTTTGGAGTGCTGTTGCTTGTGCCCAATTCTACTGGGCCAATGAATAGTTTTTGTACAGTAACACTACCATCGCGGTTGAGTGTTAGATTATCGTTACGGTTGGCGCTGAGCACTAATGTTTGCTCACGTGGTGTACCAAACCATGCTACATCACGTTCGCGCTTGCTGAAGCCAACTTCGACTTCTTGATCCCATACAGAAAGTGCATGGCCTGGTTCAATGGTGTTGATGCCCACACGCTTCTCGCCCACGTACAAGGTTTGGCTAAACAATGCCTCGCCTGTGGTCTGCAGGTCACGAACCATGCCCAAGCGGGTGATGTTGGTATCTGTAATACCGTAACTGAGTTTGTTGCCGGCCACAATCTCATTGCCGTCAAGAGTGATCTTGTTTAAGTCAATGCCGTTTTCACGAATGCGTTCAAACACAGTGTTGGCATAGCCCTCAAACAGATCTGTGTCAAGGCTTTTCTTTGTTGCTTCTACAGTGTTGTTGATAATGCGTTGGAAGAAAGGACCGTCCATGGGCACATCGCCCTTGATGTGCAGGTCACCTTCAATCACGGTTTGTCCTTTGACTTCTAGTCCAAGTGCAATGATTTTGTTTTCGATCACAACACCTTGATCCAGCAAGGTCATTTGTACTTGTGTGCTTTTGTCGTCAATGCCGTTGCTGGCAAAGTTCTTGATAATGCCGCCCTTGACATTGTCGCCGGATAGTTCCAGTGAACGGGCATCGATGGCCACGCCAGGAATACTACCACGTGGAAATGCAAAGGTAGCAAGTTTCTGACTGATCTCTGTTATGACGATTTCACGCACCACATGGTTGACGTCTATTTCGTTGTAGAGTTTGTGTTTTACGTGTTCTGTTGCCAGGCGCTTGGTTTCAGCTTCAAAGCTGTTGACAACTTGATCTGCAACTTCGTCCAGGCGAGTTTGCACACGGGTGTGGTCAATTTCCATGCCTGCGATAAGGTTGTCTAGCTTGGCGCTGGCCAGCCAGTTCAGTTTCTTTTCGTAGTCGATTGTGTCTAGCTTTTCGTTCAGGGCGGCCTGCACCATCTGATCAACACGGGCATTTAACCGTGTTTCAATTTGCTGTACCAAGCCATCAACTATACTGTCTACTTGTTGTGTTACGTCCATTTGTGCCAAATCTCATTGAAATAACATGTTCGTAATTTTTCTTGATCAGGCTCTTGTACATGATGTTCTTGTGTATCAAGAAATCACTTGCACCTGCGTCAATACTAAACTTCGCGCATTGTTTGAAAAACATCTGTCTACATTGGAATCCAGTGTGGGCTTGCATGTCAGTACCTTGAATTTGGTATATGTTACGTATCCAGGCATTACGGTCCTGGATGTCATAATCATGGTATTCCAAAAACAAACGATCCGATTCTTCACCCTTGACCACGCTCGGTGTACTGAACTCGCGATCTTTGAAACTTTGATTCTTGTAGTCTCTAAGTGTAGTTATGACTACACTACCTGCCAGGCCACATAATTTGTTGATCATGCTCACCTGTCCAGCATCCGATTCTGCAAAGGTCAAAAACTCATCCATTGCAACGATAGCATCAAACTTGTCCACGCCCACATCCAGGTGATTCCAGTCCATGTATTTGACGCTGGGTATGTGTTCGCGTAGGTATGCAACTGTTTGCTCATCGACCTGTGTCACGGTAATATTGGTGCTTGGCCCATAGGTCAAGATAGCTGGGTTAAATCCTACAAATAACAAGCTTCTGGGCTGTGTTGCATAGTAGTAGAAAACTGCATCTATTATTTCTTTTTTGCGCTTTGTGACTTCTTCTTGCCTGGTAGTGTAGCAAAAAGCATCAAACCCGATTGCCGAGTAATCAATGAAATCCATTTAGGTAAATCCTATTCTTAAAGGTATTTATTGGGCTTGCCCAGAATCAGTGATGTCTATAAATACTTGACAAAGTCGATAAGGAGTTGTCAATGAGAGACAAGTGGTGGGACGGATTAAGTCCACAGATGCAACAATATCTAGAGTCACAGCCATTATGGCACGATAGAGATTTGTACACTGCACTAGCGGCAGGGCTGATCATGGGCTTTGTGTTCGGATACCTGACAAGGATATAGAATGACTGTTGTTTACATCCATGGTGCCAGTGCTACCAGTGAAAGTTTTGTTCATATTCGAGAACACATCAAGCGACCCGATTTGGCAATTGATTACGACAGTGCCGATGGATTCGCAAACAATCTAAGCGCCATGAAAGAACGTCTGGACGATGTAGAAAAAATATTCTTTGTGGCACATAGCCTGGGCGGCATATACGCACTACACCTAGCAGATTATTTCCGACACAAAGTACTGGGCGCTGTTACCCTTAGCACACCCTACGGTGGCAGTAGAGAAGCAGACTATGCTAGATATTTTTTACCTTTCAGCAGACTCATGCGAGATATCGGACCCAACTGCGAGCCCATGGCGCGAGTCAAAGAACTTAGGTTTCCTAGAGACACATGGACCAATGTTGTGACCACTCGAGGACAGAGTCCCTGGATGGTTGAAGAAAACGATGGTGTGGTCACGCTCAAGAGTATGCGCTATTGCAGAGAAATGGAATTGGTTGAATTACCATTGAACCACTATGAAGTTGTTATAAGTAACAAAACAGTTGAGATTATACAAGCTCGACTGAACAGAACACCCTTAGGACCGCACTAGTTGCGAGGGTGCCCGGGTGCTGGGCGTAGGGAGCGATTCGCTACCGTGAACTACAAAGTGACCACTATTCTTGTATATTAGAAATAAACTCTGCTTCTGGTATACGTGTTCTTGCATTTTTGCTACCCAACACAACAACAACCCTATCACCTAGTTCTGTGTCTAACAACAGAACAATGCACCCACCAGCTGGATTGGTAAAACCTGTTTTGCTGATCACAATTCTACGGTCTTTGCCAATCATTGGGTTGGTATTGTTAAAAAACAACCATTTCTTCTTTAGTTTGATTTCTACTCGTTGTTGTTTGCCAGCATCCACAATAGCGCCATAGGTACGTGCGGCCCTGGCCAATAGAACAAGTTCTCTAGCAGTGCTTACATTGCGATTATCAAGTCCAGTGGGATCGCTCATGGATGTTTGTGTCATGCCCAGGCCATGTGCTTTTTTGTTCATTGCAGTTATACATGAGTCACGTCCGCCAGGGTAATGGTCGCAAAGTGCAAAGCTGGCACGATTATCACTGTGAACCAGGCTCATCTCCATCAATTGCCGGCGTGTAAATGCCAGTCCAGGACGCTTTTTAGTACCGGGTACTAGTGTGATAGCTTCATCCATGTTTTGTTGTGCATCCAACACAACCATTGCAGTTAGTAATTTGGTAATGGATGCAATAGGACGTACATCGTCAATATTTTCGCTGGCAATTATTTTGCCGGTGATGTCAGATACCAGCCAGCTTTTGGCTGTGAGAAATGTTGAGTACGCACAACAAGTTGAAATGAACAAAGAAAAGAACGCTACAAATAAAAATTTACGCATCAACCAGTTCCGGTTACCAACCTAGATCAGAGATCATTTGCTTGGATAAACTAACATGGCTTTGAACTCCAAAATGTATTTTATCTTGTGCAAAATCAGTGCCAAGGTCTTGAAAAGTTTTATTGATGTTTATGTGATTTTTTCCCACACGCCGTCCTGCATTCCAGGTATCGTATGTTGCCATGCCAAACTCAATGTTTTGTGACTGTAAATGCAATGCCGCATGATCCATGTACAACCATGCAGACACTTGCATGTCATGATCGCCATGTGCCATGTAATAGTATTTTACTCTAGGATTTTCATTGAGCCTGTTGGCACTTACCTTGATGTCATTGCCATCATGCTCGAAAATAACATCACGAGACACATGCGTCCATAGTATGACCACATGATCCATTGGTTGGAACTGGAACTTCAGTACTCTTGTAAGTATTTCTTTATTGCTGTATCCAGGCTGTGCAACATTTATGCACTCACAATCCAAGTGATTTGCCACCAGCTGTGGCCAAGCCGCAGGACTTGGCCGATCATACCCAAACTTACCAGCATATCCATGTCCACCGCCACCTGGCAATTCTTCGCCATAGGTGTGACTGTCGCCAAAAGCAATCAATCGCATGAGCTCAGTGGAAGTTTTTTGAACATGCAATATTTAGTGGATTTGTATCAGTGCCCAGCCTAAAAACCATCCAAGCACAAATGACCATAACATCAGCATGGCCGAGAATGGAATGAAATAGATCTCTTTTTCAATCAAGTCTAGCCAAACAAATTCTTTTTCCACATGCACATGTTTGGGTTTGGGTTTGGGCAATGCGGCATGCCAAGTTTCACTGTAGGCGTTTGCTGTTGGCTTGTCCTTGATCACTGCCTGGGTGCCGCTTATTTCAACAATGGCCTGTTCACCTGCCTTGTACGAAGTTTCTGCGGTTGGATAACAACGTGTGTCTCCAACCAGGACAAACAAACCGTTGTTGTCGGACTGAACAACAAACGTTTCCATTGTTAGACCGGTGTCCCAAACATTGATTTAGCGTCAGTGCCCACACCCAACACACATGCAACCTGTTTGTTGTACTTGATCAGGGTCCATGTGTTTTGTTTGGTGTTTTCAAACAACATAAACTTCGAGCCGTCTCCAACGTCTTGTCCAGTCCATACTGGTCTCTCGCCGAATTTTTGTGTGATGCTTTCTAGCACTGTTTCAAGTTTGTCGCACAGTGATGGATGCTGGTATTGGAATGCCTGGGCGTTGGCTACGCTGTGTAAGCAGAATAGGAACGCCATTATTAGCTTACGCATAATGGTTCCTTAAAACTGTATTTATTAACGTGCTGTTTTTATGCTAGGTGTTTTGTTCTGGCTCAAGAACTGTGGATTTAGTCTTGTTCACACGTTCGATAACAATGTCGTAAAAGCTGTCAAGTTCTCCACCAAACTGACCTTTTAATATGTTGCATAGATCTTCTGTTAGTTTGACATCATCTGCTTTCATTGCATCAATCAACTGTTCGTGCAGTTTGACATTTTGTTCTAGACTGGACATTTGCAATGCAATTTTTTCTACTGGAACTACACAATAGGCAGGAACAGGACCTGCTGGTCCGTGCATGGTATCAAGTTCCAATACTGTGTATTTTTTACGCAACTCCATCGCTACTTTTTCTGTCAATACAATGTGCATGTTACCACCTGGCCGATTCTTTTTGGAACTCTGCTATTCTAGCACTTTTGCTTGCGCCACCACCCTTGCCACCATCGCCGCTTTGAGTAGCACCATTTAGTGCAATGGTCACTGTGGTGTCATTGATAGCAACAATTCCTTCTTTGAGAGTATTTAGATCGTCTTCAATAAACCCAATTCTCATTTCTAATCCTCTGAGAGCTATTAAAATCTCGTCAATTTTTTCATCAGTTGTCATGCGGCAAATCTTTCTTTAGGGTGCGGGATCCGTGCTTGTTTGTATATATGCTGTACGCCAATGGCTTGATAATAACAATCCATCAAGGCATTGTGTGCGGCCTTGCGGTCTTTTTCGCGTGGGTCGCCGTGTGTGCCAAACAAGGTGCGGCTGTCGCGGATTTGCCAGAACTGCCAGGGTGTGGGCTTGCTCAGTTGACGATACAAGTTTTCCAGGATCACAATATCAAACGCAGGGCCTTGGCACCAGATGTTTTCTACGCCGACCAAAAACTTGTTGAGTCCACGAGTCATTTCATCCAGACTCACACGATTGCCTTCGCCTAGTGCTTCTTCACGCACATCCTCGGGTTGATTACCCCACCACTCGATGGTGCTTTCTAGCACATGGCGGTCCAAGGCCAGTTGCTCGTCTACGTTCACACGATAGTACAAGCCGTTGTCCGTATCAACGTCTTCCCCCCATGGGTCGAATTTTACTGCACCAATAGTGACAATAACTGATTCTGGGCGGGTACTAAGAGTTTCTAAGTCTAGCATCACGTCCATGTTAGTTGTCCACTTCTAGTTTGATTTGCAAGGGGAAGCCGTTGTTACGGGCAAGCACAGTTGCCTCAATGCCCTTTTGTTCAGCAATTTCAAATGGGTACACACCAACCACGCCAGATCCTTCTTCATGGACTTGAACAGTTTTGGCATGTGCCGCTTCTTCCTCGTAGCGGAATATGGCTTTCAAACATTCCACAATAAACTCCATGGTGGTCACTTCGTCATTGACAAAGATAACCTTGAACTGCCTTGGCTCTTGGATGTTCAGTTTAGGATCGTGCTTGAGAGCACCTTCAACACGTGGTTTGATTGCTGTATCGGACATTGTTTTCTCTCTGTAATGTTAGGCTACAGATTGTAGCTATAGCCTATATTATACTACTTAGAGAAAGTAATTGCAACCTTCTTGGCTTTCTGCGTTTCCGGAATCTTGTGATCCAGTGTGATTGTCAGAATGCCATTGGCCACAGTAGCGGCCGAAATTTCCACATTTTCATTTAATGGAAAGCTACGCTCAAAGTTGCGAGTTGCCAGACCTCGATGTAGGTATTGGCGATCTGCATCTTCGTCACGAAGACGTTCTCCGCGGATGGTGAGAATGTTTTGACCGTAACCGTTTGTGACAGTTTCTACGTCCAATTCATTTTCCAAGAAGCCAGCCACAGCCATTTCGATCACGTAACGGTTCTCACCAATACGTACGATGTTGTGCGGGGGATAGTTGTCTTGTTTGGTCGCGGCGAATGCGCGATTGATATCTTCGAACAGTTGATCGAAGCCCACAAATTGTCGTTGCAATGCAGGTAGGTCTAGATATAGATGAGTTGACATAAGTTTTCTCCTTTATTAAGCAAGTATGTCTGTAAGACCCCGAAGGCGTCCTACATGTATATTTATACTTGAAATCTCAGGAGATGTCAATTTTAGTACATCTTTTTGGGCAAACTTTCCGCTTGGAGTTTTTTCTGCCAACGGCGCTTGGCCTGGCTTTTGGCCTTTTTACGAGCAGTTGTTGGTTTCTCGTAGAACTCACGTTCACGCAAACTTTGTAGCAGGCCGCTTTCGGTTACTTTTTTCTTGAACTTACGCAGGGCTTTTTCAACTTGGTCGTTGACTACTTCTACTTTTAATCCTTGGATTTTTTCTGGCTTGTATCTCATGTGGTTCCTGATATAGATGTATAATTAGTTATCATTGACTCATCAATGGATAACTCTTTGATGCCGTTCTTTTTCATGGTATGGATACTGTACATCATGGGCATCATTGTGTGCTCCATTACTGTCTTCAAACCACGTGCTCCAATACCCAGTTCTATTGCTTGCTGTGCTATGGCCAGGATTGCCGCGTCTTCAAATGTCAATGCAATATCGTCTGCGTGAAAATAAAATTGCATCTGTTCCAACAAACTGTTCTTTGGCTCTATTAGGACCCTGGTGTAATCTTCCAATGTCAAAGGTTCTAGTTGCACTGAGATTGGAAAGCGTCCTACGAACTCTGGAATCATCCCATACTTCATAAAGTCCTCAGGTGTCACATGCTGTGTCACGCTGGTGGGCTCTTTGTTGGAGACAAACCCAATACCAGAACCACGCTGTCGCTGTTCGATTACTTTTTCCAAGCCATCAAATGCGCCACCTGCAATGAATAAAATATTGCTGGTGTCAATTTCCACTGTTTCAATTGCTGGATGTTTTTTGCTACCATTCATTGTGACACGGCACTTGGTGCCTTCTACCATTTTGAGTAGTGCTTGCTGTACACCTTCGCCTGATACATCACGAGTGATGCTTGCACTTTCGCCTTTGCGGCTGATCTTGTCTATCTCGTCAATGAAAACAATGCCCTGCTGGCATCGTTCTATGTCATTATCTGCTTCAGAAAGCAGTCGCCCTATCAGGCTTTCGACGTCTTCGCCCACATAACCAGCCTGGGTAAGGGTAGTGGCATCTGCAATAACAAAAGGCACATTGAGATAACGTGCTACACTTTTGGCCAGCAAAGTTTTGCCACAGCCACTGGGACCAAACATCAACAGATTGCTTTTTTCTAATTCAATTTTGGGTTTGAAGAACACTCGCTTGTAGTGATTGACCACTGCAACACTCAGTGCCATCTTTGCGATGTCTTGGCCAATCACATAGTTGTCCAGATACCGTTTGACCTTTTGCGGATCCAGCACTCGGTTTACCTTGCGGTCTGTTTTGATATTGTCAATGCGCTCTTTGTCTAGAATATTGGCACACAGCTCAATACATTCATTACAAATAGCGGCTTCGTTTGCTACAATGAGCTTGTGGACTTCGCTACGGGCTTTGCCGCAGAAGTCACAACTCATATGATGTACATGTGGATCAGTTGCCATATCGTGTCACGAACCAATCCATCACACCTGCGATCTTTTGATCGTTGCCTAAAAATGTCTTGTCACCATAGTACCAAACATTAGGTGCTTTGATAAGATCTCGCTTGATGTGATCAACTGCGCTGGATGCAATGTTCATAATTATGTTGTCAGATTTGTTTATGGCGCCGGCCAGCCATGTTTCATTTAGAAAAATATCACTGTACAAGTAGATGTTGAGACTGACTGATGCAGTCTTGCACCAGATGGCCACGCTGTCTATATCGTTCCAGTCAGCATCAATGATCAGCACTGATGGAAATGTGTCAGTGACTGCTGATGGTGGTGTGATAAAGTTACTGTAGGGTTCTGCCATTGTTCTTCAGGAACTGTTCGATTTCCGTGCGTTCAGCATCATTCACATCATCGATGTCATATTCGCCGCTTTGGATTTTGTCAATTAGATGTTCAATGTAAGCTGAGTTGTATGCCAGTCGATCGTTTGACTCTTTGTCAATTTCAATCCACTTGTTGTTGTTCCACTTGAACAAACGATTTGGCAAGTAATCTGTTCTCAGGAACACGTCACCTTTGTTTGGATTGTCTGGAAATTCAGTACCAAAGTCTGCACGACCTTCAGTTGAATCAGTCACCGGTTGTGTGTACTTTGCAAAGTAACGTTGTTCAAATCCTAAGTCTGGATTTGGATCAGTTGCTTCTGACTCTGCTACTTGTTCAACAACAACTGGTTCTGGCTCAGCTACTACTTCTTCAACTGTGACATCAGGGGGAGGAGGAATTTGTGCTTGCAATTCGTTTAGGCGATTGTTGCGTTCTGCGGCCAGTGCAATAGCCGCTTGTAAATCTGCTTGTAGCTGATCAACCCACCCATTTAGTTTGTCAATCTCTTGGTCGCGCTTGTTGATGTCTATGCGTAGTCTAGCCGCATTGTTGCCAGCATCTACTAGATCTTTTTGTGTCTTGGAGTTGAGTTGTGCTAGAGTCTGGTTGGTTGAACTTGCCGCATCGTATGCACTTTTCAAATCAGCCTTGAGTTGTTCACTTTGTTGTAGTTGTGTTTCTAGTTCTGCTTTACGAGCTTGTCCATCTGCCAATTGTGTAGAGTATATTATTAACTCGTTGGCCAAGGTATCTAGCAGTTCTTGCTGTTGTTGCGCTTCTGCTTGCAACCGTGTTTCTTCAGCTCTTGATTGTTCCAGGCTTGCCAGTACCGCATCAACATCGAGTTCCGTTTCTAATTCTGCCAGTTGTGCATTGCCTTCGGCGGCCACACGTTCTGCTTCTTCTTGATCCAGAGCCTTGGCAATCATCCGGCCACGCCAGAAGAAGTTTTCAACTGCTTGCATTTCTTGAGCTTCACGTTGTTCTTCTGTGAGTGGATGCTCTGTGGGTTCCGGTTCCTCAACAACAGGCTCGGTAGGGGTGGGCTCGACAGCAACACTCTGAACTGTGGGCTCAGCGTCAACTACCGCGGGCTCGCTCACTTCCGTTTTTTCATCTACAGGCCGGTCTTCTTCATCATGTATCCATCCGCCCTTGCCCTTGCGAGCCCATTCTAATTGTTTGTTGGCGGCAAGAATAAGTGTGAGTGCCAGTGGGTCAAACACAACTACAATTAAAATAATAACCCAACGCACAGCGGCTTCCAGCATGTTCTGGCTGGCCGCATCGCCATATATTAACGCCGCGATGTATTTGATAGGCCCAACTTCTGCCTCCACTTTTCGGAACTCAGCACGTAGTGGCGCGACTTCTTCACCAAGGGAGGTAATAGTTTTCTGTTCGGCTTGAATCTCAGATTGAAGGCGGACACGTTCTTTCTGCTGTGCTCTTCGGATTGCAACAGCTTTATCGGCACCTTTTTCATCACTGCTTCGACCCATAACTTGGTCCACAGCTTCATCCATTTGTTTAAGCGCCTTCCGGTTCGCATCAATATTGTCCTTTGAGATTCGAATTTTTTCGTCATAGATAGCAACTCGAGCCATTGCATCACCTGACACAAGACTTTGGTCACCGTGTGCTTTGCTAAGGAAGCCAAAGATACCCATGCTTGTGAGTAGCATGAGGAACACAATAGCAGGCACCAGGTACAGTTTGAATGCGTAGCCAACTCGCTTCCAGTTGTTGTGCAACCAAACAGTTGCTACGATTTTACCTGCTTCCAGCGCACCGCCCATGATCATCACAGGCACAACAGCAGCCGCAAAGATGGCAGTAAGCCCCACAACAGAGTACCAAGCGGCAATGGCCGAAATTATTACAGAGATGAATAGTATGAAGTATCCGAAGATCATAGATGTATTTAACCTAGTTTTTACTAGACTAGTATAAGCGATTCCGTTTGAAATTGCAACGGGTTTAACTACCAAAAAGAATACCGTAGGCCAGTTGCTGGCTACGAGTGGTATTGACGTTTTCACCGTTTAGTAGCAAGGTGCCAATCACATTGGTGTTTCCAGTTTGCGTAAAGTTGCCAACTAAATTGAGGTTACCAGTGGTGTTGATGTTGCCGGTTGTGTTTAGATTACCTGTAGTGGTAAGATTACCAGTTAATCTAATGTTTCCACTTGAAAAATTTGTAGCAAGGAATGTGGTGCTTGCACCAGTAATGCCTATTAGGCTACCACCAGTTACAGTCAAATTTGAACTGCCTAGATTGCTGAACACAGGATTGGCAATAATGTTGCCGCTCACAATGAGATTGCCAGCAGTGGTAATATTACCGCTTACACTTAATCCTGTTGATATGCCGTAATCTTTTTGACTCATTGATAATCCTTAGACCCAAGGTCTGTTTTTGTTAGTCTAGGTCAAGTATGCTCATTGAGCTGGCAGCAACAGCGGCGGCTGCTACTTTGTTTCCACTTTTGAAGTTGAAGATCATTGTGGTGTTGGCCGGAACAATAAAACCATTGGCTGTGGTCACACCCGGTGCTGTGCCAAATTGTACAGAATGAGCCAGGTTACCCGTGGTGATCAGTATGCGTCGACTGGTAAAAGCATTGCTAACTGAAACAGTCGAACTGGTTGCCAAGGTCTGGAACTTGACCGTATCGGTGCCTTCAATCGTTTGTATCGTGTAATATTGACTCATTTGTTTTTCCTTTATAATGGGCTTGCTATCTAGTATTTATTGACTTTGACCCGGTGTTGTGTTATAGTGTTTTATGAACATCCAAACCTTACCCACCCTGCTGGAATCAGCTGAAATCACCTGCCCAAGTTCGGGCAATCAACGTGTGTACGCTGATCTTTTAGAAGAAAGTGCTTGTGCCATTGCACAGGATCAATTTGCAGAACAGTATCGCAAGTCACGGTCAGTCAAGAGCACAGAGGATTTTGCCTTGGTTGAAAACGGACGCACCATTTACATTGATGTGAAAACTCGTCAGTTGGGCACGGATCTAAACATGCCCAACATGATCAGTGTGGACAAGCTGAACAAACTGCTGGATGACGCTGACACAGAATTGTACTATTGGATGATTGACTATGAAGTGCGGGCAGATGGATCTGCACAGGTCCGGCACACCGAAATGCGAGCTGTGTGGGACTTGCCCTGGTCAGCTCTGGCCATTCAAAATCTTGGACTAGGGCAGTTGCAGATTGCCAACTGGTCAGCAATGAGTCAACCCGGTTTGCCACGAGCGGACTGGCATGCACAACTCAAATTAGAAATGCACAAATTTTATACAAAACAAGCACAAAAGTTCCTGGATTTGGCCAGCAAAATCTAGCAAAAAACTGTTGCAAAAATGTAACACTTTTGTACTACTTTTTGACCCGCATAAACACTAGGTTAGTGCCCACTAACTTAGCAAAAAAGCATCCAAAAAACGGTTGACCAAAAAGCCCATTTCGGCTATAATAATAACATGAACTTACAAAAGCCCACCCGCAAAAGACGCCAAGATACTAACCATGCTGTTTACTGTATCACCAATACAGTGACAGGTGAGCAGTACATTGGTATTACCGTGTGCGGTGGCTCAGTTCGCAAGGCACTCAAAGTGCGTGTCCAAAAACACGTTCGCCGTGCTGTTACAGAAAACAAAGATTGGAACCTGTGCAAGAGCATCCGTGAATACGGTACACTGGCTCACACTTACGGGCTGGTAGAAATCATCCGCGGACGCAAGCCTGCTCATGCACGTGAGCGTGAATTGATCCGTACTTACAACCCAACTCTCAACTCACACTAAGGAGATATCATGTTTGCAGTAGACGCAAAAAAGATAGCCGAAAAGTTCACCCGCCATGGCGGTGCATTTGATCGCGGTAGTGCAGACAGCTACTACCATCGTCCTGCCCGTCCGCATTACTTTGCAGGTGATACCTATGCAAGTGATCCTATCACTGCTGAACCAGGTACTGCTGAATACGAAGCCTACATGGCAGGCTATGACTACAACGAACAGTATGGCGACAAAAAGGATTGGGGTTAATATGGCTTATACCGTTTTCAAACACAACCAAGAATACGGCCCTCGCAAGGGGCTGGAAGGTCCGTTCCATTATCCAAATGGGCGGGTGTTGTACTACGATGCTCGGGCAGGCGAGTACTGGGATCCACGCACCGACTTCTATGTGGAGCGCGAGGAAGTTGACATGCTACATTGCATGACCGTTGAACTACTGAGGGCTTGATAATGGATATCGAAATTCGCGGACTTAGCACAAAACAAATGGCCTTGGCTGACATCATGTGGGATCTGCAGGAACGTGCGGCAGTAGAAGCATTTGTTGCCACCTTGCCGCCTGCTCAACAACGTGATTGTCGTACAATCATTGAACTCATGCAGTTGGCATTTGCAGACGAAATCACAGACACAACAGAAGCACAAGAATTGCTTGCACAGTTTTAGGTGGTGGTTGGCAGTTGCTTTGGCCCTCTTCGGAGGGCTTTTTTTTGGCTAGTGTACGATGTCGTTGCCGTCAAAGTCCAGTGAGTTGATATCTGCGATGCCCAGCAGTTTGAGAATTTTTTTAACTATAGGTGGTGGATCTAACAAGAACTCATCTGGAGTAAACAAGTGCTTGAGTTCACCATCAGGACCAATTATAAAACCATAGTCCTCTTCGCCGATTTCATCTAACTCAATCTCTTCTTGATCTTGTTCTAGCTCTTGAATTTGTTTTGTCATATTCGATCTCCAGTCGACGTAAGTATTTACTGATTTGTTTGTGTAATTTTAACACTACTGATTGATCAGTGTCAAAGGTACTGGAGTAAACCTTGTACATAAGAATGTCATTTAGTTTAGCTTGATCAAGTTCAAAACAGTCGTGCCGTTCTGCCAGCTCTGCGGCAATGGTAAAACCGTAGGCTTCGATCTCATCACTGGCACCAAGGTATTCTTGTTCTGCACGTTTGGCAGGGTCAGTGTCCTGGCTCTTGTACTTGCGTACTCGCTTCTTGCGTTGATGTTGTTCCCTGTGTACAAATTCATGGCCAACACATTCTGCCACATCAAAGCACACTTGAGCCCAGTTGAGTTTTGCAAGGTCTATGTGCTGTTGGTCAGGGTGATACACGATTGACAGTTCAATACAAGGCTCACCTTCTCTATCAAGATAGCTGTCGTAGAGTCCACCAACACTTATTGTGTCAAAATCAACCACAGGACTCCTGCGTGTGTACAGTCGTACCTGTGGTATCTTTATGCCCTTGCGAATGATATCAGTCAGCTCGCTGGCCGGTATCACCTGGCTAAGTTGTTGCAGTTTCAGTAACCTTTCAAGCAAGGTAAGAAACATGCTACTCCATCACTTGAAGATCATTAGTGCCATCAACACAGCTTGTATTGCAAAGCCAAGTCCGATGGTAATAATGTTTAAGCCGTCTTTGAGAATTGTTGCTCTAGCAAACAATAGTAGAAGTCCTGCCCACATGAACAATACCATGTCCACAGGTGGCATGCGATCGCTCAGGCCTGCCGCTGTGGCAATCAAGGTAGGAATGGTTGCCATGTGGATCAAGATGGCCGCAAACCAACCCAGTGTGTCGGCACTGAGTCTAGCAAAGTTTTCGCTGAACCAGTTCTGTATCCAGCTACGGAATCCGTCGTAGTCAATGTGACCTTGTGCGTCTTTGATTTTGAAGTTCATGTTTGTCCTCAATTGATTTTAGCTTTGTTGTCTGAATAAAAGATATGGCGGCCAATTGTGGCTATCTTTTCCTTACCCCATTTTGGACTTACATAGTCTGCGTGATAGTACATTGCATCCTTGAGTCCGTCCAAACGGAATCCTTCTAACAGTACCTTTTTGGCCACTGCCATGCTTTCGTTGAAAGCCGCAGTGTTGGTTGGTTTACGTAGTGCTGGTTGACTGCAATACCAACTGAACTGACAGATTGTGTTGCCATAAACAGCATTCTTTTGATACACTACTCCGCACACGTCATCTGGAAATTTACCAGACTCCATGCGGTTGAGCGTGACCTGTGCCACAGCTACTTTACCTTCAAAGGGCTCATACCCTGCTTCGTAGTAAATGTTTTGTGCCAGGCATTTTAGTTCGCGCTCGCGATCAGCCGCGGTAACAAACGTGGTTGGGTTGCTTGCGTTTTGGGCTCGCAAGTAATCCATCTTGGCCTGGGTGACTTTGGAAGCTACCATAAATGCAAGCACGAAGCCTGTCACTATAAATGCCAAGCGGATCAATGCTCCTGTAAACACCCGGGGTGTTCCTTGGGCGAGATTTTTCATATATTTCTCCTTTCAATTCACGGATCGTTAAATCCGTAGTTCTATTTACGGACTCAATTGTACACTAATAATACACTATATGTCGGTGCTTGTCAAGGCTAATTAAAGTCCAGACCCGTTATGTGTATTGTTAATGGTAGATATAATGGGTTAATACACCCATTAAATGGGCTGTTTAAGAGGCTCTTGCCTTCTTGACCCTGTAGCCTTCATAGTACCCGGCACTATTTTCAAAGAAGTGTCGTTGGTATCCATAGTAGGCATTTATGAACAGCATCTCCTGAATTTGATTTGCGTTCATACCTCGATTAGTACCGTAGGCGCTAATCAAATTTTGTTGTTCGGTTGTTAGTCCAAAACCAAACCTGGCTCGACGTCGAGCGGCTTCTTCTTCTACGTCAACTTCAGGAAGTCCAACTCCAATTGTTTTGAGTAGACTTTTATTTTTTGTTTCTGCTATCATGGCCAACAAGGCCTGGCCACCACGAGTGTTTGGATTTGCCATGATTGACAGTAGATCTGTGATCCCTGTGGCATCTGCCACAGCCTCGATAATGTTAGTAACCATGGCAATCACTGCTTTGAGTCCATTGGCATAGGTCCAAAATCCTTCAGGCATTTTTGTTGAATTCACTATGGCCGCGTTGGCCGATTCACCGGCAGCAACCCCTGCATCTGCACCCAGGCTGGCCGCTGTGGACGCAATTTTCGTTCCGAGATTGATAGCAAATGTCAACATACCTGCAATGGTGGTATAGATTGCATAACCAGTTTGTACTGCATTTGCAACTTCTGCCACCAGTTGCAGTGCAGAGTCAAGAATACCTTTTTCTGCATCTGCTGCCGCTTGCTGGACTTCAGGATTGGTTGAAAACTTAACTGCCTCCAGTGCGGCAATTAAATTTGTTTCTGCCAGACTGTGCAGGGGATCTCCTGGGTCAGAATGTGCATCATAATAGGTCAGTGCAACTTTAAGAGCTTTACCTTCGGGTGTTTGTTCAAGCCTGTCATTGGCTTCTGATATCAATTGAAATGCTTCAGTGTGTGCGGCACCGCCTGCTGTGCCAATCAAGTCTTGTATTGTGGCATCGCCAAACAATCCGTTGCCATAACCTAGATACGGCTTTAGTGAAGCCATGTCGCTGGCAAAGTTTGGATTGTTCAATAATCCCACGTCTGGTAATTCCAATTGATCTAAGGTGTCTGCAAACAATTCCCAAGTGATTCGTTCACGCATGGCCAGGGTAGCAATGGTTTGTCCCAGACCTTGTGTCATGTTACCATATGGTAAATTGTCCAGAGCTTGTCTTGAGATAACATTGTCAGCATAACATAAATCTGCCGCTGTTTGTATGTTCCAAGGCTTGGCTAGGTTACATCCTGTGCGTTCAATGATGGCCTGCAGATTTGTTCCAGTGATGTTTTTTAGACCTTGCAATAATGTGTAGGGGCTGGAATAATAAACATCGTCATCATCGTCAATGAATACCGATGCTTTTAACATTGCTTCGCGCAAGCCCACGTCCTCGGACATGCCTTGATCACGCAAGCTAATGATCAGTCCTGCAGGAGTACCAATCCATTGAGCATCGTTTGGACTCCACAATGTACCAATATCTCGCATGGCCTGTGATACTGCACGTAGTCCTGCACGTATCTGATCTCCGTTAATACTGATCCCTGATGCTATCAGGCGTCGACCATTTTCTGTATTGTCAGCACCGGGACCAAAATTAGCAGTAACACCACCAGAAATTAAATCTACAAATGTTTTACATGCAGTGAGCAATTCACTGACAGCACCTAATGCACCAAAGATGCTGGCAAAACCATTACCTGTAAAACTTGCCTGAGCATATGATCTGGCACGAAACATATTTTCCAAAAACTTCATTGGGCTTTGCACAAGGTCATTCACTCGTTGCACAACAGACTTCACAATAGCATTTGGATTGACTCCAGCGGCTTGCGCCCCTGCGTTGACTGCACTCAGTCCAACCATTAGCGCAAATCCACTGGCATTGTTGCGAATAGCGTTGACCAGGATCACACTGGTACTGGCGGCATTCACAATGGATGTCAACTGCCCGCAGGTACGTGTTACATTTTGTAATCCACTGGCAGCTGCCGCAAAACCTGTTGGCGCAATGATAGCCAAAGGATCGTTCAAAAAACCCAAAACAGCCTGTGCCTGTGGATAGGTAATCTGCGGCTTGGGAGGCGGATTTGGGTAAGGTGACGGGGCTTTGGGTTGGGCGCCTATTACTACTGAAGTCATTGTGTTTTATCCATCATTATGTACTTATCTTGGTACAAATATGAGTATATTAAACAGTTATAATACCGCTGGGATTAACAGACTCAATTCCGGTGGTGGTCTTGATGTAGTAATCTTGCACTTCACGTGCGCTAGGAGCATGGAACAGCACATGATTCTTGCTGACAGTGATATCCATGGCTGGATCTGCTGTGAACAAACTGGCAATCAGCATGATGCCCTTTTGGCTAGGAACCACAGTACAAGGGCGCTCTAGCTTGTAGTGAGTGTCTGTTTCTTCTGCCACACGGCCAATGATCTCGTCGCCGTTTGCAAGTTTGAATGTCACGAGTGCATTTGTATCGTACTTGGTTGATTTCGAAATTAACATTTTATCCTTTGAGAGTTTGAAAAAATTCAGAGTCTTTTTTAGCAAGCCCTTGATAGCCACCTTCAACCAATAGCTTACCATCTTTGTAAATCTGTGGTACTGTGCGATGTCCTTCAGCTAGTATGAAATCCTTTGCTGATGCATCTTCGTCAATCTTTACTTCTGTGTAGTCAACACCTTTGAGCTTGAGCAAATTCTTTGCTTGTACGCAGAAGGGGCAGTTGTTTTTTGAATATACTGTTACCATTTATAAACTGAATCCTTTGAATGTATCATTGGTGACGTCTTGCTTGGTGCCGCCAATCACATAAGTAGTTATCTCAGTTTCCTGGGGGGCCACTTGAACTTCAGACCCAGCGATCCACTTCTGTGTCCAAGGCAGGGGATTTGACCCTGTCTTGATACCGCACTTCAGGCCAACCGTGTGCATACGCTTGCAGGTCAGCCAGTCAATGTAATCACACAACAATTGATAATTCAAGCCAATCATTGAACCATCCTTGAACAAGTACTTGGCCCAGGCCTTTTCTTGTTCGGCCGCCTCAAGGAACATTTTTTCGCATTCTTCTAGTGTTTCTTCCTTGATTTTCACATAGTCTGGGTCATCTGTGGGGAGGATTTTTAGTAGTGTTTGTGTTGCAGCCAAGTGTACGTTCTCGTCACGTGCAATCAGTTTAATAATCTTTGCATTGCCTTCCATCTTCTTGAGTTCGGCAAATGCCCAGGAACAGGCAAAGGATACATAAAATCTTATGCCTTCAAGAGCATTGACAGAATTTATTGCCAACCACAATTTTTTCTTAAGTTCGTATCGGTCAACTGTGATATTCTTTCCATTGACCACGTGGTTGCCTTCGCCCAGCATACTGTGCCAACCACTTGCCTCAATCAGTTCGTCGTAGTACCTGCTGATGTCTTTTGCACAGTTGACAATCTCTTCAATGTCTGTGAGTTCATCGAAGATGATGCTAGGGTCTGAATATACATTACGAATAATATGAGTATAGCTACGACTGTGAACTGTTTCATTGAATGTCCATGTTGTGATCCATGTTTCTAATTCAGGAATAGAAACAAGTGGGCCAAACGCCATTGCTGGCGCACGACCTTGTACTGAGTCTAGTAGTATTTGTCGTTTGAGATTTGATGTAAAGATGTGTTGTTCAAAATTGGTTAGTTCTTTGAAATCTTTGCTGTCGTGAACAACGTCAATTTCCTCCGGTCTCCAAAAGAAGCCTAGTTGTTTGTCTGTCAGTTTATCGAACTGTCTGTACTTTAGTGTGTCATACCGCTGGATGGTCACAGCCCCAGCTGGGTCTAAAAAAGCAAAACTATCGGTGTGAGATTTTTTATTAAGATTGAATACGGACATTTTTATTTTTCTTTTCTTTTTTCTTTAATTAGATAACGCAACTTTCACAGTCTACTTGGTCAATGTCTTCCAGTGCCAATGGCTCTTTGACCATCATCTTGTCCACATCAATTTCGCCTTGTCCATCATAGGTGTTGAAGTAGTAAAGTTGTTTGCCCCCGTACTTGTAAAATTGTACCAAGTGCTTTAGCATGTCGCTCAATGGAATTTTTTCTTCTTCGTAGTGTTGTGGATTGTAGCTGGTGTTGACTGAGATGCCTTGATCGATGTATTTTTGTAGAACAGCACAGATATTCATGTAACCTTCTGGGCTTTTCTGATCCCATAACAATTCGTATTTGTTTTTTAATCTACGGAACTCTGGAACAACTTGTTTCAGCACTCCGTGCTTGCTTTGTTTAACACTCACAAACGCACGTGGTGGCTCAATACCATTTGTGGCATTGGCAATCTGTGCAGATGTTTCTGCAGGCATTAGTGCCATCAGGGTTGCATTGCGAATACCGGTGCTGAGAATCTGCTCACGCAATGCGCCCCATGGCATGCGCTCTTGATGTGGCACCAGTTCGTCAATATCTTTCTTGCGTGTGTCGATGGGCAACAAGCCATCTGCATACTTGAGATCTTGCCAGCGCGAACACGGGCCTTGTTCTATAGCTAGGTCCGCACTGGCTTTGATCAGGTAATAACTCCAGGCTTCTGCATATTCGTCAACTAGAGCAAGTGCTCGAGGATCAGAATAACTTACATCGTTCTTGGCCAAGAAGTATGCTAGGTTGATGATACCAACACCCAGTGGGCGGAACTCTTCTGTGGCCAAACGTGCGGCTTTAACTGGATAGTCTTGATAACTCAACAAGGCATCCAAGCCACGTACTGCCAAGCGACCAATGCGTTCGAAATCATGTGGGCTTTTTACATTGCCCCAATTGGCTGCACTCAAAGTACACAGTGCAATCCTACCATCCTCGTCATTGATATCTTTCAATGGTACAGTTGGCAAATCAATTTCAGTACACAAATTGCTCATTTTAATTGGAGCAATTTTTTCTTTGAACGGGGAGTGTGTGTTGGCATGATCCACATTCATCAAATAAATGCGGCCAGTGTCTTTGCGCTCTTGCATGAAGTTAGAGAACAAGGCCACGGCTTTGATAGTCTTCTTGCGAAGCTTGGTATTGCGTTCTGCACGTTCGTACAGTTCTTTGAAACGATCTTGATCATTGAAAAATGCTTCATACATCTCAGGCAAGTCGTGTGGTGAGAACAGGGTGATGTCACCATTGGTCAGCAAGCGTTCGTACATGAGCTTGTTGAACTGCACACCATAGTCCATGTGGCGCACACGATTGTCTTCTGTGCCTTTGTTGTTTTTCAATACCAATAGGTCTTCAACTTCCAAGTGCCAGATTGGATAGTACAAGGTTGCGGCACCGTTGCGTACACCACCTTGGCTACAGCTACGAGTAGCTGTTTGAAAGTGTTTGTAAAAAGGCACTACGCCGGTGTGATAGGCATCCCCACGTCGAATGGGACTGCCCAGGGCACGTATTCGTCCTGCACCAATGCCAATACCTGCTTTTTGTGAAACGTACTTGACCACGGCGCTGGCTGTGGCATTGATACTGTCAAGACTATCGTCTGTTTCAATCAACACACATGAGCTGAATTGTTTTTGCGGAGTACGCAGACCGGCCATGATAGGTGTGGGCAAACTGATGTCGTGTGTGCTGATGGCATCGTAGTATTCTTTGACCCATTGCAGTCTTGTGGCTGTGGGATACTTCTGGAACAGTGTAGCGGCAATGAGAATATAACCCATTTGCGGGGTTTCAAGGATCTCGCCGGTCACACGATTTTGTACCAGATACTTGCCACGCATCTGCTCCATGGCAACATAGGTTAGTTTTTCATCACGTTCGTGCTGGATGAAACTGTTGATCTTGTTCCATTCTTCTTCATTGTAGGCGGCGAGAAGTCCGGTATCGTAATAACCAATCTCCACGTTGCGTTTCACAAGGTCCAGCAGGGTCCATGGTTCATAGTTGTTGTAAACTTGTTTACGCAAATGGTAGTTTATCAGCCTGCCGGCCACGTACTGATAGTTAGGAGTTTCTTCACTGATCAGATCTGCCGCACTCTTGATCAGCGTTTCTTGAATTTCAGATGTTTTGATTCCGTTGTAAAATTGTATGTGACTTTTGATTTCAACTTCGCTTGCACTCACTCCAGTTATGCCTTCTGTGGCCCAAAAAACTACTTGATGTAATTTTTCTAGATTCAGTGACTCTTTGGTGCCGTCTCGCTTGGTTACTAAGATATTTTGACTCATTGATTCCTCTAATTCAATAGCGATCCAGTTTCAGTTCAATACTGGAATATTCGATTACGTGTACTAGGTTGTCTGGTATTGATGTTTTATTTACGACCTCTTGAGTCTCTAAATTAAGAACATATTTCCCACCGTCAACCCAGACTAAATTGTACTGATACAGCGTACCATGTTGTTTATACACCCGCAAACGCAGGTCGTGATCATTATGGTCGCTAAGATGTATAGTATACAGGATTCCTAATGCTTTTGCAAGATCACAGTAGTAATTCTCGGCAATCAATGTCCAAGGATCTGGCCAAGTTTCTGGCTGTGATTGTTCAAGGTAAAAAGGGGTAAAGGGGGCTCGATCCCAAAACGTAGCGACTTGTTCAAGTGCTTGTTCGAACTCTAGCTCATTGATGTTTTTTCTGAAACGTTTCCACTGTTCCAGACGGTCTGTTGCCGGTAACTTCCACATGCAGTTACTTATCGTTAGGTGATGCTGGTGATTGAATATGTCAGGTTACCACTTGCACCTGCGGTGCTGGTATAGGTAATGTTGGCTACCGTGGAGCTTTCGCTGTTGACTTTGAATGTAACTCCAGTCGGCCCTGGATACAAGAAGTTGGTTGCGTTCGGATACTCTAAATACTGGTCTATGTACTGGATGTTGGTTCCTGTACGAATAATTTCAATCGTGCCTCGGCGGTAAGCGCCTGCTGTTTCACGTTTTAAGAAGTAGTTGACAGTTGCCGCTGTGGTGGTGCCAGTGAATACGATACCAGTATTGGCCATGGTCTGTGCGGCACTGAGTGTGAGTATGCGAGCAGGTGCAATGGTTTGCATGCCTAGCGTGATACCTGTGTTGGCATCAAAGCCTACACTTACACCACGTGCTTGATAACTCACACGAGGTTGTACACCTTGGTCTTGTTCACTGCGTTCAAATGTGTCACCTGTGCTGTAGTTGCCACTGCCAGTAAAAGCAATGACAGGATATGCGGCAGCACCTGCGCCTACATAAGCAGTGCCTACATCTCCAAAGTAGTTCATAGAACTCATAACAGACGATACCACAGATGTGTTTGCTGTGGTTACAACGATTGCGCTTCTAGCAATAGAATCAAATGTGCTGTTGAGAACCTTGACATTCTTGGTTGCCACTGCAATGGCAGTTGAGTCAATGACAATAGCTTGACTAAGTTGATTGAACGAACAATCAAGGAAACGAACGTTGGTACCATTTACCACAGCGCCTTGTGTGCAATTAGTAAATGTGCAACCTAGCATGGTTACATTTTTAATAAAACCAGTTGCACTTGTTGGTCGCGCATACAACGCATTTTGTACCGAGGTGCTGGTTGAGTTTGGATTTGTTTGACTGCCTTTGAATTCAACGCGAACAAACTCCACACGTTCTGTTGTGTCCAATTGCATGATATTCTTTGTGCCAAGATGTTCCATGGTCATGTCTACCACAGTGATATCTTTTGCAGGAATAGAACTACCTGTGGCATAAAGTTCGTTAATCTTGTTTTCGCTGTCCTTTAACTGCATCAACGGATATGTTGATCCAGACAAACGAATGACTGTGCGGCCTTTACCTTCGCCTTGCAAGTAAGCATAGCTAGGAATTTTTAAGCTGTTGGTAATTAGATAGATACCAGCTGGCAAATGAATGACACGGCGCAAGCGTGGTGTGGTCAACGCAAAGTTACCAAAGTAAATTTCATCAATGGCACGTTGTAGCGCAACTGTGTCATCTGTGTTACCGTCACCTGTTACTCCAAAGTCACGAACGCTGACATAATCGTCGACCTTTTGTTGTAGTGTACGAGTGATAGGCGCATCTGTTGTAGGGCCTGTGCGACTGGTGTAACCAGACTGCGAGCCTTTGAATGTGTACGCATCACTAATGTTCAACAAATCGGAATACTGAGTCAAAATTTCAGTAAGTCCAATTTCTGGAGCACCTTCAGCAATAGTACCGTTTCCGATATACAGCTGACGTGTGTCTAGTGCCCAGCCCAGCTCTGCAGATGCTAGTTGTGGCAAATCTTGTTGTAGCCCTTTACGGTGCTGAATTCTTGATATTTGGATAACGGCCATTTTGCTAAAAACCCCAGTGTATGGTGTATTTAGCTCATGCGGTAATAGAGCTCCACTCGCTTGAGCCACTCCTGTCGCCAGTGCTCAAACTCGTCGCCTTCGATGACAAATTCTATGTACTGTGGTGTGTCAAAGTCGCCGTTTGGCAACTGTTTTGGCTGTACAGCCATCAAAATCACACCTGTATTGATGTCAGTGCCATGTGTTTCGTTGTGTGCTTCTGCATAGGCCGCTAGCTGTGTAAAGTAGTCAGCAATGTATTCTTTTTTCTTTACTTTGTTGCTTTGCTTGAAATCCATGATAGCAGGCCGGCCTTTCCACAGGCCCAGACAGTCTGTGGTACCTGCATATAACCCGCTATAATACACAGGTACTTCTGTGCCCCAGAATTCGTCTACGTTGCTGAGTCCTTTGAGGATGACCTCCGCGGCCATGAACCAACTGGCATGTCCAAACGGATTGGCTGGCAGGGGTTTTAGTTCATCGCTGATGATATACGATTCCAAGTAGCTGTGCATACGTGTGCCACGATTCGCGGCTTCGGTTACAATCTGCTGTGCTTGTTGTTCACCCACACGCTTTTTCCAATTGGCCAGCGCGGCTCGGCTTTCTTCGCTTTTGGTACGATCTAGTATTGTGGTAACTGACGGAACTTTATCTCCGTTGGGCAATACATAATGGCGCTTGCCTTCCAGCGTGGTTCTATTGAGAGGTTTGTAATCGAATTTGTTTGTGATCATATTCTAAAAGATTCTCCGCAACCACAACGGTCACGTTCCAAAGGGTTATTGAATTCAAAGCCTTCGTTAAGGCCCTGACGAACATAGTCTATTTCTATATTTTCTACGATGGCAAGATCTCTTGTGTCAATGATAATGCTAAATCCATCCTGCGGAAAAGATGTTGATCCTTCCCATGTTTCGTCAACATATTCTAGCACATAAGCCAGTCCAGAGCAACCAGTGGTTCGTATGCCAACTTTGATGCCAATGCCATGGCCTCGTTTGGCAATACTATCCAGGATCTTTTTACTGGCTGTGCTTGTTACGGTAATCATTTACAGCCGCTTTAATAGCATCTTCTGCAAGAATGCTACAATGTATTTTAACCGGTGGGAGGGCAAGTTCTTCAGCAATTCGTGAATTAGTAATCTTTCCCGCTTCGTCAAGCGTTTTTCCCTTGACCCACTCTGTAACAAGACTTGAGCTGGCGATTGCTGATCCGCAACCGTATGTTTTGAATTTTGCGTCCGTGATAATGCCATCTTGCACCTTTATCTGTAGTTTCATAACATCGCCGCAGGCAGGTGCACCTACCATGCCTGTGCCGACTGTGTCGTCAATTTCTAGCTTGCCCACATTGCGTGGGTTTTCATAATGATCAATTACTTTGTCTGAATATGCCATTGGTTATCCTAGGTTACCTGCTATACTGATACGCACACCGTCGGAGGTATAAAACGGCGCCACTGAGTGACTCATACGTGACGGGAACATGCACATGCGTCCTTCCCATGTTTTATCAACAGGAAGACGGTGGGTTGCAATGTCGCCCACGGTTGTTATATACGTGAACGAAAACATGCTCACATCCTGACAGTTGGCATTGGGATATAGTTCAAGTTCATGTTCTAGTTCGTAAGGGATGTCCAGCCAAATCACCCAGCTCAGTTTGCCAGTGTGGTTGTGTACAGGATTGTATTCGTGTTTGACCTGCAGGTTGATCCATGCACTCTGATGATTCATTTCATGCTCGGCTTGGATGCCCGGCTTGTCGTAATTTTGCATGAACCGTTTGCCAATTTCCACTAGCTTGGCCTGAGCCTCGGCGCTGAACTCCATTAGGAATTCACCTTTGATCTGTCCGGCTAATTCTTTATTCCAGGGCTGAGGCTTTTTTTGCTTGGACATGATCAAGTTCAGTTCTTGTCGAACTTCCTGGATCACAATGGCAGGAGCCTCCATTATTGCATACCCTATGTTGGGAAATGACAAGGCTTCAAAATTTAGATTTTCAATTTCGTTGGTGTCCATAACATATTATACAGCATTTGGCAATGCAATGTCAATGGATTAGGATCGATTGGCAGCGGCTTTTTTAGCCATTGCATTGACAATATTTGTTGGATCTTTAGAGTTGCCCGAACCTGTGTCTGCTGGCTCTTGTGGTGCACCTGGCTCGTCACCAAATGATTTAAGACTCAGACTATCGCGGTCCATATTGGTAACAAGAGCACCAATTGTTTTGTTGCTGTTCTTCAGTTGGTCTAGTAATTCGTATGTCACCATGGCGCCGGATGACATGTTGTTTATCATGTTAATAACTCCTGCCGTGGAATGCTTGGGCAGGAGTTTCTTGTTATGATCTCGACTACGCAAAAACTCAAGCACAGTCAAAATCTGTGCTACGAGATCGCCTTCCGAGTCCTCTCTCAGGAGTTCACGGATACGCATTGTTTAACGCTTTGCGCGGCCTAGTGACTCATCGCCACCTGCGGCAGCATCTGTGGCAGCAAACTCGTCACCGGAATCCATATCGCTTGGAGGCATACCACCGGGTACTTCGCCTGCGGCCATACCAGCCATCTCATCCGGTCCTATACCACCCGGAGCGGCACCTGGCATGCCCATGGGTGCGGCAACTTGTTCACCAGCCAAAGTACGTGCGGCTGCATCAGCAGTTTCACGAGCTTGTTGTAGGCTACCTACTAGTTCTTGCAACAGTGGTGTCAAAGTACCTTTGAATGAGTCAGCTTGTGGCTGGCCAATTTGGTCACGAATAGTGTCCAGCAATGCTGGCATCTGTTCGTTTTGCATTTTGCTGATATCTTCCAACATGTCCTGGAAGCTGTCAACAATGTCTTTGGCAGCTAGGATAGCGCCAGACTTGGCGATTTCACTTTCTGTCAGCGGACGATTTTCGTCCAGCCAGCGATTAAGGCCTTCACGCACCATGATAAGTTCCATGTACTTTGGATTCTTTTCAGCGGTGTGTACACCAAAACTTTGTTTTAGTTTTGTCAGGTTTTCTGACAAGGCTGAGCTCAATGCGCGAGCTTTGCGGATTGTAAGAGCATCATAATCAATGCGGAACCCAAAACGGGTTTCGTTGACCTTGTTGATCTTACGTGATGTTGGTCTAGTTGCGAGTTCTTGCAGTTTCATGGTTGTTAGTTTCCCAAACTTTACTGTATTTAGCACTGGTAATACTTTTCTGTAGATTACTTTCCAGCTGTTCTAGCCTGGGTTTTACCCAGCTTAGTCTTGCTAGGTAGAGATCTTGCTTGAAGCTATCTTTGTTCTGCATGGCCGTACGTAGATGTGCCAGATATTCGTTGACTTCATGGTGAGTGCGCCCTAGTTCTATATCTGTTTGTAGAAATTCGTGTGCCCTCTTGAACAATGATCTGCTTTCGTACAAGCAGTAAAACACTGCCGCTTGGCAGTTGTAAAATTCGTGTATGACCCTGCCGTTTGAGTCTTTTACAATCCAACATGTTGCTGAAACTTTTTGTAGATTAAACCGTCCTACTCTGTATAAATTACGTGCTAGATCTACGCAAACAAATTCTTTTGATGCTGATAGTCTAGTAAGTTCTTCTCGAGTGAATTTCTCCAACAGCCGAGCCATTATCTCTGCTGTGGTTTCTACTGCCGCTTGAAATGTGGCTCTTTCTGCTAGTTGTGGATTGTGTTTTTTACGGCGTTTTTTTGTAGTATGTGATGCGCCCATCTTGATTCTTTCTATACAGTACATCTCGGTTGACTAAATGATTGGCCACTTCAATTTGCCTTTCATTTAGATCCTTGCGAGACACGCTGTTTCCTTCATGGAATTTTGATAAGAGGTCTGATTCTTCATTTGTGATGGGCATGTGTAGCCCAGCCATGACCTCTATTATTTTCATTTGTTTATAAAGTGTACCAAGACTGTGATCAGTCCAGTGATTAACACACTGATAATCGCAGTACCAATGGCAATTATTTGTTTACTTTGTTTGTCTCCAGCCCCTGCTAGAACCTGCTTGATTTCAATGACGTGAGTTTCTAACCCCTCGACTTTCTTTTCAAGACTATCTAGTTTAGTTTCCAATTTATCATACCTTTCCGCACATAATTCCACATGGGCCTCAAGGTTATTCTTTTCTATGTTAGTCGCCACAGGACTACACTCCTTAATGTTGAGATGTTGTGATTGATGAGCCTTGATATGTGCCGTAATGAAATGCCAATGATGCTTATTACATCTATTATGTATTTACGACAGAGTCCGGAATCATAAAATATATGTTTTTGATTGCTCCGGCAGTGTAAAACAATGGCAACAAGAACCGTGCAGTCTCAGATAGATATGTGACTACCGGTACTTCATCAAAATCACTTTCAAGTAATCCTATAGGATCTTTACCGTCATCAAACACGCCAGGGTAGTCTGTGGTGAATGCAAAACTCCATACCTTATGGATACCTTTGTATAGATCGCCAAACTCATAGTTTTCCAATGATACTTCGTCTACCCGCCAGGCCATGTTTTGTGGCTGTGCTCGTAGTCCAATACATTGTAAAACTGTTTCCCAGTTGCGTTGTTGATTACGCTCTAGTTCTTTTCCATCCAGGTCACGAATCATCTTGGTTTCAGTGATGTCAACCAATGTATAACCTATAACAGTTCGTTCGTGGATAGTGCTCATACAGATATTTAGTCACAAAAAAAGCACCCGGGGGTGCTTTTAATGTCACGGTGAATGTGATTATGGACGACGATAAGCAAAGTGTGTGTCAACAACTTCTGCGTTGGTTGCTGTAACTGTACCTGTGCTACCAATGTTACCCAGTGTACGAATAACAGTTTGCAATGCGGCATTGCTGGTCCAACCTGAACGCTCTACTAGAACTGTCATGCTAGCACCTAAAGCGCCGGCTGCTGTGCCAGTGTTAGCTGGGTTGACTTGATATGCAAGAACTGAAGCATTGCTTGAAATTGTTTTCAACAATGTCTCAACTGCACCGGCCACACCAGAACCGTTTGGTCCGCCTAGCTCTGCTGCCAGGTTACCCAAGATTTCAATATTATAAACATTCAAAGGACCAGCAACGCCTGTGCTGATAATTTTACTGTTTGCGTTTCTTGTGACATCACCACCAACGAAATTTACGTTTTGTGCATCACCATTTACTCTGTTAAATACAGCCATTTTATTTCTCCTAATATATAGCGACTATGCGCTTGTAAATATTTATGATTGAGACAAAAATCTCACATATTTGGCAGTAGTTCCACTATGTCCAACAGCAAAGAGTGTCGGTGTATTTCTCTGCGTATATTATCAATTGCCATGCGTTTTTCCATGTCTGTGGCCCTGCGCCAGTCTATCACTGTGCGGCGCACACTCCATAGGGTGCTGTCGTTGATTTGTAGCATGGCTTCTAGATTAAGAAAGAACTGACGTACCATGCCAGACGAAAAATAACGTTGTTTGAGGTTCTGCATGTAGCTGTTGATCTGTAGCATGGGTGCGCTGACATCAAAATCTACTTGAATTTTTTCTTCGTATTCGCTTTGATTGTTTAGTATACACACTAAGTTTGCAACGTCTGTGGTGCCCATACGCATACTATCAAAGTCGCCAAATTGTAGGGTTTTAACGGCATAGTTACGCACAGCATATTCATCTATTTTGCGAGCAAGTTCTAGTGCTAGCAAAGCCACATACAAGGTCTTGCCCAGCTGATGTGCTGACTGCCCACGCAGTCCGCCTGCACCACGAAACATCCTAGCTTCTTTGAGATCTTGTATGAACTCTAGCATCAGCCATTTTTAGCAAAGTTTGCTCTGCTAAATCCCAGTCGGTCAATCAACTTGAACTTGTCTGCGCCACCACCCACAACATAGCCTTCATGGCCAGGATCTTGGCCAGTGAAGGCTTGTATATCACCTGTGGCCTGCTGTCCGTCAATCTGTTGCTTGATGTTGATCTTTAGGTTGTAGATAGCAACCCAGACTGCAAACATACCTTGCAGGCCTGTTTGGCCTTCACCATACAGCCAGCCTTTGCCACCACCTAGTAATTTTTCAGCCGCTGTTGGACTTAGATTTTTACCAAGGTAATCATAAAAGCCGTCAAGCATGTTATCAAAGTTGCCTGCGGAGATCTTGCTGGTAATGTACTTGCTGGCCAAGCCAATGATGCCTTTGGCTTTCATTAGCGTGAGTTGTCCAATGAAGTCAGTGACTGCTTGGTTGTATTTTTTAACTTCTGCATTGGCCGCATCCACTGCGGTCTTGTCCATCTTGACCTTGGGCACAGGCATTTCACCTGTCACAAACCAAATTGGATTACCGTCTTTGGGCAAGCCGCCTGTGCCTTTTAATGGCTGATCTGGTTCACCAATGCTGGGAATAAAACTGTGTACAGCAATGCCTGCCACACTATTACCGACTCGTGCGCCCATGTCGCTGTCTGCTCGAACCTTGTAGGTAACTGTGTTGGGCTTGAATACATAGAAGCCATCCGTGGGCTGTAGGCGTCCTGCGTACAGCAAATCACCAAAGTAAAAGCCCCTGAAGTTGCCAGGAATGATGGTTTCCAGTGCCGGCCATAGCAGGTTTATCTTGCCGTACAAGTCAGCACGGTCAGCACCACGGTTGATGTCATATTGTTGGAATTCTTCAGCACTGGTAACACGGCCTTCGCCGGACTTCTTTTCAAACATGTGTTTGTCCATTACCATCAACTGTCCGTCCACGTTGCGTCCAAACACCAGTGCAGGGAATCCGTCCCACTTGATGGTAGTAAGTTCTTTACCTTGTGCCATGGCAGCAAGGCCTGCAATGGCCTGTTGTGCGCCAGCAATGCCGTCAGTCCAAATAGCATCCTCAGGATGCACAATGCCTTCCTTGATCACTTGTGGTTTACGTGCAAATATTTCTGTTATTTTCATCTGAAATAGCCCTGCACCATGTCAAGGCCCTGTTGTATTTTTGCTCTATCTGCGTCAGCTCTAGCAATAGCATCTGGAGTTTGCGCTTTGTCACGTTTCTTGCCTGCGATGTCTATCATGGCTTTTTCTTGATACCGTGCCCAAAACTTATTTAAGTAATCTTGCGCTGAGCCAAAGTTCTTTAGGTCGCCTTGGCCAAACATGCCATTGATTTCACAGCTTTCAGCAAATGCTTTGAGTCCTTGCACCATCTTACCAATCTTGACATCAGCAATATTAACACCACCATATGTCTTTAGTGCAGGACGAATCTTGGGTCGTTCCACCCCCATTTGCTGTGCCAGGTACATGAATGTATCGTAGATAAATGATTCAGGATTTGTAGATACTGTCACAGTCTCTGTGTCTTTTTGTTTGCTGAAAGGCACACGCTCATTGTCAATGACCTTTAACTGTACGCCAGCATGTTGTATGCTCATGTCCAGCAGTTCGCCAAACACACTCCACATGTTGCCTGTCAGTAGACCTTTGACACCATGCTCTGGAGTAACACGGGCGGCACCCCAGGCTCGCATCTTGGGCTCATGCCACATGAAGTCTACTTGTACAAATGCGCCGTCACCTATTTGAATGATAGGATGCCCTGGCTTGCTTTCCACAGGATGTACATAGCCAGGATTTGTTGTTTTAACAAACTCGTCTGCTAGTTTGTTCCAGTGACCAGTAAACTGTCCGTATGTTAGCCCTTCTACAGGAGGAGCAATCATCTGCAGATCAATGTCACCGTACACTTTGTCTGGATCGTTTTGTGTATCACGTTCATGATACGCACTAGAACCTGTTGGTGTGCCCATTTGTACTGGACTGGATCCTTGTTGTTCTAGCCATGCATTGAAGTCTTGCACAAATTTCTGCACAACACCTAGTGCAATTTTAACCACCGCAGGCTTGATCACAGTACCTTGTGTTACTGTAGTATCCCACCCGCCTTCGTTGATAAATTCATGTATTTTCATTGATCTACCAGAATATTTTGCATCTGGCGGAACCATGTAGATGAACCTTCAGCAACTGGCTCGTGCAAATTAAGTATGCCCTTGGCAGCGTCATCGCGAGCCTGTGCCAGTTTAAGATCACGTTGAGGATCATCAGCCAGTGCTTTTATGATACTCTTTACGCTGTTGAAATCTGCTCCTGTTGCACCAGGAATTAACTTGTCTGCAACAGAATCTCGATCCGGGCCGGCAACCGGTTCATTGTTGTCGCGTCGTAGCAGGTTACCACTAAATGCATCAAACTTCAAGCCTAGGGGTTTACCTATGCTGTTCATCAGGATGAATATGGCATTACCTTTGAAGTCAGGATCATCATAACTACCACGCGGTCCATGTTGATGCCAAGGTGCAACCCCAGTAGCATTTGGAATGACCATGAGGTCTACTTGTCCAAACGTACCATCAGGAAGTGGCACACGTATGTGTACATTGCGCCCTTTCATTATGGTCTGGAGGCCTGTTTTTTCGGTCAAAGCATTAGCGAGCCACTGCTTGGCTGCTTTTACAGGGTCTTTTTTATCGTCCTTGGTACCGGCTTTTTCAATAACTTGATCTTGGTCTAGGAACAAATCCATGTCCCCACTTGCAACCTTGAAACCTGCAGAGCCAATGTGTGGCTCCACCTTGAAGCTGGGCAGGGCGGCCTGCACGAATTTCAACACGCCAGGAACATACTCTTTCTTGATGTCCACTACATCTGGCCAAATATTGCCGCCTTCAGTTAACTGCATGTTTACTCCTGCTTGAGTAAGAAGTTTTCAAACTCACGTGCTAGCTTTTGATCAGCTGATTCTTTAACGTACTTGCCGCCGTATGTGCGCTTGCGTGACTCGTTGGTGCCTGTCCTAACAGGTGCCGGGATCGTGTGTGGGTCAGTACCTGATGTATTTGCGGCTTGTGGCCCTAGTGCAGGTCTGGCTTGTGATGTAGCTTGCGGTACCGGTGCGGCAGCGGCTGCTGGAAAATGTTGATCTAGTCTATCACGAATGTACTTGACCATTGCAGGTTGCATACGGTTATCCATGCGTAGCAATGATCTCATCATATCATCAATCTCTTGGTCAATTTCACGTTTTACGGCAGCTTGGGATTGTTGTCCACCTGCGGCACCACCTTGTTGTCCACCTTGTTGTCCACCTTGTTGACCATCTGCTTCGCCGCCAGCGGCACCAGCGTCAGCACCACCTGTCATGGCAACTGTGCCATCAGCGTAAGTACGTGCATTTCCTTGTGCATCAGTTGCAACTTGTGGTAGGTTAGGTGCAGGCAATCCCAGTTGTTGATACACTTGTGTTATCACATCATTAGGAACTTTTAGACGTTGTAGCACTTGTTGTGCAATTTGATCTGAGTCTGTAGGACTATTTGCATCTTTCCAATGACGCTCTAGGCCAGCGGCAGTGACTTTAGTGGTCATATCTTTCCACTTGTCTTTGATCCAGTTACCCGCACGTCCCAGGCTAGTTTCAACACCTCTTGATGCTCCTGTGCTAGTTCCACCTTTGTACTTGGTATCAAACTTGCCTTCTGGATCTGCTGCCAGATAAGGCATAGTATTTCCAGCTGGTGCTTGACCAGTAGCTAGTCCGCCTACATTGCCCCCAGGCAGGCCACCCAGTGGGCCAGCTGTGGTACTTGTGTTGCCAGCACGAGCTTGAGCACGGGCTTGGCGTTTGGCTTCAGCTTCGGGCGTTTGACTTTCAGGACGATCAGGGTTGACTGCTTCGCTGATACGTTGTAGGTTCATGAACAGTGTCATCACACCAGTTTCATTCATTTGTACTGAATTGCGTTTGCGTCCAAGACTTTCATTCAGTGCCCATTTGCGAACCGTGGTCTCTTTGTCTACCATCAGAACTGTAGGCAATGTGATAAGTTGGATTCCTTCTAACACACCACGGCCTGCTTTGAACTTGAAAGTTTCTGGCAGGCGATTGGCAATGATATCGCCGCCACGCTGAACGGCACCTTGAGCAGCCTTGGCCGCTTGTGCAGATTTATTGGCAATGGTACCAATAATGTCATTACCTCCGGCTGCTGCCTGCGCAGGCGCGGTAGCACTTTTGGTTGCTACTGCTTTGCCTGCACCTGCTTTGGCATTGGCAACAGCTTTGGCGGCCATACCACCATCTGCACCATATTGGCCTGCCTGTTGCTTGTTCAAAATATTCTGCGCTGTCATGGCATTGTCGCCTTGGTACGCACCTTTGTAGGCAGCGGCATCAATATTCTTTGGCAATACAATTTGATCACCCGGGTTAATCACGTTAGGATTACCGTTGGGGCCAAACTTGCCCGGATTTAGTTTTGCTATTTCATCAGGATTTACTTTGTATTTGTCAGCCAACTGACTCAAAGTGTCACCTTTTTTAATTGCAATAGCCTGTGTCTCTGCGCCAGGGGCAACAGGGGCATTAGGTGGCACTACTTCTGTGCCACCGGTTGACGGTACTACTGTTTCACCACCCGGTGTTACTGTGGGCTTGTGGAATGGGTTTAGTGTGCTTGGGTCAAAGTTGTGAACAGCATCTGTTGCTGATTTCACGCCGTGCTGTACTGCATCCGCGGCAGATGATATACCTTGTGCGGCAGCATCTGCACCTTGCACAACAGCTTTTGCACCTAGTGCTGTACCTGCGGCACCTAGGCCAGCACCAACTGATGTGCTGAATTGTTTTCCTTGCACCATGCTGTCAATCATCTTGATAGCACCTAGTGCCACAACTGGGCCTGCGCCGCCAGTTAGTAAACCTGTCAGTACACCGGCCACGCCCCAGAAGAACTTACTGGTAGTTGGATGTTTTTGTACAATTTGTTTGTATTGATCCAGCGCACGAAGCACAGTAGAGCCTTGTGTGCTCTTGCCCATGCTGGCTGATGCTTTTCGCTTCAGGTCATCAAACATACTATCCACACCCTTGACTGGTGTAGTGTCTTGTAGTGCTTGTGCCAGGCCTTTGATCTTGGCACCAACGACGCTGGCCATTTCGCCAGCTTTGCCTATCATGGTGCGATTGCCGCCGCCGTCTGTCATTGCTTGTTCAATGTTGGTAAACAGCGTGAAGCGTTCACCCGGATTGAGATCCTTGCCTTCTGTTAGCTTGTTTAACTCACGAGCAAAATTGTATGCTTCCTTGTATATAGGATGCGCTTCTGCTACTAGGTTAGTCTTCGTTGTTAGATGATGGGCTTTCACTACGTATTCTCCTGATTCCACGAATAAATTTCTTTGGATCCTGAGCACGTATACTATTGAGCAAACGTCTTTCTAATTCAGAAGCAGACTCACTATCGTAGCTTTCGCGGATAGTGTTAATAAGGTTGATTGCACCTTGTATAACATGGTCGGCACGACTTTCCAGCACGTTTTCTTTGTCTTTATCGACAAAAAGGCTGTCAAGTTCTTCTAAAATGCTCTTAGTTTTCCTAAGCACAGCAGGACTCCATTTGTATTATTTATGTGGATCAGTGATTACGGAATAGTTACGAGTTCTGCGCTTTGATGCCTGCAAGCATACTTTTCAGCTTGCTACCATTTACGTCTGCTTTGATTGATGCAATTTCGCCTGTGTCAGAGTCTACATTGTCACTTTTGGGCACTACCCTACTGCTACTTTTGATCTGGTTCATGATGCTGGTAGCATGTGGTTGATACCCGCTGGCGTCTTCGCCCTCATCTGTGATACGCATGGTTTCAATGTTGTAAGTCAAATCAATCTTCATGCCCACACCTGTTGAAGAGCGAGATTTCATACACTGGATTTGGTAACGTCCACGCTCACGCATGGCTCTAGAAGTAAAAATACCAAACACATTATCTGCTGTGTTAATCTTTGAAATACCACCCGAGATATGACTGTGGTCAAACTCCACTTCTTCCACTGCACTACGATTCAGCTGGCTTGCTGTTACCATCAAGATGCCCAGCTCTTTGGCCAAGTTACGCAGTTCTTCACTCACGTACTTGTCTTTCACAAACAAGTCGTTGGGGCTAACTTTGGCACTCACAGGCATGAGCAAGTCCAAGTAATCAATCATCATGAAGTCTACTTTCTTGCCTGTTTGTATCTGATACTCTTTCAAGAATGCACGGATATCATTGATGTTGCTCTGTGCTGGCAATGCCTTGACCTGATAGCTACCAGACTTCTTGCCCACCATCTTGACCTTGAGTGTGGCTGTGTCAATATCCTTGCGGATATCTTTGGTACTGGTACTGGTCAGCATGGCATCTGTTCTCAAACTGGTTAGTTCTTCGCTAAGTTCCAAGCTGACATACACACCACTAAGTCCTGCTTGCACCCAGTTCAGTGCAATGTTCATCATGACAAGTGACTTACCTGATCCAGAGCCACCTGCAAAGATGTTCAGCTCGCCGCGACTGAATCCACCGTATAATAGTTTGTCCAGCTGTGGCCAACCTGTTGATACTTGACCACCTGAGTTGAAGTATTTGTTGATACGAGCACTAGGATCATAAAAGTAATCTGTACCTAGATCTTTCTGCAGGCTGATTTGCACAGCATCTTTGATCAGCTTTTCCACAGGATTAAAGTCACCAGCTTCGATCAAGTCAGCGGCTTTGAGAATTGCACGTTCTAGTTCTTTTTGTTTTGTAAAGTTTTCAAACTCTTCCAGGAACCAGCTGGTGTGGCCTTCGTTCATTTCTGGAATAGGTTTTAGTTCAACCTGGCACGTGGCTCGAATTTGATCTACTGTGGGTAGTGTGTGATGATTGTCACTGTGTTCTTTGATAAACTTTGCGGCAGCTCTGATGCTACGGTCAAAGTTTTCTTCGTTGAAGATGTTCTGCACACGCACATAGCTTTGTGCATCATGCAACATCATTTCTAAAAATAGTTTTTGTAGGTCTGTGTTATAGTCTTTTGTCATAGTGTTCTACAAGTATAACTGCAAACAGGTGCAGGGTCAATTCTCATTTGCTCATCATATGAGCCTAATTGTTCTAGTACTTGGCTTAGTGTAGTGTTACTTATATTGTAGTCGTCCCGGTTTGCATGGAACTGACTCTTATAATGAAACACATGGTTGGCTGAGTAACAGCAAGGCGAGTACTGGCCGCCTGCGCCAATGTAGTGTTGGTCACCTGTGGCACACATTGGATCCATGTTACCTGCGCCACGATGCCAAATAATAGTCTGTTCCTGTGGACGTAGCGGATCGTCATCACCAAACCTATTGCTAGGATCTAGTTTAAGGGTCATACCACGTGACTCGGCCATTACTCTGACTGCATCTATTTCATGTTCGTTGAAAGCAAACGGAACCATCTTCCAAACAACTTGTGCAGAGGTTTCACAAGCTGTACGCATGCCAGCGTCAATTGTGGACCAATCACTGTTGGTTCTGTATTGAGGACTAGTTTCTGGTAACCCGTCCACGCTGAACTCAACAACATCATCTTGTGTTAAATTTTGTAGTGTTTGTTTCCACCATGCGTCAGTCCGGTAACTACCATTGGTTGTCAACACAATACGGCCTCGCTGGTCTTTGATGTATGCAATTAGTTCTTCTAATCTACTGTAGTAGATAGGGTCGCCTATGTTACCACACAATCCCCATCGCAAACCTGTCACATCCATGTCCATGAACCGGACCAGCGCATCCAGGTCTAGGTCTTGATTGTGCCAGTTCTTTTGGCCAAATTTGTTTATAAACTGTGTGCGCTCACACGCAGAACATCCTAGCACACAACGATTGGTTGGTTCTAAATGGAATCCAGTCAGTTTCATTGTTTGCATCTCAATCGGATCTTCACAGGATTACGTTCCACGCTGTCTATAATGCTTTTGAGCACAAACAGCTTGCCGTATTTTTCCACTGCCTTGGCCACGTCCTTGCACTCAGCATCGTCACGCCATACAGGAAACGCCACACCCCAGCTGTACTCTATGGCTTTTTCAATCAGCATCATGCCCGGCCATACTTCTTGACCACGCTTGTCTGTGTGTCGATCAAAGTCAGGCACAACAATAACATCACGTCCCAGACTTTCGATTATCTCTGCTTGTGTTTCGCTACACTCGTTGCCCAGTATAGCAACACCGTCTATGGCCATGGCATCAAATGGGCCTTCCGACACCACAACAAATCTAGCATCATCCAGTTGTCGATCCATGTTAAACACATAGTTACCGTCATGACTGTTGTGATATTTAGGCTTGATTCCATCTACCAACGCTCTGGCAGTATAACCAATTGTCTTGTTCTTCCAGGTAAACGGAATTATCAATCGTTTGTCTAGATTGTAGCTGGACTCGTCAGTGATGTAGAAATCATATTTACTCATATCAATTTTACGACTGCTGACATATTCCACAGCATCAACCAGCTGAGTTGGTACAACATAATCTTCATCAGTTAGTCGTAGCATGGTGGTCCACTGTGTGAAACTGGCGCTGTCTTCTGGCAGTGGGCGTGGCTTGTAAGTGACTTCGACTTCGGGCACAGGCGCACGTTCTTCTACTGGCACCAGCTCTTTGATACGCATGGCTTCCATGACCAGGCGCTGTACTGTGTTGGGATCTGCACCCAACCAGCCCAACAGTTTGCGAAACTTGAAGTTCATTGGGCGTCCAGGATAGAAGCCTGTTTTGAACCCACAGTTGAAACAGTGATAGGTTACGCTGCCATCGTGATTGGGTAACACGCCGCCACGTCGGCGTGTGTCTGCACTTTCTCCGCTGTGGGGGCAACAAACCGCATTGAAGCTTATCCATTTATTGGATGTCTTTTTATGCGGCGGTAGTAGATTAAGTAGCTCTCGTTGGATCAGATCGTGCATAGCGTATTGTAACACACTTGTCAAGAAAAAACAAGCGGTTCGTTTTGGAACTAAATAATTTGGCGCACAAAATAGATTGAACCCGTGGACGACAAACAAACAGAATTTATCAAGAAGTATCCCTTCATTAGTTACGTGGTGTATGGCGGTAATGAATATATCGGCATCATACAAAACGTGGATGATATCCTCACCACTGTATACGACTTCGGTAGCTTGAAAACCGAACTTGAAAAAACAACATTCCTAGCACTGGGTGAAACTTGGTGGTGGGAATCTAATAGAAGCATACCAATCAACGTGTTCCTTAGAGCAGACTGGGGACCATTCCGCTACAGCCTTAAAACAATGAACAGCCGCGATGTGGAAATTAAATTTGGACCTTATGTGAGTCTAAAAGAAATTGCCGCAAAGAAAACCAAACGCCGTTCAATTGTGCTTGTTCGCAAGATCCCCGACTAAATTCATATTCACTATAACCAGGTGTGCATACGCTACAGCGTGGCTCTTCTTGAAATAGTACCCATCATCATCAGGTTTGGTCCAAACTTCTTGTGCCACATCTGCCCAGGTCTTTCCAATCAAATGACGTTTAGCAGGTCTGATAACTGCTAGAAGCATGGCCAGTCGCGGAATTGTATCCACTGGCTCCAGCATCTTTTTTAGCACACTCCAGTGATTGTTTACATGTATTAGCTGTTCAAAGAACGCCTGATCTGTATTAAATCTTGTCCAGTCGGGTGGCGTATCCATTAACTGTTCTAGATGTGCTTCACTACGCACTTGCTGATATAAGTTAACGTTAAGGAAATCCAGTTTCAAGTAGCCACGTCTTTCAGCATACTCATATGGCAAGCTGGCTAGTTTGGCAAACGGATCTTCTGGAATATCTGTCACATACACGCCGGTGTTGTGCGCCACTAGTTTGTCTTCACGCAACATACTCGCAGGCACATGCTTGACTATATCAAGTATTTTCTTTCTGTCAGCAAAATCAATGTCAATGTCTGATTGGAACTTCATAGCTTGTATCCATAATCTTTAACTACGTCGCGGTCATCACGTGTCAGTCCTGCCCGGTCAGCCAGTGTGTCTCTGCGGCTTCTGTGTGTGACTGATATACGCCGGCCCGACACATGTTCCACAGTGTGTGGAATATTAACAGTAAGCTCGTACCAACCCAGCTCGCAGTTGGCAGTGTAAATGATCTTGCCGTCCAAGTCAAACCAGTGTGTGGCTGGTTGGCCTCCGCCAAGATCCACTAGATAATTCAATTTGTGTTCGTCAAATGCCCAGTCTGCATGAGCTGGGATACTGCCATGTATGTATTGTACTGCCCAGTCGACTGTGTGATCAATATTTTTCTTGCACCAATCGACCAGCGAATCAGTTGCACTCATATACTCGTACACAAATTCTGGATCTGTACCGGAATGTGTATTGACATTTTGTCTAGCATCAATTGACTTGTATACTTCTTCAATCATGTCATGTGGTAAATGCGGCAATTCTGGTCTGTGTTTGATCATAGTCCTGCTTCTTTCAATACATGTTTGCACCATTCTGTATCTGCCACATAGTCTGCAAACTTCTTTTGCCAATACTCTGGGTCAATCCAAGGCATTATGATTCCAATTTGTTCTTCTGACAGCGTTTCAAGAAATTCCACGCCCGAGCCACAGTTGTATATAATCCAAGGACTAACACGCCCGGTAACGATATGATGGCAAACGCGATTGCTATTGCCATACCTAAAGTAGTCAAGGAACCCGTTTTTGAGTTCTGGGTGAGCATCCGCATACTCTTGCATCTCCTTCAGCGCACGTTCTAGTGAATCTTGTGGTGCTTCTTTTTTCAAATGGCCGTGTAACCATTCTTCATAGAAGCCATCCTTGCACCATTGGTCCAGCTTCTTGTTGTTCTTGAGCAACCAGTCAATGAAATGATTGGGTGCTACTGAACGTATACCAACCAAGTGACGTCCAAACTTTACAAATGCTCCGTAGTAGGGGCTGGTACAAAAGTCATCATAGCTTTTTAGTCGAGCACTGCCTTGTGTTACTTCGTAGAATCGCAAATAAGAACGCAGTCCCAGTTGTACACCTGTTTCATCTTTTTGTTGGTGCCTGCGTTTTTGTTCGCACAGATGCGCCGCTAGTGTTGACTCCTTGCGGAATTCTTTTTCACAATAACGGCATTTATAGCTCTGACTTAATTCGCTTGTCATCCCAACCATGTTCTTTTGCCATCTGTTTGATATCGTCTTTGGAATTCAATTTTGCCAACATTTCTAGTTCATCACGTTTGAGCAACGGAAATATCTGTGCCAGCACTTTGAGATGTTTGCTTTCGTAGCCTGCATTCTTTTTCTTGTTGGCAATCCACTGATGTTTGAATGTACCAATGCCTGGGCTTACTGTGGTTGCACACAGCCATTGTAGTTTAGGATGTTTACTGATATCAAAATAATTGCTGTTCAAATTTTCATTACAGCTCATCACATAGTATGCTTGTATAGCATTGTCTGCTTGTACCTGGCTGCTCCATCGCAACATCAGATACAAACTAAACTTCTTCTTTTCTTCGTCAGTAAGCTCATCATAGAACGCACGGTTCTTGCGATCCAGCTGTGCCATTTCGTTATTGATGTTTAGCTTATCCATTTTGTTTCTTCAGCGTGTAGAGTATTTTAGCACGATCCAGACAATCTTGCAAGCCAGGATCATTCCGATAGCGAGCATCAAACAGCATTTCAATAAAGTCGGGTAGATCATATAGGGCATCTGCTTGGATCATTTCTTGCATGTCTGGATGCTTGATATACACAGTATCCGCACCATCTGTGTGATGCATGATGTTTATTGTAGTGATATTTTTAATGGTTGCGTTTGCCATCGAATACACAGTTAAATGTCAAGTTCATTTCGCCATCGTTGATCACACGATGAAAAGCACCGTCTGGAATAAGCACAACATCGCCGCCTACCACTGGGAACGGTTCTGAGTCTTCGTCACCCACAATCATCCGGCCTGATCCTTGTACAAAGAAGTATACTTCCTCTTGGCCAGCATGTCTATGCCCTCTGGTGCTTTGTCCGCGATACAATTTTGTCGAACTCAGCACAAGATTGTTCAGGGTACGGTTGTCCTTTAGTTGATAAGTTTCGTTGTCTTTGACAACTTCGCCGCCGATATCATGTGTATTAAGTTTCATATTACCAACACTTTCCATAGTCTACGACCTCACACTGACGTGAAATGTCTTTTACAAAATACGCACACACAGGATTGTCGCCCGGTGTTAGTGGTACGCACAGCATCTGACCAGGACGCAGTTTAGGAAAATACCACTTGGTATCATGATATATGTCTACAATTTCAATTGGAAAAAACTCTGGCTTAAAACTCTTCAGTGGGTTGAATGTGAATACATTGAAGCCACGATCGTTGATACTGGTCAGCGGTACAACTTCTAGGTCTCCAAAGTCTGGTTCACCAATTAGTATTTGCCAATCAACTGGCATCTTTATTGTGTGTGGACCAATGCGTAGCACCAGGGCCGGACTGTTGAACGATTCCAGAAATATCAGTGGAATATAAAAGTAGTCTGGGTCTTTGGGATTGGAATTATCAAAAACACAAAATCTTAAGTCGTCCACTTCATCCGGAATTTCATCCATTTCAAATGCTGTATTATCTAGGGTTAAAATTCTCATACGTCTTTTTTCTTTCTTCTTAAATCTTTGTTGCTACCCATACGTCCAAGATATCCCTTGGACGTATTGTTTACCAAACAATATCTGTCAAGCATGATGTTATGCTTGTGGTGCCATGCACTTATGAGTGCGTATTCTGTAAAAACGTCTTGGTGATTTATTTGCAACAGCAACAGGAAAGGAAACAAAGTTCCGAACTGTTTACGCAAGTAATCCACAAGGTCTCGAATGGTCTGTGTATGCACCGGAGTGGTGCTGGATGTCCAGTTACGCAAGGCCATGTCATAGTCAAGGTAATCAATGCCCAGTAGCTTGTAAGCATTGATGTATTGTTTGTAGTGGAATCCGTGTACTCCCAACCACGGGTCTTGGTACCCAGTGCTGAACACTGGTTGATAGCTACAGTTATTTTCGTCAACAAATTGTGCTAGTCCCAGTTTGGCAGTATAGAAGTCTTTACAATCGCTGATGATATACCATTCAGTTTCTACCAGCTCACACACCAGCAGTTTAAGATGTTGTTGGCTGAACCAGTCATAGCGATCTTGTTCTGGCCATATGGTGTTGCTCCAATGCGTTTCAATCACAAAGTCATCTCGTCTCAATCGACCAACTGCTTCTTCAAACTCTGCCCACTTTCTGTAAGGCTCGTTGCAGATAAGGATGACCTTGTGTAGATCAGCAAGAACAAAGTTATTGCGTATGCTGGTTATGTTACGTGCTAGCAGTTCTAGATCCATTGAACAAACAATCAGCGTGATTGTGATTTTGTTTGTTATCATTTCCATTCTGTCTTCTCCACTGCAAAAGGATAATTGGCTTCTTTGTAAAATTGTTTGCGTTTGGTCAAATGTCGTTTGGCAAACTTGCAGGTACTGGTTATGTCCCAGATCTGTACAAAGTCTTTGTCTTCTGCTTTGCGGATGCCGCGCCCGATACTCTGTATAACCCTAACAAAGCTCTTTCCAGGTTCGACCAGAACCAAGTTAAAGATCCTAGGTATGTTAATGCCCACAGCAGCCACACCATATGTGGCCACAATGATCTTGCCTGTTGCTGTAGCCACGTCATCGTATTCATCTTGTCTGTCCTTTGCTTTTGTTGCACCTGAAACAAATACTGCATTGTCCCCCAGGCGCTTGACCAGTTCTTGCCCTGCGGCCACCCGGTCTACAAGTATAAGAGTATTGCCTGAGTCTTTGATAGTGTCTGCCAGCTTGGCAATGTAGTCCAGGCGTTCGGGTGTGTCTAGTAGATATTTGAGTTCGCTTTGATAGTTGTTGTATTCCACATGGTCCACAAGTTGCACCACGTTCACGTGGCACTGACTAAGGTGTCCTGCTTCCTGTAGTGTTGCGGCTTTCAAACTGCCTACAACATCGCCGAGCGCACACTTGATGCTCATCCACTCATATTCTTCTTTAGGTATTGTTCCTGTGAGTCCCCAGCGAATAGGAATATGTGCCATTACACCTGTAAGCAGGGTCTTGAGAGCATCTGCTTTGGCCATGTGTACTTCGTCTACAATAACGCATACAACATCTTCCAAGAACTCACCAATGGTGATATCTGCTTCTGCGTTTTTTGTGTTCTTGAGCAAGATGTTTAGACTTTGCCATGTGCAGATTGTGTGTTGGCGACTAAACTCTTTTTCATCTCCAAAGTACACCCCAACATCAAGCCCCATGTTGACATAGTCCTTGTGTGTTTGTGTTACTAGACTCTTGTTAGGAACAATTACAATACTTCTACCATAGGGTGTGACAGCATTGCTCAGTGCGGCTGTTACGATTGTTTTGCCTGCTCCTGTTGCCACTTCCTGTATGCTTTGTGGATTTTCAAAGAATCTGTTGATGATCTCCACTTGGTAATCACGCATGGCCATGGGCTGGCCTTCTAGCGGATGTCCTTTGGGCCACGTGATGTGACTAAAACTGTTTTCATCAATTTGATCAAAGTCGAAAACTGTTCGGTATTCGCGAGTGTCTTCTACTTCAATGTCGTATCCACGTTGGTCCAGGAACTCTAATATTTCAGGCAGCAGGTTGATGTAACTGCTACCGCCCAGCTGGAAGAAACTAACCTTGCCGTCCCAACGTCCAAGACGAACAGCGGGCAAGTACCTTGCTCCGGGTATTTCGTATTTGTATTTGTCTACCAGAGCTTTTCGATCTGACAAATCCAAACCTTCTATTTTAACGTTGACTTCGTCTTTGATGTGTAATTTTGCGTACATAGATTAACACTATAACACACTCGGCCTCAAAGATCAAGAGGCCTGTGTGTATTTGTTATATGATCGGAGAACCAATTCTCCAAACGCATCATCGTTGTCTTGGTAGATAACAAGATGAATGCGTAGTTGATTGCTGTTGTTTATCACGGCATGTTTACGGCCAACATTGACTAAAAATGCACGACCATTTTCAAACGGTATAACACCACTGTTCTCTAACACAAATTCGCAGGAGTCAGGATGATCAATGGCTATGTTTATATTATGCAACCCGTTGCAGTCGTCTGAATGCAGTCCGATTACTCCTTGTGGGTAGAGTCCTAGCAATCGTATTTTATGAAACTGTTGATGTGGCCAGTGTGTGGCAAAGTACTCTACTGTTCTAGGCATGAGAAGTTGGGCTTGGTCTGTCCAACTGTCGTTATGTTCGACCACTGCTCGATCATGGTCGCCCAGATCATCTGCACCACGAGTGTAAATACCAAAGTTAAACCATCCGTGACTGTCGTAGTCTGTGGCCGGATACGCAATCATTTCCGGCACAACTGCTAGTGCTTCTTGGCGTATGACTTCCCACGGTAGTTCAATGTCCAGTGGCAGGTATCCTAGCCCGCTTTCGTTGACTACCCAATCAGCTGTTGCATTAGGATCAGGGGTGTGTTGCTGTACTAGTTTGGACTGGTGCCGAACAAAGGAATTTGTAACGCCCGGAATGTTTGCAAACTTTGCAATTTCTTTTCTCTGCCGCATATATTATTTACCGGCAGATCAGCGGTTTTTTACACCACTGCTGAGATTTATTTTCTCCGTTTACAACTTGCAATTGAAGTACACAATCTTTTCACTGTTTTGAATCATCATTGATTTTTCTCCGCCAGCAATCAGGCCCACATGTGACACAATAAGTGGCATGTGATTGAAGTTTACTGCACGTTGAGAAAACACCACTGGGGTTGTGATCTCATCCAGGCTTTCAATTTTTCTATTTCCCAGCACAGTCACTTGATCCGGTCCAAGTATTTCTTGATAGGTTGATAGTGAACTCTTGGGTGTGGTGTCAAATATTACCACAGGCAATCGATTGGTTGCTGTTGCATACCGCACCAGTCGTTCAATATGACTAGCATCGCCGTTTAATTCGTATTCGCGACACCTGGCAAACACCACAAGGTCCGATCCAATCAAAAGCTCAACAGCCTTTAGCACTTCTGCGTCAACAGTGTAACCTAACACACTGGAAAGATCAACCAGCTTGACCAAGTCTTCTGGCACAAATGTTATGCCACGGCTTGTCAAGTACTCAATCATACTGACTGGAGCATTGGTGATGCGTATGCCTTCGCTGTCGCATACCAGTTCGATCTTGTATGGTTTAGATTCAATATCTAAAACTTCTGCCATCACAGATTGCACATCTTGAGAGATACTAAACTCATGTCCTGTGGCCCAGGTGTACAAGAAATTTACATTGTATTCGCTGATGGCAATTTTCCAGGTCTTGGCATCTTTATCAAACTTAGCAGACCCCTGGCGTGTGTTTAACAGTTCACGAAGTTGCTGGATCATTTCGGTGTTGTAAGGAAAGCGCAGATACAGATGCTCTTGATCCATCCATAGGCTTTTGCTACGGTCAATCACACGAAGTGTATGCCGATAATTAGGATACACCATTGGCTCTGTGCTGACACTTTTGACATTCAATTGACGTGTGTACTTGAGCACCATCTTTACTGCAAGCTCTGCCTGCTTGTCAGTGAGAGGATGGCCACCTAGTGTATGATCTGTCACACTGTTTAGAAAGTTAACGTCATATCGTGCTAGGCTCACAATAGGCTTGAATTCATAGCCCATCCAGTTAGTTGCCCTTAGCGCACCTGTGACAAGATCTCGCTTGCCAGCAAGCACTTCAAGATAGTCTTCAACTGTTGGAAAGGTTTTCATATGCTTTATTATACAGTATCTTGTAAGATTGATCAACTGCTTTGGCAAAACGGAGATCAAAGTCTTGATGTATAATAATATGGAAACGATTTTGGGCACTGTTATTTCGAACAATATGTGGATGGCTTACGTCTAACCAAAACGCTTGTCCTGCTTGATAAGGAACAGTACCTTGTCCTGCCATGACAAAATGGCAATCATCTGGTTGAGTGATAGCAATATTGATTGGCCCAAGACCTGGTTGGTCAGAATCTTGGTGTACATTTATAAAGCCTCCGGGCTCCAACAGCATGATTCGAATGCGGGCATACTGCCCAGCAGGCCACTCAGTTTGGAAATATTCAACTGTGCGTGGCATCAACTTTAGCGCACGATCCGTCCACACATGCGGCCTATCATCATTGTAGTGCTCATCTTCTCGCGTGGCGTCCCAGGCTTTGCCATGTATTACAAAACTGTGCCAGCCCCAGCTTTCTCCGTTGGCATCACGATGGCATACCAACAGGTCTTGTATTGCTTTTATCTCTTCTAACATGATTTTTGCTGGTACAGGTATGTGTAATTGTAGCCAAGGGAGTCCTGCTGTGCGTACAGTCTCTAGATCCGCACCAGGTATGTAGTCTGGTAGTACAGGCACAGCCCCTACAAATTTATTATAGATGCTTTGACTCAATTGCTTTTTCATACTCTGCAATTTGTTTCTCCGTGTGGTGCATCAATGTCCATTTATAATCCAATATGTTGGATTGCCAAATAGCATCTATTTCTTTCAGCCGGTCGTCTAGCACACAATCAATTATCGACCCTACCCTTGCATGTAGCTTCTTGTGCTGTTTTGCTTGTGTCCATTGCGATGAAAAATTGGGTAAAAGTTTTTCAAATTGTTCGCTGACATAAGCGATAAAGTTTTCTTCTTTGCGTAAGCGCAGGCGACCAACAGGATCTAGGTCTGCAATATCTAATTCATAGTGCTGTAGTTGGTTGCGTTTGATATAGTCCCATGTAAACTGTGCATAGTTGTTTCCATCCCAGTTTTCCCAAAGTTCCAAACAGAACTTTATCTGCTGTCGACTGATATCAACAATGTGTATGTCTTGAACCTGCGGTTGCACAATGTTTGCTAGCCAGCACAGGCCAGATCCTGGCATGACCAATCTGGCACCATTGAGTAACTGCACCGGCTCATTGTTAAACACCCACAACTGGTTCTCAGCCAGGTCCTTGTACGGCCTGCATGTGTCCAACCACTCGGCTTTGTTATGTTCAGTCACAGTCATTTGCAACTGCCCTGGCCAGTCGTCAAACACTTGCCCACTCTGTATGTCAGCAGGCGCATTGATCACTGTGACCTCTTGGTTGGTCTTGCTGCCCCAACGATCAAACAGTATCGTGCTAAGGGTAGCATACAGTTCAGGACCGTGTTGTATATAGATCATAATCGCACCCTAGCAGGCACATGTCCTTGTGTCAATTGGTCTGTCAACAGTTCCATTGAGTCAGGATCTATCCGGCCAATTACCAGGCCAGCAAACATGTTTTCAATTGACCACGTGGACAAATTCCAATGCTGGCACCATGCTTGTTCTCGCGGTGCCCACCAGTCAGCAAAGCCTTCACGGTCTACATTGATCATAAAATCTATGTCTTGTACTGCAACCAGCAGTTGAGGTTTGAGTATGAGCCAAGGCTTGGCCAACTCACACAGTCTGGCCAAGCTGTTGTTTTCTCCATCAGCCCAGTAACTGTAGGGCATCTTGCCTAGCTCTGCTTCCATGACAAAAACGTCTCCGCGGCACACTTGCGTGACCCCTTGAGTTATCCATGCGGGGTCAAATGCTTTTTGCAATTGGCCTGCTTGTTCACGATAGTCAATATGTAGTGCTTGACGCCTAAATAGATTGTGTCCTGTTGCTTCGCAGATGTGTATCAGCTCATGGAACTCCAGCCACTTGTGCTCGCCGTTGTATCCAACTTCGTATGCTCGGTGCAGTTGATTAAAATAGTCTTGGTCTCCAAACCAATGCACTATGTTTATGCCAAGCTCTGCCGCACACTTGTGCAGTTCAGCATAATTGTCACTTTGATCAAACGGGTTGTCCCAATGATGGAAAGGAATGTCCACATGTTGCAGATGCTTGTACATGCTTTCGTAGGCAGGCACCAGTGGGCTGTGCTGTAACTGTATCGGAATTGAAACGCTGTTTTGAAAGTCTATTTGCATTGTAAATATTTAAGCCGCAAAAAAAGCCCCACTACCTTTTACAGTAGCAGGGCTATGAGCGGGTTGTGGAAAGGAGCTAACAAACCACAACCATCAAGCGGAATGTAATCCGCCTAATTCTTTTACGCAACCTTCATGCAGGTTGTACGTGCCATTTTTTCCCAGCTGTTAGGAAAGCTCTTGTACAGTTGAGCAATCTTGATTGCCATACGCAAGCTCATCTCGCGCAGGGCATTCTTGTTCTTGTCCATGAACTCAATGATCATGTCTTGTCCAACATCCGTGATGTCCATGTCTTCAAACAAAGCACCTGTCTTGGCAATCTGCTTGATACGCAACAACTTGTCACGCATGGTGTCCAAGGTCAAGTCAAGATAGTGACAACGTGACTGCAATGCATCCAAGTGGTCCTTGAGCTTTTGGCTCTTCATCTTGTCAAACTTCATGTTAGTGATAAAGATCACAGTACCGTTGAAGTTGAAGCTGTCTGGGATGCCTTCACGGCGCAAAGCACTGGACTCTGCCAACCAAGAAATCTTACGCTTCTTGCCTGAGTCTAAAGCACCTTTCAGCAGGTTCAAACTCACGTCGTCAAGCAGGATGCTGTCGCAGTCGTCAAACACAACCACACAATTCTCGTCGGAGTACTTGTACAGGGTTTGGTACAAGCCGATAGGAGTAGCAGAGCCTTTCACAACTTCTGCGCGAAGCTTGCGTCCAGCGATGTGATCAAACAGGGTAGCCTTTTCAATCTCAAGTTCAACACCGTAAGATTTACCAACTCCAGGAGGGCCACTCACAATCATTGCACGGATGTCACCGTTCACAGCGGCTTTGGTCATCTCTGTCAGCATCTCAAAACGCTCGGCAATGTCTGTCATGCGCTCTTCGTCTGTTTGTGACGCTTGCACAACTGCTTCTACATCAGAGTCCATGGGTGCAACAACACCTTCAAAATCGCCTTCGCTCACAAACTCGTAGTCAGCCATGGCTTGTATTTTGACACGGATTTCTTCTGGAAAGCCAGGAAACTTGCCACCGTTTTTCACAGTGACGTAACCGCCTTTGCCAGTCATCTTAAACTGCTCCACGAGCTGGAACACTTGTCCAGACACGTCTGTTGCACGATAAGCACCTGACTTGATACGAATAAATGCTGTTGACATATTAAGGCTCCTTTTTTATGTCGATTAACTAACTAACAAAACATAGTATAGCAAAAATGGGCTTTTGCGTCAACCGTTTTTTATTGCTTTTCTGTGCTGTTGCTATTACGCAACACAAGCTGTTTTTGGATTCGCTTTTTGCACATCATGTAATTATTATAGCAAAATGGGCCATAATGGTCAACCAAAAAACCCCACTTTTTTGGGCTATTTTTCGCTGTAAAATCAACGACTTAGCTCATCCTTGCTTGCGCTCAGCTTGCAAAGTAGCAAAAAATGGTCGTACGCGGCCTTAATACTTTCGTTTGCCAGCAGTTTTTGCGCTTCTTCTACCATGGCCAGGGCACCTGCTTCTGCACATTCCCTAGCACTGGGCCACTCCAACTGCCTGGCACTGTCTCCAAATTCCTTCACAAGATTGTCCCACGCGGCACGTTGGCCCAGTGTCATCTCACGCTCACGGTCACTTCGTTGCATTCGTAGCTCACCTGCACGTACCAAGGCCGCACTGATTTCGTCTTCGCAGTACCTGGCCGCGGCCAGCATGGGCACGACGTCAGGATCCACGTTGAAATACCGACTGGTACAACTCTTGCGTTTGATAATCAAGGTGACACCGTTCTGTATGTAATCCATGTGCTCAGTGTCGTACTCGCCTACTTCAACGTATCGGCGTCCTACCTTTTTGTAAATTCCTGTTTTCATTTTACTACCTGCCTGTGTCCTGGACGTTGATCAAATGGTGTTTTGTAAAACTTTATCGCGTGATACCCAACAGCAAACATGATGAGAAGAAGAGTCCATCCGCCGAGCTTCATTCAAGTACTCGCTTCATGGCAAACGTCTGGCTTCGGTCTAAACTTTGTGCTAGGTGGATCATTTTGGTTGGTCTTAGGTACAATGCTTTACATGCTTCATTATAACGCTGTTCATAGGTATTCCACAAATGATCTGGAGCAACACTTTGGATATAATGCAAGCCCATGTCCACAACCAGTACCGGAATCATATGATATTGATTGTAGATTGTGATTGAGTCAGTTGGATTGGTTTCCCTGGTCCAACGTATGCCCACACGGTTTTGCCACAATGCCATACCCTTGCTTAGGCTCATGGCAACGGATTGTATTGCAGGATGATCAAAGTTAAAGGTAATATCACGGGCGGCTGTGATCCAGGCTGCATCAATGTGTACAGGGATGCCTTTGGTCAGTGCTTCATCCAGCAACTCGTCCATGTAAGGGTGGATGTCATTCAATCCAGCGAACGGCATGCTGATAATCAGTGCTTTACGTGGATCTAGTTTGCCAGGCACTGCTGGCACTTTATTTGGATCTAGGCGCCAGTAGTAGGTATAGTCATGCTCCAACACCTGCACTCCATCAATGCCGTAATCTAGCAACAGGTTATCCAGGTAATGATTCACACCCATGATAGTTTCTGTCACAGGAAATTCATCTAGGCCAGTAAGTGCATTGAGCTTGCTATCCTTGAACCATGCGGGTGCTTTTTCACGAAATAGTGCAAAGGTTTCTACTGGCATGCGTGGATTCTGGCTCCACAGACGCCAGGTTTCCTCTAATAGAGGGCTAGTGGTTAGTATAGGCGCAGAGTGCTCTCTATCATGTGATAATTCTATCAGGTCGGTTTGTTTGAAATCAGCCATGGCTTTCTGGTATGGGCAGATCGTCATAGTACATTTCGCCTATGTCTTTTGCATACTGTAAAATCGTACCTTCGTCTACCACTCTGTCATATTTAACATCGTCGTAGGCTACTGTGGTATCAACGTTTCGTTTTTTGGCTTCACGATTGTGTGCGGGCTCATGTTCACCATCTATCCATTTGAACACTTGATCCTGTCCAGGAATAAAGATCTCGAGCTCATACACCATATAGTTCTTTTTGTCAAACACAATAGAACAAAAGGGTTCGCCTGTAACGTCTGCAAACTCCATGATGTGCGAATTAGGGCCGTAGCATTCCCATTGGTAATCAGCGCCCTCACAGACCCGTGCGCCGCATTGTGTAATAACGTCCATCAGTTTCATAATGTTTCCTTAACGTGGCTGTGCCAGTATTTGCATTTTGCGAAGTAATTGTCCTTCAACCTGTGACCAAAAATTAAATGCCCAAGTGTCTGGAGCCACGCTGGACCGCACCGTTCGCACTCGATCAATGCGCTGACCCAAGGACTCAATGTCAATTTCCAAGTCTTGGCGCAAAGGCAGGCCTTGGTTAAATTGCAGTTCAAGAATTTTACGTTTACGCATCTAGGCCTCCCAATCAGTTGATCTGAGCTCAATCTGCTCTGTTACTTCATCCTGGACAGTTTCCAGTTGTTCCATTATACTATTAACAACAGGCTCGGGCAAGTAGATATCAGGCAGACGATTGATTAGATCGTCCAAATCTTCAAGCCATTGCGCTTGCTTGGTTGGCATGATTAGGCTCCGTAGTAAGGGCTGTAGATTTCGTCCACTTCGGGCACATCCACAATGTCTTGATTGCTGACGCCAAATGTCTCTAGTGTAGCAAGTACATCTTTGAGCGGGCAATCCAGAAGCCGTGCAATGCTTCGTGCATCGTGTCCATCAATAAACATTTCTTGGATGTCATAATCCAGTTCGGCCATTTTGCTCATATATTTCTCCAGTTAAAAATTAACTCCAACGACGGTGCTTTTCACTCACCCATTCGCTACCATCATACTCATCAATATCCCAATCGACCTCAGCTGGGATCTCAACAACCTTTAGTTCTGCATGACGCCCATTTGCACGGGCACCCAGTTCTTCAACCACTTGCACAAGATACGGATCATCACGTGCCAGGTCGCGATCATGGAACACGGTCTTGCTGTATGCGGCATTGTGCGCGGCACGTTGAGACATAGTCATGTCATGCCAGTTGTCTGGGTCACTAGGAATGCGTTCTTCAGGTGGTACCAGATAATAGTTGAACGGAATCAAGCCGCCAAACTTCTCATTGGCCTCAGCCCATACCGGTACGCCACACTTGTCAAGATATGCCAGGATACCTTCATGACTGAGTCCAAAGCCGCCATGGCAACTATTGATTACCACCTTGCGTACACCTTTAAGGTGTGCAATAAAACGTTCTTGCTCTTGTACTGTCAATTGCGACATTATGCTACCTTACGAAAATAACCGTAGGGCAAGCCCTGCGTGAAAGCGAAATACTCCGAGTCGCCATTGGCGTGTTCAGCGTCCATGAGCCATGCAATCACACGCTCACGGTTGGTACCAGTGTGCATGAGATTTGCCACACGGTCTTCAAACTGCACCACAGCACGAGCCTCAGCTTCACGGCGAGCAATCTCTTCTTGTTGGATCACAGCACCCAGGCTGGCAAACTCGTTTTCAAAGTCTGCTTCGGTCCACATGGACGTATCAATACCGCGAGGACGAACGCCGTAAGCATCCTTGTACATGTCCCAGAACTGGCAGGCATACTGCTCTAGTGTAGACATTTCTTCCCAGCTTTTGAACTCTTCCATCATTGACTCCTTTTTACTTAATAAGCCACTATTGTACAAGAAATGAGTTTGTTGGTCAACCGTTTTATACTTTGGCAATTCTGTAGGTAACGCCCTGATCAGATACTACTTTGGTAATACCTGCTTTTTCGTAGTCGCCTTCCAGTAGACTAAGATTTTTGCGATCTTTCACAGTAGGGTTGTCAATTTTAATTGCAATGAATTTCTTGCGTGGGTTAACATAGATACCTTTGGCAGAGTAGCAAAGTTCCAAGCCCAGCTTCATGCGTTCTGCTTGCACCTTTTGTGCTTCGCTGTAATGACTCCACATTGCAGTGGCTTTCATACGTGCATCACGTGAAGCGGCAAAAGCATAATAACCTGCACTTTTTGTTTCTAGTTCGCGTTCTTTCATGCTGGGCTCCTTTTGTTTAACTTAGCCTATAGTATAGCAAACGAGCAAATATCAGTCAACCGTTTGTTGTTGCAAAAAAGCCACAAAAAAGCCCTTGATTTACAAGGGCTTTTAGATAGTACTAGAGTATTACTTTTTTAACATGGCTAGTGTGGCTTCTTTGTTGGGGAAATCGTCACCGCTGATCCAGTCAAATAGCTCTTGATGCACTGGGCTGGCCTTGATACGGTCAGCTTGTGTTTCTAACAATTCCATGTATCCCATGCCTGCAATAGTGACCGCGGTGTGATGAGCACGGTGTACTTCATTCCAGGTATTGTCTGGACAGTTGATGATAAAGTATTCTGCTACATCCTGGGGCATGAACTGTACTACATTCCATAATCCGTGATGTGCCATGGCACCATAGGCTTCTGGTGCCAGCTCAATACTGAATTGATTGGCAACTGGTGCCAGAGCAAATCGAATACCTTGCTGTTCCAGCCACGGACGATGTTTGATAGCAATATAATTGTCTTCTTGGATACCATGTTCAGGGTCTGTTGGAACCAGCTGAATATGTGGTGCTTGCAAGGCTTCCAACAATCGACGACTACGCAGACTGAATCCACCGTTGCCCACATTCTGGCCATGTGGTCGCCAGGGCCATGTTGCACCAATGTAATCGTTTAGCAAGAAGTAGTCTTGCCACTTGCTACCATCATGAATCATGGCATCCCATTGCTGGAATATCACAAACTCTGTTTCCACATGTTCCAACATGCCTTTGAGCAAGAGATTGCAGTAGCTTTCCATGTTACCATGTTCAATCTTTACATGTTTGGCGCCGGGCAAAAAGTCCTGGTCGCTGAACACCATGGCATGTTTGAATGGCACACGGGCTAGAGATTCCTCCATGGCCCGTTTGGCCAGACCGTGATACATGGTTTCGATTGTTACTAGAGTAACATCGTCACGTGTGGCAGTTTTGTTGCTGTTGCTAATTGTCATTGAATGTCCACTTTAGGAAAGTATTTTAGGAACTTGTCGTTGGTGTTGTGGCGGCGATCAATGATCTTTTTCTTGATATCGTCAAAGTAATTCCAGGCCAAAGGAATAAACAACACTTTGTCGTCTGCACCGTACCGGTCCAAGTGGCTGATAGGCACAACAGGAATGCTCATGCCAGGTGAGTATGTGCCTTGCTTGAGTTCATTGTCGTCGATAATAAAGTCCAGTTTGATCTTGCTAAAGTTCAACAAGGTGTTGCCTTTGGCGGCAGCACCATACCCACCCAGGATATAGCCCTTGCGCTTGTACAACTCAACAAAGGTTTTGAGTTCATCTACCAGTCGTAGGGTGTTTGCGGCCCAGGCCGCATACGTGTCGTCTTTGTACAGGCCAATGGAGTCTTCCATGGCCACGATGTTTTTCACCCGCTCACGCTGTGGCTTGCGGCTCAGGATAAACACATAGCTGGTGCCATGTATGGGTGTTTTGATTGCGTCTACTAGATGCAGTCCTGCACGTTCTGCCAGTGCGCTCATGCTCTTGACATTGAAGAAGCTGATGTGCTCATGATAGATTGTGTCAAACTCTGAATTGGGAACCATGTCTGCTTGGCTGGTTGAAATAAACATCAAGCTCTGGTCACTCATGATGCCACGCACTGTTTTTAGATATGCCAGTGGGTCAGGAATGTGTGCAAACGCATTCTGACTGGTGATGATGTCCACAGTGCCATCCACTGTACGTGCGGCGATTTGTCGAGCTGTATCATCATTCCAGAAACTTACTTGTACATCATGTCCTGAGCGTGAGCTGACTTTATACAAGTTTTTGGCAGGATCAACACCATAGGTCTTGATGCCCGAGTCGGCAAAGAAGTTCAATTGACTGCCATCGTTACAACCAATGTCCAGCACAGTGGCAGGAAAGCGACCGGAAGTTGATACAAATGCTTCTTCTGCAAACTTTGCATACCATGCCATATAGCGCATGTAGCTGGGACTTGTGCCCGAAACATACAAGTAGTGCTCGTAGATCAACTTGGGATCAACAGCGTGTGTCAATTGCAAGTGATGGCAGTCTTCGCACATGTTCACAGCCAGCGGAAAATACGGCTCACTGTCTGCGGCTTCTTCTTTGAACGCATTGGCCAATGGTTGATCATTTAGATCAAGGATGGGTACTAGTTCCCCGCTACCACATGCCAGGCAATTGCCTAGTTTTGTTGTGTCTTTCATTTTTTCAGTATCTCGCTTGTGGCTTCAAACATTTTAAGGTTATCAAACTTCTTGGAGCAAACAAATTGTTCTTCGTTTTCACAAGTCAAATTGTTCACTGGCGGCTTTTGTCTTGCATAGCATCCTGTACACGGAACGTCACTGAGTACCACAGTAACGTCTTTACCAAACTCTTCATCACGCCAGGGCAAAATTTGCTCTGGCAACAAATGGCTGATGAGTGCAACAATAGGTGTGCTTGTTGTGGATGCAATATGGAATGGTCCAGAGTCTGGACCAACAAAGGCTTTGGATCTGCTGATCAAATACTGGATCTCACCCAATGACAACTGCCCGACCAAGTTAACATAGTGTGATGCATCACCCGGTACAGCATAATCATACTTGGCACCTACGCTGACTATTTTAACATCAGGGTATGTTTCATGCAACCTTGTAAAGAATGCACTCCATGTATCCAAGTCGATGTTCTTGTTTTCCCATGCCCAACGGCGCATGTGAACCACGATGTATTCACTGCTAATTTCTGCTAGAGCTTCGTCGACGTTTTCTTTTTCTTCCTCAGTAGGAAACATCTCAGGACTACGTGCAATACCTTCAACATCATCGCCAAAAGCACGATGCAGATAACTGTCAATGTAGTGACTGGTCACATTCTTTTCATATGCATCGTTTAGATTCACGTACAAATCCCACGGATCGCTCTTGGCCATTTCTGCCGGCTGACAGACTAGATTAACATGTGGGTTATTTTTTAGAACATCAGGCTCTTGTGTTACCACTTGGATAAAAGCAGACGGATGTCGACGTCGCACTTCACGCAGTACTGGAGTAATCATGACTAGATCGCCTAGTGCCGCACGGCGATCAATCAAGATACGTGTTTGATGATTTCCTGTATACTCTACTGGTTTATACATAGTTGCTCTCAGGGTAAAGGTTTTCAAAGTGCCAGCCCGGAGTTTCTTTGCCTGGAGTTTTTGCAATTTCAAACCACTTGGGTTGAGCTGTCATGATCCATGCTTCATGATCATACCGGAAGTTACCACCATCTAAAATAGCACCAGTGTATTCACTCGGTGTGTTCCACTTTAGATCTTTTTCAGGATTTGGCAATGCTTTTAGTTTGCCAATATAACTACTCTTGCTCCACCAAAAGTTGCCCGAACTGTGTAGCCATGGTTGTTCAATGATGTTTGTACCAACCACATCATAGCCTTGATCTAGCAATGCTACGTTTTCTTCCCACTTGTCAATGGTATAGTGTTCCATGAAGTTGCGCCAGTCAATCACACGTTGATCGCCCAGTCTGCTCAGACCTTTAAGGTGTAGATAGCACACATTAAACTCTTCATTGCCTAGCGTGGCATCGCAGTTGCGTTTAACTAGATCCAGTGTGGGAAATTCCCACAGGTCTGTGCGGTTGCTGGTGTGATACCATTTGCAGTTTTGATACTCTGCAATGGCTTGTTGTGCAGGCAAGAAACTGTCTGGGTTGCCGTTGCTACACAAAATTACTTTTTCTGCGGCATCAAGCAGACCGCTTTCGCTCATGCGGTTAAGTTGCTCACCTAGTAGATCAAATGCACCAGGCATGTCGTTAAGGTGCATGAATACTCGTATTGGTTTTGTCATTTTAGTCCCTTGTACATTTTTTCTGCGGTAGCTTCTGCGCTACGCAATTTAATTAACTCTAATATTGCAGGATCATCTGCTTGAGCACCATGTGGTACAAACAGCGCACGACTACGTGTGTCAGCTGATTCAGCTGGCTCAGTCACATAGTACACTGCCATGCTTTGACGCATTGTACCTTCTGGGCAACTCAAGTCTTTTGGTAGACCGTGCCAGCTGTGTTGTGTGGTATCAAATAGCACTGCACGGTTGAACTTGTTTTCAATCACGCCGTGTAGTGTGCTTGGTGTACCATCTTCATTGTGATTCCAAACTTCCAATCCGCCATTCCATTCTGCATTCCAGTCTGGTGTGATATAAACAATCAGATTGTAGTGGCGTTCTAATTGTAGCTTGGGATGTATGCTGTAGTCAAGATGTACATTTAATTTTCCGCTTGCGGCGTGGGCATGCCATCCACCACCGTGTAGTCCAACATCTGCTTGTACGCCAGTATTGCCTGTGAGTTGTGATACAATGTGTTCGAATTCTGCTCCACACAAGTAATGAAAGGCAGAGTAAGTTGTTTGGGGGAACTTGTCCCAATGGTTGCAAGCCTTCTTGTTTTCAATTGGGTTGAGGTAGTGAGCATTCCAGACTGGGCTATCATAACTTGGAAAATCCTTGACTAGTTGTTCAACGACTTCTGGTGCGAAGAAGTCGTCCATCACAATGTGATTGAATGGTTTGTTTGACAAAAACTCTGGCTGTAGTGCGGACCAGTCTCTGTCGTTTAGAAATTTAGTCATGCAGTCCTTAATTGATAATAGGTTGTCCGTTGGGTGCAATGTTGCCATACACGCCAACTTCATCAACTTCTTTTACCAGTGATGGAGGTATACTGTAGCACAAGGAATGTTCGATGTCCGAATACCCGCCTTTGGCCACACGTTGTACCATGTGATTTCTAGCAATTTTATAGTATTCAATCATGTCTGCATGACGACTTGCGGGCCAGCTCAACAAACGGCACATGTACTGCATGGTCATTTCAGTCACAGCATACGGAAACTGGCTGGCAACTTTCTTACCAATCACGATACGATCCTTGACATCGGGTTGTTCATAAAAATCAAGATCAAATTTTTCATTGAGCAAATAACGTCCACTCATCTTGAACAAACGGTCTTGATCTGTTACTTCGCCCGAATCAAGTAGCATTTGCAATGCTTGTGGAAACGTAGTAAGCTCTGTCAAGTTCTTCACAATGTCCCAGTTGTCGTACCAAGTGGGTGAAGTGTAAATGATGTTGACTTCGTTATTGGTAGTAAAGTCCAAGTAAACATCACATGCTTCCATCAGCTGGTCTTCCATGTCTTGGCTGATGCCACTGCCGGATACTTCGCTGATCACAATCTTGGAGTCTGGCACACGCTCACGTAAACACTTCAGAGTGTCCAAGGTCATTTCCAGGCGCTGTTGTGGTGAGTAGATACCAAAGCGGCTGTTGACCGCTGAGGTTACAATAAACGTGGTTTTCATTTGCGTAACCAACGATCATTCACAAGTGTCCAATCCACAACTTCTTTCACACGCTCGCTGAGTTTGATCTTGGGGATCCAACCCAGGCTTTCTAACAAGCCGCCATCTAGTGCATAGCGCAGATCATGCCCTGGGCGACTGGTATGGAAGTCCACCATCTCGTGGTGCAGTGGCTTGCCCTGTGCGGTGGCAATCAGCTGTGCTAGTTCAAGGTTGTCAATTTCTTCTGGGCCAACCAAGTTGAACTTGGGACACTTGGCACCGCCGTAGTCGCTGTCATGCTTGTAGTCCTGTAGCTTCTCAAGGATGAACATGAGTCCATCTGCCACATCCTTGGCATGGATGTAGTGACGGGAGCCTGCTTGTGTTTTTGTAGGATCGCTATGAACGGTGACAACTTCACCATCACGTACCTTTTGGATCACCATAGGAATGTACTTCTCTGGATGCTGGCGTTCGCCAAACACGTTCATGGTATGTGTGACCACAATAGGCATCTTGTAGGTGTTTTCAAATGCCACACACAGTTCTTCCGCGGCTGCTTTTGAAGCTGAATACGGATTGGTTGAATTGTAACGATCGTATTCTTTGTAGTTCACACCAGGAGGCGCAGGGCCAAACACTTCGTCTGTTGAGAAGTTGATAAAGCGTTGCAAGTTTGGTAGTGTACGTGCCCACTGTAGTAAATTAACTGTGCCTACCACATTGTCCATCACAAATTCCATTGGATACTCGATTGAGCGATCCACATGGCTTCCTGCGGCAAGGTGTAGCACATAGTGAATATCACCAATCATGCCTGATGTGAGTGGTGAAATTTCTGCTTTGAGGTCATGGAACACAGGACGCACTCGCTTGCGAGTTTCTGGATCATGTTCATGCATCATGTCTGCCAGGCGATTTAGGTTGCCACTGAAATCTAGTCGATCTAGTGTGACAATGTTCCAGTCTGTGGTTGATAGGATTCGGTCAATGATGTGGTGGGCAATGAAACCGGCCCCACCGGTAATTAGGACGTTTTTTGACAATTTGATTTCTCCATTGAGTAATTGATGCAAGTATTTATAATTGACATTTTAGGTGGCGATGATTTCTCATCGCACTTGCTTTGTGGTGTTAAATATCATATACTCAACTATAACTTATTTTCAACGGAGCGTCAATGAGAAAAGCATTCATAACGGGAATATCCGGACAAGACGGATCTTATCTAGCAGAACTATTGCTAGAAAAGGGATACGAAGTCCATGGCATGATTCGCCGCAACTCAAATTTTGAATTTATACCAAACATCAATCACATTCGCAGTCAGCTGAATCTACACTACGGAGATTTAACAGACGGAGCGAACCTACGTAAACTTATTATGGACATTCGTCCAGATGAAGTCTACAACTTGGCGGCACAAAGTCATGTTGCTGTTAGTTTCGAAGTTCCTGTGTACACCGCAGAAACTGACGGTCTAGGCGTTCTCAACATGCTAGAAGCTGTACGTGCGCTGGTAGAAGATCAACGTCGAAACAACCAAGCAGAGACACGTTTTTACCAAGCTTCAACTTCAGAAATGTTTGGCAAAGTACAGGAAACACCACAAAAGGAAACCACTCCATTCTACCCACGTAGTCCATATGGTGTTGCTAAACTATATGCACACTGGATCACTGTGAACTATCGTGAAAGCTATGGATTGCATGCCTCATGTGGTATCTTGTTCAATCATGAAAGCCCACGTCGTGGCGAAACATTTGTTACTCGCAAGATTACCAAAGGCCTGGCAGAGCTGTTTGTGGGCCGTGGTGGTCCAATCCAACTTGGCAACCTAGATGCCAAGCGTGATTGGGGGCATGCCAAGGACTTTGTGGAAGGCATGTGGCTGATGCTACAACAAGAAACACCGGACGACTATGTGTTGTCAACAGGCGTACAACACAGTATTCGTGACTTCCTGGACATGTGTTTGAACTGGTACAAAACCAGCTGGGGCTATTTTGGTGCCGGTGCAACTGAATATGTTGTTAACCTAGGCGGAGCCAAACAGACTATTGCACAGGTTAACTTGGAGTTCTATCGTCCTGCAGAAGTCAGTACACTACTGGGTGACTCAACCAAGGCACGTGAAAAACTGGGCTGGGCACCAAAATACGACATCGAAGCTCTTGTGACTGAAATGTGTGAAGCCGATGCGCTACGTTCAGGATACAAAAGACCATGGTAATTGTTGTTGCCACCGGGGGCTTTGATCCTGTACACTCTGGACATATCAACTACTTCAAAGAAGCCAAAGCACTGGGCGATGTTCTCCTTGTAGGACTAAACAGTGACGCTTGGTTGCGCCGCAAAAAAGGCCGTGCATTCATGCCCTACACAGAACGCTATGCTGTTATTAGTGAACTGGCTGTGGTAGATCGTGTGCTAGAACTGGAAGACAGTTGCGGCACAGGCGCAGATGGCATACGTCAAGCTCGTGCGCTGTACCCAGATGCACATATTATATTTGCCAATGGCGGTGATCGCAACAGCGGTAACGTGCCAGAGCAAACAGAGTTTGCTGATGATGCCAACCTAAGTTTTGAATTTGGGGTAGGCGGAGACTGGAAACAAAACAGTTCACGTTGGATCTTGGACGAGTGGAAAGCACCACGTACAGACAAGCCCTGGGGCGAGTACCGACTGCTACACGACTACGGTCCTCAAGCAAAACTAAAAGAACTCACAGTAGAACCTGGACAACGGCTCAGTATGCAACGACACGAAAAGCGTTCGGAGTTCTGGTTTGTTGCAGAAGGCCAAGCAACCGTGTATACTATTGATGCACGGTCAACTGATAGTGAATTAGTTGGCGTGTTTGGTAAACACCAAAGTGTATGGATCGGTCGAGGCGACTGGCATCAATTGGTAAACGATACAGACCAGCCATTACAGCTGGTAGAGATACAATACGGCGAAGATTGCGTCGAAGAAGATATTGAAAGGAAATAAATGTCACAACCACGTTGGCCCTTGATGAAGAATGCGATTACCTGGGGCGATCGCTTGAGCATGGTAAAGTTTTTGCTCACGAGCGAGAAGTACACAAACGGTCCTAGAGTGCGTGAATTCGAAGCACAATGGGCAGACTGGGCAGGCAGCAAACATGCTCTCATGGTCAGTTCGGGATCTACTGCCAACACACTGATTATCAGTGCTGTTAAAGAAAAGCAGGGCTGGAAAGACGGCGACAAAATCCTAGTGCCAGCATGTACCTGGGTTACCAATATCAGCCCTGTGTTCCAATCGGGTCTGAAGCCAATCTTCTGTGACGTTAACCTGGACAACTTCAGCTTTGACATTGAGCACATGAAAGCCATTGCTGTGAAACATCCAGACATCAAAGGTATCTTTGTTACCCACTTGTTGGGCTTCTCAGCTGAGAATGAAAAGTACCAAGAGATTTTTCCCAATGCAGTTATCCTAGATGACGTCTGCGAGAGCCATGGTTGTACAGACACCAACGGTGTTCGCCGTGGCGGCAAGAATGTTGTTGCAGGCAGCTTTAGCTTTTACTTTGGTCACCACATGACCACAATCGAAGGCGGTATGGTCAATGTAAACGACAGCGAACTATACGAACTCATGAGAATGAAACGTTCACATGGACTGGCACGTGAATCTGGTAACTTGAAAAAGTATGCAGACCTGCATCCAGAAATCCATCCACAGTTCTTGTTCATGACAGACGGCTATAACCTACGCAGTTCAGAAATCAATGCTGTGCTAGGCATGAGCCAGCTGCCGCGCTTGGATCGCATGATTGAACAGCGCCGCGAAAACTTCAGCCGTTTCTGTAGCATCATGTGGAACCATCAAGACAAGTTCCACCCTGTTACTTGGCAAGAAGGCAACAGTAACTTTGCATTTCCATTCATTTGCCGGACTCCAGAGCTTGCGGCCGAAATGAAACAGGTGTTCACACGCGAAGGCGTTGAGCATCGTCCTATTGTAGGCGGCAACTTGCTACGTCAACCATTCCTGGCAGGACACAAGTTTGGCGCACCTAAAAAGCAATACAATGTTGATCTGATCAACGACAATGGTGTGTACATTGGCAATAGCCATTTTGTTACAGAAACAGACATGACATGGCTAGAAGAAACACTGGAGAAGATCAGTGCATAAAGTAAACGAGTTACTTGCGCCCATCAGCGTGGGTGAGTTGTACGACAAGATTTCTATCCTAGAGATCAAACTCATGCATGTGGGCGACAACGAAGCCAAGCAAGCAAACATTCAAAAAGAGCTTGATAAACTAAACCGTATCAAGCATGATCTCAAGTTGCCAGACAGCTTGAACAAACGTGCAGAGATTGATGTTGTGTACCAAGAACTAAAGGATATTAACTTGGCTCTTTGGAAAATCGAAGACATGAAACGCCGGCACGAAAAAGAACAGAACTTTGACCAAACATTTATTTCTCTGGCTCGTCAAGTTTATATCAACAACGATCGCCGCGCAGAAGTCAAACGCAAGATCAACGAAATGCTACACAGCGATATTGTGGAAGAAAAGATCTACTAATGATACACACTATTTGTTTTTTTAATTACTGGCACAATGGTGATGTCTATGCAGGCAAAGGCTACATGCAAGACATTATCCGTCAAATGCCCAATATCAAGTTCCAACATGCTCAACTAAACAGTTTGAAGACCATGCGTGATCTTGACTGTGAACATATCCACACTGACACGCTGGGCACAAACGTGCCAAGTGCCGCACGTTATATTGACCACGAAGGTGTGCTATACATCAACACCTGGGTTGGCGCATATGGCAACGCTGTTATTCCGCAAGGGCAACATCATGCCAATTGGGTCAGCTTGTACAAAATGTGGATGCATATCTATGACGCAATTGATCAGGTGTTTGGTACCACACTAGAACGCACAGACGACATCACTCACTATATTCCAACCACCGACTGGTCAAAGTTTGACATTGCTCCTGCGGATCGTTTCTTAGGACAACATGAAAACATTGTGTTAATGTGCAACGGACTTGTTCGTAGTACGCAAAGCAATCTAGGCTTAATGGAAGATGTTGTTGTGCCGCTGGCACTAGAGCACCCGGAGATTAACTTTGTTTGTACCAGCAAGTTCGATGTGTCTGGTATTGATGCTCCTAACATCTATTTTACAGACGATATCTTTGCTGACGTAGAGGGTGGCGACATAAACGAAATTGCATATCTAAGTACCCGAGCATTTTTAATCATGGGCAAGAATTCAGGTCCATTTATGTTTACCCATATACAGGAAAACATCCTGGATCCAAACAAGATCTTCATGAGCATGAGTCATCGTAGCAGTGACAGCTACGCTTGGGGTGTTCTAGGATTCGAATGCCGTTACTATCATTATTCAGCTGACGATACTGCCAATGCCGCAGGTGTGTTGCGCGAGGCCATAAAAAACCGGAACACATTAGGTCCCGGTGCTATTGAAGAAGTTGGATTGTAAAATTACTCAACAGTCTCTTTGACGTCGAGGTATTGCTTTAACACCCGCATGAGTTTACGACTGGTATCATACACGTATTCGCGGGTGTCACCTTCTGGTGTAGTAATAGCGAGAATAAAGCCATTTGCCGCTTTACGAATTTCTAGGTTTTCAAACATTATGGAATCCTCTGTTTAGTTAGTTACATGTAATAATAACATTATGTGTTCACAAAGTCAACCAAGTACTGCTTGAATTCTTCCATTATTTCCCAATTGGGAGTCATGTCTGCTTGTGCATCCAAATTCCAAGCGGCCAGTTGACTCATACATGGTTGCTCAAACCATGCGTAGATACTGATGTTGGTCCATAATCTCCAAAGATGCTTGTGTTCTACAGGCCAACAATCCATGTTTCGAATATGTACTTGACCTTCTGCATCCGGACTTAACTGTTGACTAAAGTGTCTGTCCAAATGGCCTAGCTTGATTAGATCTACTCCGTTTAGTTTGAATTCACGTATCAGCACTTGTTTGCAACTGTAATGATTGGCATCATCACCTGTCCAAAAATGTGTTCTGCTTGTGGGCTGTCCTACCAACGACACTTTCAGGTTGCTTTCAGCAGGCAGTCTACCTGTCAACTGTATGTGCTGTTGTTGGTGCTCAACTGTTATCATGCGTACAGTGTCGTCACCCATTTGTATGCCCAGCACTGGTTTCCATAGTGGGTCATCTGTTTCGTAGTCCACAATCATTTCGATCATTGCATCAGACACACCAGCAATGATCTCAACTTGTACTTCAGGAGGCATGAACACGCGAGCGCCCAATCGTTTGTCACCTGTGATGTTTGGATATGTCACGAACTCGTAACTGCTCAGTCCAAAGAACTGCATGATTTCTTCACGCTTGCTCTTCACTGTGTTCATCATAAACAACAGTTCGTAGTAGTTGCGACTCACTGGTAGATTAAGATAGCAACATACTTCTTGCATGATCATGCGTCTACTCACACGCTCTAGATAATGTAGTTCCGGATTCACATCAGCACTCCATAAGTCTCCAAAGTCTCCGATATGCATGCCGTACGCTTGTGTTAGATCCTCTACAGGTGTATCATATGCAAACTGATAAGGAGTACCCAAGCTGATCTTTTGCAGGGTACCGTCTGCCGCATAGCATTGGTATCGATGGAACATGCGTATGGTGTCTAAAAAGTCTTGCCATTGTTCTGTTGGATATCCACTGAAGAACAACAACACCGCAGTGATTCCATGCTGACTAAACTGTTCCATTTCAGCATCTAGATCCTCAGTACTAAACTTCTTTTTCATTTCATCGCGCACACGGTCACTGCCTGTTTCAACACCTATGCCTAGCCCTTGTGCGCCTGTCTTGGCCATCAGCTGGTACATATCTTGCGGTATTTGATGTCTTGGACGTGTGATATAGTGTCCTGTCCACACCACGTCTGCGGCAATTTTGCCCGAGACCTTGTAGTCAGCTATCTTGTTCAAGAACTCCATGTATGCAACCATGCTACCGTTTGCAAGGCTGTCTGTTACATAAAACTCTTTGGCTTGATATTTTTGGTTTAGGTAAACCATTTCGTCTGCAATATGGCTACCGTCTTTGAACAAAAACTTGGGCCAGATCTTTGGTACGTCACAGAAGGTACATGCACGTACACAACCTTTGCTGCCACTCAATGGTAACGCACGTTCATGATGCCAAGGATAGCCTGCTAGATCATAGTCGTCAAAGTCACTGTAGGGGATTTCATTCATCCGTATATCATTGATATCAGCATACACACTAACTGATTTGACTGAGTGACTTAACCAGTTGCGTATGGCCTGTTCGCTGTCACCTTCTATCACTGCATCTGCCAAATTTGCGGCTAGCATCCATTCGCGATAGTAGGTGTTTTCTGTTGCCAGTGGTAAGTTGGTTTGTGCAATAGCATCCAGATAGCTTTTACGGTCTGGGCCAAATAGTGTGCTGGTCACACCACGACCACCTAGTAATATTTTAACTTCAGGCATGTGCTCTCGTAGGGCCGCACACAATAGCATACTGGACTTGTGACTCCAGTAACTGAATACCGATATGCCAATCCAGTCCGGAGCATACTCAATCAGTTTATCTACACTTAGTTGTATCCATGTGTTGATCTGTACATGGTCTGTGTCGCCCAGTACCAGATATGAGATATCATCTACAGGGCGTGTCCATTGACTAGGAATTACTAGTTTGGTTTGTAGATCATCGTATGTGGCCAGACTGCGGCCACATACACCGTTGAACAAGTCATAGGCAAAGTCAAAGCATCGAGCTTCATGTCCTTCACTAAGTGCAATGCCTTTAAGGATTGCAGGAGCACCTGCAGGATAGTGTAGTCCCCAAGCTGGTATGTTACAAAACGCTATCCTCATTCAACTATTACCTCAGGGTACGTTTTGCGGCTGGCTAGGCTTACTACTTCGTTTGGATCAGTACCTCGCAGGATCATGATGTTGGGATGCACAAATGTGCCGTTGCCCAGCGTGGTACCGCTACGGCCAGCACGTGAGCACAGACCCATATAAACATTATTTTCTACTGTGACAAGACTTGTCACTAACACATGTCTTTGCAATACAACATTATGCCCAACACGGCTTTCATGTCCTACTATACTATAGTCGTATAGAATAGAATGTTGTCCCACAACCGCCTCCGGCTCCACGCTGGCAAATGCATATACGATTGTACCTGCTTGAATAACAGAATATTCGCTTACTGCGGCCAGTGGGCTTATTAGAGTTGCTAGTGGTAAATTATTTTGGGTGATTAGAGTAAGTTGTCGTGTGCGTTTTTCTCTGTTGCGAGCTGAGCCTGGATCAGGAGTCCAGTTAGTGGCACATAGAAACTGATGTGTGTGTGCAAACTTAGCAATATCTTGTTCTCGAGCAATAACAGGAATGCCTTTGTATTGGCCTTGTCCGTGATAGTCATCATCAATGATCCCTGCCACTGCCACTCCGCAGGATTCGGCAAGTTCGACTAACTTGAGTATGTTGGAGTTTGAGCCCAGTAGGACCAGCGGGCGACTTGAATCATTGCGGCTCATTGTAGATCGGAATTGATACCATGGCAGGCGCATAATGTTCAATCACAGCCCTGTTATCTGCACTACACATGGTGCAAATTTTGTTAGGTTGACCAACGTCGGCAATGAAATTGGTTAGGTCGTCATCCAGTCCAAAGCCTTTGTATTTTAGATACTCTTGCCAATCTGCATTGTAAAACAAATCATGTTGTTCTAGTGTATCTCGTAGATTTGCAATAGGTGGGCATTTGAACAAACGATTCTTGAACAGGATAGGATTCTCGGGAGCACCACATGCCGCATGACTGGCTTCTTTGCCGTTGCTACGCCATGGACGCATCAATCCCAGCTTGCCATGATATGGTTTAACAAAGTTTTCAAACATTGTTAGCTGTACTGTCACAGTGTCTAGCGTCAGACTGACTGGAACTTCTTTCATGGGCCTGTGCAACACATGCCATTGATTGCTAACTGCCATGGCCTGATTCAGCAGTTCTTTTTCTAACAGTTCGCCAGCTGGGCCTTGTAGATGATAACTGACATCATATATAGCATTGCCAATTTCCATCAGTAACGGAATCAGTTTTGAATCCTTAAGGTGTACACCATTGGTTGTCAATTTGATTGTACTGGTTGGAAAATACTGTCGTGTTTTGCGAATCCATTGTTCAATATCTGGATTCAACAATGGTTCTCCGCCACTCAGAACAACAGTGTAAGGATTGACTTTCTGGCTCCAGGCTTGTAGCCATTCTTCGCCTTCGGCAATGCTGACGCCGCCGGTCTTGGGATTGTCGCTCATGCTTATACATCCAAAACAGCTGAGACTACAACTGTATTGTATCATGATATCTAAGTTGGGCAATCTATACATTTCTTTTATCCTGTGGAGCGGGGTAGGAGATTCGAACTCCTCTAGCTAGCTTGGAAGGCTAGAACACAACCACTATGCCAACCCCGCATAAATTCTTCTTGGTGCCGGTTGTCGGAATCGAACTGACCACATCCGCCTTACAAGAGCGGCGCTCTACCAAATGAGCTAAACCGGCATATACTAATACTTATCAAACCCAAAAACCAGCCGATAAATATCAATATGATCAAACCTCTGTGTACTGCTCCATTCAAAAATATTCGAATAAACGTACAACCTACTGAGCAGACAACATTTCGTCCATGCTGTATGTTCAACGATTATAACGTAGAACATGATTCTGTGCAAGACTATTTAGACAGTGATTTACTCAAAAAAACTCAAACACAAATGTACTCTAGTTTGCCCGGTGCCTGCTCATCTTGCGTCAGACAGGAAGCACAAGGTCAAACAAGTCTACGTCAACACTACAATAACAAATTCAAAGATCTAAATGGCATTGCACAATTAGAAACGTTTCCTAGCAATGTATGTAACCTACGCTGTTTTATGTGTAGCGAGAGCTTTAGTACTAGTCTAGCGGCAGAACGCAAACAACTAGGATGGCTCAACAGCTATCATGAAATTGACAATGCTGGTGCCACAATGGATGCTATCCTTGATCTACCAGATTTGAGCATTGTGAGTTTCATTGGTGGAGAGTTTTTCTTGGCCAAGCGCAATGTTGAAATACTTGAACTAGTGGCACAACGTAAACTAGGCATACGTTTGGTCACAAATGCCACCATACTATTACCACAACATATTGCTGTGCTCAAACGTATCAAAGACATACAGCTACAAATCAGCATCGACGGCATAAACGAAAATTATGAGTTCATGCGTTATCCTGGCAAGTGGGCAGATGTGCATCACAACATACATGAACTCAAACGACAGCTACCGCAGGCACAGTTCAATTTCAACTTTGTTGTGCAACCACTCAACATCCAACACATGGTAGAAACAATAGACTATGCCAATAGACTGATTATACCTATTGCACTTACCAATCTATTAGATCCTGCATGGTTGAGTTGGGCTGTGTTAACTGAAGATGAAAATGATATGTTGGCCAACCAGTTAGAAGAGCAAAGTGAACAAGCTGTTCTAACCAGTCGCCAACATGGCCAATGTGCAGAGTATGCAACCACGATGACCAACACTGTGCATGATCCTGCTCTACGTGCCGAGTTCGTTCAGCGCATGAGCCAGTTACTGACACATAGACGTATTGCACCAGATGCTGTACGCAAACAGTTAGGTGACCTGCGTGATCTCGCCGACAGCGTCATCAACTTTGCCCCAGGCAATTAAGTTAAACACACGCTCTACTACAAAGAACAAAACAAAGTTAATTGCCATCTGTGCAATAGTAAATGCCGCGGCTGCTGAATTACTTGAAGTTAGAAATAGCTTGGCCATGGCAAACGCTATCCCCATTGCAATCAATCTATAGGTCACGCTTTTGATCAAACTGCGTAGTTGGCTTTCGTTGTTATTGCTGGTTAGCCAAGCAAAACGCAACCAGACGCGATCATGGATGTAGTAGGCAATAGATCCAAACACCACAGCTCCTAGCCCCAACGCACCTGCCACTGCATCTGATGCACCAAACGCTAGACTTAACAAGATAATAGCAATGACAGATAGGACTCTGTACGCCACTGTCTTTGTTACTGTTCGGATCTGAGTTTCTTTCATTATGCTGTTCTCTTGATCAGGTGCCAACCAAATTGTGTTTGTACTGGCTCGCTTAGACCACCAATTGGCAAAGCAAATGTTGCATCCTGGAATGGTGCTACCATTTGGCCTGGACCAAACTGTCCTAGGTCACCGCCTCGGGCACGGCTCGGGCAAGAGCTGTGTTGTTGGGCAACGGTGCCAAAATCAGCACCCTCAGTGATTTGACCTTTTAGAAGTATTGCTTGTTCCAATGATGGAACTAAAATATGACTTGCTGTTACTAACATTTTGATTTCCTTTATAAAAGTGCTAGGCTACCGGTCCTAGTCGGCCCCTAGCTGAGCGGTTACTCTGTCCAGCTTTCTTTCTGATCTGGGTGGGCAAGCATCCACCCCAACGATTTCTCCAGGCTCCCATCTAGCGGGACTCTGAGGCAGATCGTGTGCGCCCGGCATTTATGGTGCTGCCTAACCCTCTTTGTATAACGTAAAAGAGTAAACCGAGGTTCTTGTAACGTATTATATATGACTGCCCAATGAGCTATCAACAGTTACATGGTAGGCCCGTTGCCGTTCTTGAAACCTACTGTGCCACCTTCTGCTTCAATACGTGCAATCACGTCTTCAAACAAGATGGGTGCGAAATCAGTCTGCTCCACGCACACGCAATGGTAACGCACATCAATTTCGTCACTGTACAAGATCTCTCCTGTTCTAGCATCAACACCACGAGCTTTCTTCACGCGGTTGGCGTGAGTATGGCCATGGATGTTCACACCAAAGCGACCCATTGAATCTGAGTGCAACGGAATATGACTCAATATCATTCCGTTCATCACATGGTATGCTCTCAATTCACGAAAGTACTCGCGGTACTCATCGTCACGAAAGATATCATGGTTACCACGGATCAATACCTTGTCACCGTTCAAGCGAGCCATGGTAGGCAATGCTCGGCGGTTGATTACAACGTCACCCAAATGGTACACCTTGTCTGAAGGACGAACTCGATCGTTCCACTTGGCAACCATGTCCTCGTCCATCTCCTCTGGAGTGGAGTAGGGCCTCAACTTGGTGACGCCATCGTTGCGAGTGAACTTGCACACGCCCATGTGACCAAAGTGAGTATCACTAACCAAAAATACACTAGGCATGTTGTTCTCCTTTATTCTTCAATTGCTCTTCTAAAAACTATCTCTTGTCTAGCAAACGCATCCTGTTCCCAGGGTTGATCCAAATATTTGGTTCGTTTTGTATAGCGTTTGCCCTTCCAGTAATTCTTACCATCTACCACTTTCAGTATGCCTAGAGCCATCTGTCTCACATGCACCATTTCGTGTGCAAGTGTGAGCCCAACGTCTTTGAGCTTGCCCGGACTGATGGTTACTACATAAGCATCAATTGGATCCAGTGGAACTGTTGCACCCATGTTGTCATGCTTTTCAACCGATACCAACAGGGTCTTGCGACTGCGGCCAAGTCCCAGTTGACGTATCATGGAGGGCAGGAGTGCTTCAATCCACTTTTTGTGGTTGGCATTGCGGGCTTCAACAACATACTGCATGGTGGCTCCTGTACCGTTTAATATGCTATTGTACGACCTTTTGGGTTTCTAGTCAACCGATCTGAAAGTGCGCCAATCATCAATATTGGGCTTTTCGTCTGCATCGTAGGTCCATCCCAGTGCTTGCATCATGCGATGTTTCACACGCAGATTTGGACTGCGAAAACGCTCAGTGTCGCCAAAGCCCAGCATCACGCCCACTTCAACCACTGCACCCGAACGACAAATGCCTGCGGTACAATGCACAACCACATTCATGTGGTTGGCCAGTGCATGTTGCAACAGGCGTACCAGTTCTTGTGCTTGCTCGCGGCTGATCTTTGCTTCTTCCGGATCACCGTCTGTGTCTTCTGCATCCAGAAACTCAAAATTATGTCGTTCCTTGAACTGATGTTTTGCAGTAGGTGGCCATCCAGCAGGGTCTGTAATGCTGATCAACATTGAGTTGATGCCGGCGTCATGATGAAATCCTTTAGGGATATCGGCGGCCGCTACATTTTCAATCCAAGGCATTTCGACTCTCTTTCTTTTGTGCTTGTCGTTCAGATTTCCAAAAAATTCTCTTCCAATCTCTCAGGTGCTTCCACCATTGTGGAGGCGCTGTTAGGTTACCTTTTTTGACATTTGCCATTATATTGTTCTCCGCTTCATCCAGGTGTATGCAACACCATCCGGGCATACACCTTCTTTTATACTGTCTACTCCAAACTTGCCCACAAACTCATGTCCGTTGGCATGTATGACAACCACTTCGTTCAGCGTTTTGGCCCAGTCCATTGCAAGTGCAAGGGTTTCGAATTCTCGTGCGTGATTTTTGTTTTTTACTTGTATCATGTGTGTATTATATGTGAAATGGGCTTTTTGGTCAACCAAAAACAAAGCCCCTTGCGGGGCCCCAAAACTAGTACTTTTGTTAACTTAGGGGTAAAACCTTGTTTTGTACGTGGCGTATAGGGCTTTTATCTGTGCCAGAGTTAACACATCATTATAGACTTTGATAAATGCTATGTCAGCAGTTTGTACTTCACTGCCTAATGAACGACTGAACAATCGCAACTGATCGAAACCTCCGCCACCAGCATTGGTTGCAGAAAATGTCACGCTTGACGGCGAGACACTGGTTGCAGAATATAGTTGTCCTAGACCTGTTGAAGTGTCCCAAGTAGCCCAATCAAGATGCCAGAAGAGATCAGCACCCGTGGAAGGCAGGTTAACTGCAAAGTTAGGATAGAATGTTTGGTCGTTGCCGTTGTACAGGCCCATAAGCCAGTCTTTGCTGGCTTCACTTTGTGTGTTCAATAATCTACCATCAGAGGTCGCTATGCGTTTGTAGGCCATGAACACAGTATAACTTTGTCCGGTGACATAGTTAGGACCACCATAGATAACATCAGTGGCAGAGCTGGTGCTTTTTCTAAATACCCCACCGTTGGAAGATTGCCAAGTGATACTGCCGCCAGCATTGGCCACTGTGATAGTATGTGCGCCGGTGCCAGCCACTGTGCTTCCTGTAGTAGGCACAGCAGAATAGTTGGCTGCATCTAGATCCAGCACCGGAGTTGGGTTTGCCGCAACCACTGCTGGTCTTTTATAAATCCGTTGTACCGGAGCATGGATAGCACTAAATCTACCTAGTTTCATTGTATCATCCGTAGTTGCTGATTTGTCCCAGCACTCGCCAGTTAGTACCATCTAAGCTGATCAAACTAAAGCTCATGACGTCTGTGTTGCTGGCTGTGCCTGTGTTTGGTGTGCCACCTGCATACTTGACAGTTTGTATGCCACCACTGTTGATCTGAATGTTGGCCACACGATATGCAGTAGCACCCTGATCCACGATCAGTGTTGCACCTGTTACTCTACCTGCTGTGGCCACAACATTGGTAAAGTTCACTGTGACGTTGGCTGTGAGCGTGGCATAGAATGTTGCACTGTTGGCAAAGTTACAGGTCAGGTTACCACCTGAGTTTGTGACATTGCTATAGGTTTCGTAGTAGGCACTTTGCTGTACAATGTTACCACTGACATGTAAGTTACCACCAATGCCAACGCCACCACCAATCTTGAGCGCACCGGTTGTGGTTGAGTATGAGTCAGCATTTGAATGTACTTGTACTCCGCCTTGTTGTGCATCAACTGTTACTCGTAAAGTTCTTGAGTTATCGTTGCCTTCGTATGTGTAGAGTCCCAGTGCACCTGCCAGTCCTCCATAACTACTATCGTAGGTTGCACCAATACCAGGAGCTGAATTCCACTTGGTACTAGAGTTGAAATTACTATCTCCAAGATATATTTGTGCGCCTTTATCAACAATGCTGTTGTACATGCCCAGTGACGCATTGGCACTGGCACTGCCGTATACAGTGATTCGGCTAAGGGCCGAGCCTGTGCCATTCACAGTCAAGTTGCCGCCAATGCTGACATTGCTTGCGACTGCGGCATTGCCCACTGTCAAACTTGAGTTTGGTAGTGCCGCAACATAATCAGCTGAATATACTGTGACAGGATATGCAAATGAGGATGCAGTTGGAGTGGTAGCAACTTGGACGAAGTTGGGACTACCAACAACAACAGATGCCGATGTAACAGTCAATGTCACTGCGCCACTATTGCCAACTATGGTATATCCGGCTACTATGGCATTTGAATTAGTGTCCGACGGTAAGAACACAAAGCTGGTATCGTAAATAGCACCAAATGCATCTGTAGCATAGGAAAAACTAGATCCCACCTGGGCTCGAACAGCACCAACAAAGTTTAGAGCACGGACGTTGCCTGAATAGGTTGGCAAGTAACTGGCCACATTGGCATTGCTGTAGGTACTTGCTACTGTGCTCAAGATGTTTACACCATTGGCAAAATTGAATTGACTGGCATTGATGTTGCCAGCTACACTTATGGTGTTGCCATAAGTGACTTCTTTTGAAGTGGTGTTGTAGAACAGGACCTGAGACACATTGGCCACATCGTTTCGGACCGGTGCCACTGTGAATGTGTTGGCAGTGGGTTGATCCAAAGAACCACCAGTGGCGTTCAGCTGGATTGAGTTACTGGCTTGATTGGTTGAACCCGCTGCCTTGCCAATTGCTATAGAATTAGTACCTTGATTGGTGTAGCCGGCCGCGCTGCCAATCGCCACTGCACCAGTACCTTGTGCTGAACCACCTGCGACTACACCAATTGCCACAGCCTCTGTGCCTTGTGAGGTTAGTCCAGCATTTCGTCCGTATGCTATGGCATCACCGGCTGTGTCTCGAATCACTGCACCGTTGGGCAATGTTATATTACCGGGCGTTGTTAAACTACCATCTGCTCTAAATTCCCAGTTTTTACTGGCAACAAATCGCCCAGCAGATAATACTATAGTTCCTTCAGTTGCGGCCTCTGGACTATTCAATCTCACGGCGTTCCACTTTGTAGTTCCTACATTTGCATTACCAAACCATTGTAGATCGGCACCACCAGTGTTTCCAGATGCACGAATAGCGTAAAATACATTTGCACTAACTGTCATTCCGTTGTTGTAAAGAGTTGTGCCTTGGGGGAATAACAGTTGGCTTGGCAATGTTAAATCACCAGTGTTGGCACTGAAGTTCCAGTCTCCGCCCGGTGTACCTATAGTGACGCCATACAGTGTGGTACCAACATAGTTCAAGATTGGAAACGTGATGTTTCCTGTGCCCATGATGGCCACGTTGGTGCCCAGGGCAGAATTGGCCACCATCTTTATGCCCACAAGACCACCCTGTGTGTACCGGCCAATTGATCCAGCACCTGTTACCAGGTAGTTTGGAGCAATAATGTTGGCAGTGGTAGAAATGTTGCCAGTGGCAGAGATAGCATTGGCTATTTCTGTGTTGTTTACGATCTCGTAGTTCATTTGGGTAACATTACCAACCACGTACAGCGTGCCTCCCACATACAAGTTACCTGTGGTAGAAATGTTTGTGCTACTGTTGGAACTCAAGTAACTTGAGATGTTGGCGCTGAGGTTTGGCAAATCAGTAACGGTTAATGGACGGAATCCTGCCTCCGCGGCGGATCCAGTCACTGGACCTGCATATACATTTCCTGCCATAGTAATACCAGCATACGGAGATGTTCCACGAGTAAGGTATGCGGCCACGTTGGCATTTGAATATGTACCTGCCACAGTGGTTAAAATGTTCACACCGTTGGCCAGGAATTTGAAATTCTCAGCACTGATGCTACTGAATCCAGAAATGACCGGTGCCGGACTTGATGCAAATGGCCCAGCAACAATACCACTGCCTACTTGCAAGTATCCTGCATTGACATTGCCCGTGGTGCTGATGTTGCCATCAAGAGCAAACGTACCATCAAGGCCAAATTGCCAAACAAATGCATTTGCTGTGCCGTAACCTGTGCCAATCTCAACAAACAAATCATTGTTTACCTGTATGTATTGCTGACCGTCTTGGCTGGAAATACCACCAGTACCGTTGCCGGGTGTTACAAACCAACTGTTGTTGGCACCTGTGATGCCTGGAAAATTTGATATCAGGCCACCAGTTGGGAATCGTGTGGTACCATCTGTGCCAAAAGTCCAGACATTGCCATTCTTGACAATATTGGCAGCAATGTTGCCAGTGTAGGTTGGCAAGTATGAGGCCACGTTGGCATTTGAATATGTACCTGGTACTGTAGTCAAGATGTTCACACCGTTGGCAAAATTGTATTGTGCAGATTTAATATTACCAACAGTGACGTTGCCACTCAGATATCCTGCCAAGTTTGAATTTGAGTAGAATGATCCAGCTGTGACAATAGGGCCGACCGATTGAGCAATTGAATTGATCAATGACGGACTCAGCGCAATGTTTTCAATAGCCACATTGGCCGCCGCAATATTGGCCTGCAAGCGACTGATCTCTACATTGGCTGCTGTGACGTTGGCACGAATTCCTGCTACTGCCACGTTGGTGGCAAAGGTTGTACCTTGTGTGCTGATAGCAGAGTTCACTGCTGTCAAGTTGTTGGCAAATGCTGTTTGTGTTACAAATGCGGTGCCAGTCACAATACCAGCAATGGCCACGTTGGCCGCGGCAATGTTTGCTCGCAGTGCCGTGATGCTGGCATTGGCTAGTGTGATTGATTCGCTTTGTATTGTGGCATTGCCGTACAGCAGACCAATCTGCACATTTGCGGCCTCAACGTTGGCACGAACTCCTGCAATGTTGGCAAAGATAGCAGTGGCGTTTGATGACAATGTAAATGCATTGATGCTGGCCTGTTGTGCGGCAGCATTGGCAACCAGGGTGGCAATGTTGGCAGATTGTGTTGCGGCATTGGCTTGTAGCACTGTGATGGCAGCGGCTTGGTTGGCAGCATTGGCAGTGAGTGCGCTGATGTTGGCAGTTATTGTGCTGGCATTGGCAAGTGGAAAACCGCCGGGAGTGACACCGTCATGAACGATCACCACATGTTTCACTGTGTCTACTGTGATCTCACCATTTGCACCCACAAAATTTGCATGTTCTGCTGTGGTTCCTCTGCGGTATATTACTTGCTTGGCCATTTTATGTATCCGTTTATTGTGTATTTATTGTCATGCACCACGTATCATACACCCACTAAAGTGCGAAATCGCTGAGCCTGCTGTGGTGGTTCTATCTCCACCCGAAGTTTGTTGAATCCTCACATCAAAGTAGTCTCCTGTACCATTGGCATAGGCAATGTCGGATACCATCATTGAGTAGAAGTTTGCGCCTTGTTCAGTTCCAGACTCATTGGTGCCACGAGCATATTCTGTGCCGTTCCTGTACAGTACCAGCATACATTCACCGGTGGTTGCTGTGCCACTGATACGAACCACTGCATTAAACTGATAGTAGCCTTCAAGAGTGGGTGTAAATGTTGAGCTAGCAAAATTACTGTTGGTATCAAAATTTTCAGTGCCAAAAGTTACTCTTTGCTGACTACCTGATGTAATGGTCTGACCAGTGTCTACATAGGCTCTAAACGCAGGACCATTCACTGCTTGTTTACCTGCAACTTGATACCCTGCACTAACACTCATAAAACCTGCGTCACTGATTGACATCAAGGTTGCAGTATAGGCACTATTGATAACTTCCATTGCGCCGGTGCTGTTCAAGCGGAATGTTTTGTTTGGATTGGTTGCTCCACCAGAAGTGTTGGTAGCTCGCAAGAAATCGGCGTAGCCTGTGCCACCTTGTGTGTTGGCCGCTGTGGCCTGATACGCGGCACCAATTGTAGTACTAGGCGCATAGATAACATTGGCATAACCATTGGTGACCAATATGTTGCCACCTACAGTTACATTGGCAGTTGTTCTCACATTACCACTTGCAATATTACCAGTGTAGGTTGTTAGGTAGGCTGCGGTGTTGGCGTTGGACTGTGTGACTAAATTTGAAATATTGGTTGTTGCTGTGCCTAAGTTGGCATCCAGTGTGGTAATGCGACCGTTAGCCCAGGTTTGATAAGCACCAACGTTGGCATGTAATGTATTCAGTGTGGTAAATCTCACACCTAGATTGGCATCCAGTGTGGTTATGTTTGTTGTGGCTGTGCCAAGATTGGCATCCAGTGTGGTAATACGACTGTTAGCAAAAGTCTGGTATGCACCCAGATTAGCTGAAATGGTATTGATGCTGGTGGCTTGTGTGCCTGCGTTGGAACTGAGTCCAGCAATGTTGGCATTTGCCCAAATTTGGTAAGCACCAATGTTGGCATCTATAGAAGCAATACGGCTATTGGCCGCGATCACATTGGCGTTGCCTGTAGACAGCGCCGCGCTGGTGATATACCCACGAGTGGTTACAAATGTTTCTGTTGCATAGCCTGCTAATACTGAGCCGCTCAAATAGTTTGAATCGTTTTCCAGCTGACTCACACGAGTTGGTTGTAGCACATCAATTGATGCACCTGCGGCAATAACGTTGGCGCCAAGTTGCACACCACCTTTCACACTAGACGTAGCAGTGGGTAGTGTGTACGACCCACTTTGCCCTGTTACAATTTGCCCGCCAGGTGTGTGACCATCACTAACACGCATGGTATTGGTGACGCTGTCATACCATAGCCTGCCTTCAGAAACAACTCTGGTGTTTCCATCGCTGGCATTACGGCGTCTAGCAAAAAGATCCTGTGTAAAGTCTGTCATTGTTTATTAGTCGCTTGTGTATTCATACTTAGATTCCGAATCTTGCATGTTGTGCGGCCCACTGATTTTGTATCTGTGCCAGACTGAGCTCACCGTCATACACCCTGATGAATCCTATCCTGCCACATGCGGGTTCAAATGTGTTGCTTCTGTTCCACAAGTAAAATCCATTGAATCCATTGCCTGCTGAAGTACCAGTCTTGTATGCTGATGTTGGACCCACGGTGTTGTTCACAGTGGCTGATGCAATGTACTTCTTGGGTGTGGTAGTGCCTTTTTTCCATGTGGCCCAGATAAAGTGCCAGTCTGTGTCGCCTGCGTCCACGTTGTAGCCCATGTCAGTACCGTTGTACCATGAATTTATATACTGTGGTGTGCTTGGAGATCCTGGAGCATATGAGCCCAACAGCCAGTCGCCGTAGGTTGCTTCATTGTTCGTGCTCAACATCCTGCCGTTGCCGTTGCTGGATGAAACAGGTTCCAGCTTGTATGCAAAGAACACGCTGTAACTTGTGGTGCTGTTGATAGCCGGGCCACCTGAGATTTTTTGTGTGTTGCCGCTGGTGCCACCTGAGAGCTTGGTCAATGTGCCACCTTGCGAACTGCTCCAGGCAATCTGCGACAGATTATTGGTCACTGTCAATGCACCATACGAGCCCAGTAGATCTGTGGTTGGTGCGGTGAGAGTGGGAGCACTGGCAGTGGTCGCAACAGATCCGTTGTTGGTCACTATCATGTCTGATCGTGATACGTCTGTGAATGGTGCGCCGGTCAGTGGCAACAACAATATGGTTCCTGCGACCAAGCCCAGTGCTGTGGTGGATGGAGTGAAGCCTGCTGTGTATACTGCTGTGCTGCCAACTCGAAAGTTTGATATATAACCCACAAACAATGCCGCACCACCAGAGTCTGCACCGATGTTCACAGCACCATTACCCAAAGCGCCGGCTTGAGTATCTGTTGTGGCACTGGCAGTACCGTTGATATAAACGCTGACCGTGGTTCCTGAACGAACCACAGCAATGTGAGTCCAGGTCGTGATAGGCACTGTACTGGTGTAGGTCACAGTGCCAGAACCAAACAAATTGGTAGTCACTGAAGTGCCGGCTAAAGCAACAACAAATCTGTTGGTGGTTTCTGTGCCCAAACAAAACAGCGTGTGACTGCCGGTTACGTTTGTGGGATAAAACCATGCCTCCACAGTAAAATCGCCTGCTGATACCGCAGGGTCAAAAACAAGTGCTGAATTGGTAACAGTGAGATACTGACTTGAACCATTGAAACTGGCACTGGTTGTTAGACTTGCACCAGGCATGGCACCCAGAGCTGATGCGTCCAGACTCCAGATCAAGCTGACTGGTGCGGCAGCGCCATAACTGGCTTGTAACATCATGGTACCACTCATGTTAGGTCAATCCTGTTCCGTTGATAAACCATGCGGTGCTTGTGACCTTGACTGCTGTGGCCATACCAAATGCAGCCAGTGTGCGTGATCCTGTTGTGCCTGTACCTGCCAGGTACATGGTGTCTGTTGTGATAGCGATAGTGACTGTGGCACCTGTTCCGGCAATGATACTGATGGCAGTTCCGATCGGGAATGCAACTGAGCTGTTGGCAGGAATAGTCACTGTGCTGGTTGCTGTGACATATATGTGTCGACCAGCATCGCCTATCAATATTCCATAATTGGCACCTTGTGTGTTCTGTGGTATACCCAGATAGCCCACGCTGTATGCTCTATTGCTGAGTGAACTGATGTTCACGTTGGCCACTAGGTTTCCACCTATGTTCAAGTTACCGCCGACGCCAGCACCACCTGTGATGATCACTGCACCACTCACAGTGTTTGCACTTATGGTACTGTTTGAAACAGTGAGTTGTCCTGTTTGGAATATGTTACCAGCAATGCCCATGCCACCTGTAATTTGTACTGCACCACTTACAGCACTGGTAGCAGGTGTGGTGTTTGAAACAGTGAGTTGTCCTGTTTGGAATATGTTACCAGCAATGCCCATGCCACCCGGTGACACAATCAATGCACCACTTACAGCACTGGTAGCAGGTGTACCGTTTGATATGGTATGTTGTCCAGTTTGGAATATGTTGCCGGTGACACCAATACCACCCGACACAATCAATGCACCACTTACAGCACTAGTAGCAGGTGTACCGTTTGATATGGTATGTTGTCCTGTTTGGAATATGTTACCAGCAATGCCCATGCCACCTGTGATTTGTACTGCGCCTGTGGTTGCTGTGGTGGCAGGAGTGGTGCCGGATACAATAACATTGGCTATGGTTGTGATATTGCCAGTTGTGAATATTGTACTGACTATGTTGCTGGACAACAAGGCATTGGCTTGTGTGTTACCATATATACTACCTGACAATATGTTTACACCATTGGCAAACAAATAGTTTGGAGCAATAACATTGGCTATGGTGGTGATGTTGCCAGTGGTTGATATTGTGGTCACTGTGTTTGCAGACAGCAATGCTGTGACATTGGTATTGCTGTAGGTCAATGTGTTGGCTGCTGTGACGTTGGCACGTAGAGCATTGATCTCTGTTTGTTGTGTACCTGCATTGGCCACTGTGCTGAATGTTAGGTTACCATATGTTTGGTAAGCACCAATATTAGCACTGATGTTTGTGATATTTGTAGTGGCAGTACCAAGATTACCATCAAGAGTGGTAATACGTCCATTAGCCCAGGTCTGGTAAGCACCAATATTGGCACTGATGTTTGTGATATTTGTAGTGGCAGTACCAAGATTACCATCAAGAGTGGTAATACGTCCATTAGCCCAGGTCTGGTAAGCACCTAGGTTGGCCGTGATTGTCTGCATTGCAGAATTGGCCGCTGTGACGTTGGCATTGACAGATACAATACTGTTTGCCTGTGTGGCCGCATTACTAAACAAGGTCGTGATGTTGGTTGTGGCTGTGCCTAGGTTGGCATCTAATGTGTTGATACTTGTGGCTTGTGCGGCCGCATTACTCACACTGCTGAATGTTAGATTGGCATAAGCTTCATATGCACCAACGTTGCTTTCTAGTGTGATCAGTCGAGAGAGATTTGTGGAGATGCTGGTATTGGCCGCTGACAAGTTTGCATTGATAGTGTTGAGCAACGATGCTTGTGTTGCTGAATTAGAAGTCAGTGTGGTAACCTGTGCATCAACATAGCTCTTCATGCCTGTGTTGGCAGTGGTAACATTGCTGTTGGTGTTTGTTATGCTGGTCAGTATACTGGCAATGGCACCACCTGAGCTGGCCAAGTTGGCTGCGATTTCACCCAGTGTGTCCAAGGTGCCAGGTGCTGAATTGATCAAGTTGTTGATGGCTGTGCTGATGGCTGTGTCAGTGTAGCTCTTCAAGCTGGTATTGGCAGTGACAATGGCCGCATTTGCTGCCGCTATGTTTGCATTGATTGGAATCAATAATGTGTAGTCCACTGTGCCTGTTGCGCCAACATTGCCCTGTATGCCTTGTGGTCCCTGTGGCCCTGCATTTCCTTGAATGCCCTGTGGCCCTTGTGCGCCTGTATTGCCCTGTATGCCTTGTGGTCCCTGTGCGCCTGCATTGCCCTGTATGCCTTGGATACCCTGTGCGCCTGCATTACCTTGGATACCCTGTGCGCCTGCATTACCTTGTGGTCCAACTATTGGGCCAACGTTGTTCCATGATGTGGTAATGGTGTTCCAAATAAAGAGATTGCCTGTGCTGTTTACGATATAACCTTGTCCAGCTGACCCAGATCCTGGTAAAGCCGCAGGATTGGCCACGTTGCCAACCAAGGTCACGCTGGTGCCTTGTGCGCCTGTATTGCCCTGGATTCCCTGGATTCCCTGTACGCCTTGTGGGCCGGCATTGCCTTGTATGCCCTGTACGCCTTGTGGGCCGGTATTGCCCTGGATGCCTTGTGGTCCTGCCACCGTGCTGGCATTGCCTTGTATGCCTTGTGGTCCCTGTGCGCCTGCATTGCCCTGCAGTCCACGGATGCCTTGTGCTATTGGAAATCCACCTGGTGTAGCACCGTCCTGGATGCGTATGGTATTGAGTCCTGTGTCAATCACAATGGTACCAACAGGGCCTGTGTAGTTTGCCGCGGCTGATGTGTTACCACGCTTGAATAACACTTCTCTAATTTGTATATTTGCTGTGGTCATTATCCGATGACTCCTGAATCTATGATGCCATCGTTTAGCACTAGGTCTTGTGATACACTTTGGTAGTATGCTGGCAATACTTGCAGTGTTAGTCGTACTTCATGATTGTCATCAATATAAAGTGGTTGTAGCGCATTGGTAGCGGTGTTGACCAGTCTGGCAGTGAGCCAGTAAAATTCTTGATCCAGCGCATTTACCGTTTCTACTGGAATGGTAAACTGCCCTAGTCCTCGATTCCATGTAAATGCAGACACAGCAAAAACCGAAACAGTCAGCTCATTTATAAGGTCCTGGATGGCAATTTCCATGGTGTAGCCTGTGAGATCAACTGATTTTTGATCTTGATTTTTAGCCACAATGTGGATAGGGTTGTCAATACCCTGGTAGATTTTTATAGGTCTGCTGTACACAATCCTGTTCCTTGTGGTGAAGATGGCAGGATCCTGCACCTGGACTTCCAGGATATTTTTATACCAAAAAACGTCGATTGTTTGCATAGGATACCATCATCTGTATCCAGTATTTATGGAAAACTGCAATACCCCGTAGCAGGCAATTAAATAAGTGTATGGATAAACTTGAACAACTTGAAAGTAGCTGGAAAGGGCATCGTGCGTTTGCTGAATGGCTAACACAGCGTTTGCAACCCAAAATAACAGTAGAATTAGGCGTGGATTACGGCTACAGCTTGTTTTGCCTAGCAAACAAAAACCCAGGGCGTGTGATTGGCATTGACCTATTTGAAGGTGATGCACATGCAGGCACACGTGAAAAAAATCAACACGAAACAGTGCAACAGTTTGCAACAGACAACGAGTACACCAATGTACAGTTGATCAAAGGCGACTTCACTGAGCTTGCACAGTATTGGGTAGCACCAATTGATATCTTGCACATTGACGGGCTACACACATATGAAGCTTGTTTGATGGACTTTGTGAACTGGGGTCCGCACGTGAGCGCCACAGGAGTGGTACTCATGCACGATATCACATCCTACCCAGATGTTACTCGAGTATTTCTAGAAGTAGGTGCTCAAGCCAAAGTGGCATTTTTGCATTCCGCAGGACTGGGCGTGGTCTGCAGAGATCTTGCGCTGGCTCAAGAGATACTAGATCGGTACCCTGACGCAGTTAGCGGCCAGGCACTAGCAGAAGAAATGGTCAAGCTGAAACAAGACGCCCAGCGGTTCCGTGTTAATACCCCTTAAACAGTATAACGGTAGTTGACCATGATTCCCCAGCTTTCGCCCTGGCGAATATCGCTGGAATCTGCATCAAAGTTTACTGCGTGTAGGCTAGCACCGTTGCCCAGATGGAACTTGGCCACAGGATCTTTACGCTCTGCAATGAATTCACGCACCTGTTCTTCTGTAGGAGGTGCGTCAAAGTGCTTGCTCAGACTTGGAATAGGACTCAGTGTGTAAAAGTTTTTCACACCTTGTGCGCTGAAATGGCTCACAGCTTCTTTCAGTGCTCTGGCACCCACACCCATCAGTGCATCAGGCAAGCGAAAGATGGTGTAGAACATGGCAGTGAGTCCTTCGTCTTTGCTGTCCACGAAGATATCTTTCATGCTTCGCACCAGGTCGTCACTTATCTTTGTGCAAATCATGCACTGATTTTGATCTTGTTCCTCGTACATCAATACTGTACGTGTGCCCAGGGTACGAGATTCTTTAGCAATAGTTGGATGAACAGGGTCGTGGCTGATGAGCTCGAGCCATTGCTTGTCAAATTTTTCAGAGTTGGATGGGATGATCATGGAAATTTCCTGGTTGAGTTATGTGCGTATTTATACTGTGGTGCAAAAACAGAGGTCAAAAGAAAAACCCTGACGTGCATGGATGATCAATCCGCAGAGGTCAGGGCCGTGTTATTGGCGGAAGTGGTAGGATTCGAACCCACGGTGCCTTTCGACACTTCAGTTTTCAAGACTGCTGCCTTAAGCCATGCTCAGCCACACTTCCATTATCTTGATAGGAACTCGTACAGTTTGTATATTGCTGTGCGGTCCATGTTTTTATGCTTGACTAGATAGCCAAGTAACTCAGGCTCATTGCGAGCTATGAGTAATTTTTGTATTTTGGCATCAACGATAGATTCAATTATATGTTGTTGGTCGTCCATACTGAGTATTAGCTTGAGTATGCCAATGTCCTTGAACGGAGTAAACGTTAGTGTTTGCCCAAGGTGCCAGTGCTGGTGATCGTTAATGCACATCCGCAGAATATAGTCCGCAGTTGTTTCTCTACTTTGTATTGCCTTTTGTATTTGTTCGTCCTGTACTTGTCGCTTGTACAGGGCTGATTTCTCTATGCCCCGAAAGTACTGGTAGTGATAATGATCAGGGGTTAACACCTGCTCCATGCTCTTGCCCAAGTGCATGAGCATGATATTTGCTGTTGCTGGTCCACGCAAAAAATATTCATCTCCGCAAGCACCAGTCACAAGCATGGTAGGCTCACGGTAGTGATGAATCTGTGTATAGCCCCAATGGGCTTTTAGTTCGTTGTCAAACTCGCATGTGAACTGATCATAGTCATAATGTTCTCCACACACAAGTTCAAATGGTATTTCTAATGCTCGCAAGTAACTGATGCATGTTAGCGTATCAATTCCGCCCGAAAAGAACACTCGGATATTGTCTGTGTTGAGTGCCAACCACTGAAAACGAGCAGTTAACATATTATGTATTTCGTCCAACACGCTGTAGATTGACTGTGGGTCTATGCCAGGCACAGCACCCCAGCGATGTTCAAGTATTGTGCTGGTCATGACAACCCAGGCATCTGCCCAGACATTCTGACCTGTCACACCCATGTTGCCTAGTTCAAACTTGTCATCGTTACGCCACAGTGGTGTAGCTCTTGATGTATCGTTTGTGACCACAACTGCACCGTCGTTCTTGGCCAGCACCGCAACAAAGCTACCTGTGTAACAGGGCTCAGGGTCCTGCATGAGCTTGGTAGCAAAATACTGGCTAAGTCCATGTTCATGACAGTAGCCTTTGATGTAAGCAAAGCCATGCTCTGTCCAGATCTCTGTCCATCCTGTATCGCAGTTCAACCACAGATTATCTCTAAGCAGAAACTGCACAGGAAATCGCATGTCCTGCTCTGGTGCTATGCGAAAGAACATTACGTTTGACTGTCGCCTTTGCCCACTCTGTAGTTGTCTTCCACTGAGTCTGGTGTGCTGACCTCAATTACTGTGCCTGCTTCAAGACATTCCAACTGATGTGGCTTGCAGGGTTCGTTGTGCCATACTGCACCATCACGCAGTTCTTTTTCATGGTGTTCAGCAGTGGCAGTGTCAATCCAGCGCACAATAAACCGTCCTGATTGTACATACCAGGTTTCTTCTTTGAACTGATGAAAGTGCATACTGAACTTTGCACCTGCATTGAAGTTCATGAACTTGCCGCAGTACTTGTCATTGGTGGCCCAGATAAACTCTGAACCCCACCCCTTGGGTACTAGTCCTTTTAACTGTGTCATTTGATTTCCTCTAATCGGGGTGCGTACACACCTGTGTGTTGTACAGTGACGGCGCTGGCCCGAATAGCAAATTGAATTGCTTGGCTCATGTCACCGTCTGTATTTAGATATTCATATGCCAGTGCGGCAAGGAATGTATCACCGGCTCCACACACGTCAGTAACGTCTATTTCAGGCGCCGGATACATGACAAAATTGTGCAAAGCGCCTGCTTTGCCCAGCGTTACAATCATGTCAGTACAATCGCTGTGTCTTGCCTTGTATTCAACTTCGTTGATCTTTACAATGCAACCTTCAAATCGTTTTAGGTCCTGCTTCTTGGTGTCAATGAAAATAGGACCTGGAAATTCTCTACGTAGTTCTTCTACCAGTTCGTATGTGATCAAGCCTTTGTTGTAGTCGCTGATCACAATGGCATGATACACTTGTGGTATTGCTGTTTCAAACACTAGCGGATCGTTTTTGACATCAGCATCAATGCGAACAATCTGTTGCTTGCTACGACTGTCAATCAGTCTGGTCTTTGTGCCTTCTTGCCCTGTGATAAAATTTGCAGTCAGCCCAAGTGCTTTGAGATTTTCATATACATTGGACGCCATGCCCGGACGGGTTTCTTCATGTGCAGGCACAAACACAGGAACAGGAGCTTCTGGACTCATGCGATCAACTGTGCCGTATTGATAAACGTCTAAACAACTGTCACCTAGTAACAATATGTTGAATTGCTTTTGTACTGGAGTACTCATCAAGTCTTTCAAAAAATTCTATGTGTGGCACGTGCTCTTCTCCAATGATTGGACGCCCACGGTAATCACTGCCTTTGACCATGATGTCTGGTTCGCTGGTTTGAATAAGGTATTCTAGTTCTTGATCTGTGTCAAAGGTACATACCTTGCTCACATACTTTAGACCTTGTAGCATTAGTCGGCGTTCGTCTTGATTAAAGAACGGACGACCTGCGCCTTTCAGCTGGCGTACCCGACGGTCTGTGTCAATGGCAACTGTGACTTGACCAAGACTGGCCGCATACTGCAACAACATCACATGGCCTGGATGCAGGATATCAAACGTACCATTAACAAAAACTCTATTCATCATAACAGTATATAGTACTGCACAAAGCTAGTCAACAATATTGGTGCTCAAGTACAGAATCGAACTGTCGATTGCTCCTTACCATGGAGCCGTTATGCCACTTAACTACAAGAGCGTGGTACCCCCGCTCGGAGTCGAACCGAGAGAATTTCTCCTTTTGAGAGAGACGACTTTGCCAATTTGTCCACAGGGGCGTTATAGGTTTTCCAAGTGCCCAACTATCCGGGTGGCCCGGCCTTGCTGGATTGTCTCGTAAGGGCAAGTCTTTGCTGACCACAAATAGCCATCTTGCGTTGTCACCGAGCAGCCACTCGGCTAGACTAAGTGGGACTCAAACCCTACGTCTATCTCAGAAACTTGGTGGATGTAGTTGGACTCGAACCAACGATCTTTTCCGTATGAAGGAACTGCATTAGCCACTATGCTATACATCCAAATTGGCGACCCCGAATGGATTTGAACCACTGACATTTGGTTTTGGAGACCAACGTTCTGCCGGACTGAACTACGGAGCCATGTATGGTGCTTTCTGCGGCGCTTGAATCCACGGTAGCCCTACTCTTCATGGCCGGTCCTTGTACATGGTCGACATTGACAAGTATTTCGGTGTTCCATTGTAGCTACTACAGAAAGCATAACTGGTTGCGGGAGGCGGAATCGAACCACCATCTGAAGCTTATGAGACTTCTGAATTACCGTTACTCTATCCCGCGATAATCTTGGCGGAAACGGAGAGATTCGAACTCTCGGTGCCAATTACTTGACACGACAGGTTAGCAACCTGCTGCCTTAGACCACTCGGCCACGTTTCCAGTTGTTTGTATTATATATTGATACTACATTGATGTCAATGTTTATTTTGGTAGTTCCTAGCGGGTTTGAACCACTGACCTTTACGATGTCAACGTAACGCTCTACCAACTGAGCTAAGGAACTGTTGGTACCGCTAGGAGGAATCGAACCTCCGTCTTAACCTTAGGAGTGTTTTGTTCTATCCACTGAACTATAGCGATGTTGGCGCCTCTTGCAGGAATCGAACCCACACCCTTTGTTTCGAAGACAAAGATGATATCCATTTCACCAAAGAGGCATATGGTACCAAGAGTTGGACTCGAACCAACCACACCTAGTGCTTCAAACTAGTGCTCTACCTGATGAGCTATCTTGGCATTGTATTGGGTTGAGGTACGAGGATCGAACTCGTGATAGCGGAATCACAACCCGCGGTTTTACCACTAAACTAACCTCAACATAAAACTGGTGCCCCGTGACAGAATCGAACTGCCAACTACTGATTACAAAACAGTTGTTATACCACTTAACTAACAGGGCTTGTATTGGTGCGACCGGAGAGACTCGAACTCCCGACACCTGACTTCGTAGGCCAGTACTCTATCCAACTGAGCTACGGTCGCATTGTATTTGGCAGGGGAGATGAGATTCGAACTCATGATGACGATTTCAAAGACCGTTGCCTTAGGCCACTAGGCGACACCCCAACAGAACTATTCTGATAGCATATTGCCAATGCCAACATTTTTATGTGTTTGATTGCAGTATGCTACGTGTATTGCTTTTGTAGGCAATAGATTTAGATCATTGCATATCTTGTGATGCAACTCTCCGTATGTGTTCCACGCATGGTCACGTGGAATGTTTTGCATCATGTACACGCCGCAACTCATCAAACTTAGATTTACGCGACCACGGTAAAGATGATTAAACATTGTAATGGAATCAATATAACGTTTTCTTGCCCAGCGCAATCCTATGCGATTCCATTCCAGCGAGTACTTGCTCATGCTCATTGCAAAGCTCTGTATCCTGGGATGATCAAAATTAAGTGTTATATCTCTAGAACAGGTTAGCCAAGCACAGTCAATGTGTATGTCAATGTTCTTGGCTTCACACTCTGCTAGTACATCTGGCCAGTCCGGCCTTACATCTGTATAACTATGATTAGGCAACGACAGCATCAGCGGCACACCTGGGCGAAGCTGTCCTGGCTGTGTTGGAGCCATGCCCATTTTGCTATAGTAAGAATATTCGTCTGGCAGAATCTGGATATTGTTCCAACCATGTTTGCCGGCCACAGACTCAATGAAATGAGTACAACCCATGGTTGAATCCACACAAGGAAAAGCGTCCCATCCAGTTAAATTGTTAAGTCGAGTAGATCGAAACCATTCCTGTGCAACTGCAATGTATTCATCTTTGGATACTTCGCGTTGCGGATCCTGAAACCATTGCTGTCTTAATCTTTGAAACAAAGCGTCATTGAGTGGATACAATGTATCAGTTGGTTTGTTTTGCATAGTTAATATTTAATCACTTGTGCTTGCTGATAAAAATTGGTACATCCTCACGGTTTCGAACCGCGGACCCTTTCCGTGTAAAGGAAACGCTCTACCCCTGAGCTAAGGATGCAAACTAACATGGTCGGAGTACAAGGATTCGAACCTTGGACCCCCTGGTCCCAAACCAGGTGCGCTACCGGACTGCGCCACACTCCGAATAAATTGGTGGAGGATACAGGGATCGAACCTGCGACCTATTGCTTGCAAAGCAACCGCTCTCCCAACTGAGCTAATCCCCCAAATACTGGCTCCACAGGGTGGGCTCGAACCACCGACCAAATGATTAACAGTCATCTACTCTACCGACTGAGCTACTGCGGAATATATTTTGTTTGAAATGTATGGAGCGGGAAAGGAGGCTCGAACTCCCGACCTATACCTTGGCAAGGTATCGCTCTACCAACTGAGCTATTCCCGCATACACTTCTACTTATCAATGCAATATTGCTATTACAAAATTTTTGGTTGCCTATCTTGGGAACGATCCAAGGACCCCCGCCTTATCAAGACGGTGCTCTACCACTGAGCTAATAGGCAATAATACCATATAGAAACACACTATCCTCTCAAGTTCCTTGGGACGGGCTGTTCACCGTGCGTAGTATGTTTTTATATGGTAGAAGCAGTGGGACTCGAACCCACAACTATCCGGTTAAAAGCCGGGTACTCTAGCCATTGAGTTATGCTTCCATATGGTCCCTGCGGTCAGGCTCGAACTGACGACCAGCGGATTAAGAGTCCGTTGCGCTACCAACTGCGCCACACAGGGTTGTACGTATCGTTTGATTTTACGTGCCAACCCTAGACCATACGGATGCCTAGAGTGACACTAGAGTTTACCTCGTTTCATGTCATTCTCCAATGTTAAATTAAAAATGCTCGGCGACCCCGGTGGTAATTATACCGCATCAGAAATTTGGTCAGGTTGCCCCAATTAGTCTTTCATCACGCACGGCCTCCACCCACTTCCCGACAGGTTCCGTTCTCGCATTGCCAGCGGCCTTTTGGTAAGAAGACTACCACCCTTGGCTATCACACCACTTCTCATCGTGCGGGTCACACTATCTGCTGATTAGGGCAGAACGTTCTTGGAGCAACGGACAGGATTTGAACCTGTGGTTTTCAGGATTTGCAATCCCGTGCATTGGGCCGCTCTGCCACCGTTGCGTTGCTATACTGAAACACACTGGCTGTTGCTTGTCATTGTCTTTAACTACCTCTCGGTGGCGGTAGACCAATGTATGTAAGGGTGAGATTGAATTTGAGAGCCTACGCCGCTTTTATCGTAGATTTATTCAGGACTTACCGGCCGCCTAGCCTGACCTCGAGCACGATGGATATCACTTGGGTACCTGTCCAGTTAGCAACCATCTGCGCCGATCCCATTCAAGCGATCGGCCGGGAGTTGAACCCGTCCCCTTTTACTAACTTGGTCCTTCGAAGAAACCTCATTAGCGTGACTGTACTTGCTGACACTCTCAAAACTTGGCGCCTCGTAGGGGTTTCGATCCCCTTACCTCGACAGTGACAGTGTCGCGCTCTCCCAATTGAGCTAACGAAGCATAATGGTACACGGTACGGGAATCGAACCCGTCTTACTAACGTGAAAGGCTAGTGTCCTAAACCGATAGACGAACCGTGCATTAAATGGTGGAGATGGATGGATTCGAACCACCGCGCTTTTTAGGGGACAGATTTACAGTCTGTTGCAATCAACCACTCTGCCACATCTCCATATTAAAACATACTACAGGAACTCCACTTACCTCACAGGACCGTCTCCTGCTACTTCCGCTTCGTCATTACAGTTCAGCATACTCCACCGTGTCATACTTGGGTTTCCCCTCAACTTTCATGTGCGTTGCACAGAGCCAGCCCGTCAGCTAGTTATCCTCAGTGCAAGCACCTAGCGGTGCTGACAACCTCTAATACATTTTAATATGGTGCCCCAAAGGAGACTTGAACTCCTACGCCTCTCGGCACTGGCTTCTAAGACCAGCGTGTCTACCAATTCCACCATCGGGGCAATTTGTCACAACAGATTGTTAATGAACTGTATTCGTCTGCATGAGTATGCAGTTGTTCTAGCAACACGATGTTTGCTACAGTTCCACAAGTATAACATCTTTTGCGAAAACGTCAACCTCTGTTTTTATAACCCTACAAGCTGTAAGGTCTTTGTTTTTACTGCACTGGTTGTTGCGTCCACAACCTGCCGCCTGCCGATTCACAGTCGGTTAGGCTTGGCCATCCAATGCAGGTATTAAAGCACTCTACATGGATGAACCCACTTGTCCCCTCGCGGGTAGAGAATGCTTTAATACGTTACCATTTTACCATCTGCGTTTCCACCACAGACTTCTCATCCGGTAAGCCGCCCTCATTATAGCCGATGTTTATAGTGCCAGCAGGGTCGCGTTCCCTATACACACTTTTCATGATCCTAAAAACAAAAAACCCCAGGGTTTTTAAGCCTAGGGTCCTTGGAGTTTGCTGAGTTAATTTGTGTTAACTATGCGAATCTCCTGGACCCTTGGTGCCTGGTAGTGTGCGATCATTACTAATCTCAGTCGCAGACCACAAGGCCACCGGCATAAATGAATATGCTTGGCTATGCTGTTTGCAGTTGAGAACGAATGTCGATTTCATTTTGTTTCTTTTTCCTTTTGATACCTAGCGTACTATACGCTGTGTATGTCTTGTATTGTAGAGATATTTAGCAATGCTGTCAACCTCTATTGTGTTTTATTTAGTCAAATGGCAAAAAATTGCAAATTAACTAATTTTACTTAGATCGCAGTTGGCAAAGTCAAATGTTGTACGGTGTAGCACACGATCAGGCATGCCATCGAACTTCCAACGCTTGTGTATTCCCAACCACTGTTCCGAGATCACTACATCCCCATCCTTCCAGTCATGATGGTAAATGTATTTGTCTTGCAACACATGATCGCGTAAGTCTTGTATTATGCGCTTGCTCATGCTTTCTGTCAACCCCACAAAGTTACGAAATTGCAAAAACGGAAAAAATAGTCCTGTCTTGCGTCCAATGTTGGTATGCACAAGATTTGGTGTGTAGTGTTCGTTGAAGTCTTCTTGCCGACCTTGTTTGGCACCACCAAAGTCAAACTCGCTGTAGCTGTAGCGTTTCCAACCACACACCATACGAAAGTCCGCAAAAGTTTGCTTTTCTTCTTCGCTCAAATCATCGTAGGCCAGGATGTTGTTGGTCCAACTGGTCCTGCTACCTTCGGTACCACGCACACCCAACAACCAAACTAGTGGCTTGCGCTGAGGATCACCTGGCTGATTGCAATGCCAATCAAGATCACTCACGTGACCAAACAAGCCAGGCAGTCCGTGTTCATCTAGTTCACCGGTCACCCGTTCCATTTTGTTACCACTACCTGGTACCAAGATATGATTGTAAGGTGGCACATCTGCCACTGCTGATAAATCTTCTACTGTGCCAAACATTTGTGCCACATGCACTTCGTCTTGTACTGTGAGATGATTTTGGTCGTGAGCAACTACAAGGGTATTGGTTGCTAACAAACAACCAATTTCATTGATATCTTCTTGTGTGGCTGTGGCAAAGTCAAAATCATCCAGGATCACAGTCCAGCCGTTTTCATGCAAGTGATAGTTCATAGTTTTCCCCAGTGTATTTTGAGCCAGGCACGTTCCATGGCATAATGCAATGTTGCTAGAACTATATGGATCACTATTGCATCACCTAGTCCAGTCCAAATTGCTGTGATCAGCAGGGCTGTTATTCTATAACTTACTGTACGGACGATTGTACGGGCATGTGTCTCTGACATTAAATTACTTATATCGTCGGACTAGGATACAAAATATTATAGTTGGTACGAGTAACCGGAGTCGAACCGGTACGCCTAACGGCGGCGGATTTTAAGTCCGCTGGGTCTACCAATTCCCCCATACTCGCAGTAGTTTTTATTCAATTTCTAACCAGGTATGGTCACCCATGTACTTTACTTGTGCCTGGTATTCATAGTCTTCAGGTGCAGAGCTTGACCAGTCATTTGGCCCCATTGGTGTTAAAATATTCTGTTGCTTTCGTTTATCCCAAGCCAACCAGTACACATTGCCCATCACAGGCTGGAATTGATATACTGCGGCATGCACTGCATCAGTGATATCTAATCTACGCTTGATGGCTTGTGCTTGTTTTTCCAGCACAACTACCAGTTCCATGATCCTGTCATACTCTTGCTGGGCATACATCCTGGCATGGTTGATCATGAGATCTTTTTGCTGTGTCACAGGCACAAGGTCAAACTTAGGACCACCTGCTTCTGTTGGGTAAGGTGTGACGTTTCGATTGAAAAACGGAATCATTGCGCCTGTGCTAGTAGAATCATAACTGTCTCTACCCTTGGCAAGGTTTGATTTTTGTTCCATGCATTTACTTATGTCTTGGTCCGGCGCACAGGAATCGAACCCGTATTCGTAAGGTAGAAGCTTACTGTATTATCCGTTATACTAACGCCAGGTGTTTGGTGGGCCGACTGGGATTCTAACCCAGGATCAATGGCTTATGAGGCCACTGCTTTAGGACACTAAGCTATCGGCCCGAGTGTGTATTATATGCTAGGGTTGACTTAGTGTCAACCGCCAGGTCTGGGTGTTGGGAATTGCGGTCTGGTTGTGGCCGCTATGGGCTGTTGTGGTGTCGTGGGTTGTATCGGCTCTGCAGGTTCAGCTGGAACTTCTGCGGCTGCTTTACTTTGTGTTAGCAAAGAGTTGATCATTGATTTGATCTTGGCAGTGGGTACACCTTGTACAATAAGATCTACTGCTTGCATTGTGGCAGCATCAATTGCGTCCTGATCAAAGATACCCTTGGCTGTGGCCACGTTTGTAACAAATTCAGATACCTTGGCTTCGATCTGTTGTTTCTTGGTGCCATCGAGACTAGGAACATCAACTGGGTTTGCTTTGGCTGTTTTGATTGCTTGCTTCTGTGCATCTTTTTCAGCTTTGGCTTTGGCATTTGCACCAAAGGTTGTGGGAATAACACTCAACTGCGGGTATGCACCGCGGTTGGCATCTTTGGCACTTAGATAAATTGTGTCTGTATTCAAACGCATTTTGGCTTTCTTGAGATCATTTGCATCAGAATAAAACACAAAAGCCTTGCTGTTCAGGTTGATACTTAGTACACCAGCATCATCCTTTTTGCTCATGTAGTAGTTGAAACTTGCTTGCGAATACAACTGTAGCACTTCATTGGCATTATTGGCCTTGAAGTTTGACATGATATTTTTAACCATTTTAGCATCTGCTTTTTTGCCGCCAAAGATCAGTGTGACCAGATTTTGAACTTGAGACAGTAGCTTTTCGCCATACTCGCCGTCTTTCATCAATTGATACATGGCCATTGCTTTGTTCATGTTTACACCGTAGGCAGGAACACCTTTAGGAAACAATTCTTTGAACCAGGATTGCTTGCTGAATCCAACTACAAAACGGTTGAGTGCAGTGGCAGCGGCTTCGTAGCCTTCTGCCGGACGTACTTCTTGATCTGAGAAACGTGCGGCGCCGCCGTGTGTTGTTTTAACTTCAACTTTGATCCACTTGTTGTCCAGTTTGACCAACAAGTCGCCTTTGGCTTCTTCTTTGTCGCCATCGCCGTCAACATCAGTTGTTTGGTTCTGTACAAAGTTCCCGGGCTTACTCACGCTCTTGCTTAGTACGTTTAGACCAAACTCGCCCTTGCCTTGGCCCAGGGCTTGTTCTTCCATCACATCATCCACAAGCTCTTTGATGGCAGGATTACTGTCATAACCATTGAAGATGTCACTGAAGGTGTGTGAGTTTTTACTCAATAGTTTATCAATGTTTACAAGTTTGTCTGCGGCCCACAGGCTGAACAACTCATCGCGATCTTTGGGCGACACTTCCATGCTGGCCAAATACTGTGCCAGTTTCTTTTGGCTTGCCATCACAGCAGGATCATTGATCTTTTGTAAACGCCCTTTGATCATGCCCATGCGTCCTCCAGCATTCACGTGCTGTAGTAGTTCTTCAATTTCACGCAGAGTTTTTGCAGTAGCATCATCATCTGGCAACAACTTAATTTTGCCAGCAATGATGCTTTTCATTGAGTCCAACTCTGGAGTGGTTAGCTGATCTAGGTTTTCAAATAGTTCTAAGTATCGCATGTTTACTCGTAATAAGAGTATTTATGCATCAGTGATCAATCCGGTACAGAGCTTTGTCCAGCCAGGTATACAGTGCATCTTGTTGGCGCACAAGGCCAAATTGCCGTATGCTTTGCACCAGGCTGTCGTGCAATAGCCCACGATCTGCCAGTTCAAACCAGCTGGTTGTGGCAGGGTCTAGCAATTCATCGCTGACCTTGAACACAGCGGCATGTAACCACGGATCATCTATTGCTTTGCGGAAATACGCATCTTTGACATCAAATCCATTGATGGCCAGCATGTACACCAGGTTAAGAAACGTGTGGTTATAGTACTGATAATTCTGTGCCACACTTTGCCATTTACCGTACACATGATGTGTGAGCACAGGAATACCCAGGTACAACATGCCGTTGGTGTTCATCTGTTGGTTGAACACTCCTAGGGTTTTGAGTGGGTTGATTGCATATTGAAACGCATCGTGACACCAGATAACATCCACGGGTGTTGGCAAGCATGGCTTTTCAAAGTCACGCTGTATATAGGTAAAGTTCTTGGGCGGCTCAAAGTCTATTGTGAGTGGCAGTCGATCCACAGCATAACACTTTAGATCAAGTGATTCACGTGGTTCATCACGTGTGGTAGCATTGGCCCACCATAGTGTGTCCAAGCATTGTCCTGCGCCCATGTCGGCCACAGAGCTGATACTTTCCATGAATGTATCATGCTCTCTAAGCAATCCGAGCACATACATACTATGGTCATGACTTTGATGTGCGTTGTTAAACTGAGACATCTTCCATTCCGGCTGTGCGTAGTCGTACCACATGACCCAGCATGAAGTTTTTGCTTTCTAGCCCTTTTAAGATACCTAGCCAACGATTGCGTAGCAGTGCCACTTCGTTGATGATGGTTTCAAAGTCAATCACTTCGTCTTCTCCATCCACATACTTTTCAGCATCACGTGATGTCAGCGCACGAGCATAGGTTTCTAGATATTTTTGAAAGTGTTTTCTACGTATTTTCCGCAACTGAATATTGAGGAATTCCAGCACCGCTTCAATCTCTTGTAGCTGATTGAAACGATGCTCGGTTAGTCCGGGCAAATCCGTTAGGCTACGTTCAACTCTACCATGCACAGACACATCTTTTTTTGCAATAAAAAGTTCTGCTTCGTAGTAGTCGATAAATCCTGGAATGTTGCTTAAATCTTGGACTACCTTGTTATACCACATTTAGTCTTCTTCGCCGTCGTCAAAGTTATCCTCGTCCACTTCTTCGTCGTCCTCGAAGTAGTCGGCACAGGCTCGTTGTAGATAGCTATCGCACCCTGCAAAGACTTTGAGATCTTTTTCAGAGATGCCATCGCTATCACTCAAAATACTAAACACATGGTCAGCAACTGCCTGACGATCTTTTGAGCTAATGTATTCTTTCATTACCCCATAGGTTTCGCATAAAACTTCTACATCAATCATTCTACTGGTTCCTCTTCAGTTGGTTGGGCAGTGGCTACTACATGATGAGGATTGTCAACAAAGTCTTTCATTACTTTGTCCAAACACTCGTCATCGTTGCGTTCCCAGGCTTTACGGAACTTCTTGATCACTGTTCCATCAGCTAGTGTATATAGCAAACTGTTGCCTTCCTTCTTAAGAAGTTCCTTGCCTTCCAACATGTCTGTCATGCCTGAATATGGGCTCATGCCTGACTCATACGGAATCTTGACTTGTACTGATTCAAAAGGTTTGGCATAGCGAGTCTTCATGACCTTGCAAGCGGCACGAATACCTTTTACTTCTGAAATCTTGTTGCCGTCTTCATCTTCTTTCAGTTTCAATTTACGCATGGCAACCACGATTGAGCTGGCGTAGATAAAGCCTTGACCGCCTGAGATCTTGTCATCAGGGTCAAACATGTCCTGGCTTGCATAGGTGTGTGCTGTACATACCAGGCCTAGATTCAAGTTACCAAACATGTTCACGCAATTACGAACCAATGCGGCCAGTGCTTTGGGTTTACGACCCATGTCGCCTTTCATGTCGCCTGCTTCAAACTGGTTGACGTCTGTGGGTGTGAGCAACATGCCCAATGAGTCAACCACAAACAGGACCTTGGGACGTTCTGCCTCTGGCATGGTTTTGTATTCTTTGACAAATTCGCTAACCATCTTGGCCACATCATCAATCATGGCCATGTTCAATTTGAGAAGTTTATCTTCACTTGTGTCTACACCAAGTGCGTGTAACCATTTCTCGTCGAGAGCATTTTCGCTATCAATGAGGATTGGATAGATACCTTGTTTTTGTGCATTGGCAATCAAGTTGCCCGAACAGATAAAACTTTTACCTGCGCCCGATTCACCTGCAAACACAGTGACCTTGCCCATCGGAATGCCTTTATCAAATGCACCCGAGATAAGATAGTTTAATGTGTAGTTGCCTGTTGAGATCCATGTGTCCGGATCATGGAAGCCGACAGAGATACCGTCAATGCTTTTTGTAATGCTTTTTCTAAATTTGCTTAGGTCAAATGGTTTTGCCATGATAGTTTCCTTTGTTGTATTATGTTACATTGCGATGTGCATGTCAACTGATCTGTTTCTCGTAAGTACGAGTCGATAGTGTTCTAGCTTTGACTCAAGGTCACGAATGTTTCCCAAGTTTAACCAACGCCCGGGCGGTTGGTCTAATCCTTGTTGCTTGCACCAATCAACATAGTGATTGGGTGCTGTGTAGTTGATTGGACGCTTGAGGCTGATTTCAATTTCAACTGGTAGATTAACAAAGTCGTTGGTGTCTGCTGGATCTAGATTATCATCAAAGTACAACCATTTGTTAAACGTGTTGCGGCCCAGGTCATTGAACACTATTTGTACATTTGCAATGTCATGCGTGAGAGCATTGATAAAAGGGTTTGGTACCTGGTGTACTTCCCCGTTGTCTGTGCTGGCCCAAACTTGATGAAACATCTGCTCAATGCTGTGCAGTATCTGGTTAATGCCGCGAAATTGATTGATCAAGTCAGGCTGTTTGGCTCTCAATAACTGTATGATCTTTGGTGTGGATATGTGAAACTTTACCCAGGCACGATGCAGTTCATTCAGGTATTGTTGATCGTACGGATTGCCTACTGCAAATGCAGGTGCAATTTTATGTTCTGTGACAAATCGATTGATATCTTCTAGCGCCCATATCAGTCTTGTGGCTTTTTCTGTTTCAATTGCAGACTCTGTACAAACAAAATTGTTGTACGGAGCAATAGCATCTACATAGTATTCAGCAAGTTCTTGATTGGAAGGCGTGACTTCAATTTCATCACCACTTGATAACCAAATTAGTTTCATAAAAAGATGTGGGCGAGTGAGCCTACCAGTTTATCGATCTGGCGCTCGATATCTTCTCGCCCACGGTTCCGTTTAAGACTTCTGACGGTTACGGATCATGGCCAGGATATCCTCTGCGCGAGCATTGGATGGCTTGGCCGCAACTGGTGCCGTTGCTTCAGCTGGCTCATCCACGTCAAATGGAGGAGTATCGTCAACTGGAGCAGGTGCTGCCTTGGCAACCGGAGCTGCCTTAGGAGCATCGTCGTGACCTGCGGCAGGTGCATTACCACCTGTGAAGCCGCTAGGCTTGAAGTAAGCACTCCAACGATCTGGATCATAGGCTTGGCCATCAACAGATGCTTCAAACATCTCTTTAATAACCTTTAACTCTACATCACTTGGCTTCTTGGGCAAGAAGTCGCTCAAGTTAAACAAACCATGTGCATCAACTGCGGCTTGTTCTTCACTGGTAAGTGAAGATTCTTTACGTGCCCAGTTGCTGGTGCTGTAGTCAGCATAACCACCTTTGCTGGTTTTCTTAACTGTGAAGTCAAGACCAGCTGTGTAGTCAGTTGGCATGGATTCCATGTCTGGATCCATTAGCGCATTACGAACCAGGTTAAAGATCTGTGGAGAGATCACAAAACGACGGATTGGATTCTCTGGAGTCTTGTCATCACCAAGTGGGTTCTCACGAACGAAACCTTGGAACAAATAACTCTTCTTCTTCCAGTACTTACGACCCATTTCCTCAAGGCTCTTGTCCTTGAACCATGTACGAACTTCTGCTAGCACAGGGCAAGCATCGCCATACATTTCCACGCAAGGTACTTGCACAATAACAGGCTTGCTGTCTGCTTGGCCTTTTACGCCAGCAAATGGCAAACGAATCATTAGTCGCTCGACCCAGAAAAAGTCATTTTTGGAATTACCGTCTGGTAGAAAACGGATTTTTGCTGTGGAACCTTCTGCAATGTTCCAGTGTGGATAGATAGCGTTGTCGCCACCTTGTGATTGACCGCCTTTGCGGTTTTCTTGCGCTTGTAGTTTAGCGCGGATGTCTGCGAGAGATGTAGCCATGATAGTTTCCTTTATAAGTTTAAGATGGTCTTTAATGTGCCTAGATATTTACTAGCACCCTGCTAGTATATAACAAATTTATTTATCAATGCAAGAGAAAAGGCGCAAAAAAAGCGCCTTTGGATGATTTAGTTCGAATTGCTTACTTTATGAGCAAGCCTGCGATTCGAAGCATCTGTACCAGCTCTGCGTCTTCACTTACCACGCCACCACTGGCTTGTCCAGCAGGCTGATCGGCTGCTGTGGGCATTGGTGCAGGAGCAGGAGGCATTTGTGGTTGTGCAGGTGGTGCGTCCAATTCTTCGTTGCCAAATCCTAACTGTTGATAAATGCCGGGCCAGTTGTCTTTGAGCCATTCTTTGATGGCTGGAACAGCATCTGCTTCTTCACCCAGGTCGTCAGCCAAGGCGCTCAACGTATCAAACAATTCATCATCAGCGAGAATCTCACCCAGCGTAGCAGTTACATTGGTACCGTCCATGCCAAACGGAATTGGTTGCGACAACATTTGTTGTAGTGCTTGCAGTTCTTCTGGAGTCTTGGGTATTGCGCCTGTACCTTCGTCAATGAGATCTGAACCTGCATCCAGTTCTTCATTGACGTGGTATTCTGATTCAATACGTAAGTTTGAGTTTTCTCTTATGTTGCGTAGGTCGCGAATGTAGTGTGTGGCAAGCTGTATCGCTATTGTTCTATTTTGTTCTTGACTGTCGTCTTCGGTAATGGTATCGTAGTTTTTTGCCCAGTATGATGCGAATTGTGCAACCTCTGGCATGGTAACAGCACGGCTAGCAATATCTTCTAGTACTGTCTTAACCAAGCTGTTTGTATCTTGGAATCTGAGCATTTTCATGTATTCGTCCATGCCTTCATTGACTGCTAGTGTTAGATCAGCTTGTCCTTCCAGGATGTTACTTACAATTTCAATTTGTTTTTGTTTGCTTTGCTCTTGTAGCTTGTATGCCTTGTACACATGCGGCAGTGCCGCTGTCATACGGTCATCAAAAATTTTCTTGACAAAACGTTCTTTGAGATCGTTCATGTCCATTTCATCTAGTTGTGTTGTTTGTGGTTCAAATGATTCCACAAACTGATTGTATGTTCTTGCACCCTTCAAGGAATTCAACTGGTGGTGCATTTGATTGTAGTGTGCTGCCGCGGCTTCAACCATGGTCTTGGTCATGTTGTCTTCGAACACCCTGCGGCGCATGCCACGTACAAATGTACCCAGTTCAGCCATTTCACGCACCATCTCATTGATGTGTGCGCCAACTTGATCGTAAGGGTTACCACCTTCGGCAATGTGGCGTGCCATTGCTCTGGCGCCGCCCAGCTTGTTGTGTTCCAGCTTGAAACGTTCACCTTGTGCATTTTCAACATAGATAGCATTGATATGTCTGGCACGTGAACCACGAACTTCTGAGTTGATGCTTTCGGTATGTATAATGCGAATACGTGCTGTGCCAATGTTTTCAAAACTTGTTTTGGGTGTGCCGTACAAGCGACTTTCTGTCACTGCCACGTCATTTGAGTTGTATGTAGAATCTGCTTTGCTCACTTGCTGTATGTCCTTGAGGTTTAGGTTACTGCGACTGATGTCGCGAGTGTCAAAGCTCATCAAGTTACGACGAGCAAATTTACGCATTTCGTATAAGAATTGGTACCACTCTTTGAGTTGTTCTGGATCTAGCTTTTCGCTGATGTTTTTGCTAAAGTAGATCTTGAGACTGTCAGCATCAATTATGCTGATGGTGATGTTGCCAAAACTTTCGCCATCTGAGCTTTTGTAGTCAAAGTTGAAAAAACGTGCATCTTCGGGTTTTACTGTGGATTCGGCTTTGTCGTCACCCAGGCTCACATCCTCAAATCTGCTACGGATTTTTTCAAATAGTGCGTCTGCTACTTTGTTAATTTCTTGTGCCATGTGTGTATTTAGCTTTTTGGTGTTAACCAAGTATATGTGCTGTAGCGAGTTTTTTGCACGGGCTGGGGAAAGCCGTGGCGTTGGCCGCTGTTTACCAATAGGTATCCGCTGTTTTTTCTATAGGGCACAGTAAAAATCAACTTTGAATGGTTACTGTAAAACTGTGTGCCAAGTCCTTCTGCTGTGTCTAAGTACACTTGCAAGCTGGCAAAAACGCCTGGATCATCTTGATGTATACCTGTAATAAATCCTGGCAGATCAATCCAATGCACAGTATCTAGTGCCTGGCGTTTGTAGTAACCCAATTGATGTATTAGAGTGTAGTCAACTGACTGCTGTAGCTGATTCCAGCAACTTTGTTTAGGGAACAGTTTGTAATTTTTGCGAAACGCCCAATGTTCTTGCAATGCCACACTTTTGGTCGGCACATGCGACAAATCTTCTGCCAAGAACTGGCCCAGCAATTCTATGTCATACACTTGGTCTACCAGGTATAACCCAGGCACTTCAGTAACTGGAGTAATTGTCATATCATAATAAAGGGCATGGGTTCAACAAAGTCGTCCAGAGTGTCTCGTACAGACTTGTCCAGGTTGGCATCAAACTCTTTAAGTAACTGTAGCATACGCACCGCTAACAGCATACTCATGACCAAATCATCAGTCTCACCCTGTTTTGCCGCATAACTTACACCATGGGCAACAAAGGTTTTCATTTCAGATATCAAGTTCTTGCTGGCTACTTTGAGCTTTTTGGTTTCAATCAACTGCTTGAACTTGGCGCAGGCAGCGAGCTTGGTTTTGTTGCTGGTGTTAAAGCCCTTGCGATAGATATTGCTTGAGCCGGCCCGGCGCGGCTCACTGAGGAAAATGCCCGGAATATTTTCTTCTCCAACTTCAGCAATGGCAACCAGTGCGGCTTCGCCCAGTGTGTTATTTTCTACAGAATAGTACACATCGTTGTTGTTACCAATGACATCCACGATGTATGTGGTAATTTCGCGCAGGATACGTACTTGTGCTTGCACAGGTGTTTTGTTGTGCTGCCATTCTCCTACCTGCATCAGGCTAGGAAGTTCAATGATTTGAATCGCACTTGGATCTCCGCCTGTGCCTAGACTGGGATCCAGTGCCACAATGTAGGTGCAGTCTTTTTGTGGCTTTTTGTACCAACGCACTTGCCCTTGCTTTTCCAATGGCTCAATGCCGGCCATTTCTAATAGATGAATAGAGTTGATCAAGGTTTCGTCAAAGATCAAGAATTCGCATTCCATCTCGCGGCGGAAACGTTCTTCGCCCAGCTGGCTACGCATGCCGATGGCCCAAGCATCATCACGATCCGGATGCTCTTGCCATGCACTACGATAGCTCTTGAATCCGTTTGTGCCCACTTCGGTTTCGTTGCCAAACTCGTCCACACACTTGTTGGCCTGGCGCCAGATTTGGGCAAATTGATCCTCGTCCGAATTAGGAGTTGATGTTATAATACACTTACCACCTGTAGATAATGTAGGTGCAATGGCTGTCCAGAACTCTGTTGCAATGCTGGGCCTAACGAATGCAAATTCGTCCATGTACAACAGTGAAATACTCATACCACGACCAGTATTTTCTGTAGTAGTTTGCGCCACAATGCGGCTTCCGTTGTCAAAATCAATTGAGCCCTTGTTGTAACTGACTACTCCGGCACGTATGAAGTCAGGACAATTTTCGTAAGCATATCGCACACGTTGCATGATTTCTTGGGCACCCAGATATTTGTGAGCCGCTACTAGGATAGTACTATCGGGCATGAACATTGCGTACCACAATAAATATCCTGCGGCACTGGTACTTTTGCCTGTTTGTCGTGGCATTAAACTAATGCTGTATCTATAATTGTGGTAAGTATCAATGAGACGCTTTTGATAGTCCCAGGGATGATATTGCATACTGCCCTTGGTTGGGTGCTGTATGTAAAAGTAGTTGTCCATGAAATATTGCGGACCTGTCACGGGATGGGCGCACTTGGCTATTTCAAGGATTTGCTGTTCGGTAAAGCTCTCTTGTTGGTGAGCTTTTTTTACAATAACTGATTCTAGTGTCGACATAATAAGTATTTAACATGAACTGCCTTCTTCTAAACTCTAATTACGAGCCTATTTCAATCCTTCCATTGAGCATCATCAACTGGCAACATGCTATCAAGCTGATGTTTTTGGATAGAATTACTGTGCTTGAAGAATACGAGAACCACGTTGCTCGTAGTGCCAGCTTGACTATTCATTACCCTGCGGTTGCTGTGACCAAAAACTACTTCAACAACAAGAAGGGTGTGCGTTTTAGCCGTGCTAACTTGTACCTACGTGACTTGTACCAGTGCCAATACTGCGGTGACACATTTGACAACAACGAGCTGACTATCGACCACATGATCCCAAAAGCATCAGGTGGTAAGGTCAACTGGGAAAATGCTGTTACTGCTTGCAAGACATGCAATCATAAAAAAGGCACCAAGCTATGGAAGCCTATGAACATGCCCTACAAGCCTGACTACTACCAATTGGTCAACAAGTGGAAGGGTCGTCCTGTGCATATCCAGCATTCAAGTTGGTACCAGTATCTAGGCATTGAGGACAAGCAACAGGCCATGGGATGATCAATGACTAAAAAAATAATGGTTTTTATACCAACCACTATTTCATCGGAAATTCATACGCCAGTTATTCAGTACATGTTTCAACTGGCGTATGATATAGAAGGCAAATACCCTGACAAACTTGAATGGTTGCCAGCATACATATGGCAACCTAACAAAACACAAATTTGGCAGGCATTTGTAGATTCAAAACCAGACATCGTATGTCTAAGTATGTACCTATGGTCGGCCGAAATCCTGCACTATCTAGCAAAACGTATTCGTGAAGAATCGCCCGAGACTGTTATACTACTAGGCGGACCAGAGGTTGACTGGAAGGATCCAACAGGATTTTCTAACAAATATCCGTACTATGACTACATCTGTTATGGTGACGGTGAGCAAACATTTATTGATCTAATAGATGCTATATTTGATAACAAGACTACCACGCTAGACTTGTTGAATATTAAAAATTTAATCTTCAAAGACACAAAAGGAAAAGTGCATAATACGCCTCACCAATTGTACAAGGGCAAAGTATACACACACCACAGCCCTTGGATCCATTGCAAGGAAACATTTGTAAGAGATTGCAACGAAATAAAAGCCAGGACCGGCAATGCACCGATTGTGGCATGGGAAAGTGATAGAGGATGTCCTTATGATTGTAGCTTCTGTGACTGGGAGTCAGGCTTGCACCATAAGGTAATTGCAAAAAAATATGACCACCATGATGAAATTGAACTATTTGCTGAGCAAAGTTGTAAAATTTCATTTAATAATGCCAACTTTGGAATTTACGAAAAAGACTTAAAAAGCATTGAGCATATTTGGAAATTGCAAAAAGCCGGAAGAATCCCACGAGCTACAGAACCAAGCTGGGCAAAATTACATAAAGATAGAGTACACGCAATTTATCGCATGAGGGGAGATATATTCGGAGAGATAGAATGCAAGGTACCGTTACAATCAATAACTCCCCAAGTGTTGGAGAACATTGATCGACCAGCGATTCCTTGGACCGAATATAAAAAAATGTTAATAGATCTAAAGAAAGATTATACATTAAAATTCCTTCCTGTACTAATGACAGGCTTGCCAGGCGAAACTAGAGAATCGTGGGATCAAATGTTAATTGAGTTCACAGACCTAGCTCCACTTTGGAGCATGAATGCTTCACCGTGGCACATGCTACCAACATCTCCTGGTGCGGATGCAGAGTATATTAAGAAGCACAAAATAAAAGTCACCCCAACTATTTTCCCAATGTACGATACAAGCGTCAGGCCTGACTTAGACTGGACTGGGTATACTGATGAGATGATTACAGAACGAATGTTACACTCAATCGAAAACGATGAGTTACCAATATCTTATCGTAGTGATGTTATCTGGGAGCACTACTCAGCTGGGTTAGAGGAAAATTTGTACATGCAATATGCCGTACTAGCACTAACAAGCCTAACTAGAGTTCGTAACGAAACTAAGTTTTTGAAAAAAAATTATAATTCTCTTAGGCCTCACATGTGGGATCGAGCCCAGCGTGATGGTGAGAAATTTAGAAAGTTACTAGACAAATATGGTGTAATGCCCTTTTATGTGCTAGCCGACAACAAACTTTACAATTCAACAACACTTGTAAACACAATTAAGATTCGTGACTTTATAAACTTATCGGCCAAACCATAAAGCAAACCACGCAGGGGTACCTGGTTTGATATTATTCTCTTTCATGTAAAGAGCTTTGTTATTTTGTGGATTATCTTTTTGCCATGCCACTAGCTGTGAGTAGTCACGTTTGGGTTCTTCGCCTCGCGCAATTTGGAAAATAGGATCATTAGGATCCAGCACAGCATCCTCTTCACCTGTTTCGTTTTCAGATAAGCCAAAGTCTGACCTAGTAAAAACACGTTGCTTCATTAGTGTTGTCCGTAAGGATTTACAGGAAGATCATATCCAGTTGGTTCAGGATATACCAAGTACTTTTCTTCCTTGCCTAAAAACTTTGATTCTTTAGATAAAGGCTCTGGGCGCTTACGAGCGTCAGGCAATGGGCCGCATCCTAGGCGATCCCATTCACTTTCAGCATAGTAGTAAAAGTCCGGCTTGTTCATTCAGCGGTGCCTTTGCACTTGGCACGTTTGGCATTGGTCAATGCACCGTAGTCCACAGGCCAAATTTGACCGCCTGGTACTTCTTTGGCGTTGGCAGGGAATGCAAATGCCACACCTGATGCTTTTTCAACAGCGTCTAAACTAACACGCATGGGGACTAGATCGTTGCCTTGACCACCTTCGTGCTTGAAAGCAAAAGCCATGACTTCACCTGTGACAGTGTCTGTTACAATTTTATAAAACATGTGCGGTACTACAACTTTGTTATCGCCAATGGTTTTGTCACCAGCGCCATATATAGCTCCAACGTACACCACAAGGGTGTGTCCGCGTTGTACTGCCCATCCACGGGTTGCAGTCTCCAGTAACTTCCAAATGCCACGATTGAAACCAGGAAGTTGTGGGTACATGTTTGTTAACAAAAAACTTTCTTTCTCCGCACGGTCATCGAAACTCATGTCGCCGTTAGGAGCCACGTGACCAATGTCATAACCTGACTTGGCATAGTCGCTCAACTCAGCACGTTGCCCTTTAGGAATGCTTTGGTCTGGTGCAAAACCATTTGAACGTGCCACGCAACCTAGTGCGTTTTGTGGTGTTAGTGTGTAACTGACCCAGACTGGAATACGTGCAGCCGGATCATTTAGTGTGAGGTAAGCATGGCGGCAGATTGCCACGCCAGGCTTTTTGGTTTGTGGGAAACCGTAGGGTGCTTGTGCTTGACACTGAGCAGGTGCTTTTGGCGGCCATTGTTCCCAGGCTTGGGCCGCGGTCGCGAATAATGTGATTGCTAAAATCGATAGTAACTTCTTCATTGAAACTCTCCGTTATCGATTATTTAGCCTTGATTTGTGCTTCAATCCATTTTGATTTAGGTAAAATTTTAACCACACTTGGATCGTTGTGCATCATTGTTCCGGACTCTGGGCACATACTGCACACTGATTCAGCTCGTGTTACGTTATAGAAAAACTTAGTAAGGTCGTCAGTTGGTCGGTAAGGAACATACTCTGGCCATTTGGTTGTAAAGTCTGACTCAGTGTCTTTGAGATTTGGGTAAGGTATGCACTTCCATAACAGATTTTTGTATATAAACACCAGCTCAGGACTCACACAACGTTTTTGTGCTTTGACTGGGTCGCTGGCAAAAGGTGCTTTGTTTCCGTATTCATCAAATGTATAAGGAACGATATATTCTTCGTTTTGACTAACTGCAATACTAAGTCCAGAGTCGTGTATAAAATTAAACTTAAATTCAATTCCTTCTCCGGGTTGTAATCCTGCTTCTCCTATAGGGCGAGTGTTTGGTTTCCACCCAGTATACATTTCCATAAAGTCTGAGATCAACCCTTTGAAAAATCGTCCTTCTTTGTCGTCCTTGTGCAGGCTCACTCGCACTTCCAATGGCTGTACTTCTGTTATCCAATCTGTATCCATTATACGGCGTAGCAATAGTCCATTGGTAGGAATACTAATACGTGCGTTAGGCCAGTGCTTGCGAACTTGTCTAGTGATGTCTTTGATACGCGGGTGCATGAGTGGTTCACCGCCAAATATCATTACCCATTCTGGCTCGAGTACTTTGCTCCATTCTTCAATTGACTGTACTACTTCGTCATAGTCCTGTACACCGTCGCGTGGAATGTCGCTCACAGTCACACAGCCCTTGCAACTCATGTTGCAACTGTATGATACCTGTAGTAACATTTTGAAAAATTGATAACGTTTCATGAAAAAGCCCTTGAGTAATTACTTATCAAGGGCTTTGTTTGGCAGTAGTTTTGAATTACCTGGATTTCATTGCATCATATAATTTGAACAACTTGTCTTCTTTCATTGACATTGGATTGTCGCCACCTCTGTAGTTGTGCTTGTACATGGACTTTGGTTTGTTCAAGTCATTGCCTTGTTGCATGATAGCACGAGTTGATCCGTTTTGAACATTAGGTTCATTGGCATATTCTTCGTCAACTTCTTGGCCACCTGGGCGACCAATAACCACATCAATGTGTTTCTGCTGTGGTTGAGACTGTGCGCCACCCATACCAGCCATGCGTAGCATAGATGCTAGTTCTTCGGCAGCTTCACCATCGGCTGTTACAGTAACAGTCTTACGACCAGTCTTGGTATCCATGCTAGTATTGATGCTCATTCCAGACTCTGCTTCTTCAGTGCCCACCATACCGCCCATTGGGGGCATGCCACATTCTTCAAGTTCTTCTTTTTTGTTACTAACTGGATTCTTTTTCTTGAAGGACGGATAAGGTGCTGTCTGCGTGAATGCGTTGGAGGTTTTAGCTGGCTTCCACTTGTCGCCAATGGCTTTTTTCATTGGCTCTTCTTTATCATCGTCTTTGTCAACATCCAAGAAGTCTGGCTTTTCTTCGCCTTCATACATCATGCCGCCGCATTCAACCATGCCGTGTTCCGGACACATTTGGCCTTCTGCTGTCATGTTGCAACTTGATTCCATTTGTTGTTTGCCACCGATACCTGCCAATGCGGCAAGTTCGTCTAGATCTTTATGACCTACTTTTGTTTCGTTGATTTCTACGTCGCCACTTTGAATAGCGTCATGGAAGTGATCAGCCACCCATTCATATGGATCTCCGTCACGTGCTTTCTTCACACCATATGGCATGTCATCAAAGTAGTAGTCATACAATGCTTCAAACAGGTCTTGATCAAAATCGCCACCTTCTGCAAACTCACGTACTTCTTTACCAAACTTACGCACAATAGATTGTAATGTGCTTTCAGTTAACACTGCTTCTTCTAACTGTCCGGCCTTTTTCATTTTCTGAAATTGTGCGCCGGCGATTCGTTGGCCCTTTTCACCGCCGCCCGCTTTTTTTGCGAGTGCCTTGAATCCTGTGGTAGCATTGTTGTGCTTGCCCATATCTTTTTCGATAATGAACAATGCTTCAATTTCTGCCATGGTATCTTCTACGTATGTTTCTAGATTGATTGCTTCTGTTACACGGGCACCTTTGTGTTTCCATGCTTTGCTTGTTGTACGCTCTGGTGCTTTGGCTTTAGCAGGACGACCTTTTTTCTTAGGACCGTCGCTTGTGCTTTTTTCTTCGCCATCATCGTCACCACTGTCAAATGTTTCTGGCTTGCGTGTGTAGCGTGTGCCTGTTGATGTTTTTTGTACATCAAACTTACCTGTGCCTTGTTCAGAACGGTCTTTGACAGACTTCATCATGTCGTCCCACCCTTCGTCAACAATTCCGCCATGATGCTTGCGGCAGGTGCAAGCTGCCATCTTGACATCATCAGTTAGTGTGTCGTCGTGTGTAGCGTCAAGATTGTCAATGATATATTTCATTGCTGGTTTGAATTCTGACTTTGGATCCCAACCACGCTTACGCATCCACTTACGAACTGTGTGTGCGGCTGCATCATACTCACTGTGCTCTTCATCAGATACCCGACGTGTGCCCGGTAATGATGAATGTGCATTATTCTCGTCGTACTGTTCTTCACGCATTCCGCCTTCGCCAAACTGCACACTATCGCCTGCAGAGAATTGAATACCAGCCAGACGCTTTGGCAACTTACCTTTGGCAATAATAAAATCCAATTCTTTATCAGTTGGACCTGCTTGCTCAAGCTCTTGGGCTAGATCTTGCATGGCATCATTTTCCCACATGTCTTCACCATACAACGCGGCAATAGCATCTAATACTTTATCAAAATCAATTGCCTCATTCATACCTAGTCGTGCTTTGGCTTTGGCCAAACCTGCGGCACCGGTTGGGCTCTTGCTGGCTTCGTCGTCTAGGTCTTGTTGTGATGTCTTCCAGCTGTCGTCGCCAGGAGCGGCTTTGGCTTTGCGTTGGAAAGCAGGAACATCACTCTTGTTAGGGCCGTCTTGGTATTCACCTTCGTTGACGTCGTCTTTGTATTTGTTGTACTTGTCTCTGACCTTGTCAAGGTCTTTGCCTTCTTTACCTGCCTTAGCTAATGCTTGCATGCCTTCTTTGCCATACTTTTCATAACCTTTGGCAGCACGACTCATTGTGTGCTCTTCAGCTTCTTTAACAGGATAAGTTTTACCATCAACACTAAAACTGTCTTTGTGCTGAGCTTTGGCTTTGGCTAATTCACCTGAGAATTCGTTGCCTTCTTTTTCTTTGGTTTTGCCGGCACGTAGTGCGGCTAGGTCATTGGCATCAATCTTGCCATTGTCATTTTTGTCCAGCTTTTTCTGTTTAGGAGCCAGCATGTCTTCGTCGACTTCTTTTGTTTCAGCCAGCTTTTGTGCCAGGCGGTCTTTCAGTGAAAGTGGATTGGTGGCAACAACTGCGCTTTCGTTCAGTTGTTTGAGAATATTCTGTTGCTTGGGAGGCTGTGGTTCCAGCGAGGCTAACTTGCCAAGAATACTGTAAATGTTGTCATGCTTACTCATGTTTATTTTCCTCGTGGGTTTATCTTGTGTTTGGGCTTGCTCACAGGACTAGTATTGTTTTGTGTAGCATCAGCTTTGGGGGCTGTCTCTTTGTGCAGAGACTTGGCCAGGATTTGGTCATTCACGCCAGTTTGTTGTGTTGGCTCTGTGCGGTCAGCAATCAATTGCTTTAGCAAACTTTCTTTGCGCTTGGTGCCAACATGTTCCTGGGCGCCTGGTTGATCTTTTAATTCGTCGTTGCCAATGTTAACTGACATATCGCCGCTGGTCTCGTCAGTGACCATATCGTCTTCCATCACTCCACGCACTACAATCTGCTGTTCAGGAATACCACTACAACGATGTATGCAAGAACGTACACCTTCATTGGTAGTTGGGTAATTTAGTTTGATTTCAAACTGTTCTCGTGCAACCGGACCTAGCGCCGCAAATTCATTGCAGTGAGTCACTGGTTGACTTTTTGGCTTCGTGATATCAGCTAGATCAAATGCTTTGAGTCCAAGCTCAATTTTGTCTAGTAAATCTGAAGTCAAATCGCAGTTGGCTATACGCACACGAAAATCGTATGTGCGCTTGCTTTCTGTAAGATATGCCTTAAATGCTTTCATGTCCGGATCCTATTGCAGTATTTATTCGTTTGCAGGTTTTTTAGCCTGCCCTTGGAGTATCTCTCGTAGCAGGGTATTGCGGTCCACAACCACACCTTGCCCGTCTACAGGAACTTCAGCAGTGCCTTCTTTGCGTGATACTTGATCAATCCGTAGCTTTTTAAGCTGTAGATCTACCATGCGTAGTTTTTTGTCTAGCTTTGCCTGTTTGGCTGTAATAGCATGTCCTAGCAACACGCCGGCAGTTTGGAAAATAGCACCGGCATAACGAGCTTCTACATTCATGCCCAAATCCATTAGGTCATTGAACTTGTCTGTGGCCATGGTTGCTAGTTCGTCCATTTCGCCATCTGCAACTTCTAGATCACGCACACCAGGCAAAGCCGCATCAATCTTGTCAATTGCATCATTGATATCGTTTATATGCTCCATGTGAGAATGTATATCTTCCTGATTGTCAGGTGTTATCTCCAGAGAGGGCAGATCAAACAGTTGTTCTAATTTCTTAGTCATGCTGATATTTACCGCTTTTTACCTTGGTGGAAAATCTCATTCTCCGTAACCACTCGAAATTTTAATCCTTGGTTGCGGCACCATGCTGTGGCGGCCTGCCATTTGGCCATATTGAGTGCCACGTATGCTCTGTCACGTGGACTACGTGCGGCTTCAAGAGTTGTTTCAGTTGACGGCTTGACTTCAATTACTTCAGCCAGCTTTTGGCCTTTGTTGTTTACATAAATGATCAAGAAGTCTGGAACATACACTGTGTTTTTGCCTGTGAACGGATTACGATAGGGAATGTTAATTGCTTCACTGGCCCATTGCAGGATGGACGGATTGTTATCGCAAAATTGCATGAACGAAAATTCCCAGCCAGATCGATATGTGGGAGCACCTTTGCCTATATACTTGCCCGGGTTTTTGACCTGAAACTTGCCCTGTGCATAGTTACGTGCCATTTTATGCCAGTACGCTTCTTTGTACAAAGATGTTGATGCCAGGAGTGCTAATCACTCCCAACAGGCTAGAGTTGACTCGACTAAAATTAAGAAAGGTCGCTAGATACAAATCTAATTCGCCTTGATTTATTTTTTTGAAATCCGCCAGCACAGTCATTGGATTTATATTTTGACTTAGTGCTGTGTAAATCACAGACGTTGTCAATAGCCTTGCACTTTCTTTGTCATTGGTTACCCCTTCAAAGTATGTTTGTAATGCTGCCGCTTGATCAGGACTTGCATTGAATAAAGGCTTGTAAACATTACTAAAGTATGTGTCAGTATCCTGTCTTTCTGTAGATGTCCGTGTTAGTTCAGGGGTTGATAGGTTGTTGGTATAGCTCATGAGGTAATCCAGTAATTCTTGATATCAAAACTAATTGCAGTTGCCGCGTCACCGTTGGCAATACTTGCTATGTCATTTGACAATGCCACCATATCTATTAGATTTTTATAGGCCGAGCGTATGGCTAAAGTTTTTCCAAATGTTGATAGTTCTTCTAGCAATCCTTTTAGTGTAGTTTTGTCTCCGGCATCGGCGGCTGCTTGTAATTTTAATTTAAGTTGTGTCCACTCTGCTACAATATTTTGAGTGTCTGGCGTGCCAAGCTGTTCCAGTTTTGTTAGCAATGTTTCTTTTATGGCCAACCAAGCTTCTTCACTGCCATAAGTTGATGCGCCAATGCCAGGTGTAAAAGCATTTTGTACCAGTATATCAGCGGCTCTTTTATTTTCTCGATCATTTGCCAACAATTTTTGTACCGAAGAGCCTGACATTAGTCGTTGAAGTTGTGCATTACATTTTGCAATACGAGCAGTATCAGTTGCTCCATCAATTTCGTCTAGTGTTGCTGGTATAGTCAATCCAATTACTGCTGGATCAGTATCTGCCAGCGTTGGCATTTTAGGAGGTACTTGTATTGCAGGAGTGCCTTGTTTAGATCCACTTATCACTGTGCTAGATTTATTCAAGTTGATATTCTGACTTGCTACTTCTGATGCAGTTACATTAGATATTGCTGTGGACCTTACTCCATTTCTAACTGTTGGCACAATAGTAGGTAGCAGAGGAAACTGTGGCTTTTGTTGTACTGGTCTATATGCTTGTGTAACATACTGCCCGCCAGACACAGCCCGATAGTCGGCCGACGGACTGGCTTGATCAATCCTTGCTGGCGTACTTCTTGCTATAGTTATTTGTGGTCCAATATTATTTTGTTGGCCGGTGGTCGATGTTTGTGCCACTCCGCCCGCGGCATATGCAATCAATCCAAGGCCTAGCGAACTTGAACCTCCAATGTAAGGTGCATTGACTGTACTCAATGGATTGGTTCCACGTTGCATGGCTCGATTCAGTAGGTTATCGGCACTTTCGGCACGAAGTACTTCTTCAAGATTTGCTCCTTTGAATGTTTGAGTAGCACGATTTATCTTCAAGAACGCTGCCGCATAGTTACCATTGGCCAAGTCTTGGAAAGTACTATCAATCGTTCCAACCAAACCACCTGCTCCAAAAATGCTCCTGGTGCTGCCTGCACTCAATGAGCTAGGAGCACGATCATACAACAATAACATGCTATCACCAAATATGTCTGAAGACACATATCCAACTGCATACTTGACTGCTTCATACTGCACAGTCATTTCGTGTTCCAACAAACCAGAACCCTCGTTTGTGTGCTCTCCGTGTCGGAACGAAGTAATGGTAGGATTGATCAACATATACTCACTGAAACGCTTTCTATAGAAACTATAGATACGAATGGCTTTCAATGGTTTGTAAGCGTTAGCTTTGGGTGGTGCGCCATCTTGTTGTGTACGCAGGCCGTAGCCCCAAGTATCTTTTTGTCTATCAGAATATTTGTGCTCTTGGTTATAAATCGGTGTTTGATAATCGCTGTCTCTGTAGTAAAAGCTCATGTAATCATACCAAAACTCTCGAATGATATCATCGCTATCGTCGTGGAACTTCAAATTGATAGGTTCATATTTGATACGTTTCTGTGTGATGTTCTGTCTATTGTAGGCATTGTTGGTCTGCGTCTCTATGGTAAACTTAGGTAGCTGTGCAGACTTACACAGTGCGCCTATTTGTACTGCGCGACTCGCAGGAGTAGCTAATCCATTTTCCGAATCATCGTAGTCAAAAATTACATAAAACAGGAATGCATATTTTGGACTACGCAACAGATTGCTGTCCACAAATATGCGGGTAGCATGTTGATACGTTTTAACATTGTCTGTAGAGGCAAGCCCCTGCAGAATGGTATCCATTATACCGGCCATAACAATTCCTTTATATCAACTATTTATGAACAAAAAAAAGCCTGGTATTTCCAGGCTTTTTGAGTTTTTCATCTAAGCAACAATTAGTTGATTGTTGTACCTAGTGATCGGCCAATTGCCGCTCCAATACCAGCAACACCCTGTGTCTGGATAGCATTGTCGTACTTCAATGTTAAAGCAATTTTAACCGGATCGTTTGTTGTGTAGTTCATTTCACCGTAGTTAACTGCACTCAACAAGCAACCATAAATTTCCCATGTTTCAAGAACGTTAGGTGTGTTGGCACCATTGCCACCGTCTAGCATTTCACAAATTGTGATAAATTTGTAATCAATACCAGAAGCAGCCGAAGCTTGTTCCATGAAGTCAAATTGTTTCTGAAGTTGTTCGCCTACGAGTCTGCTCACATTGCCCGGTGCGTCGTCACGCAAGTTAATTGTGATGTCTTGCCAAGCTGGCTTACCAATTAACTTAACGCGGCTGTTATAAGCATCAACTGTGATTTCATCAAACTGTACTTGTGGACGAGTGAAGTCCATTATTTGTTTGGTTAATTCAGTTTTTGGATTGCTTACACCAAAACCATTAAATGTGATACGGAATCTATAGGCCAGTTTTGGCATCAACAGACCTTGTGCTGACGCACTTTGGTTAGTGGCCAACGGTACTGTGAATTTTGATAATGATGCAACAGCCATTTTAATAATCTCCTATTACTCTTATTTACCTTGTTTTGGGTAGTTAATGGAACACACCAGGTGTTCCATTATGTACCACTATTACTTACCGCCCGTTGCGATTTCACCTGGGTTCTTCAAGCGAATTGGGATGTAAATAAATTCAACATCTTTCATTGGCTCAATAGCAATGTCAACATACAACTCGTTACGAGCAATTCGAGCGCTTGTGTTGTTGCTAGTATCACATACCACCAGGTAGTCATAGATACCACGCTTGGCAATCAAATCATTCATTGCACCTTCAATTGCAGTTTTGATTTGATCACGTGTGCTCTTGTCGTTTGGTTCAAACAAATAAGCATTGCTGATACTTGTTAGGATTGTACGAATGTAGTTGGTCAAACGGCTTACGTTCACACGGTCTGTACTTTGAGCGATTGAGCTACGTGTCTTGTTACCGTATACTGTTAGGCCAGAACCTGGTAACAAGCTGATTGGGTTGATACGCAATGTATACAGCGAGTCACGCTGGCCTTGTGTGATACCAGTGCGTACAAACGTACCAGTTGTGTAGTTCACATAACCAATTGCTGTGGCATTGTCAACAATACCGCGGCGTGTGCCAGCAGGTGCAAACCAAGGATAGCTGATGTTATCGCTATAGATGAATGTACGCAATGCCATGTGGCTTGGTGGTACAACAATTTCGTTGCCGTTTACATCATTTGTCAATCCTGATGGGTAGTACACACCAGCATAGACACTTGCGCTGGTTTCGACTGTGTTGCTCCACTCAGTTAGTGCAGTGGTAGTTGGTTGCAAGTCAAGTGGTGTATCTCCAATGATAAATGCTGTTTCATTGCGATCATTGTTCAGTGAAACCATGTTAGGAATCAACTCTGGATAACCAGGGCACACAATCAAATTAAAGTTGTATTGGTCTTCACGAACGTCTGTGTTACTGTCAACTGCACTGCGTAGTGCCTTGACAACCATTTGACGTTGTGCTTTATGGCCATGGTATGGTGTGCCATTGCTTTGCACACCACTTGCATTGCTCCAAGTACTTGCATAAGTTGGAATTGTGCCTACTATGTTACTACCATCATCTATTGCATCTGGATAAGCGGTTGCTGTAAACTTGTCAGCCACATACTCTTTAACGTTCATGCCGTTACGGCGTGTGTTCCATAGCAATGTACCACGTGGATACAAGCGATAATCTGGGCAATCAAGATCGATATAATTGCTTGTTAACATTGTTTCAATGTCTGGCAAGTCACCACTGATTGGATCAACAATGCCGCCGACACTGGCGCCAGTGCCATCCAAGCTGGCATCCCATCGTGCATCTGCAAATACGATACCATTTTGGCTGACTTTGTCAGTCTTGTCAATCACTGTCCATGTAGTGCCACTGTAACGATACAATAATGGAAAGTTTTCTAAGTCACCTGTGTCAACCCACAAATCACCTGCTGCCAAACTTGTGCCGTCACTTTGTAGTGTTGGTTGTGTTGGACTAAAGATTGGACCCATTGGGTCTGAGTTGCTTAGGTTGTAACCACGTGCATCGCTGGTTACGTTACGATAACCTTTCCAGCCATTGCTACCACAGACCATCACGTCAGCTTCAGTTGCATTACCGTAGTACCATAATGTGCCGGCTGGTGGAGCGATGTAAGGAGTTTCAATGCTGAATGTCAGCGCAGTGCCAAGTGCTGTCCACTTGCTGGCACGTAGGCTACCAGTGTATGTACCAGCGTACTCGTATTCAATACCGGTTGTGTTGGTTGTGATACCTGCTGTGGCAACTGGATTGCCTGAACCTACTGTGGTGTCAATCAACACAATCTCGCCGCCTGAACGATGAATAAAGCTAATTGCACCAGTTGATTCTTTTACGGCATAAACATCTGGAATGTTGCGTGAAAGAACCAAACTAACAAAGCTGTCTACGCTGGTACCGGCCACAGCATAAGAACCACTGAATGTGTAAGCTGTCAGTGTACTGCTGCCTGCGGCAGATACTGCTAGTGTGAATGTGTGACCAACTGTAAAGTTGGAACTAGGTACAGCACCAGTTACTTTAGTTTGGCCTGAACCGTTACGTTCAAACACTTTGAACGTTGCTGGATAACCATCTAATGAACTGTACTGAACAAATACTGCACCATCAGCAATTCCTGATCCACCATTTAGGCTGTCTAGGCCGTAAATGGCTTCTTGTGTGCTGGCATACAAAGGTGCTGCCAGTTTGGTCCAACTATCGGTTGTGCTGTTGTATTTTTTAACAGCCCAGCTTGCTCCAGAGCCAGTTGCACTTGTCTTGATCCAGATAGAACCACTTGGTGCTGGAGTAGCTTCGCCAGTTGCATATGTCGGAACATCTGTATATGAACCAAAGTCCAACATTGGTGCGTAGTATGTGGCTGCTGTTAGGCCAAGTGACGCGGCGCCGGAACTGGCAGTAATAGTTACTTTGCCGTCCACTGTTGAGCCATTGCTCTTGGCGGCACTGGTGGCACGAATTACCAAACGACCGTTGGTGTCAATTTCTGCGCGAATACCATCACCATATGAGGCTGCAAAGGCAGAGTTAATGCTAGTAACAACTTCTGCTCCAGTGGCATTTGTGCTGGCGCCAGTGATAGAAATTGCAGTACCGTTGATTGTTAATGTTACGCTACCGTTAGCAAGTACTTCGTTACCAGCATAGGTAGAGTATGTACTTTGTACAGTTGTCCAGGCTTTTTGCCAGTCAGTTGTACCAACCGGTACCCATGTGTTGCTGGCATTTTTGTAGAACAAAGGATTGTTTACGTTATATGCTACCACTGCGTATGTGCCAACTTGACCAACTGTGGTCTTTGGTGTGTTTAGAGCATCTGTCAAAACATCACCGGAACTTGTGATAATGGTAGGAGTAATCTTTGTGTAGGACTGTGTGGCACTGCTCCATTGGAATACTCCATAATCAGTCTTGGCTAGATCCAACCATAAGAAGCCATTGCTAACTTCTCCTTTTGGACGTACTGTAGTTGAAGTCAATTGATCTAGGTCAATATCAGCACGGATAACATACAATTGATTGCCCAAACCCAGTGCTGAATAAGCCGCTTGTAGACCATATTCATTACGCTCGTCGCCATGCAACGATGCGCCGCCGCTGGTGCGGAAACTTGGATAACCTAGCGAGTTGATCAATTCGCGCTGGCTTGTGAATGATAGAAGCTTACCGGCATTGGTAGTGGTAGTACCGGCCGCGGTAGTACCAGTTGCAGGACTGGTTTTGTTTGTTTGTGTGGCCAACAGAATTAGAGGAACTGTGCCGTTACCTGCTGGTACGTACTGACTTTCGTCTGTTACTGTGATGCTTACACCTGGTGAAGTTAGGATTGCCATGTCGTCTTTTTCCTTTATATGACGTTTTAGATATTTATTTGGTTTTGGCAAAAGAACCTCGTTACAGGTGCCTTTGGAAAGGTCTGGAGTAAATAGCTGTATGAGTGAACGTAAACTATGCCCTGTGTGCAATAAAAACCCTGTTGCTATTAACTATATACGCAACGGAAAGACCCACTATCGTAATGTGTGTGGATCATGTGCCCGAAAAGGCAAGAAGGTCAAAGTAAAGCCGCCAGCATGGTATCAAAGCGGATATAGAAAAAAACCCACATGTGATCGCTGTGGGTTCAAATCTGAAGCAGAAGCTCAGTTGTTAGTGTACCATGTGGATGGTAGTCTAAACAACAACGATCGATTGAATCTCAAGACTGTGTGCTTAAACTGTCGACCAATGATAACGAAATCACGTCTTCCTTGGAAGCCTGCGGGGATTGTACCAGATTTTTAATTTGATTGTATAGATCTTCGATGCTACGGTTATTATCAATTACTTCATCAAAGTCTGTGCCAACCCAGCTGGTTTCGCTGGCATGAACTCCTAGCTCTTTGAGTTTGGTTTGTGCGTACAAATCTCCAGCATTTGCTTTAGCGGCCATAATATGCCAACTGGGTAATGCACCACGTTGTATCCATACAATCTTACCACCTTGTTCTTTGATAGCTTTGATCTCGTTTGGAAAACGTACATCACTAATCACAGTGTGATCACTGCGTCTTGCAAGACGTGCCTGCAATGCGGCAATCCAAATATCGTCATGGAAGTGTTGGCGGCACACCTCAGTACCCCAGTGTTGTAAAATCCAGCGAGGCGTCAAGTGTGGCATTTGCAATCTTTCTGCCCACCAAGTGTCCACTTGCTCGCGCCAGGCACGAGCTTCTGGTGTGCGTCCTTCAATCAGTTCTCGGTCCCAGCCGAACACTGCCGCTACGGCATCTTTAAGAGTGCCAGCAAAGCTGTCGCGTCTAAAGCCATGAAAACCTACCAAGTAGTCTGCGGCTGTGTCTTTGCCGCTGCCAATGAAACCGCAAATGCCTATGATCATAAAAAAGCCCCTAGTGTATAGAGGCTAGTTTACACAATTAAATGGTAAATGTCAAACGCCGTATTTGTTCTTTTTCTTGGCAGGATGCGGGCTAACTTTGTGTGTGTCCTTGGGCTCTTGGCTTCGCAGGTTGCCTTTGTTCAAATCACTATGGCTAGCACCAACCATCTTGTAGCTTTGCTTTAGCATGTCTGATTCTTCTTGTGTGTATGGATGTGCTGTGTGTTTTTTGCCATAAAACGTTTTTGGATCCATGTCAATTTTGCCTTTACCGTCAGAACAGGCCAGTGCTAGACCCAGGCGATAGTGTGCATAATCAGAGTTCATTTTTTCACTGTCGCCAAAGGTATGCAGTCCGGTGCTGGCTTCTTTGTAGCCATCGGGCACCTTGCCAGCTTTGATCTCCATGATGATTTCGTTAATTTTCATTTAGCAGTTCCATTTTCTTAGTGCTAGAGCTTTGCGAGTTGGTTTGCCATTGGGTTTCTTCATAGGTCCTTTTACTCCGCCCATTCTAGCACAGAAACTCTTGCGGCGCTTGGCGGCTTTACTACCTGGCTTGAGTTTGCTAGGTTTGGTAGTCACTGCCATTTGCAGTTTTGAACCTGGGTTCTCTCTGCGGTAACTTGCTACACCTTTGGCATTGAGGCCGCCCTTTTTGCTCTTGCCCGCACTACGTCTCCAGGCCGCTGTTTCAAACAGAGCATGGTCATCCATGGCTTCAAATGTTTCCCACACTGCATCAACACTAGTTCGTGTGTTGGTTGCAACTTCCTCAGCAAACATTTCCATTGCTTCGTACATTTCTGCAATCTCTGGATCTTCATTGCCTTCTTCGGATGCCATATAGTCCCACACAGTGACCAACATTGATTTTGCCACTGCAATCTTTTCTTGGCACCACTCAGGTAAGTTATCGCCAGAGTGTATCAGTCCATCTAGTCCATCCACAGCACGTTTCATTGTTTCAATGTTGTTGTCTGCCATGCCTGCTTCGTCATCGTATTCGGGATTAAATCCTTCATCAACTTTTTTTGGCTTCTTGCCTGCCTTTTTCATGTTCACAGCAATAGCGGCTCGTTGTGCGGCATTGGCAGCTTCTTCTACTGACTCAGCGGGCACACAGTTATTCACTCGTACTCCACCCTTCATTTTTGTTTTGGGGTTGCCAATTTTTTTGCCTGTCCAGCACTTGGGGTCTAGACGGACTTTTTCTTCTACAACAATTTCAGTTACTTTCATTTTTCTATCCTGTAATCCAAGTATAAGGCTGGCTACCATCAATGAATCGTTTGAGCTCTTCTTCAAGTGCTTCCATTTCAGCCTTGGCCTCTGATTTGAGTGCGGCACCATTCAGTTGTGTGCCACCTTGTGGGCCTGCAATTTGTGCAAACTTTTCACGTGCCTGGCCCAACATTTCTTTGGCCAGTGCCAAGGCATAGTCCTGCAACCACGGATATATCCTGTCATCATTGAACAACATGCTGTCTGGTTTTTTGTTATAAAGCCATAACAATACTGTTTCAGCAGGATCATCATTGCCTGCACTATAAATGTTACACTTGGACAGTTCAAATCCTGTTACACTTGTGGCGCCAAGGGTACCAGCTGATAACATAGTAAAAGTCCTACCGTCATTGCTCTTGGTCAATAGTGTGTAGTAATTGTTGTAGCCAGCGGTGGGGCAATTGATAATGCTGACAGAACTACCAGGTACAACTGCATCCCATGGATCACTCAAGGTGAATGTAATTGTACTGCCTGCGGCCAATCCTGACGCACTTAGACTTTGCATACGTTTGTAACTGTGACCGGCATCGGGCACTTTTCTGACCAAGACCAATCTTTTGCTCACTGGATTGAATGTAAAATTAAGGTACCCACCAAACATGGTCATTGCCAGTTTCTGGTAAGAAGCAAACAATTCGTAGTTGGCTAGTCCACCAACTCGGCCTGCTTGTAACATATAGGTGTTGAGGTATCCGCTGGCAAATGGTTCAAATTGGCTTGCTGTTGTGCCTGTCACACTACCAATACCTCTGCGGAACACTTGCCTAACAGTCATGATTTCACTTGGCAATATGTATTCTTGGGTTTCGGGCAGTAGTTCAAGAAACGCATAGCTTTCTTCTTCTGCACTGCCTGCACGTTGACGATATCGATTTAGTGCATTATCAATTGCCACATGATAGTGGGCAGGATCTAGTTCAACATCAACCATGCCATCACCTAGTCGTAGGCGAATATAGTCTTGGATATCTTTTCGTTTTTTGGCATTGGAATCAACAACATCTTCGTCGTAGGCAATTGGGCCCGGACCGCCTAAGCTGTCTACTGTGATTGCTTGCCTGTTGTTTAACCCTGGCTTGAGTGTGGCCATAAAAAAATCCCCGTTGCTGTATTTAGCACACGGGGATCGGACTAGGGTCTGTTACAGTACACGCAACAACAATGTATCCTCATTGCAACGTCCGTTTAATTTGGTTTCTGTTGTTTTGATACTTTCCATGTGCTTGCGTATTTGCACTTTGGTTGTTTTCATAAACTCAGCCAGTTGCTGTTCGGGCTTGCGAAGTGTTTTTTGCACACTTTTACTTTCGTCAAAGTCCAGAATACTTGTGCCTTTCACGCTCAATCCAGTTTTGTACGCACCCGGAACATACTTGCCCAATTTACGTGTTTTTGTGTTGTACACCCAAAGCTCTGTTGCACCCACAATATCCTGCGGGTTTATACTCATCAATTTGGACGCAGGATCCTGCTTGAGGTACTTGAGCTTGGCAACCAATTTTTCTTTGGTTGGACTCTTTTTAACTCTAGCTTTCTTAGTGGCTTTCTTCACGCCACGATACTGATCCACTGCTTTTTGCAACTCATCAAACCAAGCATAGATGCGTTTGTAGTCAGCGGCTTTGAAGTGTTTGTATCCTTCAACCAACTGCTCATCTTCCCGAGCTTGAGCTGACTCAAATTCAGCACGAGTCTTTACAAATGCCGTTTCAATTTTACCTAGCTGTCCTTGTGGAACGTTTTGTGCAACCAAGAAGTCGTAGGGCTTGAAGCCTGTGCCAGCGTTGGTTACTGCATCGTCAAAGTAACCTTCTAGCTCACCAATGGTGGCTGACGTTTTTTCGTTGAGCCGATCCTGGATAGTAGGCTGTCTAACAATGGGCTTGTCTTCTGCCACAACAGGCTGATCATCTTCCTCGTTGTACTCAGTGTATTTTTCAACCACATCACGAGTGGCTGTTTCAAGATACTGCAATGCACGAGGCTTGAGTGGCATGCCCTTGCCATGTGCGGCAATGATGCTACATGCTGTGATAGGAACCCAACGGCTTTTGATAACCTTGCTGAGATCGGATTTAGTGACCACAAAGTGTTTTTGCTCTTGGAGCCAAGAAATAAAGTCCGGCTTCAAATCTTTGACTGAGAAGTGATAGTTGTAGTAATAGAAACTACGGCGCAGGTTGTGATCAAAATCAGCGTCACTCATTGCAAGTGCTCGTTCTGTGTCCCACTGTGGCTCACCGCCTGTGTACTTTTCATCTGCAAGGTGCGCCCTGCGTACAGTCACTTTCTTTTTGGCAATTTTAACGCCTGCAACTGTTTTGCCTGTGTTGGCTTTTTTAGGTGCAGATTTTGCGGGTGTTTTTGTGGCCATGTTTGCTCCTTGGATTATTGATTACCTAGTAATTATACAATAAAACGGACAAGCTGTCAACCGTGTTGTAAATGGGCTAACATTAGCCATTTTTCGTACTCTATAATACTTTGGTTTATACGAGCCAGCAACTCTTGTTGCCGCAGGCTTGATTCTTTTCGGTTGCGTCTCAGCTCAACTTCTTCACTGCCCAGCTTATGCACTAGATTTTCGACGCCGCCTATCATTCGGGCTAGATCTTTTCGGCAATTGGTTGGCGCTACTTGCATTTGGTCACGCAACTCTGAACTAACAGGTGCCCAGTCTAAGGAAGTTTTTATACGCATAGGAGTATTATAGCACCGTTTGGGCAGTCTGTCAATCTAGGTAAATACTGCAAAGAGGATCCAAAAATGCCCCGTTTGAGTTTATGGCGTGAAAAACACGGTAGCGACTATAAGTTTATCGATCGACGTATAAGCGAAATGTTCACCATTGGCGGAACTGGTGTTTTGGTCCATAAGTACCTGGGCGTGGATACAAGTGCAAATGATGGTACGGATGCTACCAAGCCTGCATACCAAAACCAAAGTGAGATGAACATCCAAGACTTGTTGTTTTTAGAAAACCGTGATCGCAAGTACGATACTGATGTGTATTCCATGCGTGGCATCTACCAGGTAGCAGACCAAGATTTTGACTTGCGTCAATTTGGTATTTTCCTAGCCCAGGGCACAACATTCATGACGTTTCATTTGAATGACATGATACAGTTGTTGGGTCGAAAAATTGTTGCCGGCGATGTAGTTGAACTCATGCACCTACGTGACTACGATTCATTGGATGACAGCGTGCCATTTGCATTACAAAGATTTTACACCATTACTGAAGCAACTCGTGCCGCAGAAGGGTTCAGTGCCACATGGTACCCACATTTATGGCGTTGCAAATTGCAACCCTTGGTGGACAGTCAAGAATACAAAGATATCCTGGACAAGTTGGGTGCCAACCCTGATCCGTTTGCAGGCAATGTGGGAAGTGCTGATAATCCAAGCATTGGATCTATTGTCAGTACCTACCAAAAATACCTGGATATCAATGAAGCTGTTATTGCACAAGCCGAGATTGAAGTTCCTAAATCTGGATACGATACCAGCAAGTTTTATACTGTGCCACTGAACACTGACGGATCACTTGCTGATCCCAATGGTACCAATGTTGCCGACGATGTAACAGTTGCTACGGATACCTTGACAGCGGATGGCGGCATTGCTGCCCCTACTAAAAAGATACAAGGTTACTTGACAGGCGACGGACTTGCTCCTAATGGATTAGACGTAGGCATGGGCATTGCGTATCCACTAGGATCAGTAGCAGGTGATTATTTCCTACGCTTGGACTATGTGCCAAATCGTTTGTTCCGTTACGATGGTCGTCGTTGGGTCAAGGTCGAGGACAGTGTACGCACTAACTTGACTCCAGGTGCTGTGGACAATAACACACAATTAAGTACTTTTGTAAATAACACAGGCAACATCACTACCACACAAGGCAATGTGTCTTCGCGCACAGGTCTAAGTAAAGCATTAAGGGCTGACAACTAATGGCTGTTCAATTTTTCTACGATCAACAAATACGCCGCTTCCTATTACAGTTTAGTCGTATGGTCAGTAACTTTCAAGTTCAGTTCAGTAAGACTGATACTGCCACCGGGCAGTTGGCATTGCAAACTGTTCCGGTATTTTACGGTGACGCCAGCAGACAGGCCGCCGCTATCCTTAACAACAACAGCGAAAATAGTTTGCAAAGTGTGCCTGCAATGGCGTTTTATATTTCTGCCATGCAGTACGATCGTCAACGTATGCAAGATCCTACGTTTGTTGGCAAGGTAAACATTCGTGAACGCCTGTATGACCCAACCACTGGCATGCAAACACACGAGCAAGGTGACACGTATACTGTTGAGCGTCTGATGCCTGTGCCATACTTGTTGACTCTTAAACTAGATATTTGGACCAGCAATACAGAGCAAAAGATGCAACTGATTGAACAGATTGTTACACTGTTTAATCCTAGCTTGGAAATACAAAGCACAGACAACTATGTTGATTGGACCAGCTTGAGTGCTGTGTTACTAACAGACATGACCTGGAGCAGTCGTAGTGTGCCTGTTGGCACAGAGGATCCAATTGACATTGCTAGTCTAACATTTGAGCTACCAATTTGGATCAGTCCGCCGGCCAAGATCACGCAAATGGGTGTTATACAACGTATTGTTGCCAGCGTGTACGACGGAGATGGTAACATTGACAAGAACATTTTTGATCCAGGTAAGCTGTTGATTCGACGCAGTTTAACCATCATGAACTACGGTGTGGTGTTGATTGGTAATAAAATTAGTTTGCTCAAATATCAAGAGGCAGTCAAGAGCAATGACATCAGCTCTCCGGATGTGGAACTATACGAGCAGGGCAAAGATGTATGGCGTAGTTTGATCAATGAGTACGGCGTTTTACAAAATGGTACCAGCCAACTACGTTTAGAAATGGAAGATGGTGCCGAAATTGTTGGTACTGTGGCATATGATCCAACCGATGATACAAAACTGTTATTCAGCACAATCAGCGACACCACCCCAGTCAACACCATAAGTCCAGTGGATGCTGTGATTGATCCACACAAGAACACAGTAATTGATTTGTTATACAACAACAACGGCAACTACATTGCATTGGCCGGCACGCGATTCCTGATACTTGATGATATAGACTCTATAGAAAATACAGATTTCTCCAAAGCATGGAATCCCAATGGTTTTCCTCTTGTGGCCAAGGCCAATGATATAGTACAATACGATGGCACACGCTGGACAGTGGTATTTGCCAGTCAAACAATCACTAGCATTAAATATCTAACCAATACCGCAACTGGTGTCCAGCTGAAATGGACAGGCAGTGAGTGGGTCAAGAGCTACGAAGGGTTATACAGGGAAGGCCAATGGAGACTAGTACTTTAGAAGGATGCGGTGCGTTGATTTATTGCAAAAACACCCATCGGTATCTTTTTCTATTACGCAATTCAAATCGTTATCGAAACAGCTGGGGCCTAGCAGGCGGTAAAGTAGAAAAAGGCGAAACTGTCACCCAAGCTCTGCACAGAGAAATCCTGGAAGAACTAGGTGGTGAAATTGCTAACGCCAAGATACGCCCAATTGAAAAATTTACCAGCGACAACAAAAACTTTGTTTACCACACGTTTCATATCGTAGTTGACCATGAGTTCATTCCTGAACTCAATCACGAGCACGATGGATACTGCTGGGTGCCGTTAGAAAAATATCCAAAGCCATTGCATCCTGGCGTTTGGCGCACATTCAAATTTGAAGCTGTGGTTAATAAAATTAAAACTCTAGAGCAAGTGATTTAACACACACCTAGGTCTGCTTCAATAATATAATCATTGAAACTGATCTGTCTAAAGTTTGACAGACGTTGCCAAGTTGGCGGACATGAGTAGCTGGGCGTGGATGTTACACGTACAAACTCTACTTCGCTGTAGGTTGTCATTATATGTTCCATGGACATGATCCAATAGTCATCGCTGTAGTTTTGATGCAGGCCAGCATATCCATTGGTGTCAGCATACATGTTATTATTGTAGTATTCACCTGCGCCGTTATCAAAACCTAGCAAATAGATTTTTTCATGGCCATCAAAACAAGCTAGATATGTGGCAACACTACCTGCATTGCTCACATAGTCCTGCGGAACTAGATAAAAAGTATTTGGATATTTTAAGATCTTGTCGCTATTGGCATATACAATGTTCCTATCGCAATAGCCACTACCTGCTATTTCATCGCATATGTCGTTGCCGACTGCTACTAAGAAAGTAGGAGTAATGTCGCGATAGGCGGCATTACAAGCGTAGGTCTGCATACTTTTAGCACCTAGCCGGCCGGCCAAGTGCGTCATGAGTAATTTAGTTGGAAATGTTTTTCTTGAGCTACCATTGCCGATGATTGTGGCAATTTTAGAGAGTTGGTTATTGGCTACTGCGGTAGGCACCCACTCGGTCTTGTAAAGCCATTCAGATCCTTGAAAAGCGGCCTCGGTGGTGATACGCTCACCACCGTAATTGGCCCTATAGATCTTGTTTAGCTTTTGCAACTTTAGACACCGAAGATAATCCCAACTGAGTCAACATAGCTCTTCGGAACAATGCTGTTTGCTGTAAACGCACTAGTTGGTGCGTTTGCGTAGCTCAGTGTGCCACTAACTGTAAAGTTCTGAACAGTCATGCTACCTGTGAATGTAGGACTAGTCAATGTCTTGTTGGTCAAAGTCTGTGTACCATTAAGGCTAACCATCTCGCCAATACCACCAGCTGTTGAGCCGTCATGAACGATTAGAGTTTGTTTTGTTGTGTCGAGAGTTACTTCACCAACTGCACCTGTAAATGTGCTGTGTTGTACTGTGGTACCTCTGCGAAATTGTACTTGTGCTGGCATTTTATGCTATACTCCCGTAATCTTGTTGGTAATTTGGTGCTTGGGTAATTAACCCATAATCAGCCGAGAAATTATTTGTGGTAACTGGCGCACCGTTAATAGTGATAATCCCTTTGAAATCCCAATTGTCTGGGCTTACCCACTGGCCGTCATAGACACTAATGTTACCATAGGCGCCATTGGGTCCAACGCTAATACCACTGCCTCGTGCGGCTGTTGCATTGACCGCATTGTTTGCTACTGTGATATTTTTATCATTGGTCGAAATTGTGTTTGTGCCAACTGTGGTAGTATTACCTGCAACATAAATGTTACCGATAACGTACATATCGCCCAAAGCACTAACTAACCCGCCTACGTTTAGTCGTCCAACCACGCCAGCGCCACCCGTAACAACCAAAGCACCTGTAGTAGGGCTAATACTGGATGCACCAGCGATAGTTACGTTGGAAATCTGGGTAGCTTGACGTGTCCAAGTACCGTAGGTGGAGTTGTAGGTGTACAGAATGTTATTAACTGTAGCCTGTTGTCCATTAACTGGTGATGATGGAAATGCCATTTTTACCGTACCTTTTTCTTGTCAAAGTATTTATGCCAAACTCAAAATTACCATGTGTACAAGCCTGCACGTACCCAACTATTTGGTGCTACGCACACATACATCCAGTTGCCGTCCCAGGTGATTTCCCCAGTATTTCCTGGGCTACCCGGAGTAGCAGGGCTTTGTGACTGTGTAATTCTAAATCTGTCCACTTGTAGAGTGCCCGTTGTTTTGTCAAACTTAAAGCGGGCGTTTGCTCCAAAAGTGCCGTTGTCGTTAAATTGTACTTCTCCGTCACCACCGCCAATATCGCGGCTTGGAAGGATAGCACGTAGCGGAGTAGAAAATAAATCTAACCAGTACTCATTTGTGCCGTCATTTACATAACGATACAAAATGTCTGTTCCGCTTTGATACCACATGTCACCATTGATTGGACCGTTTGGTGGTGTTGGGCTTGTGGTAGTTTTGATACCACCGCCTTGATAGACCAAGTTACCACTTACTGTAAAATCAGTAAATGTAATATTTGGAGTAAATCCAATGCTGATTGTGTTACCAGTGACTGTGGTACTGATTTGATTTGGAACTCCAACAATTACTAGTGTGTTACCACCGTTGATTGAACTGGTTCCTACATTGCCAACCAGTCCAAATGTTGTGCTTACAGCATTGCTTGTGATGCTTGTGATGCGACCGTAATCATCTGTAACAATAGTTGGAATGCTAGTGGCACTACCGTAGTTGCCAGCTGTTACTCCGGTCTTGGTTAGATTCAATCCTAGGTTGAAACCGTTTGTGATATTGGCAACAATGTTCTGCGTATTGGCCACAGTTGTGGTTACAAAACTCACACCATTTGCATAGTAATAGTTGTTGCTGACAATGCCGTTACCAATCACATTGCCAATCGTAGTAAAGTCACCTAGCCCATCAAAGTTGCTGGTGATGTTGGCCACTGTTGCACTTGCAAAGTCAACCCAGTACTTGGTTGTACCATCATCCATGAATTGATACAAGATATCAGTATCAGTCTTGTACCACTGATCGCCAACTACAGGATTAGCAGGTGCTGTTAGGCTTGTGGTTTTACGTACACCACCTGCTGTGATGTTGCCTGTGATTGCAACATCGCCACCGACAGTTGCGGCGCCAATAACAGCCAGGCTTGCTACCGATCCAAAGCCACCATTGGCAATAGTCAATCCACCAATTGTGGCAGTTGTACCTGTTGCTGTAATGTTACCGTTTAGGGCAGTGAAGCCGTTTACAGACAAGTAAGAACCAGTTGCACTCAAGTTGCCCGGTACTACTGACAGTCCGCCAACTGTTAGTTTACCAGTTGCGGTTACATTACCTGTTGCTGTGATGCTACCGGTGGTCAAGTTACCAACTGCGGTATCGCCTGCAATGCTCAATGTTGCACCAGCAATGCTTGTGTTAGAAACAATACGCTGACCTGTAATGGTATCTAGTGCAGTCACACGACCTGTTAAGTTGATGTTACCTGTTACACCAACACCGCCAATTACTACCACAGCACCATTTGTTTGGTTGGTGCTTAGTGTACCGCTTACAAATCCTACATCGCTACCGTACTGTGAGTTTGCCACAGTAATGTTGGCAATTGCCGCACTGGTGTAGTCAATCCAGTATGTGCTTGTACCATCATTTACATAAGTGTAATAGATGTCAGCGTCTGTTTTGTACCATACATCTCCCACGATTGGGTTGGCTGGTGTACTTGTTTGTGCATACTTGCGTAGGCCGCCACCTGTAATGTTGCCTGTCACAGCTAGGTCAGCACCAATAGTTGCTGAACCAATCACACCCAAACTTGCTACGTTACCAAACGCACCATTCTCAATGGTCAATCCACCAACTACTGCTTTTTGTCCAGTGGTAATTATGTTACCACCAACAATGCTGAATCCTGTGCCTGTAATTGCGCCTGCTGTAGATGATAGACCACCTGCAGAGAAGTAAGCACCATTGGCAACCAGGTTGCCTTTTTGTACGCTCAGCCCATATGCTGTTAGGTTACCGCCAGCAACAACATTGCCGTTGTTTGTGGTAAAGCCAACGCTGTTAATATTACCAATGGCTACATCGCCGGCAGTTATGTCTCTGAATGACGCAGATCCAGAGCCAATTATTGTTGTGGCAAAAATAGTACCATTGGAAACAAGGGTTTGACCAGTGATTGTACCTTGAGCAGTTATTTGGCCAGTTAGGTTAATGCTACCTGTAACGCCAACGCCACCAATTACTGTTACTGCGCCATTTTGCGGATTAGTACTTAATGTACCAGAAACAAAGCCAACATCTGTTCCATACTGTGCATTGGCCGTTGTGATGTTTGCTACTGTGGCACTTACAAAGTCAACCCAGACATTTGCACTACCATCATTGATGTACTGATAGTACACATCTGTATCAGTTTTGTACCAAACATCTCCTACAACTGGATTTGCGGGTTTGCTTGTTTGTGCATACTTACGCAGACCACCTGCTGTGATATTACCAGTGATTGCAACATCGCCACCAATTGTGGCTGAACCAATTACGCCAATGCTTGCCAGCGAACCAAAGCCACCGTTGATGATTTCTAGGCCACCAACTCGAGCATAAGTTCCTGTTGCTGTTACATTACCGTTGCTAGTGGTAAATCCATACCCAACAATATTGCCAGCAGTTAAGTTTCCTGCTGTAGATGTTAGACCACCTGCCGAGAAGTAAGCGCCATTGGCGACCAGGTTGCCTTTTTGTACGCTCAATCCATACGCTGTGACGTTGCCACCGACTCTAAGTTCTTTTTGTAGAAATACATTACCGTCGACTTGTGCATCGCCAACTGTGTAATTGTTTTGGATGGTTATTGTGTTACCTTGGATAAAGGCATCCAGGAACACATCCAATTGGCCTTGTACTCTTGCAAATCCATTGGTAATAATACTACCGGAACTGATCTGGCTTGTGCTCAAATTACCATCTGTGTAGATGTCGCCTGTGATGCCAACACCGCCAGCCACACGCAATGCACCTGTTGAAGTACTGGTGCTTGGTGTACCACTTACGATTGCCAGATCACTTACAGTTTGTGCGCTTTGTGTTACATTTGCAACTGTGGCACTGGCCATATCAATCCAGTAGTTGCTTGCACCATCATTGATGTACTGGTATAAAATGTCTGTGTCAGTTTTGTACCACTGGTCACCAACCACTGGACCGGCAGGTGCACTGGTACTAGATGTCTTGCGAATACCACCACCTGTCACACGACCTGTGATATCAACATTGGCTCCAAATGTTGCGGCGCCTGTTACACCCAAACTTGCCAGTGAACCAAACCCACCATTAACGATTTCAAGTCCACCAACTCGAGCATAGGTACCTGTGCTGGTTATGTTACCGTTGCTTACAATGAAACTGTATGCGTTGATGTTACCAACAGTGATGTTACCGTTAGTGGATGTCATTCCACCTGCGGAGAAATAAGCGCCGGATGCGCTTAGGTTACCATTGCTGGTTACAAATCCGTATCCAGTTATATTACCTGTTGCAGTTACATTTCCATTGTTTGTGGTAAACCCGTAACCACTGACATTGCCAGCAGTTAGGTTGCCAACACTTGAGTCACCTGCTACACTTAAAGTAGCACCTGTGATGCTTGTGTTGGAAATAATGCGTTGGCCGGTGACAGTATCTAGTGCAGTCACACGACCTGTTAGATTGATGTTGCCAGTTACGCCAATGCCGCCGATCACTGTCACTGCACCGTTTGTTTGATTTGTGCTTGTTGTACCGCTTACAAAACCAACGTCTGAGCCATACTGTGCATTTGCCAAAGTAATATTGGCAACAGTTGCACTGGTGTAGTCAACCCAAACGTTTGTGGTTCCGTCTGTGATATACTGGTAATAAACATCAGTATCAGTTTTGTACCATACATCACCCACTACTGGATTTGCAGGTGTGCTTGTTTGTGCATATTTTCGTAAGCCGCCACCAGTGATATTACCTGTTACTGCTAGATCAGCACCAATGGTTGCTGAACCAATTACCCCAATGCTTGGCAAACTAGGCAATGCGCCGTTTTCAATTGTTAGCCCACCTACTACTGCTTTTTGTCCAGTGGTAATAATATTGCCAGCAGTGATGCTAAAGCCTGTACCTGTGATAGCGCCTGCGGTAGAAGTTAGTCCGCCTGCGGAGAAGTAAGACCCGGTAGCAGTCAAGTTGCCTGGAACTTGTGCTAGTCCACCAACAGTCAATTGACCAGTTGCAACAACGTTGCCGTTGTTTGTGGTAAATCCATAACCAGTGATGTTGCCGGCAATTAAGTTGCCAACTGCGGTGTCGCCTGTTACAGTCAGGGTAGCACCTGTAATGCTTGTGTTGGAAATAATGCGCTGACCAGTAATGGTATCTAGTGCAGTCACACGACCTGTTAAGTTGATATTGCCAGTGACCCCTACACCACCAATCACAGTCACCGCACCGTTTGTTTGATTTGTGCTTGTTGTGCCGCTTACAAATCCTACATCAGTACCATATTGTGCGTTTGCTAGCGTGATGTTGGCAACTGTAGCACTGGTATAATCGACCCAGAATGAACTTGTTCCGTCTGTGATGTATTGATAGTAAACGTCTGTGTCTGTTTTGTACCAGACATCGCCGGTCACTGGATTTGCTGGTGCAGTAGTACCTGTGTACTTGCGTAGACCACCACCTGTGATGTTGCCAGTTACTGCTAGGTCTGCACCAATTGTTGCGGCTCCAACTACACCCAAACTTGTTAGATTAGTAAAGCCACCGTTGACGATTTCTAAGCCACCAACTCGTGCGTAGGTTCCTGTGCTGGTAATATTGCCATTGCTTACAATAAAGCTGTATGCGTTGATATTACCAACTGTGATATTGCCATTGGTAGAGCTCATGCCACCTGCGGCAAAGTAAGCACCAGTAGCAGTCAAATTACCTGCGTTGGTAGTAAATCCATAACCAGCAATGTTACCAACTGATGAGTTGCCAGTCGACAATGTGCCAGATGTTAATACACCACCAACTGTGGCATTTTGAATCACTGCCAGAGTATTTGTTTGTAGATTATTATTTGCTGTGATGTTACCAGCACGTAAGTTACCACCAATGTCAGCAATACCTGTGGTATAGATATTACCAATTAAGCCAATGCCGCCCTGTACACGGATAGCGCCTGTTGTGGTGCTTGTGCTTTGCGTGTCAGTTGTGACCACAATATCATATGAAATTTGGCTACTGGTGATACTTGCATTGCTTACAGTAGCACCCACATAATCAACCCAAAACTTAGTTGTTCCGTCATTGATGTATTGATAGTACACATCAGTATCAGTCTTGTACCAAACATCGCCAACCACTGGGTTCGTTGGGGCTGTGTCTTGTGCATACTTACGCAATCCGCCACCAGTGATATTACCTGTTACTGCTAGATCAGCACCAATGGTTGCTGAACCAATTACCCCAATGCTTGCCAGTTGACCAATGCCACCTGACTCAATTACAACCCCGCCAATGTTGGCAGATGTAGTACGGATGTTTCCAGCAGTGGCAACAAATCCACCTGCGGCCAAATAGCCCCCATTGGCAGTGATGTTTCCGTCTGCAATAGTAACGCTACGAGCTGTTAGGTATGCTGTTACGTTTGCGTTTGAATATGTGCCTTCATTTCCGGCCAGTATACTCACGCCATTTGCGTATGTAAATTTGTCAGCAGTTACTTGAGCAGTAACAACATTTCCTGCTGTGACATTTCCACTGATGCCAGCACCGCCGGTTACTTGTAGCGCACCACTAGTGGTACTTGTGCTTGCTGTACCCGAAACAATCTGGAGGTCTTGCAAGCTCTGTGGGCTGGTTGGGCTTGCATTGCTTACTGTTGCACTTGAATAGTCAATCCAGTACTTGCTGGTGCCATCGTTGATGTACTGGTAATAAACATCGGTATCAGTCTTGTACCAGACGTCACCCACAACTGGAGTAGTAGGCGCGGTTGTTTGAGCATATTTACGTAGGCCACCTGCTGTGATATTACCAGTGATAGCAACGTCGCCACCAAATGTTGCGCCAGCGATAACCGCCAAACTTGCAACACTGCCAAATGCGCCATTCTCAATTGTGAGTCCGCCAACCACAGCTCGAGTGCCACTGCTGATAATATTGCCAACGCTTAGTACGCCAGATGTAGCACTGATACCACCTGCACTTAGGTATGCGCCTGTGGCAATTAGGTTACCTGCATTGGTTGTGAATCCGTATCCTGTGATATTGCCAGTTGTGATATTGCCAGTAGCAACTGCTCCGGTTACATTCAATGTTCCACCAACTGTTGCGTTTTGCACAACTGCCAGTGTATTTGTTTGTAGATTAACATTCGCAGTGACATTATCAGCACGTAGATTGCCACCAAAATCAGCAATGCCGGTTGTGTAGATATTGCCAGTTACGCCAACGCCACCAGTAACAACCAACGCACCAGTGGTTGGGCTAGTACCCAATGTACCGCTGGCAATAGCAAAGTCGCTGTTGGTGCCATTTTGAACTGCGGCATTACTAACTGTTGGGCCAACATAGTCAACCCAGAAATAGTTGGCACCATCATTTATGTATTGGTAATAGACATCTGTGTCAGTTTTGTACCACACATCGCCTAGAATTGGATTGGCTGGTGCTCCTGCTTGAGCATACTTGCGTAGGCCACCACCTGTGATGTTACCGCTTAGTGCGACATTACGAGCTGTAATATCTCTAGAGGTTATATCTGTTGTTGCAATGTTACCTGCTGTGATATTACCAGCATTGAGGTCACCTGTTGTGATTGATCCGGTTAGATACGCTGTTACATTTGAGTTACTGTAAGTACCAGTAATACGGTCAGCAAGTGTTCTGCCATTTGCAAACAAGAAGTTATCTGCACGGAAGCTGGTGGCTATTACATTGCCAGCATTGATGTTGCCAGTTATGCCCACGCCACCAACAATGGTCAGCGCACCACTTGTTGTATTTGTACTTTCTGTGCCGCTGGTTATTGTGAAGTCAACACTACTGCTATTCTGAACTGCGGCATTAGATACTGTTGCACCTACATAGTCAATCCAGTATTTGTTCACACCATCTGATGTGTATTGGTAATAAACATCAGTATCTGTCTTGTACCACAAGTCACCAACCACAGGATTAACTGGAGGTGATGTGCTTTGTGTTTTACGGACACCTCCTGCAACAATGTTGCCAGTAACTGTTACATCGCCGCCAACTGCAAGTGTGCCAGCAATGTCTGCGCGAGCAATGGTTGCAATACCCGTTGCCAAATTGCCTGTTGTTAGGTTACCAACTATTGCGCCGGAACCAGAAACAACTAGAGTATTTGTTTGGACATTTACATTGGCATTTAGATTATTAACTGTTACGTTGCCGCCAAAGTTAGCAAACCCGCCAGTGAACAAATCACCACTGATGCCAACGCCGCCTGATATAACTACAGCACCAGTACTTGTGCTGGTACTTGGTGTTCCGGATGTGAACGCATAATCTGTTGCCGCGCCTGCGGTTACTGCGGCATTGCTTACAGTAGCACCCACATAGTCAACCCAATAGTTGCTTGTACCGTCATTGATGTATTGATAATAAACATCTGTGTCGGTCTTGTACCACAAGTCACCAACCACTGGACTTGCCGGAGCTGTGATGCTTTGTGTCTTGCGTATGCCAGGAGCAGTTAATGTTCCTGTTACGTTGATACTGCCAGCAGTTATACTGCCAGATAGATAACCTGCAACATTGGTATTGCTGTAGGTACCTGTTATTGTTGCGGCAAGACTTGCACCATTGCTGAATGTAAAGCGGTCTGAAACAATACCCGTGCCACGCAAGTAATTGGCGTTGATGTTACCAGTTAAACCAATTCCGCCAACTACAGTCAATGCACCAGTGTCAGTGTTGGTGCTTTCTGTTCCAGATGCAATACGCAAATCAACTGATTGACTTGTGCTAACTGCGGCATTACTAACTGTAGCACCTGCATAGTCAATCCAATAATTGGCTGTACCATCGTTCACATAGGTATAGTATACATCTGTGTCGGTCTTGTACCAAACATCTCCAGCCGCTGGGCTGGCAGGTGCTGTGGTTTGTGCATACTTACGGATGCCCGGAGCATCAATAGTTGTGGTTACATTCAACGTTGGTACAGTTAATGTACCACTCAAATTCATTGTGGTAAAGTTGGCTGTGGTTGCTGTTATCTTGTTGACAAAAGTTGCATTGCTAGCAGTAACATTGCCAGTAACGTCCACATGCTGACCAATGCTCAATGTTTTAGCAATGCTGACATTTCCAGCAGTGTTTACCTTTAGCGCATCTGCTTGTACTGTTGAGCCAACTGCGTTCTTGATTCCAATGCTGAATGTGTTGGCATTGATACCCAATGGTGTGGCGCCAATCAATTCATTGTTCAGTGCATCAATCGCAAATCCACCGCCTGCTACACTGGTCTTGATTCCAAGCACGTTGTCTGCGGCATCGCTAGAACGAACTTGTACTGTGTAGTTTGCAGTTCCAGGGCCATGAATGATCACATTACCGTAGCTGTCAATACCGTCTGCAACGTTTAAGTAACCTGCTGTTACTGCGGTACATGCTGTGAATGTACCATCAATTGAGAAATCGCCTGTAGTGTTGATGTCGCCTGTTATGCCCACACCGCCTACCACGACCAATGCACCTGTAGTAGGATCTGTGCTTAATGTACCACTGGCAATAGTAAAGTCACGATTTGTTGAGTTGTCAACTGCGGCATTACTAACTGTAGCACCTACATAGTCAATCCAATACTTGCTGGTGCCGTCGTTGATATAGGTGTAGTAAACATCTGTGTCAGTCTTGTACCACACATCTCCTGGTACTGCGTTTGTGGGTTTGCTGGTCTGGGCATACTTGCGTACACCACCAGCAACAATATTACCAGATGCAATGATGTCTCGAGTTACATTCACGTTACCGGTTACGTCTACGTTGGCACCAAACGTTGCGGCGCCAATCACACCCAGTGTTGGTAAACTTGGCAATCCACCGTTGTTAATAACTAGGCCACCAATGGTGGCACTAGTACCAGTGGCGACTACGTTGCCGTTTGTGACACTAATGCCGCCTGCAGAAAAGTATGTACCACTGCTGGTAATGTTACCAACTGCTGTGAGTTTGTTTACATTTGTGTCACCAATGACTTGCAGAGTATTGGTCTGAACATTGTTGTTTGCTGTGATATTGTCGGCACGTAGGTTTCCGCCTATGTCCACAATGCCTGTGGTATAGATGTTACCAATTAGACCAATACCACCTTGTACTCTTACTGCGCCTGTTGTTGGGCTAGTCGATTGTGTGTCTGTTGTAACTACAATATCGTAGGCAATTTGATCGCCACTTGTACGAGCATTGGAAACGGTAGCGCCTGCCACGTCAACCCAATATTTGGTTGTGCCATCATTGATGTACTGATACAAGGTATCTGTATCTTGTTTGTACCACTGGTCGCCAACTACCGGACTAGTAGGAGCACTAATGCTTGTTGTTTTGCGAATACCACCACCAGTTATGTTGCCAGTGACTGCAAGATCACCGCCAATGGTTGCACCACCTACTACACCCAAACTAGCAAGACTACTTAATCCGCCTGAGCTGATTATTACGCCTGCAATATTTGCACTCGAGGCAAAGATGTTACCAGCAGTTACAGTAATGCCAGCGGTGCTCAAATATCCATCACTGATGGTTGTAGTACGTGCTGTTAGGTAAGCAGTTACGTTTGAGTTAGAGTATGTTCCCTCGTTACCAACCAGGATACTCACACCATTGGCATAAGTGAATCCAGTCCCAGAGACTACACCGCTGGCGACCAAATTACCAACAGAAGCATTGCCACCTACATTGATATTGCCGGATAAACCAACACCTCCGAGAATTGTTATTGCACCTGTTGATGTGCTTGTGCTTACTGTACCACCAACCACTGCTAGATCTTGAATGCTTTGTAGACTTGTCGGACTTGCGTTGCTTACTGTTGCACTTGAATAGTCAATCCAATATTTGTTTGTGCCATCATTGATATACTGATAGTATACGTCGGTATCGGTTTTGTACCAAACATCACCCACCACTGGATTGGCAGGAGCACCAATTTGGGCATACTTGCGTAGTCCGCCGCCTGTGATGTTGCCGGTGACATTGACACTGCCGGTGACGTCAATATTTGCACCAAATGTTGCTAGTCCAGTTACGCCTAGTGTAGGCAATGTTGGCAATGCACCATTGGTGATTTGCAACCCAGCAATAGTAGCAGTTGTACCAGTTGTGATAATGTTGCCATTGGTTACACTCAGGCCTGCCGCACTAAAATATTGTCCTGAGCTGGTGATATTACCACTGGCTGTGATTCTGTTAACAGACAAGTTGCCAGTAACGTTTGCATCACTTGTGACTTGCAAGGTTGTTGTTTGCAAGTTGTTGTTAGATAAGATATTGCCAGCAGTTAAGTTACCGCCAAAGTCGGCAATACCGGTTGTGTAAATGTTACCAATTAGACCAATACCACCTTGTACTCGGATAGCACCGGTGGTTGTACTTGTTGACTGAGTATCTGTTGTGACTACAATATCGTAGGCAATCTGGCTGCTAGTAATGCTTGCATTAGAAACTGTAGCACCTGCTACGTCAATCCAGTACTTGCTCGTACCATCGTTGATGTATTGGTATAGTGTATCAGTATCAGTTTTGTACCACTGATCGCCAACGGTTGGAGTGGCAGGTGCAGATGCACTTGATGTTTTACGGATACCGCCGCCAGTGATGTTGCCGGTGATAGCAATATCGCCACCAATTGTTGCGCCACCAATTACGTTCAAACTTGCCAATGACCCAATGCCACCTGACTCAATTACAACACCACCAATGTTGGCAGAAGTTGTTTTCAAGTTACCAGCAGTAACTGTCATTCCTGCTGTGCTTAAGAAGCCATCACTGATGGTTGTTGTTCTAGCTGTTAGGTAAGCAGTAACATTTGAATTAGAGTATGTGCCTTCGTTACCAACCAGGATACTCACACCATTTGCATAAGTGAATCCTGTGCCAACAATAACACCAGACGAGTTCACTGTTGTGGCTGTTAGTGTGCCTGTTGTTACGTTACCTGCATTGACATTGCCAGAAATACCAGCGCCGCCAGTTACTTGTAGAGCACCACTTGTGGTACTTGTGCTTGGTGTGCCACTGACAATTTGTAGATCCTGTAAACTCTGTGGGCTTGTTGGGTTTGCATTGCTTACAGTGGCACTGGTGTAGTCAATCCAATATTTGTTAGTACCGTCATTGACATATTGATAAAATACATCAGTATCAGTCTTGTACCAAACATCACCTACCACTGGATTTGTAGGAGCTCCTACTTGAGCGTACTTGCGTAAACCACCTGCTGTGATATTACCAGTGACTGCTATGTCGCCACCAATAGTAGCGGCTCCTAATACACCCAATGTAGGTAAACTTGGTAGTGAGCCGTTGTTGATTACCAGCCCGCCAATGGTAGCAGTTGTACCGGTTGCTGTTACATTTCCGTTGAGAACTGTTAGACCAGCTGTGTTGAAATATGTACCACTTGAAGTAACATTGCCGGCGTCACTAATTGCCACTGTCTTGGCTGTTAGGTAGGCAGTGACGTTGGCATTTGAATATGTGCCTTCGTTGCCTAGTAAAATGCTTACGCCGTTGGCATAAGTGAAGTTACTTGCCGCTACAGTTGTAGTTGACAAATTGCCAGCAAACACGTTGCCAGTTATGCCAGCGCCACCTTGAACTTGCAAGGCACCACTTGTGGTATTGGTTGCAGGTGTACCACTTACGATAACAATGTCGTTTAGCGTTTGATTTGTTTGTGGACTGATGTTGGCAACAGTGGCTCCAGAGATATCAATCCAATAGTTGCTTGTGCCATCATTGATATATTGATATAAAGTATCTGTGTCTGTTTTGTACCATGTGTCGCCAACAATTGGGCTGGCAGGCGCAGTGGTGCTGGATGTTTTACGGATACCACCACCAGTCACACGACCTGTAATATCAACGTTGGCACCAAATGTTGCCGCACCTGTTACACCTAAACTTGCTAGCGAACCAAACCCGCCATTGATGATTTCTAATCCGCCAATAACAGCACGAGTACCGGTAGATGTGATATTGCCATTGCTTACAGTGAATCCGTAACCTGCAATGTTTCCAATTGAAATATTGCCTGCTGTGGCACTTACACCACCTGCAGAAAAATACTGACCAGTTGCAGTTAGGTTGCCGGCGTCAGTAGTAAACCCATAACCTGTAATATTGCCTGTGGTCAAGTTACCAGTGGCTACTGCACCAGTTACGGTTAGGGTGCCACCAACTGTGGCATTTTGAACCACTGCTAGTGTGTTTGTTTGTAGATTGTTGTTGGCTTTGATATTGCCGGCAGTCAGGTTACCGCCAATGTCAGCAATGCCTGTGGTGTAGATATTGCCAATTAAGCCAATACCACCCTGAACGCGAACAGCACCTGTGGTGGTACTTGTGCTCTGAGTATCTGTAGTAACAACAATGTCGTAAGAGATTTGACTGCTGGTAATGCTTGCATTGCTTACAGTTGCACCCGCATAGTCAACCCAGTATTTGTTTGTGCCGTCATTGATGTATTGATAGTACACATCAGTGTCAGTCTTGTACCAAACGTCACCCACAATTGGATTTGCTGGAGCACCTGCTTGTGCATACTTGCGTAGGCCACCGCCTGTGATATTTCCTGTAACTGCTAGGTCAGCACCAATGGTTGCAGCCCCAACAACACCAATACTTGCCAATTGGCTAATGCTGTTGTTTTCAATTATCAATCCGCCAATATTGGCAGATGTAGTTTTAAGATTGCCTGCTGTGACTGTTAGTCCAGCTGTGCTCAAAAATCCATCACTGATGGTTGTTGTTCTAGCTGTTAGGTAAGCAGTGACATTGGCATTTGAGTAAGTGCCTTCGTTGCCCAGTAAAATACTCACACCGTTGGCATAGGTAAAGTTTGAAGCAGACACTGTGGCAGTGGATACGTTGCCAACAAATACATTACCACTTGCACCAATACCACCTTGTACAACCAACGCACCAGTTCCTGTGCTTGTACTTTGCGTACCACTTACAATTTGTAGGTCTTGTAGGCTTTGAGATGTAGTTGGACTTGCATTAGAAACAGTTGCACTTGAATAGTCAATCCAATATTTGTTTGTGCCATCATTGATGTACTGATAGTAAACATCAGTGTCAGTTTTGTACCAAACGTCACCCACAACTGGGTTAGCCGGTGCACCTGCCTGTGCATATTTGCGTAGTCCGCCTGCTGTGATGTTACCAGTGATGGCAACGTCACCACCAATTGTTGCCGCGCCTAGTACACCAAGACTTGCCAGCTGGCCAATGCCACCTGACTCAATTATCACACCGCCAATATTGGCAGATGTTGTACGAATATTTCCTGCTGTGGCAGTGAAGCCACCTGCTGATAGATATGATCCGCTGGCTGTCAAATTACCAGTGGTGCTGATTCCTGCTGTGGTAGCAGTGATACCATTTGCTGCCAAGTATGATAGGACATTGGCATTTGAATATGTGCCTTCGTTACCAGCAAGAATACTTACGCCATTTGCATAAGTGAAGTTGCTTGCGGCAACGGTTGTTGTGCTTAGGTTGCCAGAGAACAAGTTACCTGTTACTGCGGCTCCACCTGTTACTTGTAGTGCGCCTGTGCCAGAGCCTGTTGAAGGTGTACCTGAAACGATTTGTAAGTCTTGTAGACTTTGTGGGCTAGTTGGGCTGGCGTTTGAAACGGTAGCACTGGTATAGTCAATCCAGTACTTGTTGGTTCCATCGTTTACGTATTGGTAGAATACATCTGTGTCCGTTTTGTACCAAACATCGCCCACAACCGGATTGGCTGGTGCACCAACTTGTGCATACTTTCTCAAGCCGCCAGCGGTAACGTTACCAGTGATTGCAAAGTCGCCACCTAAGGTGCCTGAACCAATGACATTTAGACTTGCAAGGCTACTAATGCCGCCGTTTTCAATAGTCAAACCACCAATAACTGCACGAGCTCCTGTTGCTAGTATATTGCCCGCTGTGACACTTAGGCCACCTGCAGAGAAATATGATCCACCGGCAGTTAGGTTACCACCAACACTGATATTGCTTGCAGACAAATAAGCAACGACGTTTGCATTCGAATATGTACCTTCATTTCCAAGAAGAATACTTACACCGTTTGCATAGGTAAATGCACCAGCGGACACTGTGCCAGTAGATAAATTACCGGTAAACACATTACCAGTGATACCAGCGCCACCTTGTACTTGTAGGGCACCAGTTGTGGTGTTGGTTGCAGGAGTACCACTTACAATTACAATATCACTGAGTGTTTGATTTGTTTGTGGAGTAATATTGGCAACTGTTGCACTGGTATAGTCAATCCAGTAACTGGCTGTGCCATCATTTACATAGGTATAGTATACGTCAGTATCAGTCTTGTACCAGACATCACCAGGAAAAGCATTTGTGGGTTTGGCAGTTTGAGCATACTTGCGTACACCGCCACCTGCAATGTTACCAGTTACTGTTAAGTCACCACCAATATTGGTTGCGCCAGTGACACCTAAACTTGCAATTCCACTGATTGCACCATTGGTAATTGTTAGTCCACCAATTTGAGCACTAGTACCGGTTGTAACAATATTGCCATTTGTGACGCTTAGACCACCTGCGGCAAAATAAGTTCCGCTGGCAACTAAATTTGCAGATATGATTACATTTTGTAAAAAGCTGGCAGTTTGTGCAACACTTAGATTGCCGCCAATGTTGATATTGCCGCCAACACCAATGCCGCCTTGGCCAGTCACAACCATTGAGCCAGTTGTGGTGTTTGTGCTTGTGACATTTTGATTGGCAATTAAGTTGCCACCAGTGATATTAAAACCACCTTGTAGATTCAAGTTACCTTGTATACCAACACCACCACTGACAATCAATGCACCAGTGTCTGAACTTGTGCTTGGTGTGCCGCTTACCAAGTGAATGTCGTTTACTGTGTTTGTTTGTTGCGTGATGTTGGCAACTGTTGCACCTGCTACGTCAACCCAATAACTACCAGTACCGTCACTTACATATTGGTACAAGATGTCTGTACCAAGTTGGTACCACTGGTCGCCTACTACAGGATTGGCCGGAGCTCCAGAACTGATAGACTGACGTATACCGCCACCGGTGATGTTGCCTAAAACATTTAAGTTTTGCCCAACAAATACATTACCACCAACACCTAGTCCGCCTGTGCCCGGAAGTATAATAGCGCCAGTTCCGATGCTTGTGCTCGGAATACGGCTGTTGGCAACAAACGTGCCACCAACCCAAATATTACCACCGACGCCTAAACCGCCCGGGCTTGCAATACGAATGGCGCCTGTTGTTTCACTCGTTGACGGTGCAGTAGAATTAACAACAAGGTCGCTGCCAAGTGATCCACCGCCAAATGTAATAGAACCGCCAACATTTAAGTTGCCAGTGATACCTGTTCCGCCAACTACTTGTAACGCACCTGTTGTGGAACTTGTAGAGTCGTTGCCGCCATTGACAACTAAACTACCAACGTTTTCCCCTGTGATGGGATTGATGTTGGCAATGGTAGCACCGCTTACGTCAATCCAGTATGCTGTGGCACCATCCTGCAACCATTCATATAGAATATCTGTGCCAATTTGATACCATTGATCACCTACTGCTGGAGTAGATGGTGGTGTTGCACTTGTAAATACTTGCGGTACACGCTTGCCATTTTGATACAGCAGTGTGGTGTTTACATTACCGGTTAATACCAAGTTACCAGTTACATAGTCATAGCTGGTAGTTGTTGCACCACCAATCACATTGTTGACGTTGGCAAACTGTAGCTGTCCTGTGGCGCCAGCTGGTTCAGCGGCTTGTACACCAAAACTTAAATCAGTTGTGCCAAGATCAATATTGCCTGTTGTGGTTAGTTTGAAAGTACGATTCTTGTTGATCGTGCCTTCTTCAACTTGTGTGACAATTGAAGGAGTAACTGCACCCAGCGCACCACCCGAGCTGGCATCTTTGGTACGTTCCCAAATACCATTGGCACCTGTACCCACTGCCTTGACATAGTAGATACCATTTTGTGCCGCATTGGCCTGCGACTTTAATAGAACACGATCATAAAAATTAAGCGTGACGCCGTCAACTGAGTTTGGCATTGCTGCCAACATCACGTTACCTACGTCTGCGGTTGTGGCGACCCGGACACTTTGTTTCCAATCGGTGTCCGGTATCTGACTATAGCGTGGTCTTGTTAATGCCATGGGAATCCATCTCGTTTTAACTATTTATGGAAACACAACCAAATGAAAAACAGCCCAAAGAAAAAGGCCCTTGCGGGCCTTTCTCTCGACTGGCTTTGGATTAAGCCTGTGATTCAACGTATGTAATTTGAATATCAACGTTGGCCTGTGCACCTTGAGCAGGTACAATGTTAAACGCAACAATCTCATTACCGTTTGGATAGTATCCAGCACCTGGAATTGATGCACCACCAATTTCCTTAATGTTACTCAAATCAATGAAACCAGAGTTTTGAGCACTTACAGGAATTGAGAACAACTGTTCGCCACCTTGTGCGTATGGTAGGCCGTTGTGGTGACCACGTGGGCTTTGATCAAACAAGATAGTGTTCACACCCCACATAGTGGTTGGGTGAGCAGTCGATGGGTACACGTTAGCAACAAACTGTGTGAACGATGGCTGATTGAAACCACCAGAACCTGCAGGAGTTGCAGACTGACCACCAGTGTTTGGCGAGTTGAAACGTTGGTTCAATGGAGCAAAGTTGGCACTCAAGATGTTGGTTGGATTCAAAATCGCCTGGATCAAGAAGCGTGGCTTCAATGTCGCCGCAGAGTCTGAAATGTTAACATACATGTTTTGTAGCAACAACTGAGCACGGTTGATAACGTCTTTAGCGCCTAGGTCACCAGTGATAGCATTGGTGATTGAAGGTGCCAAGCGCATCATGAACAATGTCTGTACCTGTGTACCCAACACGTTGGTGTTAGCAACGTTGTATGTAAACTGGTATGAACGATCCTTGGTAAATCCGCCGTCTAGAATAACAGCTGAACCCCAGTGATTCAAGTCTGGACTTGCTGTTACAGAGAACAAACGAACTGCTGAGTTGATCTGATGAGCTGTACCAACGCCTACACCTGCAATACCCATGGTCTGTGAGCGTACTGCACCCAGGTTAAAGGATGAGTAGCTTGCGCCACGTGTCAAGCCCGAAATGTTACCATTGGCTGCAAATGGACCTGCTGTGTATGTTACCAACTCGTCAACATCACTTGCAATACCAGTCACGATAACTGTGGCTGGATATGTCACGTTAGCAGTTGGGAAACCAACTGTGCTACCTAGGTTGATGTTACCAGTTTCGTTGGCTACTAGAGCTGTGGCCAAACGTGTGTAAACTGTGTTGTTAGCTGTTTTATAACGAGCTGGCAAGTTACCAGAACGCATAAACGCTTCGTTGTTCACGTTGTTGTTCTTGGTGCGATGTGCCCAGATCATTTGACCGTCTGTGGTTCTCATACCCCAGTCGATAAAGCCTGCACCGTACCAGGTGTACTGGATGGCAACCATCTGCATCTTGCTCTTGTCAATCACATAACCTGATGGGCCTGTACCGTCCATCTTGTCTTTGTTGAAGTTAGCTTGTGCAGTTAGCACATCATCAGTCACAGCAATCTTGGCATTCTCAGCGTTGATAACGCCGCGATATGCAGGAGTGATGTACATGGTGTTTTGGCTTTCAATACGACTGACTGTGTGGCTCATACCGCGGATAACCACTTGGTCACCTGCCATCAATTGGTCCAAGAAACGTGTGTTACGATCGCCGTTTACACGATATTGATTTTGACCAACTTGGCAACGACCTAGTAGATCACGTGTGCTTGAACGTTTGCCTGCATACAACTGCTGACCATCATAGTGCCAGAACACGCCGTTTTGGTCATCAAACATACCAACACGTACTTTACCACCGTGCCAGTTTAGTAGCGCACACTGTGGGAAGCTACCAAAACTTGGAGTAGTTGCACCCAATGTTGCTGTGGCTAGAACTGTGAAGCTGTTTTGTGATACCACGCTGGCCACACGGTAGAAGCTGTTGTAGCCTGTTGTGGTAACACCAGCAAGTTGAACGTTGGCACCAATTTGGCAACCGTGATCCAATTCTGTTGTGATAGTGATTGCACTACCAATACTTGTACCTGCTGCCGATACGTTTGTAACCACAAACTGTGGGCTTAGACTGATACCAGTTGTGAACATCATGCCCTTACCAGACTGGTAGCGGAAGTATTTCTTGGTTTGACGTACAACTTCGTAGCCAAATGCCGGAGCATTCACACCCATGTTTGTACCGCCATCAACTGGACGGTGACGTACCAAGCTGGTTGGGAACAATACAATGTTACCAAAGATTGTGGACTGTGTGCCCAGTGAAGCAACCAACAAGTTACCAGAAGAAACTGCGGCGCCACCTTTGGCAGTGAATGTGAACTGTGTGTTAAATGGCACACTGTTGACTGCAAACACACCACTTGCGTGTGTGTTGGCATTGGTTGCACCGTACAAGTTTGTTTGTACCAACTGTCCTGGGAAAATACCATGTGGAGCAACTGTTGTCACAGTGATCATGGATGGTGTGCCAGTGTTGGAGATGATAGACACATACTGGATGTTAGCACCAGTGTATGTACCACCTTTACGGATTGTGACGTCTTGTGTGGCAGCAATTGGGTTCAACTGCCAACCAATTTCACGATTAGGCCAAATCTTTGGATAGTAGGCTGCATAGTGAACATCGTTGATTGAGTTGAAGTAGATACCTTCAACGTTGGCGTTGTTTAGACCCAGTGTGGAAATAAATGCATTAGCATTGGCTGTGCCTGCAACTGCTGTGCTTAGACCAAATGAGCCTGCACCTTGCATGGAACTGGACACACCGTGTGAGTTGGCGTTGACGCCAATAATTGGAACGTTGACGTTACCTGCTACGAACACACCAGCGGCTGTGACAGCCAATGAACCTGCGTAGATGTTAGTCAGTGGAATTGTGCCCAGTGCACCACGTGTAATTGTTTGTGAACCCAATGGGCCAATTGCTGTAGCTGTGACACGAACAATTTCAATGTTGGCGCTGGCACCAGTACCAACAGCGGATGGGCCGTTGCCTAGACCTGGGCTCAACTCGCCAAATGCATTGACCTTACCAACAATAGTACCTGGTAGGAACTGCACTGCGGCATTGGTGTTCATGAAGCCACGTGTGACATGCAACTGGTTCAATGTTTGATCAACTGAGTCAACACGAACAATTTCAACGTTGGATGCAAAACCTGCACCTGATGCAACGTCAGCTTGACGAATACGTTTGATACGTGCACCGGATGGCAAGTTAGCACCACCGTAGTTGGTACCAAACAATTGACGAGTAACAGTCAATGAAGTTGTTGTACCACCTGAGCTGACATAAACCAATTCAAATTCACCACCGTTGACAGTTTCAACCGCCAGGATGTCGTTGTTCACAATAGAACCTGCGGCATTGGTTGTGAATGCTGTGGTACCTGGTGAACTGATTGATGTGTTCATGGTGGCGGCATCGGCCAAGTCGCTTGGGATACCAATCAATGCGGCTAAGTCACCTGCGTTCCAGTAGTTGATGTCACGTGTGACTGTGAAACTGCGTTGTGCAGGACCACCGTTGGCAGCAGTGATCGACAAAGCACCGTTTGTGACGGCAGCATTGGCAATCCATGTTGTACCACGTGGACTTGTTGTACTTGTACCATAACCTTGGTTGATCAAAATCTTGTAGTCAAATTGGTTGTGAACAGGAGCTGTGTTACCAATGTAAGCTGTGGTTGGTGTTAGACCTTGATTGGTCAGTACCAATGATGTTGTGGCAGCTGATGAGATTGGAGTAGCAACCAAAGTAGCATAACCATAAACGTTGGCAAGAACATCGGAACCTGGCACTTCATATGTTGTTGGCGTGTTGAATACTGTGGTCCACGAAGCCCACTTGGTTTGTTGCAAACCATATTCAAAGTCAGCGTCAATCATGGATTCTGGTTGAGCAACACGTTGGCGTTCAACAGCGTCAATACCAAAGTCATGAGTGCGAACACGCATTTCACTGGCTTCAACATAGATCATCAACTTGTCAGCAGAACTTTGAGTGCTAGTGTCAAGTGCTAGAGTCAGTGTTGTTACACCGTTCATTGCGCCAGGGAAAGTGGTTGTGTCATTCTCGTTGGCCGAGAATGCGTATGCACCACGTGTGCTGTCGCTAAAATTGTAAATTACCACGTTTCGTGTAACGTTGGTAATCATCAGAATGTCTTTTAATTGATAAACATCTGGAATCTTTACAGTACCGGCGTTTGCGGCGCCTGGGGTGTAGCTGTAATATTGTATACTTTTTCTTGCCATTTTGGTCTACCTTATGGTTAATATGCTTCTTTTATTTATACACCGAACACAATTCCTATGGAATCTACGTAACTTTTAGGCACAATTGAATTGGCTGTGGTTGAGTAAGTTCCAAGTGCTGGAGTGTTTAGTATCACTCCAGAAAGTGTGCCAACACCGCTAAAACTCGCAGTTCCAGTGAATGTTGAGTCATTCAATGTTGCGCTGTTAACAGTAGGGCTGGTCAGTGTTTTGTTTGTCAGCGTCTGGGTGGCCGAAATGCCTACCAGTGCTTGTCCGCCTGCTGTGGAGCCGTCATGCACACGCAGTACTTTTAGAGTGGTGTCAATGGATATTTCGCCAGTGGCACCCGTAAAACTGTTATTTTGGGACGTTGTCCCTCTACGGAACTGTACTTGTGTTGGCATTTTTTAACCGACTCCTAATTCGTATTTATATGGTATTTATGTTAAGACACCCAGATCTGTTGTTTCAATCAGTCCAGACGGTTCCATACAATCGTAGATGTCGGTTGGACTTCCTGCGCTTTCCGCTGTGATTGCGCCAAAAGCATCCTGTATTGCAGTCAGTGTGGCCAATCCCGAAACTGTTTCGTTTACGGTGGTTGCCACGCCATCTACTGTGGTTGTTGTTATTGCGTAGTCTGTTGTGCCGCCTTGGGCACCAGGAAAATATAATGTGGTAGAGTTGGTAAAACCGGATCCTATGCCTGTGGTTGTGACTGGATTGTCTGGGCCGCTGGCTGTGTAAACAATGTTGCCGCTGGTTCGAATATCGCCATTTGAGGCAAAAATTGTCAGCGGGCCGACTACCAGTCCTGTATCAACAACAAATTTACTATTGGCCATTACTTGTTCCTATTCATTTGTATTTATTCATTTGGCTTAGAACGGTTCCCAGGGTTGATCGTTGCCAATCATGTCAGCTCGAACTTTGACCCTGTTGCCTGTTGTAATACCTTGATAATACAAGTTTACATTGCCAGCGGCGTATGCCGCTGTCACACTACCCAGTGCGGCGGCATTGGCAAATGTACTGATCATGTTGTATTGTGTTCTATAAGCATAGCTACCATTGTGGATCACCATGACATCGCTGGCCTCGTATGCATTGGCAGTGGCATTCTCCACTTGGATTACATATTTTGCTGATCGATAACGGCCAGCATCAAATGTGTGAATCAGTACCGGGCTGGTGTCAACTGCTGTTTGTACAGTTCCGTTCCAGCCAACTGTGCCGTCTGATTTGAACAGCACAGAGTTGGCAGTGATAGTGCCGTTGGCTCCGGTTATCAGTACACCTTCGTCCAAGGTGCGTAATGTCACCAAGCCATATGCAGATGACAGACCAGCTGTGACTGACAGTGCAAGATAACGACTGCTGATGACGTCGCCTGGTGCAGGTGCTTCAGTGAATGTGACCACGTTGCCACTGATACTATAAGCAGTTGTTGGCTGTTGTAGTGTACCGTTGATGGCAATAAATGTGGCGGCTGTGGTTGATTCTCGGGCTGTGGTAAACTGTGTGGTTACACCGTCGCCACTAAATGTTTCTGCAACAATGGTTGCTGTTTGGCCGCTTTGTGGTTGATACCATTTGCCACCGTCCCAATATTCCATGTCATTGACAATGGTATTGAAACGCATCATACCAGCACTTGGCGATCCGTAACCAGCAAATCCAGGACGCTGTGCTTCTGTGCCACGCGGCATCAACAAGGCGTCAGTTGAGTTGATTTGTAATTTGGCGCCAGTTATCAAATTAGCACCCACTGCAGAGTTGCCAATGATCACTTGGTTATATGCACTTGACGTACTGGCCCAGATCAGTGTTGCATCATTGCCACCACGAACATAAAAATCTCTGTTGTGATTTTGTTGATCGTTGAAACGTGCGCCTTGGCTGACATTTAGATTGCCGCCAATTGCTGTGCCACCCTGTACATAGAACGCACCGCTTGAAGTTGTGGTGCTTGTGGTGCTGTTGGCAATGGCAACTTGACCGTAGAATGTGGCTTTCTGGTTGTTGTCCACCCGCAGAGCCAGTGTAGTGGACGCTGACGCATTTGTCTTGGTCCAAAGTTGAGCTTCGCCACCAATGCCATTTGTAACAACTGTTGCACCTTGTGCCACATGTCGCCAACCAGATAGTTCTCTATATGCACCATCACTGTATCCGTAGGCGCCAAACACACCTGTGAAGTCACCGTCTTGTAGATTGGCAGGAGCATGTCCTGTGCCACGACTTGATGTTGTGGTCCACCCAGGCGCTTGTCCTACAACATTTGCAGATATTGCACTCTGTGGCAGGTAGGCATCACCTTGATAGTAGATGTTTAGAGTGTCAGTGCCTGTGAAGTCACCGTTAGTACCAACGCTCAGACTCACAGTAGAAATTGTGTTGCCAGTCTGACGTTGGAAGTTGAAATCGTTTAGCTTTTGATCAACACTCAGGTTACCAGTTGGACTGATAAACAGTACCGAGTTTGAACTGAATGCTTTCATTACCAGGTCTTGACCAATGTTGGCCGCAGTGAATGCACCTTGACGTGGAGTAATGTTACCAATATAAAGATTGTTTATATCGCCGGTTGTGGTTGGGTTCAATCTTAAATTACCAGCCGGTGCCATCACAACATTACCGCTGCCAGTGATGGTCATAGTATTTGTGACTGTTGCATTAACAAACGTAGCATCTACTGGTGTACTACCACCAATGGTCATGTTGTCAATTGTGCCAGTGGTTGCTGGATTGATTGTTACATAACCTGAACCAGATGGCGCAAATGTAATAAGAGCACCTGTGCCGCTGGCAGTAAGATTGTTGTCTACTACTGCGTTGTTGGCAGTCAATCTACCTTGTGTGCCTATTCCGCCCACAACTTGTAGTGCGCCTGTGGTTTGGCTGGTACTTGGGTTGACGTTGCTGAGTTTCAGCTGACCAAATTGTACACTACCATATGTACCTGTGAATACATTGCCAGCACTTTCTACAGCGGCTTGCATGTAGACCAAGTTACCTGTGGTATTTTGCCAGCCCAAGAAAGTGCTACGATCAGCACCTTCATAATAGTGCATACGCAGTCCACGGTCTTTGCCATCGTTGGTTGTTAGTACGCTGGCATTGGCCAGGCCACCCATTTCAATAATAGGATCAACCACAGTCATAAAAGTTGAGTTGATTGTGCTTACAGTACCAATTACGTTTAGGTTGCCAGTGACAGTAAGGTTGCCACCGATACGTGTGTTTTTCTGTACGCTAAGGCCGCCGTCAACAATCAAGGCACCTGTACCAATTGAATCAGTTTCAACTGTGCTGGTGATTTCTGTAGCACCAGTGTCTGTAATACTGATGCGTGATGTGCCAGCACCATCTGCAATGATGATCCTGTTGTTCAGCGTGGCAATAGTTGAGCCTGTGTTGGCGCCAAGGATAACATTGTTGTTGCCTGTGGTTATCAGGTTGCCTGAATTGAATCCAAACAGTTGATTGTTGGTAGCGCCTGCCAATAGGCTGTAACCAGCGCCGGATCCCACCGCTGTGGTTCTTGCACCAGGGCCGCTGTAGCCTGTGCGATAACCAATCAGTGTGACATCATCTGACGTGGTTGGTGTGTTAGATGCATCTGCACCGTATATGGTTGCTCGCACACCAAACGGTGTGGCAACTCCTGTGCCACTGCCAATCTGCTGACCGTAGATGACAGAGTTGGTACTCAACTGCTCAACAGCAGTATTACCAGCAATCATCAATGAGTATGGTGTACTGGAAATCCGTGTTTGCCCACTGAAGAAAACTTGACCTTGCACATACAAGTTGCCACCAACACCCACGCCACCATTCACTACCAGCGCACCAGTTCTATAGTCAGTGGCTGGGTTTGTGCTGACTACCCAAACATTACCGGTGTTGTCGATGTTGATGCGAGGATTGCCTGCACCGTCTGAAATAATAACTTGATTGTTCAGCGATGCAATGGTGTTGCCATCATGGCTACCAAGTATGGTATGATATGATCCAGATGTGACCAAACGACCTGCATTGCGACCAAAAAATTGATTGTCGGATCCGGTTGTGATATTACCCGAACTCTTGCCCACAAAGGTAGAGTTGATGCCAGGAGCACCGGCACCTGCACCCATACCAACTATGGTAGAGCTTTCGCCAATGCTTGTTATACCTTGCACAGCACCAATGGCTGTTACGTTTGCACCAATGCCGGTCTTGAGTTGATTCTTGCCAATCACAACATCATTGGTCTTGTTGCTTTGAACATAAACGTTCTTGCTTTCAAAGCTGGCACTGGTTCCTGTGTTCAAGTTGCCACCAATGCCTGCACCGCCTGATCCTGTCACAACCAGTGCACCAATATTTGCACTTGAGCTGTTGAGATTGTTGTCTACCAGTACGCTGGCATTGGCAGCTGGCAGCCAGATACTCTTTTTACGATCTGGCTGGATACGTATATCGTTGTTGGTTCCACCAAAAGTATGTATTTCAGCACCTGATGTGGATCCTGTCTTGACAGCAAACGCACCATTGTTGGTGGTGTCTGTGATCATCAGGCCGTAGCGTGTGCTGGACTCAGTGGTAATTTGTACAATTGGAATGTTGGCGTTGATTGCAACTGCACCGGTGTTGGCACCAAATACAGATCCACGTCCGCCAATTTGCACGTTCTGTGTAAAGCTGGCACCACCCTTTACTTGCAGTGCTCCGGAACCTGTGTCAACTGCTTCAACCACGCTGGCATCAACACCATTGGTCCTGATTGTGGTGTTGCCAACAATCACATTGGCATAAGCAGATCGAGCAATAACACCTTGTGTGGTTCCAGTTTCTGTTGTGAGTAAACCTTCAAAGCTACCGTCGCTTTCACGCCAGACCCAGGCAGAGTTCAAACTGCCGTAGTTGGTTGGACTAGTGGGTTGCAGATTACGATCTACTAGAATACCCACATCATAGCTAGGAGTACCTGTGTATCCATTGTTGAAAATAACAAGTGGATCATTGACCAAGGTATTGGTACTGTTGATTGTGTTTGTGTTGCCAGAAACCGTGAGGTTACCAACAATCGCAATGTTAGAATTGATTGTTACATCTGGGTTGAACAACGATCCGACGATTGTGCCTGGAGCGATTTTTACGTTGGCAAAGATCGTTGCGTCTGTGATCTGATTGTTCTTAATCCGCGTTACGGCCATTATTCGAGCTCCTAAGGCATTGGTTATAGCTATTTAGCAGATGTAGGATCCTTTCATTTGCACCCAAAATTGGGGCAGTTTAAGACGTTAAACTGTAGGATCGGTTAGGTAAATTGCGTGAAATTTAACCTGCACATCGGCGTGTGTGCCTTGTGCTCGGATGTTCATGACACCAATTGGATCGTTTGTTGTGGTCCAGGTGATCATGCTAGATCCTGTTTTACTCACAAACGTACTGCTGTGGAAACCTTCCAGGTTGTCATGAACAACATGTAGGTCACCAGTTTCGTAATTGTTACCTGTTATGGTTTTAGCAACGTAGGTATACTTTGCACCTCTATAGGTATTGATGTACCAGCTGTCTATCGTGGTTGCTGTTATGCCAACATTTGAATAGCTACGATCAGCAACAATAGGATTGGTTGCTTGCGCTACTGTGCCATTAAAGAAACGCACTTCAATAACATCAGTTGTTAGCGGAACTGAGCTAAATGTGATCTGATCCAGCGCAACACTATAAGTTGTGCTGGGCCGTTGAATAACACCGTTGAAGTTAACTAACACTGCTTCTGTTGTGCTTTTCTGAGACAAAGTAAATGTGGCATTGGCTCCGTCGGGTACAATAGTTTGGCTATAGACTGTGGAGTTGGCTGGGTTTTCCCATTGAGTACCATCAAACCATTCTACTGTGCCAAGTTCTGTATTGAATCGGAAATCGCCAACATATTCCAGTCCCGGCGTAGGGCGTTCTGCGTTGTTACCAACCGGTAATCCCAGTGCCTTGGGGGTGTCCAAGATAACACGTTCGTCGTTGTATGGTGACAAGATCAACGGACCGGCTTGTGTGCTGATTGTGGCATCATTGATGTTGATGTCTTGCCAGTTTACCAATCCACTCGTGATACGTCCTTGTTCAACACCGCTGATGGCAAAAGTAATGTTAGCAGTGCCATTATTGTCATCCAGTGCCGAGACTCTGGTATCAAATTGATATATTGAAGCAGTTGATGCAGTCGAAATCACAATCAATCCATCAACATAACTTTTTGTTGCCGCATCACTTGGAGAAGTAGGTGAAGCAACGTTGCGAATGTTTTTGTCGGCGGCAGAAATTACACCCGCACCGTCTGGTGCTAGTACCAGGTCCTGATCAGTATTTGCTGTGCTAATTACGTTAGTAAATGTTGTTACATCGCCCAGGCGTGTGATACCATTGGCACGTAAGTTGGTACCATCAAATGTTAGATAGGTTGTTCCTTTAAGGAATCTGTTATCAGCGGCATCCAAGAACAGCACCTGATTGGTACTTGGTCCACTCAGTCGCACATTACCAGTTGACACCATGTTGTTGGCTTCACTGTAGGTCAATGAAGAACTGGTCTTGATCCAGTTGTTTGCTGCCATGAACGGAATGGCATTTGCAGTACTGTTGCGAATGATAACGTTTGCCGCATCCAGTGTGGTAAACGTTTGACTTTGTAATACTGTTAGATTGTCAACAACCATACTGTTATTTGCATTATAAAAACGCAAAGTAGGGTTGTCCATGATAATCTGATTGTTTGGCGCAGTAAACGCAATCAAATTGGCACGTAGGTTGCTGACATTTGCTGTGGCCATGGTAGCCAGTGTATTAGCATTCATGAATGTGAATGTAGCAGGACGTGGATTTAATCCTCCAATCACTGTGCCATCAACACGCCCACTAATAACATTGGCATTGATAACAGTTACGTTAGCAACGCCATTGGCTTGTAGGGTTAGAGTTTGATTTAGTCCTTGGCTGGTGATACGTGCGCCATTCTCAATAATCACGTTGCCTATTGCGGCATTGCCATTGACGTCAAACACATATGCCGATGCTGTTCCGCCTTTGAGAGCCATCCGAAAAGCGGTAAAGTCCAGTGCAACCAACTGATTACTGTTGGTTGTAAAAGTCAAGTCAATGCCTTGCCTGTCTAATTCAGATAAGAGCATTGGACCTGCGACTCTTCCGATTGCCATTGTTTATTCCTTAGGCTGGATCTGTACTTGCAAATCCGTGTAATACGATAACTGTTTGCCCAAACGGCGGTGCAGATGTAAATGTAAGAGTAGTACCACTCACTGTGAATGCCACTCCAGGATTTTGAAACACATTACCAACCACAACAATGATCTTGGGTTCATCACCAGCTGAATAGCTTTTGGTCATGGTAAAAATAGTTTGTGAGCTGTCACCAGTGAATGAATCTTTGGTCACAGCAACTTGACCAATCTTGGAGATTGAATTCCATGCGGCACTGTAATACACTTCCATTTTGGTCGTGTCAGTGTTGAATCTAAACTCGCCATTAACAGGTGTGGTAGGACGCAATGCTGTGGTACCAAAAGGCATCACAGTTGCATACCCAAAAGTTTTTAATACAGGATTTTTTAGTGAACGCATGTTAGATGTTTGTCCAGCTCAAGGTCGCAACAATTCTGTTGTCTGATAGTACGTCAACGTTGGCCTGGATAGAATCACCTGTACCCAATAGCAAGCGTTCGTTGTCAATTACCAAGGTATCCTTACCTGCAATCTGAACTTCGTTATAAACTATATTGTCGTAAGAATCAGTTGATCCATTGCTGACCAAAAATACACTTGTTGTTACTGTGCTGGTTGATCGATTGCAAAGGTATAAGGTCGTCACAGCGATATCAGCGTTGGCTGTGATAATTGCTTGCGGTGTTCCTTGCAGTAGTTTTACACTTTTAATCATTTCTCGTTCCTGTTAAAATACAATTGAATAAACAATCGCACGTCTTTTTGTAATCAATTCTTGGCTTGTCACGCCACCATCGCCGGTTGTGACATACAAGCCGGTGCCGCCTGCACCAACTTGGTTTGAAATTAAGGTATTGTATGCTTGTGCATTACCCCAGATATTGCCTGCCATTTGTAAACTAAGATTACCATTGAGGCTCACTGTGGTTGCTGGATCTAGGAAAATGTTACCTGTTATGTTTGTAATAGCATAACTGTTTGTGAACAAATTGCCGCCTAACTGTGGTGCAACGTCATCAACCACACGAGTGTTACCTGTTGTGGTTGCCACAAGGTTGTAGTACACTGCGCCATCAACGTTTGAACGAATTTGCCAAGTCTTGCTTGGTTCATACCAACGCAGAATAGCATTGTATTCTACGGATCCGCGTTCGACTTCAATACCAGATGGACCTGGATAAGGAGTTGTTAAAGTTGAAGCATTTGCATTTAGGGTAATAACGTTGTCAACAATGTAGGTTTGTTGTACTTCAGCTGATGTAATGTTGCCCAAGAATGTGTTTGAGCCATAAACAGACAGGCTACCATTGATGATAACATTGTTGCTGTCCAAAATAATAGGATCATCATGATTGATGGTGTTTATCGTATATGGACCGCTGACGTTTTTAATAAAGCTCATGAGTTTTCTACCGTTTGCTTTATTTATGCGGTAACAAGCTCAAACAAAAAGAGGGCCAAAGCCCTCTTTAGGATCCACTGCAAACGAGGATATTAAGCGTTGTTTAGTAACACTGTGCCGATGCTGACCACTGATGGGCCATCAGTTGCTGATGGGTTTCCGCCGCCAACTGGAGCCACAGCTGAACCAGTGATAGTCCATTTTGCTGTATCGCCATCAGCGATATCCCAGGTTGAGCCTACTAGGGTGTTTCTTATCAGTTGAACTTTGTTCTTGCTGATCTTTTTTACCCAGTATGTGTTGCTCTGGCTGTCTGTTGCCGCAATAGCCATTTCTAGTGCGGCTGCTGGTGTACGTGGCACTAGCTTGCAAACACCCGAGCCGTCTTGTGACTGTACTTGAAAACGCTTGCTACCTTTTTGTGCAATGATGTCATTACCGCTGGTACGGTTTGTGCCAGCAATACGAACTTGTGGAATGATAGCATTCAAACGAGTTGTGGTCAATGTGGCTGCTGGAGTTGCTGTGGTACTACCGCCTGCTAGTGAGCCGCGAACGGTCACTGTTGGTGCTGATGTGTAACCTGAACCTTGTGTCACAACTGCAACTGTACCTGCTGTTGCGCTGGTAGCAGTGAATGTCAATGTTGGTTTTGTACCGCCGGCAATTTCTGGTGCAGTGATATCTGCGGCTAGAATTGCAAACGGACCACTTGCGGCCATGCCAGTCAAGCCTGTGACTGCGGCTACGCTAGCAACACCTTCACCACCGACCATTGCACCGCCTGCGGCGTAATTTAAGTCGCCAAAGAATTTATGATTTAGAGGACGTCCCATTTGTTTTTCTCCTTAATATGATTTAGCGTTCTAGGCCTACGCGGTGGGTACCGCATAAGTTACTTGAGTGTCAAGTGAACATTATATTTACCTAATAGTTTGCTTTGTAGTTGTGTCTGCTATATAATACATACAGGTGCTAGTCAGACAGCATCCTGTTTAGTTGGTACCCGGAGCAGAAATGCTTCGGGTATTTTTTTAACTGATAATTATTTGTATGAATAGAAAAATAGGTCCTGAAACTGCCAAATCTTTTGACCAGAAACAACAGTCTGGTTTCTTTAGAAAATACTTTGGTGCCAATGCCCTAGAAATAGGCTACGATGGCGGACAAGGTTGCGAAACTATTTTCCCGCATGTGATTGGTGTGGACATTGACTATCCTGGATATGACGGTGTGCATTTGCCTTTTGCAGATCAAAGCCAGGACACTGTGTACGCCAGCCATGTGTACGAGCATGTGACTGATTGGAAAACTGCACTACAAGAATGGCACCGTGTGCTGAAAGTTGGTGGGCACATGATCATCTGTGTACCACATGTGTGGCTGTACGAGAAAAAGCCTGACTTGCCCAGCAGATACAACCGAGATCACAAACGCTTTTATGCACCATTCAATCTATTAGAAGAAGTATGGCAAGCATTGCCGCATCTGAGCTATCGCATAAGACACATGTGCGACAACGATCAAGACTGGAACGACGGATGGGTTGTAAAACAAGTAGTAGTCGACGGCAACACAGTAGACGGTGTAACACACAATGACGGCCGCAATGCAAAGACTGTCAGTGCTGGAGAAATGCATCCCAGTAATGGTTGTTACGAAATAGAACTTGTGCTAGAAAAAACAACACCGCCTGTGTGGACCAACATAGCATTTGGCAATAGAAAAATACTGGGTCGAGGTTAAACAGTCAACAAAAAAGCGCCTTGCGGCGCTTTCCTGCTCTTCCCATCCCTGAGTCGATTTTACTTTTGTGATTACTGGAAAGACAAAGTACCAGAAGTGATACCAATCTTGCCTAGATAGTCACCAGCATTGCCCAATGAGCTTGCTGTGTTTGTCAATTCCACATAGCCATAACGTGTCATAAAGCCAACTACTGGTTCAAAAGTAGCTGGATCAAGAACAACACCAGAGCTCATCAACGGTACGTATGGGCAATAGAACGCGGCAGCATCTGCCTCGCTAGAACCTTTGTAACCGATAAGAACTGCTGTGCCTGTGTTAGCATAGCTGTCAACGTATACACGCATTGCGCCATTCAATGTACCAACAAACTTGGTGTTTGTAGGTGCTTCGAAAGTGCCTTCTGTAGTGCGAGCAAAAGCAGAAGTTGTAGCAGACTGAAGAACTGTTAGAGCCTCAGCAGATACAACTGCCCAGTTTGCCGCGCCACGACGTGTGCGCTGAGCGATCAAGTTAGCTGTACGGTTGATTAGAACTGCCAATGCGGCATGCTCGTCACCAACGAATGTAGCTGTACCAGAAACGCTTGACTGATCATATGTGAATTCAGTTGCGGCCAAAGAACGTAGGCTAGCTAGGATTTCTTGGTCGATTTCAACTGTGATTTCTTGAGCCAATGCTGCCATGATTTCTGCTTCAACATCCAAACCATGCATGGCTTGTGCGTCTTGAGCAGCCTCAAATGTCCAACGTGCAGACAATTTGCGGGTTTTGGCTTCAACGACTTGTTTCAAGATTTGAACGTTAATACGGTTACCTGGTACACCTTCTAGGGTGGCTGTGTTAACAGCTCTAGAAGTTGAACTGGAACCAGAGTAAGCAGTAGCAATCTTGAATGGACTTAGTGCTTCGTCACCTGCTGTTGCGCCATCAGCAGTTGTAGTTGCACTGACTGTGTCAGCATAACGTACACGTAGCGTATGGATTTGTGCAACTGGGCCTGTCATTGGTTGAACACCAACGATTTCGTTAGCAATAACGGTAGGCATAACACGACGAATTACTGGAAGAATCACGCGATTCAGTGTAGCTACGTTGCTGGAAGCTGTAGCGCCACCTGTTGCATTTTCTGCCAGGTACTTGCGGGTGTTCTCTAGGATTACACCCATTGTAGTTCTTTTAGAACCATTTAGGCCTTCTAACAGGGCATCTTTGGTTTCGCCCCAACGGCTCTCTAGTAGTGCGGTTGTCATTTCTTTTTCCTTCTCCTGTTTAGGGTTTTACTTTAGCCCTGCTAAACGCTTGATTTCAATCACGTTAGTGGTATCATCAATTGCGCTGACCTTAGCAGTCTTATCACCAGTTACTGCTGAACGTCCTTCACTAAGCACAGCTTTAGGAGCTTGCTTAGGGGCAGATGTATTATTCAATACTGCTGGTAGATACTTATCAAATGCAGACTGAAGTTTTTCAGCTTGCACTGATTCAAGAAGATCGCTCATGATTGCGGCTTTCTCCTTGTTCAAAGGCTTCAACAATGTTGCAAGGACTTCCTTGCGAGTGGTTGACTCTTTGATAATCTTAATTTCTTTATCTTTACTTTCCACCAAAGCGGTCTTTGCTTCAGCTTGAGCTTTTGCTTCTACTAGTGCTTGCTCTGTAGCAGATTTCTCTGCACGAAGTTTTAGAATTTCACGGTTCTCATTCAAGTGAGTGACTGCAAATTCGCTAGCAAATGCTTCAAATAAACGACGGCCAAACATGTTTTCACGTGCTGACTGGATGTCTTCTTTGAGTTGTGTGATCTCTGTGTCTAGATTAGTAGCAACAGCTTCTTTGACCAACTTGGCGCTACGTGCAATAAACTGACCTTTTAGATCAGCTAGTTGTTGTTTGGCTTCTGACACCATACGTACACGAGCTTCTACCACGGCTTTCTTATCTGTTTCAAATTCTTGAATCTCTTCAGCCAATGCAGTGATAACAAACTTCTCAAGACGCTTGATGCCTTCTTGATACTGCTTGCGGTCTGCACGTAGTTCTTTCAATTCTTCTGCTAGCTTGCTAACCATGAATTGATCAAACTTACCAGCATTTTCAGACATGGTACGTTGGAAACGTACACGGTCTTCTGCTAGTGCTTTCTTTTCTTCTGCAAATTCTTGTATTTCTACAGACAAGGCCTCGGTAACCATGCTGTCAAGGGCTTCAACCATGACACTCTTGTCGTGCTCGTAACGAGTAGCAAATTCTTCGCGTAGCTCGGCACGTGCTTGTTCACGTGCTTCGTTAATCTTAGATTCCCATGCTTCGTTAATAGCCTGACGGGTGTCTTCGTTGATGATACCTGCATCCAACAAAGGTTTGATAGCATCAAACATTACCTATCTCCTATTTTTAAGTCATTGATAAGGCGCACAACAGCCTCTTTCAGATATTTCTGAACTTTTTGATTTTGTCCTGCTTCGCCTGCAATTTCCATAACTCTATGACCATGCTTCATGTTAAGAAGCCCTTCATAAATGGCATGTGGATACGCATGTGGCGCAGATGGTTGTGCTACAATGTCTACAGTGATTATTTCAAAATCACTGACGTGACCAGAACTCTCGTTTACGTTACCGCTACCACGAGAGCTCACTCCTAACTTCACACCCGACTCTAACATAGTTTTCACTAGGTTACCCATCGGTGTTGGTAGAATCTTTAATTTTCCAATGCCAGCGTGACCGTCCATCCACATATCTGTAATCATGTGGCTCACACGATCAAGATTGATTTTAAGGTCATCTGGGTGATCAACTTCACCAAGAACAGACTTGCCGCCCTTGAGTGTTTCGTTGATTGTGCCAACGGCTCGTTGGATCTCTGGAATGGGATATATACGTTGGTTTTCATTCTTGATACCACCTTCGATACATATACCTTTCAAATAGAGATTCTTACCACCTTTGCCGTCGTTGGATTCCTCAGTGAGGACTTCCATACGTGCCGCATCAAATGTAAGATTCTCTTTAAGATAAGCCATTATATATTTTTATCCGATTACTTGCTGAAGCCAGACTTACCACCTGGTTCGATGCTCTTGGCGTTGGTACCGCCTTCTTCACCGCTCTTTGTAGATGTCTTGCCGTTAAAATAATTTTGTGCGCCTTTGTTGCCACCTACTTTGTTGACGTTACGCTTGGCAACATCAATTTCCTGTGCTGGCTTTAGGAATCCGCCTGCTTTGCCTGATGGTGTTTGACCGTCTGGATTGGCTTCTTCTGCACGACGATTCATGTTAGCACTTGTGCCGCCCATGTCGTTTTTCATGTTGTCAATGATTGACTTGGTGTTCTTTTCACCTTGGCGTTCTGATTTAGCACCAGTACCAACGTTTTCACCCTTTGGGCCCTTCATTGCGCCTTTGTCCCAGTCCATACCAACGCGGTCTACGTATTCACGAATACGTTCTGCTTCAGTCTTTGGACGGCGTGATTCAGCAACTTTTTCTTCGTCGTCTGCTGGCTCTTCTTCGCCTTCTCCGTCGTCGTCGCTAGCAAATGGATTTTCTCCACCCTCTTCATCGTCGCCTTCTTCATCGTCGCCCTCTTCTGAGCCGAAGTCTTCTTCGCCACCCATGTCGTCACTGCTTTCGTCGCCCATCAAGCGATCAAACTCAGCTTTTAATTCGTCAATTGCAGACTCTAGGTCCATGATGTCGCCTTTGGTAGCAGGTGCTTCGCTGTCGCCACCCATATCGCCACCCATATCGCCACCCATGTCGTCACCCATGTCGTCACCCATGTCGCCACCCATGTCGTCACCAGGCATACCTAGTTCTTCATCGGCTTCGTGCATACCAGTTTCGTCTGCAGAGATTTCATCTACTAGACCGCCAACTGCATCATGGCTTACGCCAGGTTGTTCCTCGTCCATCAATGATTCGTAAATTTCGCGACTGCGTTCTACCACGATTGCGTGGAATAGAGCACGAGCCTTTGCTTCGTCGTCATTGACAATGTGTTCTATAAGCTGTTCATATTTGTTCATGAGAACTCCTCTAATAATATGGCTATGTTAAGTTATTTAAGATAACGGCTAAGATTTCGCCAGTTATGTGGATGTTTTTGAAGGATTTGCAAAAAACTATAGGCTAGCAGGTGCACCTGCACCCGCCGCTCCTTCTTGTGGTGCCGCTTTATACTGTTTGCTCACACGCTTTAACTGGTGCTCGTGTTCTACTTTCTTAACGTCATTCATCATGCGAAGTCTGTTAATTTGGGCTAGAGTTAGTCGTGTTTTGCGTCTATCATCCAGCTTCAATGTAGAATGATCCTCGCTTGGATCTTCTCTTCCGTATATGGGCTTGTCAAAAAATTCAAATATGTGCATGATACACTATTTACCCTAAATGGTAAATTAAGCTGGCATTGGGGCTGCGCCCAGGCCAGAAGGAGGTGCTCCACCAGCTATTGGGCTGTTTATACCTGTGGCATCGGCACCCATGTCACCAGGCATGCCAGCTTCAGCACCGGTATCATCTGTTGGTATTTCTGCACTATCCAAGTCTGTTTGTATACCACCTGGTGTTACGCCAACTGAACGTAGACTTGCTGAATCTACAGGTGCTTGCTCTGCATCACCTTGTTCTTCTGCCCACATGCTTTCGTTTTCTGTCATTTCAGCTTCTGTCAAGCCCAAGAAACGTTGCATCAAGAAACGCTTGCTGAAGTAAGCATACTGTTCTAGCTGTGCAAATGTGTTGATACGTGCCATATCAACGTCTGCTTGACGGTACTGTGCAAAGTTTTGTGGTGGGTTAAACTTGAGATCAAACAGTTGACCGTCAATGTTAATGCCGCGCCAGCGCATGTACAGCTTGAATTCTCTGTCTAAATACTCTGCCAAGATGTTTTGTAATCGCAAACAGTACTGGTTAAAGCGCCATTCTTGGATCAGTGCTGTGCCTACTTTGCCGTCGGTGAAGCTACCACTGGCTCCATCGTCAAGTCCTGTGGGCAAGTAGCTACTAGGAATACGCAGGCCACGGAATAGCTTGTTGGTAAAAAAGTGTAGGTCAGTTATCTCACCAAGGTTTTGTCCACCTGCTAGTGTTTCTACTGATGAGCCACGTCCGTCTGCCGTAGTTGGAAAGAAGAAGTCTTCGTTTTGGCTCAGTGGATTGTATGTGGCATCCATCATGTTGGTACCACCACCTGTTGAAGTAGGAATCCTGCGCTGATGCACTTCGTTCTTGATGCGTTCCACAAATGCCATGGCCATGTGGCTGGGCATGTTGCCCACGTCAATCTTGAAGATCCTGCGTTCCGGTGCACGTTGCACACGATAGATAATGATAGCGTCTTCCAGCAGTTCTTTCTGCTTGAACACTTTGAAAATGTTTTCCAGTACTGAATTACCAAACGGCCAGTACACATCCAGGCCTTCTGTCAGGCTCATGTGCAACACATGTTCAGCATTGATTGCCACTTCGTTCTTGGCTTGTGAGAATCGCGATCCTCCAGCAAATGGTGCATTGGGTTGCACATAGCTGCCGCTAGGGCCGCCCATCTGTGGATGATTGGTATAGGTATCACTTGCGGCCACTGCTGTGACACTGAGGTTCATTAGGTTGATGTTTAGGTCTTTGACAATGTACTGCTCAGGCTCTTTGCCTGCGCTTTCGTTCACAATGATCTTGGTGACTTTGCCCATCTCAACCCAGTACAACTTGAATGTTTCTGGATCACGCACAAACACCTGGTCACCGTATTTGATCACTGAACGGAAGATACGGAATATACGTTTGTTGAGTTCATTAAGGCTGATCCACTGTTGTAGCTGTTCCTTGATGATCTTAATTTCGTTTTCGCTTGGTTGTTCTTTGAAATCCAAGTTAAACGGTGTGCCGTTGTCTTCGTTGTATTGTGTAGAGAACTCGCTCAAGATGTCCAAGGCAGCATTCACTTCCGAGTCCATGTCCATTTGTTCATACTGGTTGTAACGTTCCACACGGTTGGGGTGGCCAATGTACACTTCTGGCAAGTTGCTTTGCCAGTTACGGTAGCCTGTGCCATTCAATGCGCCATCCTGTGAACCATTGGCCAAAACACTCACAGAGCCGCCAACTCCGGTGAGCTGTGTAGGAAGGTTTGAACTCTTAAAGTATTTTTTCCAAGACATATGTGTCCTCTTTATCTAGTGTTATATTTAACCTATTATTTCAACATGTAATTGAATTTCTTTTGGAATGCGGCGTGGGCTTCTGTGCTTCCAGCTGTTTTTGCTGTGGCTTCAGCAATACGATCCAATAGTGCTGTTTGTATGTCTGTCTTGCTTACATCACCAGTTCTAAGTTTGTCTTTTGCTCGTTCAATCTCCAACAGTTGCGACAGTGCAAACAACAAAGGATCGTTCTTGGCCATGGCAGCAAAACTTGCTGATGTTATTCCACCAGTAGAGGCATCTGGTGGCTTGCTCGTCGTAGCACTGGCTGGTTGGGCAACAGTAGGTATTTTGCCACCTAAACCTTGTATTAAAGAATTAACAGTTTGTTGGCTCAAGTGAACAACAGCCGCACCATTCAAGTAAGAAGTTTGCCCTGTTCCAAGCGAGCTGCCGCCGCCACGAGCATCGCCAATTAGATTTTTAATAAAATCAACTTTGTATAAAAGCCCTGTTGCGGCATCGCCCACAGAGCTAAAAAATCCTGGTCCGGCAGTGGCTGCTTGTAATTTTGCCATGGCCGTAGCCAGCGTATCAATTTTCTTGACATCTATCAGTATCAAATCACCTAGAGATTTTGTAAATTTAGTGATACCGTCTGCACCTAATTTCATGTCAGGCCCTAGCTTGGCCATTTCACGGAACTGATCCAGTGTGGTCTTGCCGCCAAAGAACTTGATAAATCCGTCAGCTACATTTGATATAATACTGCCTGCACTTGCAAGACCACTGCCAGCGCCGAATGCTGCCAGACCTAGTCCTAGCGCACCGGCACCTTTGCCTGTTTCATATAAGGCTTTTCCGTCGATGCCATCAAATGATTTAAGTCCTTCTGCAAACGTGGGCAAGGCCTTGCCCATCATCCAGGTAGCGGCTGCAACTGCGGCGCCAACGACAAAAATGACGGCGGAAAGTATACCAGCACCTTTTAGTACTCCGGGAATTGTTCCAAAAGCACCAATACCTCCGGCAATACCAGTCAGCACACCTCTAATAAATCCGCCGGCTCCTTGCCCTAGTCCTGTTAAGATACTTTTAATACCTGCACCAAACTTGCCTAGATCGCTACCAGTGCTGCCTCCTGGAATTGCACCACCTGGTAAATTACCACCTGGTATAGCGCCACCAGGACTAGGACCAGGTACATTAGGTACTTGACGTGTCCCAAATGTTCCGCTTGGGCGGCGATAGCGTTCTGTTCTTGTTCCACTTTCCACAGTACCACCTGTTCCAGGCAGCTGACCAGATGCAGTAGTTCCTGATTTACCAAACGTGAACAATCCTTTGATATCATCAAATACGCTTTTGATCATACCAAGTCCTTGCAGGGCCAGCACTCCGCCAGCAATTACCATGAGTGTTTTACCTATTGGGCCAGACTCGTTCCACAGCTTTATAATTTCTGCGAGGATTTGATCTAGCACGCCTTTAAGAGTTGGTGCAGTAATCTCAGCACCCGAACCAGGGCCAGCCTTGATTGAGGCTAACACTCCCTCCAGTAGAGGACCCATGGCCTTTAATTTTGAAATGATATGTTCTTGGAATGCTTTCTTGATGTCTTGTCCTATCTCAACCATGTTGAGCATGAGCTTGGTGCTAGGACTTTCTTTTCCAGTTTCACTCTTCTTTTCTTCTTCAGTAATGCGAGCGACAATTTTTGCAGCCTCGCCCATCTTTATAATGTCTTCGCGCACCGTTTGCGATGCTTCACCCAATGCTGCCAGCTTGCTCTCAGGAGCAGCCATTGCCAGTGCAAGTCCTCTGTTGCTCATCATGCCTTCGTTCACACTGGCAGAATACTTGCCTTGAATCTTCACTGCCATGTCGTTGTTTAACACGCCGGCATTCATGGCTGCAAACAATTCACGTTGCATGGCATCCAGTGCAGGATTGGCCGCTGTCATGATGGCGCCATTCTTGTTGATCACGCTGCCAAAGTTTGCCATATCCATCATGTTCTGACGAATTTGTGGGCTCAGCGTTTCCATGGCTTTGCCTACCATGGCTCCATTCTTGCCAAGTCCTGCTAGATACTGCTGGAATGCCAGCTGTCCAGTTGCCTTGCGGCTTTCTTCCATCTTTGCTTTGGCATCCTTGCCAGTGATATCACTTAGAACAGCAAGGTCATGTGCATATTGTTTTGTACGTTGTGCTACTTCTTTTTCATTCAATGCCGCTGTGGGGTCACGGCGTCGCATGTCTGCCATGACCTGTGCCATGATCTGACCTTGTTCTTGATAACTGAATCCCAGTGCCAGCATTGACCGATCCATCTTGGTATCTTTGAGTACCTTGCCCACGCGGCCAATCATCATGCTGGCTTCACCTATGCCCATGCCAGTTCCTGCCAGTTGCTCGCCGCTGGCTTTGACAATGGCTGTGTAATCTTCAACTGTGTATCTACTGCCCTTAAGGCTTTTGTTCATGCCATCAAAACCGTTTGTTATCACTGCACCAGCACGAGTGGCTTCCATGTAGGATTTAAGTAGCGCATCGCCACCGGTCAAAAGAATCTGATTTCGAGCATTCATTGCCTGCGTTTTCAGATCGCTTTCCACAGCCATCTTTTGTGCGTATATCATCATCGCACCGCCAGCCAATCGTCCTGCAAGACCAAATGCCATCAGACCTGAACCAAGTCCTGTCATTGTGCCAGCCACAGCCTGGGTGGCTGCATTTTGTGTATTGGCGCTTGCTGTGAGCTGAGCCAGTGCTATACCAAATCCGCTTGCTCCGCCTTGTATTGCACTGGCTACTGCAACCTGCCCTGCAATCATTGTTGAGCCAATGGTGCGTATGGTACTGGCTATGGACAACACACCATTCTGGAACATCTGGTTTGCTTGTGTTCCGTCGTTTAGACTTGACAGTTCCTTGCGTCTGGCTTCAAGAGTTTTCTTCTCTTCTTTACTTAGAGCAATCGTACCTTTGTTATACGCTACCAGCGTATCTTCAACTCTAGATAGCTCGTTGTTAACATCTCTTTGCGCTGTTGCAAACTCAAATTGTTTTTGACTGGTAAGGCGCATGCCAGCCCGTAGCTTGGTAAATTCTCGAGATGCGTTCGCGGCTTCTGTTGTTAGTTTCTTGATTTCAGCGGCGTCCGGTTGCGATCCGCCACTGCTTTGTCCTGCACGTAGACTACCGCCAATGCCTCCTCCACTGCCACCACCTGCTCTCCGAAATGCTTCGGCAATAATGTCTATATCACTGCGATCTAATGCCATGGGATTTTTTGCCTATAAATAATAACGAGTATTCAACTATTTATGGGAATCAAAATATGAGCACAAATCCAGTAATTCCGCAGGTTACAGGCACAGCACCTGCACCAAAATCCAATCCGCTGGCTAAGTTTTTTCGGACTCCGGCAATTTATATCAGCTTGCCGTCTGGGGGCAAGCATTGGCCTGCGGAATCATTGGACATGCCCGAAAACAATGAGCTTCCGGTGTTGCCAATGACTAACCGTGATGAAATCACCCTACGCACTCCAGATGCACTGATCAACGGACAAGGTGTGGTTGATGTGATACAAAGTTGTATTCCAAATATTAAAAATGCCTGGAAAATGCCCAGTGTCGATGTTGATGCATCGTTGATGGCCATTCGCATTGCCAGCTACGGACACAACATGGATTTTGACCAAACGTGCCCATCATGTGAGCACCAAGACACTTATTCCATGGATCTGCGTCACACAATGGGCAGTATCAAATGCCCAGACTATGACAGTCCTGTAGATTTTGGCCCTGTGCGTATCAAATACAAGCCACAAGATTATGCTAGTGTGAACAAAAGCAATCAAACAGCATTTGAACTGCAAAAAATGGCACAGAATGCCGAAGCATTATCAGACGAAGACCAATTTGCCACTTCAGCTGTGCAACTAGACAAGTTTACAGAACTCAGTGCTAACTCAATGACCAGCATAACCGATTACATTGAATTGGTCGAAACAGGCGAACGCATTGCTGATGTTGCTTTTATCAAAGAATTTTATGCAAACATTGACAATAGCTTGTTTAACAAAGTACAAGAAACACTGATTGAGTTGACCAAAGAGTCCAACGTAAAACCTACCAAAGTAGCTTGTACTCAATGTGGATCTGAAGTTGAACTCAACATAATGTTTGACTACGCAAGTTTTTTCGTTCGAGGCTCTTGACCATGAGCGATGAGGACATCAACAGCCTCATTGCACAATACGAAAAAGAGTCAAGAGCCATAAGAGAAGAAACAATAAGAATCACCTGGTGGATGCGAGGTGGTATCAACTATGAACAAGCCATGGCGCTGAGTCTTGAAGAACGAGAAGTCATCAACAACTTTATCAAAGAGAACATGGAAGCAACCAAGAAGTCAGGATTGCCATTCTTCTAAGATGTCTACGACATCTATTGCTTTCGCTATCGCTCAGCAATGAATTGTTTTTCTTTTACAAGAGAGCGAAGCGATTATAGTTTCATCTAGATTTAATGGTCACACTTTGCCCTGACCGGGCAAAGAATAGAGCTTCATCTGAGTTCGTCAAGCCACTTAGCGTTACAACATTACAGAGGCGGTTGTCCGGTACCTCGAGTTGTGTCTTTATTACAACGGCGGATCAGTACACATACGCTAACACATATACTGAGCGTGTGCTATCGCTAGCACGTCTTTTTGCCTTTATCGTCTTCAAACAATCAAACCACAGCAATTTGTGATCTTCGTCCTGTCAAGGATAGTGATTGAGTACTCTGTACAGCGCAGAGGATTCCGTCCCTGTGATCCGAGATCCAGGTTTAGGGCACACGATATTGGCTAGTGCGAGCCGTTAACTGTTGGTTAGTTCAAGAACACAGTTGCTTGACAGCATCTGCATTGAGTTCCCAAAATAGGTCATAGTCCATGACGGACCAATTGCCATGTTTGGCGGAGCCATAATTAAAATGTTTAGAAAGATTTAAGGGAGTTGTATCTGGGTCAGTTTGTACTGCTACAAACATACCTTTACGATTGAACTTCATGAACACTATGTTGAAATCACCTTGATCGGCTACATCCATCGTTTGTTCAATCCATTCGTCCAGTTGCTTACATGAGCCTTGAAAGAGTTGATGAAATGGAAAGTCTTTGTAACTTTTGCACTCAGCGTTGAACTTCGGAAAGCTCTGTCCAGGGATAATGTCCCCTTTGAAGCTTCGAATCTGTCCTTCGTGCAATACCTCTTTGCGATGTGCATTTGTACCACCAATATAAGCGCCAGAGTGCGGAACGCGAATAAATCGTTCTCCGTAGGTTATTGTAAGGTGGTCTGCTACCCTACGTTCCCATGCGTTACCCTTGGCTTTTTGTGGTGATGTCATATGCTAAGTTAGTTATGTTAAAATTGTGCCATGATAAAATTTCATATATTCCTTACCATTCCGTTGCATATTTTTCATTTACAACACCTTTAGAGCATTTGTTTTGGCATTCTTGCCACCGGAAGGTCTGGAATTCTGTAGTCCAAAAAACGTCATCTAGCACGTCTTTCAACACACGACGGGTGAGGTCAAAGTAGCGACCTCGTTCCTGCCATTCTGCATTGTGTTCATATCTATTTGCCACCCAACAGCAGGGAAACAAGTGACCCTGTGCGTTTATATACAGGCCCTTGTTGCCTACTGCACACAGTGGAATCACTGGTTTATCGCCATATTCTGCCTGTGTTTTGCTCCACGCGGTCATGTTTTCTGCATGAGCACTCGCTAGCACACGATTGCGTAAAGGCTTGATGGTTCGCTCAAATCGTTGATTTTGAGCTATGTGTTCGGCCCGCGGTTGTAAGGCATCAGTTGGTCCGTAAACAGGATAAACTTGTGCAAACTTGGTTGAGCGTGTGATCTGTAAAAAATCAAATCCACGACTCACAGCATGACGTTCAATCTTGTCCAAATGATCTTGATTGAACTCAAATGCAATAGCGGCCCAGGTCATTTGCACTAAGCTGTTGGCTCTGAGTGTATCAATGCCGTCCATGATACTGTCCCAGTCAGAATTTACTCTATACTGATTGTTGGTATGATTATCATATCCATCGATGCTAAAATGCACATGATCTCTATGTGAAAGCACACTGGCCAGTCCGCGCCACCATGCAACATTTTTGTGACTGCCGTTGGTGACAATGACGATTTCTACAGTTGCAAGGCTTTTCAAATAAGCAATGATAGGTATCAAGTCATGTGCATAGATAGGATCCCCGTCGTCACCGCAAAAGGTAATTTTACGCACATGTTCTTCTACAAACTGCTGTGTGAAGTTTCGTTTGAAAAACTCTAGATCCAGTTCAGTGTTTACCAGTCCGTCAGGAACTTCTTGCCTGGCACAACGTGGGCAATGTAGTGTACACTTGCTGGACACTTCAATGTGCCAATGCCACGTGGCTAGCATAGTGCTGTGTCCTCTTGAAACTGACTGGCAAATCTGGTTTGATCATTTGCGGTAGCACAAAATTTAGTGCATACCGGATGAGGATCGTCCTTCCAGCTGGCTGCTAGTGCAACAGGATCTGCTATCAATTGCCGGAGCCTTTCGTCCATGCGAAACACTTCGCTGCCTATAAAACAACACGGCAGTATCTCACCTGTTGCGGCCATGTAGATACTTTGTTCACGCACAGCATGACAGTCTACTGGACCATCGGCCACCACAGGCATAAAGTTTTTGGGTGGTGCAAGGAACTTGATTGGACGTTCTTGGAAGCGTGAACTGACTTTGGTACGGAAACGCACAAAGCCCATTTTTCTAGCATGTTCTCTACAGGTGTCCACATGATGTTGATTGTGCCGGAACACCAGCATGTCCCAGTGTGCTCTGCCACCTGCAGAAATAAATGTTTCTGCATTCAGCATCACACGATGCCACATGACACCTTGACGATATATGTCATTGGTACTGGCCATGCCGTCTATGCTGAACACACAGTAATCTAGCTCGCGGTTGAGTAGTTTGCCCATGTCTGACCAAAACAAAGTGTCACGTAGCGCACCATTGGTATTGAGTCCAATAACGATGTCAGGATTGACTTCACGGAACCACTGAAATATCTGCAGGCATTCTCGTGCCGCGCATGGATCACCAAAGTTACCACATGCAAATACCTTGCTTAGATTGCGTACAAATTGTTCAGGAAATGTACTTTTAATACGCACAAGATCAACATCGTGGTCTGTGGTGTAGCCTGAGTCGGGATCCATTCTAGCACATTGAGGACAGCTGGCTTGGCAGCGAGTTGTCAGCTCAAGATGCAGAACCTGGATGTCTTCAAACAATGTCGGTGTCTGTACCATAGCTCGTAAATCCGTTTTCTTTTGTGACTGTTAGCACGTTGTTTACACGGCTGGTAAGTTCGTCTTTGTGACTGACCAACCAAACAGATTTATTACGATCTCTACTCATCTTCTTCAATATAGCCAGTGCGGCTTCAACACCTGATGCATCCATGCCTGAGTCTACCACTTCGTCAATGAACATCAAGTTGATGGGTTGATATAAACTTTCCCACACATCACGGAAACTCCAGCTCATGCTCAAGATAAGCCTGTTGCGTTCGCCACGACTCAAGTTGTCAAAATCCAGCTCACGTCCCAGCTCAGTGATGTTTACTGTGAGATCGTTCTGGAATATCACAGTGTGTGGCAATCCAATCTTGTCCAGATAGTGGCTGAGACGCTGATTCAAGTATGACAAGTTCTGATCAATGATGCGTTTACGAACATAGCTGTCTTTGCTGGTCAATAGTTTGAGCAAGAAGTCTTGATGATCACGCAAACTTACCAGTCGATTCATTTCGTCGTAATCAATTTCCTCAACTGCTTTTGTTTGCATTTCTGCAATTTGTTCAGTGTATGGATCAGCTTCTTCTTCTTTGCCTTGCAACTGCCCTAGTATAGTACCCAGGCTAGCACGATGTTCAAACGCATCTGCTTCTTTGTCATAGTAGGTAGTAGGAGCAGGACCTGGTTTGCCCAGTGCGGCCAGCGCATCTGTATTTTCTATCCACTGTGTGTTGGTACTCAATGCTTGTAGTGCGGCTTCTTGCAGAGCTTTTTGTTTATCAGCAAGTACCTGTTCATGCTTTTCGTCGTGCATTTCCTGTCCGCAAGCATAGCACTTGTGGGCTTCTAGCTGTGCAATTTCACTTTTGAGTCGATCGATAATCTTTTGCTCTTTGGATTCGTCTGCCACACAGCGAGCAATGTATTTTTCAATCTCTGCACGATCTTTGAGTAGCTGTGAATGTTTTGCCAGGTCCTGGTGCGCCAACAGTTCAGCTTCGATATCAATTTGTGCTAGCTCGTCATAGGCCACTGCAAGTTTGTCCAAGTCCTCTTGCTTTTTCTTGGTCCACATGGTTTGCCGACGTCGCAGATTATCAATTTGTTCAGTCATGCGAGTGTTTGCGTCTTGCACAGCTTTGATGCGATACTCTTCTTTTATGATACCGTCTTTGCTGAGTTTGATTTGTTCTTTGAGTGATTCTGCTTTGTCACTCAGTTGGGTAACACCCAGCAACTGTTCAATCATTGTGCGTTGCTCTGCAGCCTTTAACGACAGGAAAGGTTCTGTATAAGTGTTAAGAGCAACAATGTGTTTGAACATTTCATGACTCATGCCCAACAGCGATTCGATTACACCTTGTGTTTCTCTACTGTCGCCCTGTGCTTCGTCTTTGATTTCTTGTTCTTGGTCGCCAACAAAGAACTTGAGCGTGTTTGGCTTGCGCCCACGTTCAATTTTATAAGTTTGTCCATCTTTGTCAAACTCAATGGTAACCATCATGGCTTTGCCATTGGTCTTGTTGATCAAGTTTTCTTTACGGATTTTTGTCAGTGCTTCGCCGTACAAAGCATAGCTGAGTGCGTTGATGATGGTGGTTTTGCCCGTGCCATTACGTGCGCCTGTGTCATCTCCGCCCAGGTCCAGGTTTTGTCCCAGTACCAGTGTTAGATCGTTACGATTGAATCTCACAGCTTGGGTAGCGTTACCCACGCTCATGAAGTTTTTACAAGTCAAATCCTTGATTACAAACATTAACAGTTCCTGTAGATATCTAACAATAGATTGCGATCGTAGTGTTCGCTTGAAATTGCGTTGATTTGATTTTGCACGATTGTGTCGATACTTTCAAATTTAATTTCGCCAATGGCCACGCCTTCGTTTGTATCAATTTCTTTCTTTGGCAACAAACTCAACTCACGTAGTTTGTAGGTCTCCATAAAAGTTTCTTTGATAAAGTTAGCTTCTTCATAGCTGAGATCAATGTCAATATTGATCCTGGCGTGCATCCTGGGTTTGAGAATCTTGTCTGCATGATCCACAATGCTGGACAAACTCAACACACGATATGTGGGTTGATCGGGCCAGGCATGGTACTCCGGTTCCTTGTCCCACTCAAGTATCATCATGCCACGTTCTTCGTCACCGTCATCTGCATAGTTGTGTGGAAAGCAGTTGCCGATATAGGTAATATTGCTGTTGGTCTGGCGCTTGTGGAAATGTCCAGAGAACACTTTTTCAAAGCCCATCAAGTCTTCGCTTTTGGCCTCGCCAATGTCTGGCATCTGTACCATGGCATTCATGTAGTAGCCAGGCAGTTCAAAATGTCCAAAGCAGTACTTGCCTTTTTTCTTCAACAGCTTCTTGTGATCATCACCCACTAGCCATGGGGCAATAGTTACATTTCCCTCACTGAACCAATCGTTGCAGATATGAACGTTGGGCAGGTGCCGCGCCCATTCAACACTTTGTATATCGCGCTTGTCTCTGTAGTACAAGTCGTGATTGCCAGGAATAAAGTACACAGCATCAAAGTTGTTGTTCATGTGCTCCAGTGCCCGGAGACTGTAGTTCAATGTGAGAATGTTTAGTGCGGCTCTGTTGTTGTGCCAGTCGCCAAGGAACAGGCAGGTTTCACAACCTTCTGCTTTTGCTTTGGCAACTGCCCATTTAACAAATGCTAAACAGTCCTCGTTGTGGGTGATGCTGTTTGACTTCAAGCCAAAGTGGATGTCAGTGAAGACCGCGGCCTTCTTGAATAGATTACTCATAGCACTCCATTATAGACGCTTGCACCAGTAAGTGCAAGTCTTTTGATAATCTTACTCTTCGTAGCTGCCACCACCGCCACCGCCACCACTGCTGGCCATCTGGCGTGTGTAACTTGGGTTCAAGTTGTTCATTTGCAAGATGTCATCGCGTAGGTTTTGATTGCGCTTTTCAATGTTCAAGACACGAGTAAAGCTATTAGTGATAGCGGCAGTATAATACGCAAACGGGTTCTGCGATTTGGACTCGTCAAATTGGAGTCCAATTTGGCTGAGTTGTAACAAGGCTTGGCTTCGCATTTCGTCATTGTAGGTGTATCCTCTCCAGTTTGATCTTGTGGCATAGCGTTCACACAGTTTCATAAACATGTGTGCCAGTTTGTTGGTCATACCTCCGTGGTCACGTGAATAGCATCCAGTGTCCGGTGTGCCCTTCCAGTGACTGATACCCACAGTGACTTGTACTAGATTTTCTTCTGTATCACGGGTGAGTTTGATGTGTTTGAACGGTGGAAAATTAACCTTGACAAACTTGGTAGGCTTGGCAGGTTCTTCTGCACCAGCATCATACTCGTTGTCAATGCTGTCATCTTCGTCCACAGGCTCAGCCTTGCCACGCTTTTTGACAGTTTTAACCACATCCATGATTGGCACATGTTCCCAGGTCATCACGCGAAATACCAGATCTTCTTCGGGGACTTTGGTATGCTTTACAACAAATTCGTCCAATTTAATCTTTGTACCATCTGCTGTGGCAGCTTCGTGTGCAATTTTGCCCAGTCGTTCTGCTCGATTCTTTTTAGCTTCGGTAATATCCTTCTTGGTAATTTTGCGTCCGTCAGTGATGATCATGTCATAATCAGCATCGCTAGGCTGTGCAAACCAACAATAGGTACTTTTGCTCTTGTGTATCTCTTTCAAGATGTCCTTGTTATTAAGGTAATTGTGTTTCATGTTTGTGAGTATCCTTATAAAGCTACCATATATTTTAACAGATAAATATCAGAAACACAAGAGGTTTCTGACATGACCAGATCAACTGCATTACGAGCCGGAGGCTACAAGACGGCCACGGCAATAGGCAACAACCGAGCTGACCTTGGAGGAGCCTTGCTCCAAAGCAGCCAACGTACATACATATCTCCTAACGCCAATAGTGATGCCAGTGCATCAACAGATTGGCGAGTGCGAATTGGGTTACCACCTTTGAGCAAATTTGCATACATGCAACAGTACGCTGGACTGACCGGTGTATTATTTGGTGTAAACGGCACAAGTGACTTCTGGCGAAGCGGCGTGGTGTTCCCGTATACCCCATCAGTTACCATAGCGCATAATGCACGATACAACGAACAGGCTCTGGTCCATAGCAATTACAAAAACTACTTCTATGAAGGTAGCGATGTCTCGTCGATATCTATCGCTGGTGTATTTACCTGTCAGGATGCAAGCGAAGCGGAATATTTAATGGCCAGTGTGCAGTTCCTACGTGCTTGTACCAAAATGGAATTTGGAGCAGACAATCCAAAAGCAGGAACTCCTCCCACATTGGTCAGACTGTACGGATACGGCGAGCATTATTTGCCCAGCATCAATTGCGTGGTAACTTCGGTATCACATACCATGCCGGAAGACGTGGACTACATCAAATACATCATTGGGGACGGTTCATACGGATGGATGCCAATCTCCAGCACACTAACAGTTACTCTGCAACCAGTAGTGAGTCGCAAACGACAATCTGAAAAGATGCTGTTGGATGATTTCACTAAAGGCGGATTCCTAGGCGGCAGCGGCACAAAAACCAACCAACCTGGTGGAGGCCAACTATAATGGCAAACGCAAATTACAATAGAAGCAGTCCTTATTTCAAAACACAAAAATACGGAACATTTCTGGATGTGCTAGAAAAACGCAGTGTAGACTTTCGTAAAGACGATGTGGTATATACGATTGAACGAGCATACCAAGGTCGTCCTGACCTACTGGCATTTGACCTATACGGAGATGCAGGCCTGTGGTGGGTGTTTGCCATGAGAAACCCCAACGTGATCACAGATCCACTGGGTGACTTTATTGCAGGTATTACTATTCGTATTCCTAAAAAGGTTGATCTTGACTCTGCACTAGGATTGTAATAGATGGCAAATGACCTAAGTTCAGAAGAAGCCGCGAGTGTTGCTCAGGGTGCTGTGCTAGAAAGTACGACTCAACAAAATATCAGCCAGGCCCAACAAGCCCAACTTGACGCAGCCAGTGATGTTCTCCTACGGAATGCAACAAGAAATTCAACAGGCAGTCCCGCCCTTAAAGACCTAACTGCCACTAGTGTTTACTACAAACCCGATGGCACGTTGGTCATTGTCACACAGACTGGACAAGAGTATAATGCCAGCCGAGACGACAACGAGTTTTTCAAAGAAAAGAACAATGAAAACACGTTGATTGTTCGCGAACAAAACAACGAAATAGAAACATTCAAAGCCTGGGCAAAAGAACAAGGCGTTTACCGACTAGGGCAAACTGATACCATCACTTCGATCGCTGACTTGCAACGTGATCCGTACTTCAAAGACTTCCAAAATTATGTAGTATCAGTAGAAAAAACCACTGGTGCCAAGCCTTACGGTACTCCGTACCAGAACTACCTTATAACCAAAACGCTTCAAGACACCACCCTTGAAGACACTCCTAGAACACGATACCCACAAGTTAGTGTGGTTGATCCTTTTGTTGACAGTGGGCGCAGGCCAATTGGGTCGGCTGCGTTGGCCAGCGACGAACTAGCGGCATTGAAACGTGCAGTAAGATCAAAAACCAATCAACAACAAGTCGATCAATCTCTTGGTTTAGTAGAAATGCCTACCAGTTTTGCTAGACAAAATAATGCACTTTTAGCACAAAGGCTTGCTGACGACTGGCGGAATCAAGTACCATTAGAAATTCCAAATGATGCACCAAAATCAAGGTCTGACGAACCTGATGAAATTACTAAAGTAAGATTCGCAAATCAATCAGCCCAGACAGATGCTGGCGCCAGCGAAACTGCACCCCGTCAAGTCGCTTTGCGGCCCAACCCACTGGATGCATATGAATCACATTCTTACACTATTTCTTTGCACATCTTGACACAACAAGAATACAATGCAATGGTGTCTACCGACAGGACTCAAACATTTTCACCATCAAACACACTGATATCAGGTGCAGGCATGTCCACCGACAGTGCGCCCCGAGCCAAAGGGTGGGAGGATAACTTTTTCTTTGAAAGTCTAAAGCTAAGTTCAGTGATTGGACTCAATAGCACCAGCAGAGGTACCAACGTAATTGATTGCGACTTTACCATAATAGAACCCTACGGATTATCTCTGATTGACCGACTGATAGTAACCACAGACGAGCTCAGTGACGGCAAAGGCTTGTATTTTGCAAATTGTTATCTATTAGAAATCAATTTTTATTCAGCCGACGGCGGCAAAATAGCAGATATGAAGAAATTTATACCTATCAGACTAACTGGTATGACCATCAAAGCTTCAGCCAAAGGCAGCGAATATCGATGTACAGCAGTTCCATTCAGTCACCATGCACTGTCACAAACTCGTGCATCAACTCCTGCTACTTTTACAGTTACCGCTGGCACTCTGGAAGAATTCTTCCAGTCTGAAGATAAGGCCTCGGCTCAGGTAGCCGACACAGGCGCACGAGAACTCACCCGGCTTCAAAACGCAGTCCAGCAGGCGCCAGCCAACACCGCAACTAATACCCGGTTGGCAGAAGCACGAGCAGTTGATGAAAACAAACTCAAGGCACTGTCTGACAAAAATTATGAGATTAAAAGTTATGTTGCCGCATACAACGAATGGCAAAACACCCTGGTAAAATTAAAAGCCATCCAGGTTAAAACACCAAATAAAATTTCTGTGGTATTTGATAAAACGTTCACTGATAATGGTGGCAATAAAGTTTACCGACAGCGCGACCAAGATGGAACAGTAGGTGCCAGCGCCATGGCCAAGAGTCCTGACGCCAAAAATGGTGACAACGTTAGAGCAAATCAAGTACAAGATAATTTTACTTTTGTTGCTGGCACACAGATCACTGAAGTAATCAATGTTGCCATGCAGTCAAGTGAATTTATTCGCAAACAGATTGTGCTCCAAGATGAAGCCAAGGCAGGCGGCATAAAAGAAGTACAAGGTCTAGTGACCTGGTGGAAAATAATTCCATTGGTTAAACTCCAAGATTTTGACGATAAAAACAATCAGTGGTCGTTTGACACAACATATTATGTTGTGCCTTACACAGTATGGAACACGACACATCCAAGTTTACCAAAAGCAGTGCCGAGCCGAAGCTTGTGTAGCAAAGAATACCCGTATTTCTACACTGGGCAAAACACGTCTGTGATTGATTTTGCAATTGATTTTGACTTTGTGTATTTTACAAAAGTTACAGCACTGAGAGCAAAAAATATCGACAATTCATACAATGCACAAACAGAGAATAATCCCGAAACCAACGACAACTCCGCACAAGGCAAAGGAGCCAATCCAGGGGTGATAGTTCATGTGAGTGATGATCCTGCCAATGCAGGCAAAAACCTGCGTCGCGACCCAACTGCAATGGCAGTGGCAAATGTATCTGAAAGTCTTTATAGTTCAGCTGGTGGCGAAATGCTCAACATCACACTGAAGATTATCGGAGATCCAGAACTGATTAAACAAGACGATGTGTTTACTGGAGTAATTGCATCACTTGGACAAAGTCAAACTGCTGTACAACCTATTGGTGGTGTAGACTACGTTAATAGGGGATCTCCATTGGCTCCTACTGATAGTAGCAAAGACCTAACTAAAAAAAATAACAATAGTATTGTAATGGACAGCGCAGAAGTTGTGTGCTGGGTTGAAATTAGATCACCAGTTGATATCGACGATAGGACAGGCGGCGTACGGTTCTATGACAGCAATAAATTAAAATCTGGGTTCACTGGTGTGTATAAGTTGCTCATGGTTGATTCCGACTTTTCTAGAGGACAGTTCACACAAACTCTTAACTTGATCAGGTACATGGATCAGGATATCAAACAGTCCACAGATCGAAGCTCTGATGTAGCACAAGCAAATAGATTGTCAAATTATCGTGTCAAGCCAGGCGAAAACGCAGGTACCGCAACAACATATCAACCCAAGACATTGCAGCCAGGACCAAATAGCGGAACTAGTTATACTGGAGGTGTCGGTAATGCCACCAATCAGTCTGACGTTGTAGTTACACCTATAGTTGATCCTTATGGCAATGTTAATTACTCGGCGGAAGATCAGGCTAAATTAGATCAAGCCAGAGGAATTAAAGTTGGCGGCAGTAGAGTTGAAGGCACTGGCGGAACTTTCGAAGTTGTACTCGACCTCCGCCGTGAAGAAGATAATCGCCGCCGGGCAGAGGCGGCCCGGGGCCTTGGTGAATAAGGAATTTCAATAATGAGTAAATCAGACAGTGTAATGGGTCAAAATGTTTCGAGTATTTACTCGGGCAAACCAGCGGGCACCCAACTACAACCAGGAACTTATATTGGTGTAGTAAAAAATGTCAATGACCCTGACCGAGCAGGAAAACTCAAAGTTTGGATTCCTGAGCTGGGCGGCGACGAAAACGACGACGGCGGTTGGCGCCCAGTACGCTATGCCAGCCCTTTCATGGGCACTACAAACAGTCGCGGAGTCAAGGGTGCAAAGTCACAAGCTGAAAGTTTTGAAAACAATGGCATGAGTTACGGTTTTTGGGCAGTACCTCCGGACATTGGCAATCAAGTGTTGTGTACATTTGTCAATGGAGATCCCAACAGAGGATTTTGGTTTGCTTGCGTAATGGATCGTAAAGGCCATAGCGGAATGCCATCCAACAGTGGCGGCGAAGTTGGAGTCGACGTTGATCTTGCCACACTGCAAAATGGTAAACTTAAAACAGCAATACAACAAGCAATGAAAATTGGCAAGGTATTTGTACCACTGGCTGAATTCAACCCATACAAAAAAACCAGCGAAGACATACAAGATAGAAAACGTGTGATACACGAAATATTGGCCGCGCAGTACATTGCTCAAGGTCTGATTGGCGATCCAATTCGAGGTCCGCGTAATGCCAGCTCACAGCGAGACATGCCAAGTCAAGTGTATGGCATCAGCACTCCTGGCAAGCCCATGGGGCGCAATGGAATTCCCAAGTCAACTGAACAAGTGTATGAACGCGAAGGCGGACATGTGTTTGTGCTAGACGACGGCGATTATTCTGGCGCCGGATCTCACATGAAGATGCGTAGTGCCAGTGGGCATCAGATCCTAATGGATGACGATGCAGGCAGTATCTATGTAATCAATGCAAGTGGTAGCAGTTGGTTTGAAATGACACAAAGCGGGCAGGTGTTTGCTTTTTCCAGCGGAGGAATAACAATGCGTACCCGTGGAGATTTCAACATCCACACTGATGAAACATTCCGTGTAATGGCAATCAAAGGAATTCAAATGCGTACCGATGGTGATATGACCATTGAGGGCAAAAACAAAATTGGAATCACTGGCGGTAAGGAACTTGAATTATTTGGTGATAGTGTACTAAACCTTATAAGTCAAAAAGGAAAAATTGTGTTAGACGGCAAGGGCGATATCAGTGTCAATTCAGGAGGATCTATATCAATTGATGCTCAAAAGACTGTTTCGCTTGCTGACAACAAAGCCGCAACCACACCCAAAGCACCCAGAGGCTTGGCATTGTATGACAAAAACAAAGACACTGTGCAAGACAACGCAACTGGGCTTTGGAAAGTTGATACTACCAAGTCAGCCAGCCCAACTATCTGTCCTATATTTCCCACACACGAACCTTGGGATCGCATGGGGTTTGATGTTATAACAAGACAAGCAGTGAATCAAGCCACAGGCCCGGCACCCAGCTTTAGTTCTCCTGCTGGTCAAAGCTCAAGTAATCTCACAGTGGACGATAATGGACAGATTTCAGTAATTGGCGCTGGTGACATAAGTGGGTTACTGAAAGGCGACTTTTTGCAACGTCATCCTGGTGTGGCCAGCGCATTGCAAAATAACACATTGCCTAGCAAAATGATTCCCAAGGTCAGCAGTTACGACTCGTCCACTGCGCCAAACGCATCCACGCCAGTTGGCAACATGACACAAGGAGATGTCAGTTCTTACTTGACAGGATTGGGATTTGCTAAATCTTATGGCAGCGGACAACCAGCTGGCCTGGACTATGGCATGCGTCAAGGTGAAGGTGCAGGACGCTACGGTATGAATCAAGAAGCATTAGAAAGTACAGGACTATTAAAACCTGGGTCAAGTGCAAAATATCCAAACGGAGGTGCATTGGATAGAACGGATACCTGGAAAGACCGTGGAGGAATGGCTGGATTCTTGCAAAATCCTTCTGCACAAGAAGATGCGGCCAAGGAATACGCTGTAAGAAATTATCAAACACTAGTACAGTCTGGTGTTGTTCCGGCGGATGGACCATCTGCACACACAGCAGGCATGCTGGCTGTGGCACATGAGTATGGTGCAGATGCTGCCGCCAACTGGGCCAGGACAGGCACCATGTCCGGGCAAACAACAACAAATAAACTTCCGCCCAATCAGTTGTATGCCGCAGGATCGACCGCGGTATCCAGCCAGTATTCGACCTATTATAGATAAGGAAAAATCATGTTATACAAAGGCTTTAGTACGTACAATCGAACCAAGCGTTTTGCAGTCGGCGACTACGAAATAGTCAAACAAGACTTGTTTAATCATTTCAATATTCGCAAAGGCGAAAAACTAATGAATCCAAATTTTGGCACAAGCATTTGGGATATAATCTTTGAGCCGTTTAACAGTGAGATCAAAGAAGCATTAACGGAAGAAGTGCGCTTGATTTGCTCCTACGACCCTAGACTTGTGCTAGAACAAGTTGTGGTGGACGAGTACGAACATGGCATCAATTTGAGTATTGCTGTGCGTTTTTTAGCCACAAACGAAATTGACAAAATGACCTTGCAATTTAATCGAGACAGTCAGACTCTTACTAAAGTGTGATAATAATACCAGTTTTACAATCTGGTAAATACACAAACTGGGAAAAATAACAGATGGCCGCTACTACTAGACAAACAAACTTGCTGGTCCAACAGGATTGGAAGAAAGTATATCAAAGCTTCCAGAACGCTGATTTCCAAAGCTACGACTTTGAAACCCTGCGTAAGAGCATGATTGATTATCTAAGGACCTACTATCCTGAAGATTTCAATGACTTTATTGAGTCTAGCGAATATGTGGCCCTGATTGACTTGATTGCATTTTTAGGGCAATCACTAGCTTTCCGTGCTGATTTGAATGCACGTGAGAATTTTATTGACACCGCAGAACGCCGCGACAGTGTACTACGCCTAGCAAGACTAGTCAGCTATGTTCCAAAAAGAAATGTAAGCTCCAGTGGTTTTTTACGGGTAGAAGCAGTGACCACAACAGAAAGCCTGACTGATAGCAACGGTATCAGTTTGGGTAACATTCCGGTAACCTGGAACGATCCAGGAAATGACAACTGGCTTGAACAAATGAGTTTGATTTTTAACTCAGCATTGATCGACAGTCAGGTGGTTGGTAAACCGGGCAACTCATCAAGTATCAGCGGCATCACAACAGATGAGTACAGCATCAACATTCTAAATAGTGTGTTGCCCACATTCAGCTACAGCACTTCTGTTGAAAACACAGTCATGCGTTTTGAAGCAGTCAGCCCAACCGCAGTAAATCAAGAATATATTTACGAACGTGAACCACGTCCGCAAAGCATTTTTAACATTTTATATCGTAATGATAACCTTGGCAACGATTCAACCAACACTGGTTGGTTTGTTTATTTCAAGCAAGGCGAGTTGCGTAACCTAGACTTTTCACTGGACCAGAAACTTCCTAACCGCGTGGTCAGCATCCAGATTGATAATATCAACAATGAAGACTGCTGGTTATATCAAGTTGACGACGCAGGCAACTATATACAATTATGGAGCAAGGTTGATAACGTTGTTGGGGTGAACGTTGTGTACAACACCGGCACCGAACGTAATCTATATCAAGTTAATACTCGTGCAGGCGATCAAATTGATCTGGTATTTGGTGACGGTGCATTTGCAAACATACCAAGCGGTAACTTTCGTTTCTTCTATCGTGTGAGCAACGGATTAAACTACAAAATTTCCCCAGTGGAAATGCAAAACATTTTAATTCCCATCAACTATGTAAGCCGTAATGGTCGTACAGAAACACTGAACATTCGCGGCAGCTTGTACTACACAGTGAACAATGCGTCAGCACGTGAAACCCTTACTGAGATCAAAACCAAGGCACCGCAACAGTACTATACACAGAATCGTATGATCACTGGCGAGGACTACAACATCCTGCCATTCACTAAATTTAATAGTATTCTTAAAATAAAGAGTACCAACCGTTCCAGCTCTGGTATCAGTCGATACCTAGACACCATTGACATCACAGGCAAGTATTCAAGCACAAACATCTTTGCACAAGATGGTATTTTGTATCGCAATGAAGTAATCAATAGTATCGACTTTGTTCCGGGAGTGAGCGGCGACATCGTTGGCCAACTGAACGAAACAGTAAACAACACCTTGTTGACAGATGGATATATTCCATTTACACAATTTGTTTACGCCAAGTTACCACGCTTCGACACCCAAAATATTGCTATCAATGGTTCAAACTTTGATGGTGTCTGGCAGCAAATGACTATCAGTACTGGCCAGTGTACTGGCTTTGTCACACTAAAATCAAATTATATAGATACCATCAACACAGCCACTGGTGTTCAACTGGCAAATACCTTGGCACTGCCAGCACTCAAAGTTGGTGATGCCAGTTCGAATGCTTTGCGTTTCATAAAGGTAGGGAGTATTATTAAATTCCGTGCGTCTGAGGCGGCAGGTGTTAGTTATTTCAATGCCGCTGGCGAAATCACACTCGGTACACCAACTAACACAGGCGACCGCTCTTACATTTACGCAACAGTTGTCAACGTAAGTGGCGATGGCACTGGTGCTGGCGTTTTAACTATTGTAGACTCCGGACCTATCACACTGAGCACCTTTGTGCCGACCGGGTCGTACATTGAAGAAATCATTCCTAAAATTTACAATGTAATTCCACAAACTGTTTTGCGTAGTGCGGTTACATTGATTAACAGTAAGAAAAACTTTGGCATACGTTTTGACCAAGTCAATCAAGAATGGGCATTGATCCAACCACAAGATTTGAAATTAAAACAAACTAACTCAGTGTTGATTAACACAGATGGTTACAATGCCGAATACAGTGAAACCTACACAGGAGATACAACTTCAAGCTCGTTGGATAGCTCTTGGCTAATGGCATTTGTGTCGGGAACATTCGGTTACACCATTTATTATAGACAAATTGACTACGTGTTCCAGAGCGAACAAGAAACTAAATTTTATTTTGATCCTAAGGTACGAGTGTACGACAGCAAGAGCGCAACCACACTAAGCGATCAAATTAAAATATTGCGTTCCAATAGTGTACCGGACGGTAATACTGCATTGTATGAAGACAAGCCTTGGTTTATACACAAGATGATTGTGGATCCAGACGGTCGCGAAAACACAAACAAGATACTTGTCAAATTTGCCGACAGCAACCGCGACGGTGTGCCAGATAACCCTGACGTATTTGAAGAACTGGTTAATCCTGCGGTTAATACCAACTACAACAAGTACGTTTACTTTCAGAAAACATACAATAGCAATAACTTTGTGCAATATGTGCCATTGGACAGCGTATTGGTCAGTGTAGCGTATGCTTCACAGGGTGATATTGTTCAGGCATATAACTTGTACGAAGACGGACAAATTTTTTATGCAACAGATGAAAATACATTTTATGACTTGTCTGTGGTTGCCACACGTGGTGTTGAAACACGCACATTGACTGGTAGCGCCAACAGTGAAAAGTATTTGTGGTTGTATGGTCGTCGAGGCTTGTATTTCCAATACCGACACACAAGTCCAGCCAACCGACGTATTGATCCAAGTCCAAACAACATTGTTGACTTGTATATCCTTACAAAAGCCTATGCTACAGATTACCAGGCCTGGATCAGAGACAACAGCGGTAAAATTTCTCAACCGGTTGAAACTGATGTCGAACAGTTGCGTTTGGCATACGGCGAGCTAGAAAATTACAAAACCATAAGCGATACTATCATTTACAACACTGGTCGTTTCAAACTGGTGTTTGGTAGCAAAGCCGACGAAGCACTTCGTGCCACATTCAAAGTTGTTAAAAACGCTGAAGTTGTCATCAGTGACAACGACGTCAAAGTAGCTGTCATTACCGCAGTGAATGCATATTTTGACATCAACAACTGGGACTTTGGTGAAACATTTTACTTCAGTGAATTGAGCGCATACTTACATGCAGAATTAACAACCAAGATTAGTAGTATTGTTATTGTTCCAAAAAGCACACAACTAATTTTTGGTAGCTTATATCAAATTAACGCAGAGCCTGACGAAATTACAATCAGCTGTGCAACCGTAGACGACGTTGAAATCATCACAGCTATTACCGCAGTACAACTATAAAGATTAGAGCATGGTAACCAAAAGCATTAACTACTTACCCGAGATATTTAGAAGCGATTCTAACCGTAAGTTCTTGGCGGCAACTATTGACCAATTGGTCAGTGAAGCAGATTCTTCAGTGCGCCTTGATTCGTATGTTGGTCGACAAGACACTCCCACATGGAAAACTGGAGACACATACGTAACAGAGATCAGCACTGAACGTCAGAACTATCAAGTTGAGGCAGGCACCATTGTTGATGCAGGGCAAGGCAAGACTAGCTTTTATGCAAACTATCAAGACCTGTTGCAACAGATTGCATACTACGGTGGTTTCACAAATGACCATAGTCGTTTGTTTACAAATCAAAGTTACAGTTTTGATGGGGTGTTTGATTTTGATAAATTTGTTAACTTCACACAATACCTATGGTTGCCCGACGGTCCACCTGAAGTCACAGTAACAGCATCAACTGTTGATATTGCGTTAGAATATAATGTTACTCGTTCTAGTGCAAGTCAAAGTTACCAGTTTACAGAATTTGGAACTGACCGTAATCCTATCATTACATTGGTCAAAGGAACAACATACAAGTTCCGTGTTAACCAAGCCAACAATCCATTCTGGATTCAGATTCGCCCAGGGGTAACTGGTACATCCAGCGTGGCATCAGAAATATTAAATCGACAAATTTATGGTTTGCGAAACAACGGCATTGACAATGGTACGATTGAATTTACAGTGCCCACGACAGATGCTCAAGGTAGTGCAACTCGTGCTCAATTGGCCGCCACAGTGGATTTTGCAACCACACTCAGCTACAACCAAGTGCAGAGTCATTTGAACAATGTTATTAAAAACATTGGCGGCTTTGATGGTGTCAGCGAAGGCCTCAATGGCAAAACAATTATCTTCTTGAATCAAGACTCTGTTGCAGACCAGTGGACAGACCCTGGCAACTTTGACACAGGCAGTACTACTGGTGCAACTGGCAGTTTTGATTACACCGGCGAAGGTTTTGAATATGGCACTACTGTACCATCGCAGAGTCGTTTTGGTGTGTTCCGTATCGACACCGTTGATGCTGGCAATGGCCGTCAACTGATTAAACTAGTTCCCACAACAGAAATTGCCATTGGTGAAAAAGTATATGTACGTGCTGGCACACAATACGCAAACGTAGAGTTTATCAAAGCACCAAATGGATACTTTCAAGAACTTGAGCCAGTTACTGCACCGTTGACAGAGTTATATTATCAAGACGATAGCAATCCAGATTTCTTTGGTATTATTCGTTTGGTAGAGCCTGGCACAGCATCAATTGATGTTGTCGCCGACATCCTGAATAAGATCAACTACACAAGTCCGAACAAAGTTAAATTCACCAACGGACTACATGTACGATTCGATAACACAATCGTTCCTGCTCGTTATGCAGGCAATGCATATATTGTTGAAGGCGTTGGTACTGCAATCAAACTGATTAACATCGGTAATTTCAGTGTACCTGAGCAGTATGCAAATACATCACGCCTGACAGAGCCTGACTACATCACGATCAATCGTGCCAGTCGTGACCTAAACGGCTGGAGCCGTAGTAATCGTTGGTTCCATATTCAAACCGTTGAACTAGCCGCACAGTACCGTGAAGATCCGTTACTGCTTGATTTAACTGGCGTTCAGCGTGGAAAACGTCCGATCATTGAATTTGACCCAGACATTTATTTGTTTGATTATGGTCGCCAGGCCAAGAGTCCAATTGATATTCTTGATTTTGTTGTGACTGATGCATTCCAAGAAGTAGAAGGCAAGAACAAATACATTGTTCAAATGCCCAATGGTATCACCCGAGAACTTACTCCAGGCACACGTATTATTTTTGCAAATGATGCTGATCCGGAAGTTCGCAGAAGAATCTATCGAGTGGAAGAAATCACAACTGATGTTGGCACAGTGTTGCACTTGGTCAGTACCAGCACCCAAGACTTGCCAATTTACACAGTCAGTGGCGCTCGTATCACTTCAAATCTAGCGTACAATTTTGTACCTAGTGTGACATTCACAGCACCACTGCCTGGCATTGGTACTATGACTGCTACAGGTAACGTTGTATTGAAATCAACCGGTGTATCCAACGTTGTTGTTAGTTACTCTGGCGTGAATTATGTTGCTGATCCATATATCAAAATCAATACGGATTACGTTACTCCTGCTGGGCTTGATATTGTATATCGTCCATTCAAGCAAGTTGACTACATACGAATCGACTCTCGAGGAACCAGTTATTCATACGCCGCAAACGTGGTGCTTTCTAATCCTAACGAATATTGGGCAACAGTTACCAATGCCCAAATAAGTACCACCGGATTAACATTTGAAATTGCAGCCGGCAATATTCCTAACCCTGTGGTAACAAAAGCGTTGGCTACCACCAGCGGTAACTTGAACATTACATTTAGTAACGTTGGCCTGGGATATTTCCAGTCAAACGTAACAGCTACAATCTCTGCTCCTACTACCCCAGCTGGTGTAACAGCAACAGTGAACTATGTTTACTTGCATGCCAATGGAGCAATCAAATCAATTAGTTTGTTGAATCCTGGGTCAGGTTACCTGACCAACCCAACTCTTACAATTTCTACCACCGGCAATACCTATGCTGCCAGTACTGGAAACATCGGAACAGTTGCAAGCACTTCTACCACATTGTGGGATTACTTGGTACCAGGCATGCAAATTATTGCCAATGGTATCATTGGCGGCTCTATTATCACAGCAGTTGACAACGGTGCAAACTTGGTTACCATCAATGCTCCAGCAGTTATTGCCAACAGAAGCTTGGAGACACCAGTTTTTGGTATTTCTGCAGTCGAAGCCGGGGACATATGGACATTTAAGTCCAACGTTGATGCCGGCACCTACGCCACTGTACAGACAACAGTGATTGATCACACAGTGATCACCGTTGATGATACTGGTATGCTGGACGTTGGCATGGCAGTGTGTGGTGGTTTACAACCAATTGAAATTAGCAATATTGTTATTACCGCGGTGCCAACACGTATTATTACTGCCACCGAACATAATTTACAAAACGGTGACTTGGTATATGTTCGCGATGTGTTAGGTACAACTGATCTAAACTATGCACGTTTCTATGTTTATCGAGTCAGCGAAACAGCCATTGAGTTGTATTCCGATGCAGGTCTGACAACAGGCAACGAACAAGACTCTCGTAATTACGGTGATTACATTTCCGGCGGAACGCTCACAGCCTATACGATAGACTATGGACTGACCACAGTTAATCGAGTTATCAGTTCTACCCAATTTGAAACTACCCGCACAGTTCGAGTCAAACCTGGTACTAAGTTAGTGTTTGGCGGCGTAACAGCACAAGCATTTGCACGTAGCGATAACAACAGCATTTACAACATTACTGTTACTAACCCAGGATCTGGATACACCACTGCACCAAACGTGGCTGTTTGGTACAACGGATCTGGTAATCCTGCTACTGCAACGGCAATTACCAACGATGACATTATTAGCTACATCAACGTAACCACAAACGGCAATGGCTACGCTATTAGTTCGGGCATCACAGTTGATGTTGTGAGTGGATTAGAATTAACAACATCACAAACAGTAACACATGGTACTGATATATTGTATTTTGCCAACAGCGATGATCTAATTCCGGTACAACCCGGTTGGTTGGTATTTTTGATTACCGCAGTAAACGGAGACGAAATCTACACAGATTTTGGACAAACTCCGTACGCCACAACAGACACAACAGGTCCGTATGATGCAGACTATCGTTTTTTCATGGACGTGTCCAAAACCAATGCTCAAATTTTAACAGTAGATAGTATTGACAGCGACCGATTGATCCTAAGCAATGTCATTGACAGCTTGGATAGTGACGGCGAGCAGATTGATTTGCCAGCTGGTTCTCGCATATTTGTAACTGCACAAAACAGATTCTTTACCACCGACGGCCGTGGTAGTGGTGCACGGGTTGCTGGAAATACAAAAACTGGATTCCTTCTTGTGAATGAAGTTCTCGAAGGAACTGTGGTAACATTAAATTCTGTGCTGGGTATACAACCTGGCATGGTGTTTCAAACTTTAGCCGATACCCTATTGGCTGACATTAGAGTCACTGCGGTTGATTCTTATATCAACAGAATTACATTGAGCCGTGCTGTTACTTTGCCGTCGGCAACACCAGTTAAACTGTCTAATAATGCAGTAATGAGTGTTGAGTTAGAGCAAGCAGAAATTGACTATATTGCCATCAGCGATGAAGGTGCAGGTTATGCAAGCGCACCTGTAGCTACCATACAGCCACGGTATCCATCTGTTACTTTGTTAGCAACTTGCCTTGGCACACCTGGCCTTGTAAATTATAAAGATATCAATGATAGAACATTAGATGTATTTTATCCAGGTAATCGTGTACTGGCTGTTTCTAGTTTCACTGATATCGTAGTTGGATCCAAGATTACAAGTTCGTTTGATTCAAACGGTATTGGTATCACAACTGGTGCAGACATTCCTGTGGTAGTAGGATTTGTATACGAACAAACAGCGTCAAATACATTTGAAGCTCGAGTTATTGTAGACATTGATCAATCTGCATTTGTTGATGTTGAAGTAATATTTACATTGGCCGCAGAGGCATTATCGTTGATCAATCTTGAGAATTCTGCAATTGATGTAAACGACACAACCCCGGAAACGTACGAAGCAGGGGATACTGTACTAGTAAACACCCCGGCTAACAAAACACAAACAGCAACAAATATTGTTGCATACAACCAATACTATTTTAACGGTACCGAGTGGTTGCCTGCACAACAAAAATCTAATATCAATCAAGAGCCGTTGTTTGATGCATTCAATACCGATGGGTACAGCGCAGCCGACGCCACAGCATATCCTGGCAGCAAGTTCTTTGGCACAAAAATCTTTGGTTACCGCGTGGGTACTGGAACACAAGATCCTGTGCTGAAGTTCCCGTTGGTGTACAAGAATTTCAACAACGTTGGCGACATTGAGTTTTCTAACTATTTCCAAAACGAATCCTTTAATTATTTGAATGGGTTCAATGAAGACACTGTCGCAATCAGTAACTTTGTTCTAAAACAAAAAACTGATGCAGGATTCAAATTAAAAAATATTTGGACTCAAATAACCGAAGACAGCAAACAGTATCAATCTATTACTTCGGAATTTGATGGCACTACCAATTATTTCGAGATAGATGTAACGCCACTTGAGTCTAAGACTATTCCGTATCTAAAAGTTTATGTTGCAGGCAAACGTGTGCCCGAAACAGCATATACTGTTGATCAATATGGAGGCCGCCGCGCAGTTGTTATCAACTCTAATTATTTAACAACCGGTGATCTTGTGGTCGTTAAAGTTTATAGTAAACAACAAAGCGTATTGGGTCGATACGATACTCCAATCAATCTGGATTACAATCCTCTAAACAGCAGTTTTAATTTTTTAACACTAGGACAAATCCGTAATCACTTGGTTGCACAAACAGACAACAATTATGGTGTTGTTGGGCAAGCATTGGGTAGTAATAATTTACGCGACCTGAATACAAAATCCTGGCAAGGCAGCATCTTGCAACATGCTAGTTCGATGAGCATGCCTAGTTTGTTTATGATTGATAAAGATCTAGATATCGTACAGGCTACAGAATATGCACAGCGAGAATATGTGAAGTTTAAGAATCGTTTCTTAGACCAGGCCGGCAAGATTCAAGTTAACGTAAAAGATATTCCTGGATCAGTTGATACCATTATGTCTAGCATCATGTTGGGCAAGAGCTCAATGGCTCCGTGGTATGACAGTGACATGTTGATGTGGGGCTCTAAGTTCAAGACAAAAACAACATTGCCAGTATTGAATACACGTCAGCGCACATATTTGATTCCAAATACATTTGATCCCACTGTGCTCAGCCGTCGCAGTGTCTTGGTATACTTGAAAGACACAACAGATAGCACATACCGTCAGCTGATAATTGGCATTGACTACACATTTGCAACAGATATTTCTAGCATTGTAATTGCAGATCACGTGGTGCTAAAATACACAACACAATTTGACATTGTGGATTGTACCAACACAACTGAGTGTTACGTTCCTGAGACTCCGACCAAACTTGGATTGTATCCAAAGTTTATTCCCACAATGTTACTGGATACCACATACCGTGTGCCAACCCAGGTAATACAAGGTCATGATGGTAGTTTGACTCCGGCATTTGGTGATTACCGCGACCAATTGTTAATGGAACTTGAGCTTCGCATCTATAACAATATCAAAGTAAATTACGACGATACCTTGTTGGAAATTTTTAATACACTACCAGGGCATTATCGTTCATCTGACTACACACGAAATGAATTTGATCAACTTTTGACACGTAGTTTCTTGAGCTGGATCGGCACTAACAAGTTAGACTATAGTGAAAACAAGTGGTTCAATCCAAACGATCCATGGTCGTGGAACTATAAAGGATTTACTGATTTACAAGGTAACGAGCTGCCTGGGTACTGGAGAGGTATCTATAAACAATACTACGATACCGATCGTCCTCATTATGCTCCGTGGGAGATGCTAGGATTTAGTCAACAACCAAGTTGGTGGGAAGGCGCTTATGGTCCAGCACCATACACAAGCGGCAACAAAGTTTTGTGGGAAGACTTAGAAGCAGGACGAATCTTACAAGGAGCTCGCGCTGGTATCGATACACGTTTTGCACGTCCAGGACTGAGTAAGATTGTTCCTGTTGACTACAACGGCAATCTAATTGAACCTGTAAAGTTATTGGTAGCAAATTTCAATGCTGACGATACTAGTTTGAGTTTTGCTATTGGTGACCACGGCCCTGTTGAAACAGCCTGGAGACGTAGCAGTAACTATCCTTATGCTGTGCAAATTGCAATGATGCTAGCTCGCCCGGCATTTTATATCGGTACGTTGTTTGATAACAGTCGTTACAAGTACGATACAGAAATTGGACAAATTGTTTACTCGGGTACCCGACAACGACTAACACCAAACTCATTGTTGGTACCAAATATTGGACTAGGGACGGCCACCCCTGTGTTAACAGCTGGGTATGCAAACTGGGTGCGCGATTATTTGAAATACAAAGGTATTGATAGTGCATCTAAGCTGAGTGATTCCTTAACAAAACTTGATGTACGATTAAACTATAGAGTTGCTGGGTTCACTGATAAAAAAATGTTAGAAGTTATTGCCGAACAAAGTTCACCAGGCGGTAGCGGTCGCAATATCGTAGTTCCAGACGAAAACTATCGTGTGTACTTGAACAAGAGCACACCGATTAAACGTTTGACCTACAGTGCAGTTATTGTTGAGAAAACTGATCGAGGCTACAAGGTTGGCGGCTACGATGCGTCTCGTCCATACTTTACAGTAGTACCAAGTGAGCCAAACAACAATTCCTATACCTTGACAGAAGTTAATCAAAGTGTCGCAGTATACAAAGATTACAAATTATTAAAACTAGCAGTGCCTTACGGCACAGAGTTTACCAATCTACAACAAATCGCAGACTTCTTCGTTAGCTACAGCAGATATCTGCGCTCAATTGGATTTGTATTTTCTGATGTTGATCCAGACCTTGGCATCACACGTGACTGGGATCTAAGCATTCGTGAACTGTTGACATGGGTGCAACAGGGGTGGAGAACTGGCAGTGTAATCATTCTAAGTCCGATTGGTAGCAAAATTACAGTGGTGTCCGAAAACGGCGTGGTTGATAACATCTCTAACAAGTCTGATGGAAATCGATTATTAGATCAGAACTTTTCATTGATACGCCACGGCGAGTATAGTGTCACTCGAGACAACGGTGTGTTTACTGCAACGGCATTGTATAACAAAATGATTGCACTGGCTGATTTAACATTGGTCAGTTACGAACATGTACTGATCTTTGATAATACCACAGTTTTCAATGATGTTATCTATCAACCAGAGCTAGGCAATAGACAATATCGTTTGCGTTTGATTGGATACAAGTCCGGAAACTGGAACGGACAATTGAATGCCCCAGGTTATATCTACAATGACGAAACAGTTGCAGACTGGGTGCAAAATGCCAGTTACAACCTGGGCAGTTTGGTAGCATACAAAGACAAATATTACATGGCCCTGCAACGTGTGCCAGAAAGCACACAGTTTGATTTTACCTATTGGCGCCCAATTGACAAGGATCAGATCAAGACCGGATTGTTGACCAATTTCTCCAACGCCGCAAATAGTTTCCGCGGGTTTTACGATCCAGACCAAATGAATCGTAATGAAATATTTGACCAATACAGTAATGGCCTGATTGGTTTCCGTAACCGTGATTATTTGCAGGATCTTGGAATTGATCGCACAAGCCAACTTAAATTCTACCAAGGCTACATCAAGCAAAAAGGCACAAAAAATGCTATCACTAGTTTAACTGCTGGACAGTTTGATCGCGTGTCTAGTGAAGTTTCGTACTACGAAGAATGGGCATTACGTGTTGGCGAATATGGCGCAACTGGCAGTGACCAATTTATTGAAGTAACCCTAGACGAACAACAATTTACAGAAGACCCATCTACTATTGTTCTATCAAACTTGGGCGAATCTGATGTGTCAGGTGCCATCAATTTCAATCCACGCACAATCTATCGTACCAGTGAAGAAATCTACAGCAAAAACATTGTCAAGGCACGTAGTGATTACAGACCTCGAATCAGTGACAATGTCACTGCTGGATATCCGCGCATTGATGACATCGATGGCACCATGTACGATATTGCCAATTACCAAAATTATTTTGGATTAGTTGCCAACCTTGGCTCAGGGTACAAGTTATGGGTAGCAGTTGATACTGATAAAATGTGGAACATATATCGTGCCACAGAAACAGACATTCTGTTGGTATCAATCACAAGAGTAACACCAACTACATTATTGTTTGTGTTTGATAAGCCGCACGTTACCAGCCCGGGCGAATTTGTTGTGGTTAAAAACTTTAACGATAACTCATTCGATGGTTTTTATCGCGTGATAACAGTCGAAGACGGTTTGAGTATTACTGTTACTGGATACCGTGGCCTGAGTTTCTTCCAGCAAGTGTCTACAGCAACAGGCAGCGGAGTATACTTACGCATGAAGAGTGTGCGCTTTGCCAGCGTGAGCAACATCATTGATTTTACTCCACCACACGGCTGGAGAGATAAAGACCGCGTATGGATTGATAACGATACTGCAACTGATGTTTGGGGTGTGTTTGAAAAAACCGACGGATGGGCATTTAATCAGGTGCTACCACTGCGTCTTGGCGAGGATCGTTATCAAGAAGGATACGGCGCTGAAGTTAAACTAAGTGTTGATAACCAATTGATATTGGCCGGAACACCGCGATTTACAACTGGGTCATTATTGGGGTTACGTGTTATCAACCCTGGAGCAAACTACGAAAGTCCGGCTGTACGTATTTCATATCCCACTGGCCCCACTGGGCAACTGGCACAATTTACTGCGCTAAAAGACACAGGAACTCTTGTGCTTGCCAACTTGATTACCAGCGGATATGGTTATACCTTTGCTCCGAATGTGACAGTTGTAGATCAATACACCACAGTTACTACCGCAGAAACATTAACTGACGAATACTTATTTTTGTCAGCTGGTGACATGGGCCGTGTGTATCTTGGCGATTATATCTCTGGTCGTGGTATTCCTGATGAATCACAAGTGGTTGATATCACTGAGGCACAATTCAAAATTAAAATTGATGGCCCACCTGTGCCAACTTTTTCATCTGCCACTAGCATGACTGCTGGCCTTGGCGAGAAAACATTTGTCACATCAGTAACAGCCAATAGCACTAGCATTGTGCCAGACCAAGGTATCAGAATTTATAAAACAAACGACAACACTGTATACATGGAAGGTTATGTTGTAAGTTTTGTAGACCAAACGTTGGTAGTAAATGTTGAAATTTTATTCGGGTCCGGGTCATCCACTTCTTGGTTGGTAACCACAGCACTCAGTGTTAGATCTGGCACCCAAGTCACATTCTCTCGAGGTCTTGCAGGTGGAGTACGGGCTCGATTGACTCCAACAACTATTGATTATATTCAAGTTGTGGATGGCGGTAGTGGATTCACGATCAATCCGCAAATTGACATTGTGGGCGGTGGTGGCACCGGAGCTCGAGCAGTGGCCGCAATATCTGGCGGAGTGATCCAATCAGTCACAGTAACAAACGCTGGAAGCGGATATTACGAAACTCCTGAGATTACACTATTGACCAACAACGCAACACCAGTTGATTTGCGAGTGAAATTAAAATCAACCACAGTTGCAAATTTAATTATTTCAGACAAAGGGCAGGACTATCGCGAGCCAGTTCTTGTTATTCAAGCAGACACACGCGATCGCGGAATAGATGCTGCCGCAACATTGAATTTCTATGGTAACGGTGGAGTGTCAAGTGTCACTGTTACGAACCGTGGCAAGAGTTATGGCAACACATCAATTATCACTATTGAAAATAGCGTCAGTGGAAGCGGGTTCCTTGGAAACGTAAACGTATATGCCAATGGTGCTGTTGGCAACGTATCAGTGTACACCACTGGTTCTGGATATGCCACTGCCACTGCCACTGCCAATATCTATTATGGTGGAGGATCGGGCGCAACTGGTAATATTGGACACACTGTTGATGGTATTGGCGATTTTATTTCCGGTACGGTCCTCAGTTACGGCCAAGGTTATCTAGTTCCGCCAACAGTCGAAGTTGTTGACCTATCTGGGTCAGGCAGCGGCGCCATTGTTGAGGCGATTATGCCAACCGGACAAGTCAAGACTTTCCTACGTCCTAATCAGACATTGACTGGTGTTGAAGAAACCCAGTTAATCAAGCCATTCAACAGCGATGCACGAGAATTTGGCTATAGTATTGACCTAGGCACCACGCTTGCAGCAATTGGTGCACCTGGGACTTATGCAGAACAAGGTGGTGTGTTGGTTTCGCAGACCTTGGGTTCTCAATGGATCAGCTACCAAATGCTATTTCCACCAACTCTCGAGCCCGGCGATCGATTTGGTCATTCTGTAGCAATCAGTGACGACCAGCAATGGATCTATGTGGGCGCACCTGGTGCCAACAAAGTCTATGCTTACGGTAAACGTACACAAGCGTATCAACGTGTGACGTTGACGCCAGTACTTAATCAGCTGACATACAGTACAAATTTAACTGGGTTACGTAGTGCTCAAGAATTAAAAGTTCTTGGTAGCAGTGGTAAAATTTACGAACCAAATTTTGACTACACAGTTGACTCCATTGGTAGTATCTACTGGGCAGACTACGCACGTATTGCTAGCCAGGACAAAATATACATCACACGTCAACGTTTGCAAACAAATATCATACCAACTGTTATTAGAAATTTAACTCAGAGAACATATCAATTGGCCAGTCGTCCTGAAACAATAGATCAATTATTGGTGTACGGTGCCACTGGCCGGGTATTTGTGCCCAACAAGGAATACACTGTTATTGGTAGTAACTTAATTTTCTTGGATGACAGCTTTTTAACTGAGCCAAGTATTGTTGCCAATCAGCGTGATGTATTTTATCAGTTGGTTGAAACAATAGTTCCAACTGATGCAATCAATGCAGATGCCAATTTTGGGTGGAGTGTAAAAATTGATAAAGGTGGCTACCGATTGTTAGTAGGGGCGCCTGACATGGATGAAGAGAATGCAGATTTAGAAACCATACCAAGTGCTGGACGTGCTTATGTGTTCTCTCGCAGTTACGAAGTTATTCTATCCATTGGCACATTAAGCGTGTTCACCCTAGAAGCAGTACGTTCTGTTCTAAGTGTGAGCTTGGACAGTATTTTATTGGCCGAGAACGTAGATTACATTATCGAAGGAAGCTCGGTAGTGTTTACTGTTGCACCACGTAACGGTGCTAAAATCAAGATTGACACAAACTTCTTTAATATCATACAGGTAATTCCTTGTCCAAGTATTGTTAATCTAGGACGATTTGGTTATAGTGTAGATATTGCTCCAGACAACACTAGTTTTGCAATTGGTAGTCCAGGCTATCGCGATGACGATTATTACAATGGTACTGTATATCGCTATGTAAACAAAGGGCTATTTTATGGTACAGCTACAACTGAAAAAACTTTCCTAGACGTTGCACTAACATTAGGCGACACTATTAAAGTCAACGATAGGACAGTCACATTCAATGAGATTGTACCTGGCTTGATAAACAACGTCTCTGCGGTATATGGTAGCGTATCAACCAAAGTTAGTTTTACACCAAACGTTGGGTTGGTAGTGGGAGACACGCTGGTAGGACCCGACATTCCTGAAGCATTCCAAGTTAAGTTTGTAGAATGGGCTGATACTACATTGCCGCTGGTGGCAAACGTTATAGTCAGCGCACCTGTTACAATCACAGCAGGCGATGCACTATCTTTTGTACGTGCTGGTGATAACCTTAGCAAGATCGCTCGTAATTTTGAACAAGGTGGATTGGTTGCTGTTGATACGGCTGTGGTCGATGGGCTACTTAAAATTACAATTGGTGATCAATACGCATTGACTCGATTAGATATTTTGCCTGGTACAGGTACTGCACTAGACGGACTAGGACTAAAAATTTATGAACTCACCCAAACTTTACAACACCCACGTTATGGTGTTCCGGAAAGATTTGGTACCAAGGTGGCAATTGATGATACTGGTAAGACTGTATTGATTGCATCCGAGGGTGGTAACACTCTTAAGACTTCTACGTTTGATAACGAAACAACATTATTTGATAAAGATACCACTCGCTTTATTGACAGCTTGAATGCGTCTGGTGCTGTTTATGTGTACGATTACTTGAATCCTCCGGGAGAAACATTAGCAAACCCTGGTAAGTTATTGTATAACCAAGTGTTACAAAATGCTTATGTGCTAACTGGAGATAACTTTGGTAGCTCAGTTGATATCAACAATGGCTGGGCATTAGTTGGTGCAGAAAACAGCAGTTATCACAGCACACTAGCAGGTGCGACCCACTTGTTTATCAATGACGGTAATGTCAAGGGCTGGGGACGCTTGCGTGAACGCGGCGAAGAAATTGACATTGACTACATCAACAAGGGCTTGATCTATGATAAAAAGAAACAAGTTAATTTGAAAGATCTAGATTACTTTGATCCTGCCAAAGGTAAGATTCTAGGTATTGCTGATCAGGACTTGGATTACAAATCAAGTTATGACCCTGCACAGTACAATCGCGGATCATTGGCAACTGTAACTATTGCTACGGATTCAAGCTGGGGCGAAATGCAAGAAACACAAACATGGTGGGATTTATCGCTGGCTCGTTATATCAACTACGAGCAAGGTCCTATCAACTATCGTAGCAACCGTTGGGGACAGTTATTCCCGGACAGTATGATCCAGGTCTGTGAATGGGTCGGATCCAATTATCTGCCAAGTGATTATGCGGCTGAAGTGGGTGACGGCCAAGCCAAGTATTCTGATAACAGCGCATACGTTGAGAACACATATTTTGACATACAATCCGGTCTTATCAAAACCAAGTACTACTATTGGGTGATTAACAAACAAAGTATTGACACAACAAAAACACGCAGAACCAATTCTGTTGTGACGCTTGAGCGCTTGATAACAAATCCTCAAGCACAAGGCATTCCTTATTTTGCGGCCATTGCCAACAATGCTTTCAACTTGTACAATGTCAAGAACTCATTGAATTCAGATCGTACCATATTCCGTGTGGAATACAGTCGAGTTCTTGGCGATATTATTAGTCACAACGAGTATGAGTTAATCCAGCAAGGCAGCAACAATAGCGAAATTCCTAGCAAGTTGATTAGCAAACTAATTGACAGTTTGAGTGGTGAAAATTCAACAGGTAGTGTTGTTCCAGACTTGAAATTAAGCGATGCTGACGCATATGGCATTAACAATTTACCACGCCAGAGCATGATTAAAAACTCTACAGGCGCTGTTCAAGTGTTTGTTACATTTGTGAACAATGTGTTGGCAACAAAGAAAATTACATACACAAAAAACTTTGCACGTTTATTAAAACAAGAACCTGTTCCGGTCGCTGGGACAGGTTATTACAACACCTCAGTTGACACAGTCGAACAATTACAATATATTCCAAGCAGTGAGTTGTTTGTTGGATACAAAGTTTTAGTAAATACTGACTCTGACTTTTATGGATTCTGGACAATATATGAATACCAACAATATGTTGGATTCCGCATGATCCGTATTCAAAGTTACGATACTACTCGTTGGTGGAATTATGCCAATTGGTATGCAACTGATGTTGATGCTTATACTGACATTAACTATACTGTGGCTCGTTATACTGACTTGTTGAGATTAACACTAGATGTTGGCGATACTGTTAAAGTTACTGACACTGGAAAAGGTGCATACACTGTGTACCGTGTGGCTAGCGACAGCAGTCTTGAAGAAATTATTGTAGAAAAAGGTACTATTGCGTTAAGTACAGCATTATATGACAGCACCCAATCTCGGTCAGGGTTTGATAACTCTGCGTTTGACCAGGTTGGATTCTCAACCACACAAGCTCTTGAGTTACGCAATATTTTTGAATCATTGGCATATGATATTTTTATAGAAACAGATTCTGTAGAAGTTAACAATCTGTTCTTTACGTTGCTTAATTATATTTTAAGTGAACAGTTAAGTGTTGACTGGGCAGTTAAGACCAGTTTGATCAGTGTGTTACACAAGATTCGTAAGCTGGAACAATTTCCTAATTATATCAAAGATAACCAAGACTACTACGAAAAATATATTAACGAAGTAAAACCATATCGTACACAGATTCGAGAATATCTGTTGGACTACGAAGGCACTGAAATACTAGGCACAGGACTGAGCGACTTTGACTTCTCGAGTGTGTATGACAAGACTATTAGTGCGTATCGTATTTTAGATCCAAACAATTCAACTGATTTGAAGTTGATTCAAAACACTGGTCGCGCAGACTGGTTGAATCATTACACATATCAAATTCAAACTTTGAATCTGAATTACGGCGGAAGTGGATATACCGAAGCTCCTCGCGTTAAGATTACTGGTGGTGGCGGTACAGGTGCTACTGCTCGCTCGGTGATTATAAATGGAGTAGTCACAGATATTATACTAACAAACTCTGGCTCAGGCTACACCAGCACACCTATTGTGGAATTTACAGGAGGCAACGGTACTGGCGCAACTGCCGCAGTGCAACTGGTACAAACACTTGGAACAGCAATCACGTCGGCCACTCTAAACAAAAAGATTCGTGGCATTCTTACCAAGATCAAATTTGACCGGGTGAGTTATAACAGTTCTTTACGTGAATGGAAACCATACGAAATTTACCACCCTGGTGACTTGATTGTGATTGATGATGTTCGTGCAAGTAATTTTGTAAATTACACTGAACGTTCTTTACCACGCTTTAGTTTTGTATACCGGGTGTTAAAAACTCTAACAGGTCGCAGTACCATTGACTTGAATATATTTGAAAATCCATTGATTGTTGAAAAACTATTTGGAAGCGATCTTGACAATGCAGTTGATCGTGTGGCGGCCTACCTAAAACCAGGTAGTCCAGATAGCGCACGTATTTACAGCACTCCAAATACAATTCGTTTGGATCCAAGCGAAATTAACAATCAGATTATTTCAGTTGGTAAACAATGGAATGCAGTACGACACTCAGCATTCTATCCTGTACAACACGGCTACCAATATGCCGCAGTTGGCGACAGCAGTTTGATTGGTGTAAGTGCTGACGGCATTACATGGATAACAAACCGTATCACAGACACCACAATCAATGGTCGCGATGTTTTCTTCTACAACAATTACACCTGGGTGGTTGTGGCCAATCAAGGTGCAATTTATTCTACTGATAACGGCATTGATTGGACACAAGAAGCAATTGATCAATATTACTACGATGCAAGTATTGATAACCCATTGGGTAAAATACAAGAAAACACCGCACAAACTCTTGACTTGACAAGTGGTACTGGTGTTGCAACTTCTTATAGCAATTATATTCTTGTTGTTGGCAATAACGGATCAATTCTAGCTAACCCACGTGGCAACAGCGATCTAACTACTAAAACATTCGAAGGTTGGTTCAACATTAAAGTACAATCACAATTGATTGCACAAAATTATTTGAAAGTTATTGCAGTTGATCGAGGTTACCTAACTGACATTGATGGCACAACATATGATGTTGAAATCCAAGCTACTTCTGGATACTATATAGAATCAGATGGCACGACAAAGAAACGCATGAAGGCCGGCGTGGTCTTTACCTGTGGTGTCAACGGTGCTATCAATGCTATTACATTTAACGCACTGGAAGATTACCTACAAGGGTTTGTCAGCGGATATAATTATAATGCTGGTAAAAATGATAATTTAAGTTATCCATGGAGATCGTTAGATGTTCCAGTTGACGTCAAAGGCCTGCAAGACGATCTAAGCGGACAGCAATTGAACAGTATTGCAGTAACCGATGAACGTACCAATTGGGTGGTAGCAGTTGGATCACAAGGAACATTGATCTGGAACCAATTCAACTTACCAATACAGATACAAGACGGACGTGCGGAAATTGCGCCAGACACAATTGGTAAAACAGTTATTGACCACGGCCTGTACATGTTCAACAACTTCCGTAAGTTTAACGATAGCAATTTTATTGCACCACTAACACGCGATAGGATTTCAGACATTAACTTTACGGACATCACCTGGGACGGAGATAAGTTTGTTGTGGTTGGTACTCGTAGTATTGTGCTGTGGGGATACCCGGGCGTAGAAGCAGAAGCCTATATTGAAATTGGATCAATTGATCCAAGTATGAGTGTTGCTAGTCGCCGCGAAAGTGCAAGCTGGGCAGTTGGTACTGGGATTACTTCTAGAGTAATTAGTATTCCGGCAGCTGACCTAGACGCTTCTGGCATTGTTATAGGTATGACTTGTTATGCCAGTGGGTTGCCTAGCGATGCAGTGGTATCTGGCGTGGTAGTTGGTACAACCACACATGAAATCACAGTAACATTCGGCGAGACAAACGTTGCCACTGGCACCGCAAAGTTTATATCGTTTGCATATGTACTGACAGATACTATTTCTGCAGGGGATACTATTACTGCGAGCAACGGTACAGATACTCTCACCCTGACTGTTCGTGACAATGTAGCAATTGGTGACACACGTATCTACGTAACTGATTATGACGACCGTGTACAAAGTAATTGGATCATTGCTGGTGCTGGTATTCCTGCAAATGCTCGTGTTCGTTATGTTGGTAAGTTTGCAAACTATAGCTGGCAGTATGCTCCAGGCACAGTTGACAATGTTAACTTAGACTATCGTGCAGTCAGTGTCAACACAACAGTGGCTGAAATTAGCAAGCCATTGTTGCCAATTACCGGTAACGTAAGCGGTGTGTTCTCAGGCAATGTAATCACATTCAGTGACCCAACTGGAACTATTAGCCAATTGACTGCAACACAAGACCTGCCCGGCAATGTGTCAGTATTGACTTTTGCCAATATTAGTCAAGTGCAGGTTGGATTCACAATACAAGGCAATGCCACACTAGGCATCCAGGATGGCACAGTGATCACCAGACTTGTCAACTATAACATTGGCGGAGTGTTGAGTGGATTAGAAAAAGACATCCCGGATCTGATTCCAGGCACAGGATACACTGGTAGCAAGGTACTTGGTAAATCATTTACTGATACTACAGAGGATGCACTTGGACTTGACACAGATATCAGCAGTGACTTTACAGATAGTGTACTAGGACAACGTCCAGAAGACATTGTCATTGACGGCGGTAAGTTCATTGATACATATTCTAGTCATGCTCCTGAAGAGCTGGTGCCAGGACAAGTGATTGATAGCTTGCAAATGAACGTGTTCACTGCCAATGCTGTGAATGGAGTTCCAGACTATACTGATGTAATTGGGTATAAAATCTTCACTGATTACAAGTTACCAAGCACTTACTATCGTTTGGCCTCTGCAAATACAACTGTGTTATCGTCTAACCTGAGTTATGATGCTACAGAAATTTCAATAACAAATGCTAACGTTTTACCGGATTCTGGTAGTGTTTGGGTCAATGCAGAAAAGATTGTTTATTTGGCAATTGATCGTGCCAATAACAAACTGCAAGATCTGCGCCGTGGCACATTGCGTACCAGCGTAGCATCAGTACACGTTGTTGGTAGTTTGGTAAGCGATGCAACGGTATCACAGCTGATTGTCAGTGACATCACTACTGCTATCACAGAAGATGTAACCGTGGAAAACGGTATTGTTGGTGGATCAAATTCAGCAACATACTTGTCATCTACGACAACATCGATTTATCAGGGCTCTATTTGGGTAGACTTATAATGAATATTGTATCAAACGTAGTTACGGCAGGAGTTGGAATTTTTGGAAGTAGTACTTTCCAAGCTGACTTTTTGCGAGCATCTAAATCTTATGTTCCCAGCGCAGATCCCAGACTGCCCAAATTAGTAACATTGACTGCAAATAACTCAGCCAACAGTTGGATTTCTGTATCCAACGTCACCTTGGTGTCTAGTCCATCTACTGGTAAGTTGGGATATCTCCGTATCGGTGCACATGTTTGGACTTATACAGCGTCTAATGCAAACGGTGTTTATGGACTAGCAAATGTTACTGTGGCTAATTTAAGTTACCCTGTGGGCACAGTGGTCAGCATACTTGGCACCAGGTAATATATCATGCTAAATAAGGATATGGACACAGAAAAAGAACAGACACAGATGAAGAATCAGGCGGAAAAACCAATGGAAAAAGACACCAAACAGCCAGACGTTGTAGCGGGCATTTATGTGCGTGGTCACATCAAGATTCACAACCCTGAAACTGGCGAAGTGTTTGTAGACAAACCCAACGCTATTCATTATGAAAACATGAGTGAAGCGATTGCGTATGCACTGAGTCACCGTGATCAACAATACATGTACGAAATGCACTTTGGCAACGGCGGCACAGCCGTTGACAGCACAGGTGTTATCACATACTTGATTCCAAACACAACAAGTCAGTCTGCTGATTTGTACAACCCAACATATTATAAAATTGTAGACGATACTGATACTAGCAACAACCCGGATACCGCCCATAATAAAATGGAAGTCCGCCATATTGCTGGTAATCCATACTCTGATATCATTATCACTTGCTTGCTAGACTACGGTGAACCGGCCACCCAATCAGTATTTGATAATAGTACAACACTCAACGATACCTATACATTTGATGAACTAGGTATCAAAGCTCGTGCTCTTGATAGCACAGCAGGCGCAGGCAAATTGCTTACACATGTGATTTTCCATCCAGTGCAAAAGTCACTGAATCGCTTGATCCAAATCGACTATACTGTGCGTATTCAAACACTGACCAACTTGAGCGCAATAGGATAAAGTAAATGGCATACACAATAACAAAAACTAACGGTGATTCATTAGTAACCATTCCGGATACAGAACTTAATACCGACTATGGCTTATTCCTAGTAGGGCGTAATTACTCTGGCTACGGCATCTATCTAAACGACAACTTTGTTGCGCTAATGGAAAACTTTTCCAAAAGCACAGCACCAGCAACACCATTGGAAGGTCAGCTATGGTGGAACAATTCAGATAATGATTTACAAATTTGGACAGGTGATGTTTGGAAGAAAGTTGGACATGTTACTGCATCGGGTAATGCACCCACAGCAAGTGGACGCAATGTTGGCGACCAGTGGTGGGATACTACCAATCAACAGTTGAAAACATGGGCAGGCGAAACTACAACAACAAGTCCATCAGTTTATCGTACAACCAGTTATGAAGTATCACTGGTCAGTGCCACAGCAGTTCGTGTCGGCGATGTACTCACAACAGCAAACATTCTGAGCAATGCCGCAGTCACAGTCACACAAATTTTAAGTACCAGCAATGTTCGTGTTGGTACAACAGCATCAATTTTTCCAGGTGAAACAGTCACGTTTACTCGTGGCAGCGGATGGAACCTAATTGGGCCTAGCTACACAAAAGATCAACAGCTGACTGGTATCTTTCCTCGCACCATTACAGACTCACAATCAATCACTCGTGTGGTTGGGCTGATTTATCAAAAGGGTTCTGTGATTGGGTCCATCAGTCGTGAAAACGAATATGCGCCGGGCGCCGCAGACACAATTGAGCGTTTGCCAATTATCAAACCTGGCATCACGCTGGTTGATGATGCCGCACCGCAATTGGTTCGCAGTGTGTTATCAAATACCACAGGCAGCTCAGGTAATACAGTTATTGCTGTCACACAAACCGAAGGACTGGCAGTTGGGGATTATGTTATCACCGACGACATTGCTTATAGTTCGTTAAAAACAATCCAAGAAATCTATGCCAACGGTAGCATTCGTATCAATGCCACAACTAGCCTAATGACAAATGATGTCATTGTGTTCCAACGTGGCAGTGACCAAAGCAACATGTTCCACGGAACAGTTTCAAATGCACAACGGTTGAATGGAATCACTGCTGACCGATTTGCAACACTAGATACAGATCAATTGTTCCTGGCCAATGTAAGTGTGACAGGCAATCTTGGTGTAGGTCAAAGCACGTTATTCACAGACAGTACTGTGCTGTGGCAAAACAGTCGAGACTTTAATTTAATCAACACACAGGGTAATGGTAACATTAGCCTGCGTACAGTGGTCAGCCTTGTGAGTGGCACGCCAGTTGAAGTGCTAAAAATTACAGGCAATACCGGACTTGCAGAAGTACGCGGTAACCCAATTTCTGCAAACGGTGTTGCTACCAAAGGCTATGTTGATAATTCAACAGCAACGGTACTGAACGAAATCAGTCAAAATGTCACTGCACTGATCAATGGTGCAAGTGTTAGTCGTCGAGATTTTGGTAACATTGAAACGGTGCTTGACACATACTCGGGCAATTTTACAACTGTCAACAATGTGCTTGATACAAAAGCAAATATTGATGGACAAACATTTACCGGTGTTCCCAAAGCTGCCACTGCTCCGGCGGGTACAAGTAACACACAAATTGCCACTACAGCATTTGTTACAGGCGCAATAAACACCAGTACTACAGCATGGCAGGCAAATGCCCTGACACAATCTGCAGAGATTGCACTCCGGGCCAATATTTCAAGTCCAGATTTTTCTGGCACACCGCAAACCACACACGTTTCGGACACAGATCGCTCACGTAGAATTGCCACAACATCATTTGTTGGTAACTTGGTTGCCACCGCAACAAATGGTATCGACAACGGACTAAGCTCTAAAGCACCGATTAACAATCCGAGCTTTACTGGATACCCAGTTAGCGCATTTACTGCGGCCAATTTAACATATGGCACATTATCTACAACCAGTGCTCCACTGGGCATTGTTGTAAGTCATCCATATCCTACACAATTGGCCACGGTTGGTTTTGTTGCAAATATTGTGGCAACAATGCCAAGTGCAAACCTAACACCATATGCAACAAAAGTGAGTCCTGCGTTGGAAGGCGTACCTACTGCTCCTACACCCAATGTAGGAGACAACAGCACAAAGATTGCAACAACTAAGTTTGTTGCTGAACGTAGCCCTGTACTGAGTGTCAACACACAAACTGGTAACGTGGTACTGGCAGTAGGTGACATTGCTGGCGCGGCACCACTTGCTAGTCCAACTTTCACTGGTCAAGCTCAGTTGTATGCTGATCCTCCTGTTGGACAATCAAGTCTTTGGATTGCAACAACACGTTGGGTGGCTAACATTGCCGCTAATTTGGCGCCAAAAACTGAACCAACATTCATCGGCACAGTAACAATACCCAACCCATCGGATAACAGCAATGCTAACATTGCCGCAACCACTGCATGGGTAAGAGGTCGTATTGCAGTTGCCAACGTTCCGACTTGGGACGGAAGTGGTAAATTCATATCAGCTGCCGCACCAATTTCTAGTGACGGCAACAATGGTGATATCTGGTTCCAGTATACCCCATAATAAACACCCAGAAAATAACCATGTATAAATACAACAAATCGGAGTCCAGGTAAATGGCGTATAACATAGTAAAATCAGATGGCACACCGTTGGCAACAATCAGCGATGGTCAAACCAACAGTACAGCAACTAGCCTTACACTAGTTGGTAAGAACTTTGCCGGTTACGGAACGTTCTTAAATGAAAACTTTGTAAAGTTGCTAGAGCACTTTGCTAGTGCAAACCAACCTTCTAATCCCAAATCTGGTCAAGTTTGGTATCAAACCAGTACCAAAGTCCTGCAAGTTTACAACGGTAATGCTTGGAAATCAATTTCAGGTGCACAATCTGTTGCAGACGAACCAACCTATCGTGTGGCTGGTGATCTGTGGTTTGACTCAGTTAACCAACAACTAAAAGTCTGGTCTGGAGCAGGCTGGGTTGTTATTGGCCCAAGCTTCACAAGTACTACTGGTACATCTGGTGCTGTTGCTGACACAGTCATTGACTCTAGTCAGTTCAGTCACGTCGTGGTCAAATTCTTTGTACAGAACCAATTGGTTGCTGTGCTTTCTAAAGACGCTTCATTCCAACCTGCTACTACTATTCCTGGCTTTTCTACAATCAAACCAGGTTTCAACCTAGCACGTGACACGACACCTGAGCTGGTGTTTTATGAAAACGCAAACAATGCCTCTTACTTGGGACAAGTATCAGCCGATCAATACTTGACCAAGAACAATGCGTTGCTAACATCCAAGTTGGTTATTCGTAATGATTCTGGTTTAGAACTAGAAGACCAAGCAGGTACAGGTATTACCAACTTCCAGTTGAACATCAGTAACAACAACATCCAATTGGTAAGTTTGATTCGTGGTAACGGTTTGATCATCCGTACAAAACCAGATAACGCTGGTGGTGCATTCCAAACAGTTTTACAAATTGATAAAGTTACTGGTCTAGTCACTGTTCTGAACGATCCAACAGATCCAACTGGCGTTGCTACCAAGAACTATGTTGACACACGCGACAACACAACACGTACCATGTTGCAAAACAACGTTGTTGCCATCAACTCCAACGTCAGTACATTAAATTCCAACGCCGCATCCAACTACTCTAACGTTCGTACAATCCAGTCACACCTGGGATTCCGTAAGGGCGGTCCGGGCAGTGATGACGATTTGAGGTATACAGAAATATTTGTCACACGTAATGAAAGTCTGGTTAGTAACTTGTACGTGCTATGGAGTAACGTAGCAAGTATTGTTTCTAACGTGCTGACACGCACAGGTGATGGCGGCGCAGGTGGTACAAACACTTCATCCATGTACGCTAACGTTAAACTGCTACAAGGCAAAGTTAGTAACTTAGAAAACGATGACCTACGCCGTGACGGTACTTTGACTATTACTGGTGTGTTATATCCTGACTCAGACCACGTGCGTAATCTTGGTAAATCAGATGCACGTTTTGCCACAACATTTACAGACACAGTTACATTGGGCTCAGCGGCTGTTGATGGTGATTCTTTACCAACTGGACGACTAGATAACGTGCGTTGGATCAACCGCTACGGTGATCGTTCAGTTACTAATGCAACAAAGGTATTGGCTGCATACCCAATGATGATTGCGGCAAACCCTTTGCAAATCACAGGTAACATTATTTTCAACGAAAATTTTGACACTACCTTGGCACAAGGCACGCCATGGGGTGTGAAGGGTGACATGCGTATCACTGGTACTGTACAAGTGACCGGTGGCATCACCATGCCGGACAGTGTGAATTACAACGAAGCAATTGATATCGGCACAAGCAATACTCGCAGGTTTAATAATCTTTATGTCAAAACAGTCAATGCGGCTTCATTGAATCTAACAGGTGGCGTATCAACCAGTGCGGCAGCTACCTTTGGCGGAAGTATTACATCTGGTGGCGATATAATGCCAGGTGTTGACGCAACTTACAATGTTGGTTTTGCCAGTGGTGGTGTTTTCAAACGTTGGAACACAGTATATGCTTCTTCGTTTGAAAGTTCAAACTATGTTACATTGAATGCCAGTGGTATTACTAATCAGTTTAGTACACCACAACCAATTGGTTCGTCAAGCAAACGTTTTGAAGTTGCTTATGTAACTGGCGTAAACATTCTTAATTCTGTAACATTAAGCTCAACAGGTATTGCTCTGTCAGCTGGAGCAAGTACTAATACACTAGATATTGGTGCTGTTGGGTCAGTGTTCCGTGCGGTCTATGCCACTAACTTCTATGGTGTATCATCAACTGCAAAATACGCCGACGTTGCAGAACGTTTTGAAACAGATGCAGAGTATGTGCCCGGCACAGTGGTACGCATTGGCGGAACCAAAGAAATCACTATGGAAACAGAAATAGCCAGTGAACAAGTGTTTGGGGTTATTTCAACAAATCCAGCTTACTTAATGAACAGCGAAGCTGGCAATGATATAACTCACCCACCAGTGGCTCAAGTTGGTCGAGTACCAGTTCGCGTGATCGGGCCATGTGCCAAAGGCGACCGTTTGATCAGTGCCGGCAATGGTTGTGCCAAAGCTGATCATGATGGTGTTGCAACACCGTGGAATGTTCTGGGTCGCGCACTAGCAGATAAATTAACTACACAAGAAGGCCTGGTTGAGGCTACTGTAAGGGCAGGTATCTAACATGACGTATCTAACTGGTTCACTGATCGACAACGAAGACTACAACAACTTTGTTTGGGGAGATCCAACGGGCAACAATGGAGTTGTTGTAGGTAACAATATCAACTACATATGGGGACCAGGAAAAGCCAATCGAGGTCTGAATCAGGACATGGAAAGTTTAGAAATTCCAGGACTGCCACAGAACCCAGTTTCGGCTGTGCTGTCTGATCGAAAAGGCAAACTACAACCAGTCAACACAGGCGATCTTGTTGAAGCACAGTCGTGGATTGGCTTCTTTTCAGCATTGAATCGCATGAGATATTACCAGGAAGGCGCAACCGGCAATCTTTCAATGAGTCCGACTCCGGCTCAAGGACGAACTATCTCAACATTTGCTTCTGTTGCAGCCAAAATGACTTCTGCCAATGTTTGGTTTGACAGCCCAGTTCCAACTTTTGGAATAGCTACTACATCAGTTAGCGCAACCAGAACTGTGGACTTGAACACTGCAACTTACGCTGGTACTGTCATGAGAGAGTACAGTTGCAAAATATCCTGGCCCACTGGAGATCACGCTCGCTGGTTCTTTAACGCCGGCGGCCAACTAAGAATAAGTTTTGCTGGATCTACCATTGGTAGCCCAGCAAATGATCGATCAGCGGCTCTTGTGAGTACTATCAATGGTATAGGCGAATGTTATATCTCTGCATACAACAACACTGGTTTTGCTGGCAATGATTCGGGCAGTAATACAGGTGCAGGTAAAGGATATTGGACCTTGGGAACCAGTTCACTACAGCTGGGATCGAACTCACTTGGAAGTGGCGCATATTCAGACAGTTTCATCACGGTTTATGCCTATCGCGCAGATGTAACAGGCAACGGCCTTGATAACGGAGCAGTTGGTAAAAGCATTGTAATTGTGTTTAGAATATCATCAGGATTTGGTAGTACCGGTGCATTGCCTGCCTGGAACACAGATAATCTTGATGTTCGAACCGGGATAGCAATTGACTTGATCGATCAGTCAGGCGCAGGGGCAACAGTTACTAAAACATGGTCTAATCCAACAGTTGGATCTATTGCACTAATCGCTCAGTCGCCTTAATTTTAGGACTCGTGCTAGTGCAAAATAAGTACTAGTATGACCCTAACTGCACTTGCACTTGAAATAAAACAAGCCACAGACATTCAACGCAATCGTACTCTGTTACGAGAGCAAACAAAAGCTGACCTTGTGGTACATCATAATGATGGCTTGTTTATTGTAACTCCTGAACTGATTGGTTTTCTAAACGCATGGACAGACGATGAGCTGTTTGTAGAAGATCAATACGGTAATCCTATACACTGCAACCGCACAGCATTGCTCGAAAAATGTAAACAACAATATCAACGAGTCCTAAATAGATGGCATGGCTTACATGAAGAACTTCAGCGTGTCAGAAAAATCTAAAGGCATACTGGCCTTTGCCAATAACAGTCCCACAGTGGACTACGAACGTATAGCTAACAAAACTTTACAATTGGCATCAAAGTCTCTAGGACTACCTGTGCATTTGGTGATTGGGCAAAAACAAGACAACTGGCGTAACACACGATTTGACGTTGATCAACAAAAAACAGTGGTATGGAACAACTTCAATCGTTACCAGGCCTGGGAACTGTCACCTTTTGAACAAACGCTGGTAATTGATGTTGACTATTTGATCACCACCCAACGGTTACTAAATTTATTTGACAGCACACAAGACCTGCTACTTTGTCATAAAAACGAAATGTTATTCCGTCCCACACTGGATGTTACTGCACTTACTCCTGTGTGGGCCACAGTTTTTTATTTTCGCAAAACTGAACGCACAAGATTGTTCTTTGAACTGGTAGGGCGCATACAGCGCAACTGGGAATACTATCGTGTGTTGTTTGGCATTGTTGAATTGCGTTTTCGTAACGACTATGCTTTTGCCATGGCAGAAATTATCATTGGTGGATACAATCGTAGTAGCGCAACAAACATGCCGTTTGGAATTGTCACAGCAGATCAAGCACTGACAGATGTTCAAATCAACAAGGATTGGATCACAGTACGAACACAAGACAATGCACTGGTATTGCCACGTACAGATCTGCATGTGATGAGCAAGGAATGGTTACAAAGCACTAAGCTGGAGAAGTTTATATGCGAGGCGTGATTTGCATGGCGCAAAACAATGAGTCCACTGACTATATACGTCTTGCATATTTGCAAAGGTTGAGCTTGAAACTGACCAATCCTGATTTACCTTATGCGCTGGTAACAGACCAATCAAGCGCAGATAAACTAACAGACAAACAACGTGTGGTGTTTGACTATATTATAGTACTGCCAATTGATTGGGCAAAAGATCAAGAGTGGAAACAGCGCAACGACTGGCAGTTGTTTGCACTAAGTCCGTTTACACAAACAATCAAAGTTGAATCAGACCTGCTGTTTACTTGCAGTATCTCGCACTGGTGGCGAATGTTAGAACATCGTGATGTTGTTCTTAGCCTGGGATGTAGAGACTATCGGGGCCGCTGTGCAACTAGTCGTGCATACAGAAAAACATTTGATGCCAACGATTTACCAGACACATACTCTGGTCTCATGTACTGGCGAAAAAGTCAACTGGCCGCACATTTCTTTGGCAAGTGTAAACAACTGTATCAACAATGGTCAACAGTGCAAACAGAACTTGTGCGATGCGACGACCCTGGCAGCAATGACATGGTATTTGCACTGGCAGCAGTATTGGTTGGAGTAGACAAAGTAACACTACCGGCTGCAGATTTTTTTAATTTTGTACATATGAAACAGGCCATCCAGACACGCAGTATTGCTGATCTAAATGTAGAACTAGTTCCGCCTGTCATACGCATAAATGGTCATGAACAGTTATACCCAGTTCATTATCACAACAAAGAATGGGTAACAGACCAGATAATAGATGACTATGCCAACGCCATTTGAACAAGCAATACTTGAGTATGCTGTCATAGAGCAACAGCTGGCACAACATCCCCCACGTGACCAATGGCGAGTGTATCACGATGCTGACCGTTTTGTAACTGTGGCCAATGGCCCAGACTGGCCTGATTTAGAATACTCATGGATTGACATAACAAGTGACCAAGCCCGTAATGTCACCCAGTATAAAATAGTCAGTGGAAAGTTAATAAAACTTGACAAAACACGGACACATATAGTAAAATTACATCAAACCTCTGAAGGTGAATATCAAGCTGTCGCTAACCATATGGCGTTGCTATTAGAGGCAGGGGAAGAATATGACACAATCAAACAGTACTCAAAAACTAGTAGACATAGCTGACTTAGATGTCGTGTTCCTGACCTACGACGAGCCTAAAAAAGATGAGTTTTGGATCAAAATTAAAAACATGGTTCCTTGGGCAAAACGAGTTGACGGTATCAAAGGAAGTGATGCGGCACACAAAGCCGCGGCGTCTGCCAGTAGCACTGATAGATTTATTCTTATTGACGGTGACAACATTCCTGATGTTGGCTTTTTTAATCTCCAACTTGAATTGGACGACAGCAATCGTGATTGTGTATTTCGCTGGCGAGCACGTAATGTGGTTAATGGACTGATGTATGGCAATGGTGGATTAAGTTGTTGGACCAAAGACTTTGTCAACGCCATGCGTACACACGAAGCAACAGATGGTCGTGCAGAAACACAGGTAGAGTTTTGCTTTGATCCACGCTACTGGGCCATGCACGATTGTTATTCAACAACATATCCCAATCAAACTCCTTTTCAAGCATGGAGAGCAGGATTCCGTGAAGGTGTAAAGATGTGTCTGGATCGCGGAGCACGACCTAGCCTAAGTGATTTCAAACAGCGTGTGCATAGTCGTAATCTAGATAACTTGACCATATGGCAAAGCGTTGGCGCAGATGATCCTAATGGCTTCTGGGCCATCTATGGCGCACGCCGTGGAACCAGTTTAACTATGTTAAGCAACTGGGACTACACACAGGTACAAGACTTTGATGAACTAGAACGCATGTGGGCTATGTATCAAAATCACGGCCCTGATGAGTGTAATGAACTAGGAGAAAAACTTCGCAAACAACTAGACTTGAATATTGTAGATCTAGATCCAGAGCCTAGTGCGTTCTTCAAACATCATTACAAAAGCAATTTTCAAAACAAAGGGATAATGACACGTGACCAGTGAGTTCAAATACGCCGCCGAAGAAATGAAGGACATACTGGGTCCTAGTCTCTGTTTGGCCAAATGGCAACAGGTCAGTCTGCACCTAACAACAGGCATGACTAACTCATGCTATCACCCGCCACTGCACAAGATTCCTACAGAGCTGTTGGCAGACAATCCTAGTGCTCTACACAATACGCCATACAAGAAACAACAGCGTGTGATCATGCTGAAGAATGAACGTCCAGACGAATGTAGCTATTGCTGGTCAGCCGAGGACAATGGGCAATTGAGTGACAGGCATTATCGTAGCGGTGAGCCCTGGGCCGCCGAATATTTACATCCAATTAAAAATGCCATAGGAGATGAAGATGTCGTTCCAAGTTATGTTGAAGTTAATTTTAATCATGCTTGCAATCTTAAATGTAGTTACTGTAGTCCACAGTTTAGTAGTGCATGGGCAGGAGAAACAAACACCTTCGGTGCTTGGCCTACTCGTGTACCTCACAATGCCCCTGAGCATTTTACTGGTAGCCGTCGTCCTATTCCTGCCAGAGAGCATAACCCTTATGTTGACGCATTTTGGGAGTGGTGGCCTAGTCTCTATCCCCGGCTCAAACACTTCCGAATGACAGGCGGCGAGCCGCTGATGGATTACAACACATACAGAGTATTTGACTATGTGTTGGCATTGCCCAAGCCAGATCTACATCTTGACGTTACAAGTAATTTTAGTGTAGAACAAAAGCTAATGGACAAGTATCTTGGCTATGTCAAACGTCTGTGTAACACACAAATAGAACACTTCATGCAGTATGTGAGCCTGGATACTGGTGTGGCCGACCAAGCTGAATATCTACGAGATGGATTAGAATTTGAACGTTGCTTGAACAATGTGGATAGTTATCTCACAGACATTCCGTACAAGAACAGCCTTACATTCATTATCACAATGAACAATCTAAACATCACAGGCTTACAAGACTTGTTAGATTACATTCTTGAACTACGTGCTAGACACAGTAGAACATATCAACGTGTGTGGTTCGACACACCACTGCTGAGACAACCACGCTGGCAGAGTTTACAAATCCTGCCCGAGAGCTATGCCTACAAGCTAGAAAAAGTCATTGAGTGGATGCGTGAAAACGAACTTAAAGATGACGGCTTTGTTGGCTTCAAGGATTATGAAATACAACGTATGGAACGCAACCTTGCTTGGATGCGCGAACCACAAGACACTACATCATTGAAACATGATCGTGCAGACTTTTATCGTTTCTTTGCAGAACATGACAGACGTAGGTCTACTGACTTCCTGGCAACATTTGGTGAGATGAAAGAATTTTGGAGCCTGTGTAAATACCATGCCGAAACAGAATAACGAAACAGACCTTGAATACAAACGCAGAGTAATCGACATCAAGTCGTCAAGCTTCTGTGGAGCCAAGTGGTACAATGCTACCATATGGTTGGGTAGCGGACAAACAACCAGTTGTCATCATCCGTTACCACATGCCATTGACTTGGATGAAATTAAAACTAACCCTGCCGCATTGCACAATACCACGCAAAAGAAAAAAGAGCGTGAACAGATGCAACGTGGTGAACGCCCAGCAGGCTGCGATTACTGCTGGAAGATCGAAGACATGAACAAGGATGCCATTTCCGATCGTGTTTATAAAACTGTGATACATTCCGAGGAGGACCTAAATGTTGCATTCGCCAGACCAAGTTATACCGACTTCAACCTTCGCACGTTGGAAATTGCTTTTGACAGAACTTGCCAGTTTGCTTGTTCTTATTGCAACCCTGCTTTTAGTAGTACTTGGGTTAATGACATACGTAAAAACGGACCCTACATTAACCTGGTATCAGACGGGCGCGGTCATTTTACTCATGCTCATGATAGTAGTCAACTTTATAAATTCGGTGAAACTAATCCGTATGTGGAGGCTTTTTTCAAGTGGTGGGAAACTGACCTACACCGCACCCTTACAGAACTCCGCATCACCGGAGGAGAGCCACTCATGTCAGCTCACACCTGGCAACTCATTGACTGGTTCAAACAAAACCAAGGACGTTCGAGCACACGTCTAGCTATCAACACAAATCTTGGTCGGGAAGTTGATGTGGACCGCTTGATTGAATCTACCCAGGGCATTGAACTAGACGTGTACACCAGTTGTGAGGCAGTTGGCTTACACGCTGAATACATTCGTGATGGACTAGACTGGAAAGCCTGGTTGGCAAATGTAGAGAAACTAGCGACCAGTGGCATCCGCGGACTGCATGTTATGTGTACAATCAACGCATTATGTTTGCCAGGCCTGCCTGTTTTCTTGACCACAATGATGATGCTTAAGAAAACATATGGTAGAGATTTTCCTAGCATGAGCTTTAACATTTTACGCTTTCCAAGTTTCCAAGGCGTGTACGTGCTTTCGCTGGCAGACCGCAAACTGTATGCAATGGAAATTGCAACATTCCTGGATAACCACAAAGGTAGCGAGCTATGGCACGAACACGAAATCAATCAACTGACTCGCCTGCACGACTACTTGCAAGAGCCAGTGACTGGACCAGAGTTGCCCAGGATGCAAAACGACTTCAAACAATTTTACACACAATATGATCAACGCAGAGGAAAGAACTTTATCGAAACTTTCCCTGAGCTAAAGGAATTCTATGAGCAAATACCCTAAAGACTACACTTACAACAGCAGGATTCCTATCCATGCTAATTTACATGCCATGCCAGAACGGCATCAAGATCTGTTGACCACAGACCCACACTTTTGCATGATACCCTGGATCCACATGCACGCCTTTCCAGATGGTCGTGCATATCCTTGCTGTATGGGCGAATACAACATGCCCATTGGTAACCTTAAAGAACAGTCAATGAAACAAGTTTGGAACAGCCAAGGCATGCGAGACATGCGTGTGAACATGCTTAATCGCAAACCCAGCAAAGAGTGTGGTCGGTGTTACGAACAAGAAAAAGCAGGATTTGTTAGTATGCGCCACAGCACTAGTCAAAACTTTGGACAACATATTGCACTGGTAGACGACACATTAGAAGATGGCACAGTAGAAGATTTCAAACTTCGCTACTACGATATTCGTTTCTCCAACGTGTGTAACTTCCGTTGTCGCAGTTGTGGAAGTATTTTTTCCAGCAACTGGTACAACGATGAAGTCAAACTCTACGGCGATCGTGGTCATCCGCGCATTATGTTTGCTGGTAAAACAGATGAAGACATGTGGGAACAAATGCAAGAGCATATTCCGCATCTGGACCAAATTTACTTTGCTGGTGGTGAACCACTTATCATGGAAGAACACTATCGTTTGCTCAACGAATTAGTCAAGCGTGAAATGTTTCATGTCCGACTAATCTATAACACAAACTTCAGCAAGCTGGCATACAAAGATCAAGACGTACTTGAACTGTGGAAGAAATTTGATGTGGTAAGTGTTGGTGCTAGTCTAGACGCAAGCGGCGCCCGCGGCGAGTATATTCGCAAAGGACAAGACTGGGAAGAAACAGTCAAGAATCGTCAACGCATGTTAGAGATTTGTCCCAAAGTGGATTTCTATGTTAGTGCAACAGTCAGCATATACAATGCAATGCACATTGCAGACTTTCATCGCGAATGGGTTGAATTAGGATTGATCAAACCACACGATTTTAACATCAACATTTTGCAAAGCCCAAATTGGTTCCGCATTGATTGCCTGCCGCAAGAAGTAAAAGATCAGATACGTGTGAAGATTGAAGAACATATCAAATGGTTGGAACCGCAGGACAAACTAACTCGTGCCACCAGTGGGTACCGAGGTATGTTAAGCTTCATGGATGCACAGACTGTTGATGACCATTGGCTTAGTACATTCTTTAGTCGTACTACAGAGCTAGATAAATTGCGAGATGAAGATTTTTTTGCTACATTTCCAGAACTAGAAGCACTACGTAAACATGCTCCCACACCCTAAGATCTGTATATTACCTTGGATCTCAATGGAGACCACACCAACGGGTGCATTGCGTCCTTGTTGTCTTGCCACAGAGGAAATACCCGGGTTGACAGTTGCAGATGGTTTGACCACAGCATACAAGAGTGAAAGTATGCAACAGCTACGACAGCAGTTCTTAAATGCCGAACGCCCTGAAACTTGTCAACGCTGTTGGTCGGAAGAGGATGCTGGTCGTACTAGCAAACGACAATGGCACCTACGAAAGTTCGCAAATCAAACAGCACAAGTAGACTGGTACAATACCAGTCCTGACCAACTATGGTTCCTTGATTTGAAACTAGGCAACATCTGCAATTTGAAATGTCGTATATGCGGCACATGGTCAAGTAGCAAGTGGGCACAAGAAGAAATGGATTATCAAACAATCAGTGATCCTAAAACTACTCGCGCATACTTGCAATTACGAGCAGGTGAATGGCCACGCAAATCAGACACATTCTGGACAGATCTAGGAACATTGTTACCACAGGTGAAGTATTTTGAATTTACAGGTGGTGAACCTTTTCTTATTAAAGAACACTTTAATTTACTTCAGCAAGCAGTTGACTTAGGTTGCGCCAAAGACATCAGTATACATTACAATACAAATGGCACCACATGGGACGCAGAGCTTGTGGATATTTGGAGACATTTCAAGAATGTAGAAATTGCATTTAGCATAGACAACATTGGTACTAAGTTTGAAATAGAACGCAGTGGTGCAAAGTGGAATGAGGTTTGCGCCAACATAGAACATGCTAAACAACTACGCCGTGAGTCACGAAATATTACACTACAAGTCTGCATGACAATCAATGTACAGAACGTGTACTACTTTGAAGACCTATGCCGTTGGGTTGACACGCAAGGATTCAACATGGCCTACGTAAACATGTTACACGATCCTCCTCATATGAATATTGGGCACATGCGAGATTGTGCAAAAGAAACAGTCATTGAAAAACTACGTGATGGAATCTTCCATCCTAAGTATCACAACGATGTTGAAGGTATTATCCGCTTTATACAAAACGGAACAAGCACAGATGGCACAGGGTTCTGTGAGTTCATGAAAAGAACAGATGCTAACCGTAAAGAAAACTTTGCAGACACACACACCGAAATAGCCGAGGCAATGGGATATGGAAAAACCTAATAATCTATGCCTTGCTCCGTGGACGCACACATACCTAAGTCCACAAACTGAGCGTAGGCTGTGTTGTGCAAGTCGTGAACCTGCACAAAACTTCATGCAGTATATTGATACCAGTGCCGGCACTGGTCGATACATACCTATCACGCTAGAAGATCATTGGAACGGAGAACACATGCGATCCGTGCGCCAGCGTATGCTCAGCGGAGAAACAATACCGGAGTGTGACGTATGTAACAACAAACTGTTAAATTCATCTGTATACCGCGATTACTTTACCAATCTATTTGGTCACAAGTGGGCGCAAGTACAAGCGTCCACTGCACCGGATGGTAGTACAACAATGAAGCCCGTGAGCTGGGATTACCGCTTCAGTAACCTGTGCAACTTCAAATGCCGCATGTGTGGTGACAAGTTGAGTAGCAGTTGGGAAACTGAACTCAAAGGTATGAATGCAGTGACCAAGGACTATTGGGAGCACCCTGATAATCTTTGGATGAAACCGGATGTCAAGGCAGAAATCACAGCGTTCCAAGACAGCACGGTAGAACAAGAGTTTGCCACAGCAGTAGAAGAACACAGGGTAGAAGAAGTGTATTGGGTAGGTGGAGAGCCACTCATGTACGAACAGCATTGGAAGTACATGCTACGCATCATTGAATTAGGAGATGGACGTAATGTTTATAGTAGATATAATACAAATCTTAGCCGCATTGATTACCGGGGTAGTAATCTGTACAGGGATATACTTGTTAATCTCCGAGATTATCAAATATGTGCAAGTCTTGACGGAACATCGCAAACCGGCGAATACATCAGAACAGGTCTTGACTACAGTCAATGGCGAACCAACTTCGAAGCAGGGCTTGCAATCCAACGACATAAAAGGCAGATGAGAATTGACTTTACTCTTACTTTACCCGGCTTGACAGAAGTTGTGAACATTGTTAAGCTGGCCAAAGAGTACGATGTAGACTTGCTTACCAAATTGTGTTTTGCGTTTGATCCTGCCATTAGCATGAGTCCACAGATACTGCCGCGTGAACTGCTAAACGCCTGGATCAATGACATCGAAGCAGAGCTAGGAACAGATGCACACTATGTGGCAGACTTGTTCGATCAACTACGTACACAGTCTACATTTGAAGAACACTGGCCTGACACATACCTTGCAGGTCAACGCAAAGCCAAGTATACAGTTTCCAATCTGGAAGCATACCGCAGAGATACATACACACTAGAACACATATTAGCACAAAGGCCAGAAGTATTAGCATGGTGGAAACAAATCAAATCAGAGTAACGCTAAGAGATCCAGACACAAACAATGATCTGGTATACACAATCACAGCCGCAGATCATGCACTTGCAAAGGATTGGCTAGCAGGACTAAACGACATACTCAAACGTGGACTACGCCTTAACAAGAGCTACTGCTTTTTGGGCTTTCCAGACACACCTCGCGACATAGAATACTTGTGCGAGCAGATGAATCGAGCCATCTATACGCTCAACACTTACAACTGGCAACAGCATGATCTTCCGCAATATCGTATTGAGGATTGGTTCGCACCAGATGTGGTACGCTATGGACCAGAGTATGTTGCACCACTACAGATGTTTCCGGAGATGTTGTTTCATAGCACCAAGCATGAAATAATGAATCGCATACACAATCACTTTGAAAGACTGCAAGGCACAGTTGAATCTCCTAGCAATTACTTTCGTGCGGCACCTGCACACATACGTCAAGCAATGGGACGCCTTAACACACTATGCCACGAAATAGAAAACTTGGTACTGAGCCAACGCAAACACATGCTATTGCCTGAGTGGACACGCCCTGTACAGATCACCACATTCCATAATGCACCACGTTATGAACTAACAGATGAACACCGTGTGGGATTTGCACAAAATGGATTCAACCGCAAGCTCGGTGGAGTGTACATGCACTGGGCGCAAATAGGTAAAACCTACTTTGAAGTATTTAGAGATGAAAATGCCCCTGTGTTAACAGAAACCGTGTGCGAAGCAATCACACAACTCAAATACTACTCAGGCGAGTTTGATATTGAATGGGGTAAGACTATTGTGGATGGTGTGTTTGATTGGCACGACAAACAGATGACAGAGTTCAAGCAATGGCTTGCTGACAACAATATTGATTCCACAGATATCAACAACAGTCTAGGATACTTACACATTGGTGATGTTGATGTAGAGCAAGCATTTGGAACAACTGACCCGTATGCAGTATGGGACTTGTTGACCAAGCATCTTAATATCTATTCAATTGAGACTAGCGAGCACACACGCACATACGAGTACACGTGGAGAAACGAAGATGCATGACATGTTTGTTGTTGATCTAGGCAGTCACACTCAAAACATTCTGTCAATCAAACAGCGTTACCCACATGCACAAGTCACACGCTACTATCACAGCGTCCTGGCAACTGTCATGCGTTGTGTAGAACGTTCTCGCACAAGCCATGTGTGGATTGTGATGAGTTGTTCAGACTGTGTAGGCTTTGAATTTGATTGGGATCCAGTGCCATGGGAGGCTGCTCAAATACATTGTTGGGCCGCAGGTGATCAAAAGTTTGGAGACATACTGCTGGTGCCTGTTGCTGAATACAAGCGTCAGGTGCCAGAACTATTAGAATGGTTCGAAGATGTCAACTATCACTCCCCTGGCCCGAAAAGAGTTGCCTGGCCCGAAGTACATGTGGGCAACAATGATTTGGTCACTACAATTATGGCAACGGAATTCCAATCCGAATATCAATTATTCAACTGCAATACATATACAGCACACATAGACACTGAACCTAGCCTGTGGGGAGAAAAACACCACCAGCTGATTAGTTTTTCTGCGGATAATAGTGTCAGCCTTGTGCCTAAAGTAGCACAAAACTACCTCAAGACACAGGTTTATGATTACCTGCATCTAGTACGTGTAAACTCTGTACAAAGTATACAGCAAGACATTGTGTTCATCAGTTACGATGAACCACAAGCAGATGAAAATTGGGCTAGACTTGTTGCCCGTTTTCCTACAGCTCAAAGAGTGCATGGTGTAGAAGGAATGGAACATGCCTTAAAGGCCGCAGCCGCAACAAGTACCACACCTTGGTTTTATGCTACCTTTGCCAAAACAAGACTACACGAAGGCTGGGACTTCTCTTTTGTACCTGATCGTTGGCAAGCACCCAAGCAATATATCTTCAACGCACTAAATGCCAGCAATGGGTTGTGTTATGGACACATGGGCATCATCATGTACCATAAGGAATCAATATTGAATTCCAAGCCTTGGGAACAGATTGGCGGTATGGACTTTACCATGAGCTTTGCTACAGAATCAATTCCACTGACCAGTGTGTACGGAGAGTTTGCTATTACTCCTTACCATGCGTGGCGCACAGCATTCCGTGAAGTGAGTAAACTGTGCCAGTGGCAACTGGATGAACCTAGTGTAGAAACAGACTATCGCATACATGTATGGCGAACCCACGCAACAGGAGCAAATGCTGAGTGGGTTCTAAGAGGTGCAAACGATGGCGCACAATTCTTTGATGACAATATTTCAAACAACCATGAGCTCAAAAAAGCGTTTCGTTGGGAATGGCTCAGGGCCTTCTTCCAATCTCGTTATGAACCTGATCAATAACTCGTGCCACATGATAAGCACTACTCACGCCTGTCAGTGGCCTAGTGCGTGTGTTGACACAGTGTACCCAGTGCTTTAATTCAAACTCCAGTGGCGTTAGGTCCCAGTGGTATGTGCTAACAACAGGACTAGGATCAGCAACAGCACGATTGTTTGCAATATGATTGCCAAACAAAGTCACAGTATTAGCATCCTGGTCCCAAACAATTTGTCCTTTAGTGCCATGAAAAATTGTTTCACGTGTGCGTACAGGCCATGTCCAGCTTACATCAATATCAAACGTAATTCCGCCAGCGGCGCCGCGGAATACCACACGATCAAATTGTGTATTCTCGCTGTGACAATAACCGTGGGCATCGTAGATGCTGGCTTCGTTGCCGCACACGTCTAGGATAATACTAATATCATGTGCGGCAAGGCTTAGCACAGGTGTGGTGCGTGTTTGGTAAATGCCCCAATTGAGTCGTCGGCTAGTAACATGTTCTAACTTTCCTATTTTATCTGAAGCAATAAGATTTTTAATTTCAGCCAACTGCGGATGATGTATAAAGATATGTCCTACCATGAGCAGTTGGTCTTCTCTCAGCATTGCTGACATCTTGCTGACCTCAACACAGGATTCTGCCGCTGGCTTTTCTACATACACATCGTGTCCACGACTCAGCAGTTCCATGGTCTGACCAAAGTGTTCCCACAAGGGTGTGGCCAGCATCACAGGGCCTTGGTCGTTGATATCATCAATGGTCTGTCCGTTTTTGATATCAATCACTTGGCCATTTACGCCTAGCTTTTCTAACCCAGATAGCAGTTTACTACCCCAGTAGCCTGCACCAACCAGCCACATGTTCATTGAAAGAACTCCTTGACACAGTCGACCACATAGTTGACTTCTTCGTCGGTCATGCTTGGCCAACACGGCAAGCTGAGGATTTCGTTTACTGTACGTTCTGCTACCGGGCAAGGACGATACCAAGGCAGGTATGCAGGTTGTTGGTGTGTGGTGGTAGCATAGTGTATGTTGGTACCAATACCTTTGGCTTCCAAGAACTTGCGGAGACCGTCACGCTGTGGCGTTTGTATAACGTACACATAGTAACTGTGACTGTTACCTTGCACTCTTTTAACAGTCTTGACCACATCTTTGAGATGATGATTGTAGTAGGCACAGATTGTACGCTTGCGTTCTAACCAGGTGTATAGTTTAGGCAGTTTGGCCAGTACGATATTGCTTTGCATGTTGTCGATACGTGCATTATATCCTATCTCCACGATGTCGTAGCGCCCTGTACGTCCGTGATCGCGATACATACGTACCTGATCCATCAGTATCTTCTGTCCTACTGCACAACCTGCATCGCCCATGGCACCCAAGTTTTTCACAGGATTGAAACTGAAACAAGTGATGTCGGCAAAGCTGCCGACAGTACGACCCATGAATGTATTGCCTAGGCTATGTGCGGCATCTTCCACAATGTACAAGTCGTATTTTTCACGGATAGCATTCAGTCGTTGCATGTCTGGACATTGTCCGTAGATATCCACAAACAAGATAGCACAAGTATAAGGAGTGATTGCCTGTTCCAATAGATCTAGATCTATTAGATGTGTGTCTGGATCAATGTCCACAAACACCGGCGTGGCACCCACACTAACAATGGCTTCTGTTGTGGCCACAAACGTATGTGGGGTAGTCAGCACTTCGTCACCTTCCCCAATGCCTAAGGCTCGCATGGCACACAGCAATGCTGTGGTACCCGAACCTGTGCTGGCACAATCCTCGGCGCCTACGTATTGTGCAAATTCTGATTCAAACTTTGTGACGTCTGGTCCTGTAATGAAACTGCTGGAAGCAATGACCTTTGCAATGGCCGAATCAATTTCTGGTTTGCAGTCCAGGTACTGCTGATATAGATTAGTGAATGGAATCTTCATTTAGTTTCTTCTGCCAGTATGGGCTGTGTTTTAACCATTCATAGTATTTGTGGAATCCTTCTTGCACATCCACTTGCGGATCAAATCCAAAGTCTTCTCGAGCCGCATCAATATTTAGAGCGCCACGACTCGGGAAGTCTGCATCTTTGTCACGCACTTCGATAGTACCGTTACACGCAATATTCATGATCTTTTGTGCGGCTTCTAACAAGCTGACAGAGTGACTTTTTGTGATGTTATAGGTTTTGTTGTTTGCGGCATCACACAGTGTGGCAGCAACAATGCCTCGGGCCGCATCTTCGCTGTAGGTAAAGTCTAGGGTTTCGTTTGCTCCATTAACTCGGAGCACTCCGCCGCGCATTGCTGTGAGCATGAATTTGGCAACGACTCGGTCTTCAACATCAAGTGGCCCATAAACAGCACTGGGACGGATAATAGTGTGATCAAAACAACCACGACGGGTATAATCTTTGACAAGGTCTTCTCCTGCAAGTTTCATAATGCCATACTGCCCAATTGGCTTGCACAGCGCATCTTCGGTCACATTATTATCAAAGTCACCGTATACCATTGAACTACTGACGTACACAAACTTTTTAACATTGTTTGTACGTGCAGTTTCCAGTAGATTAAGTAGGCCTTCCATCATTGTTCTTGCACCCAACATGGGATTTGCATTAACAACTTTTTGTCTGGGCAAGCTGGCCAGATGTACAATAGTTTCTATGCTGTGCTTCTTGCACAAGTAATCCATTGAGTCACTGGCAATGTCTGCACCGTACACCGGTGACGTGATCTTTTTAAGACGTTCGCTCATGAGGTAATCAATTTCCTCTTGCGGAATGATACCGTAGTTTGTTTTGGTATCTGTTACAGCAACCGTGTGTCCCAGTTGCTCCAGCTGACTAACAACATTGTGTCCAATAAGACCACACCCACCTGTTACTAAAATGTTCATGTGTATTTTAACCTATAAATTATTTCGTCCTGCTCGCGAAGCTTGCCGTAGATCTGTACCATGTAACCATAACTTTGATGGTTAATTACAATACGAAAACTAGGAGTCTCAACAGCATGGGCCATGACCCATTGACCTACTTCGCTTTTTTCCCACTCATTGATTGGGAAGGCCGCGTAGAGCTCTGGATCCTCGACATCGCCCATGGCAATTTCTTTGAACAGTATCATGTCTGTATTATACAGCCATTGATGCAGATATACTAGAGAGTGACTGGTAGTCATTTAACCGAATATCGTCCATACTGAACCGGGTGATATCAGTTACGTCAGGATTCAACCAAAGAGTTGGCGCAGGCAAGGGTTCACGTGTGAGTTGTTCTTTTACCTGATCAACATGATTTAGGTAGATGTGTGCATCGCCGAGAACGTGAACGAACTCCCCGACCTCAAGGCCGCACACTTGAGCTATCATGGCCGTTAACAGGCTGTAGCTAGCGATATTAAAGGGGACACCTAAAAACATGTCGCAACTTCTTTGATACATCTGGCAACTGAGTCGACCATCTGCTACATAAAATTGTGCAAAGCAATGACACGGTGGCAGGGCCATCAAGTTTAATTCACCTGGGTTCCACGCTGATAATATATGTCGTCTTCCGTATGGGTCTGCTTTTATACCCTCGATCAGCTGTTTGATCTGATCAACTTCTACTATATTGATACCTTCTCTTACACTAAACGAATGACCAAAGTCATTCGTAAATGATCCACCAGTTTCCATAGGGGTGCGCCAGTGGCGCCATTGTACACCATACACACGACCCAGGTCGCCTGGATACTTTGCTCGGGGTGTCCAATATGGTGCTGTGGCATTGGCAGACCAGATGGTTGTCTTGCTAGACTCGGTGCTACCATGTAATATCTCTCGCAGCCTATTTTCGTCCCCTGACCCTTCAATGAACCACAGCAACTCGGACACAACACTTCGCCATGCCAGCTTCTTGGTAGTCACAGCAGGAAAGCCCGTGCTCAGATCATAGCGTTGTTGCATACCAAATACACCAATAGTACCAGTACCGGTACGATCCTTGCGAGTAACACCTGTATCTAATACTTGTTGTAGTGCATCAAGGTATGTTTTCATAGGTATGGTCTAAATAAATCTATGTTTCTATAAGTACACCAGTTGATGGTGCGAGCTTGATTGGGAACAGAACTTAATATTCTAGTTCCTGTCATGTATTTGTTTAGGTCAACACGCACATCTGTAAAGTATGCGCCTTTGCGATGTGCAATCCACATTTCATCACAGTAGTCTTTGCTTTCCATCAGCAGTTCGGAACCGCCAATGATCCAGACATCTTTTCCGGGCCAACGACCTTGTACGTCTAACAATATACTACGTATATCGCCTGAACGGGTGAACACACTCTTGCTGGCAGATACAACTGGCATACTGCTCAATACAACATTGATTCTATCTGGTAACGGCTTGGGCATCTTGGGATCGTTCCAGGTACGCCGCCCCATGATAACCACGCCATTAGTCGTGGCTTCTTTGAACCATGCCATATCTTCTGAGTCACTGGCCCATGGCAGAGAGCCTTTGTTGCCTAGGCCTCCCCGCTGGTCTATAGAAAATATACTGCGGATCATGTGAGAGTTTTTAAGATATCGTCGGTGACAGGTTGTACAGTTTTTGCCACGTTCTCAATGGAGATGAAGAAATCAACGTCCTTGATAATTTCATCCATCTTCTTGAGTCGGTCATTTAACTCATCTTTGATTTCATCTGGGTGCATCCCTTCTGATAACAACTGAGCTATGTCTACTTCTACTGTACTGCCATCAATTAAATTAACATGAACTTTCTCTAGTAGCGATACAGGAACTTCATCCTTGCTTACTGTTTTAAGAATTTGTTTCCAACGATCTCTTGTGTCTACGTTAATTCGCTTTGACTTTGGTTTTCGTGCCATTTGCTTTTGTTACCTTCACGGCTGGCGCTGGAGTTAACGCGATTGCTTGGTTGGTTAATTTTGTGACTTCGGCTAACATGCTAGCGGCTTGTTGCTTCATGCGTTCTGCTTGGTCTAGAAGATTTTGTGCAATATCAATGTTTGACAATGCACTTTCTGTCACAGTAGGAAGGTCGACAGGCCGGGCCGCATTTGGTGGCACTCCAACTTCGCGGCCTTCATCTTGCTTGGCTCTTTTCTTTGCGGCATTCTTGGCATTCTGCTCAGTTTGCTGTGCAGGTGTCCAACCAGTTACTTTAGCATCAAGTTCAGCAAGACGTTGTACTGCTTCCTGGCCTTGAGCCATTTCGTTTAGGATGCCGTTCAGCTCATCCAATCGAACATTTGATTTGGCGTTTGCTTGTACAACCACTTGGTTGCATGGCACCTTTTGAATCATGCCATCTGTATGTAATACATGTAAGGTATTCTTACCATCGGGCATGATGTTGCGAAATAGTGCATCAGCTAGATCATTGGCTTGTTGGCCAACTGCACTTTCTAGTACCTTCATGATTTCATCGTGGATCATGCGTGGTAGCAAGTCACTATATACCAAAAGGCACATGTGATCTTCACCAGGCACTTGACGATATAATAGAGCCGCTTTGCGGTTATTGTGTTTGACTACGTGCTTTAACATTTTATTCTCCTAGGGCTACCGCATGTTGTTCTTCTGACGTTGCGGTGTCGTCTGGTTTGGCTACAGCGCCGGCTGCATCTAGGAAAGCAATCAGCTTGTCATAGGTAAGGCCTACTGTGCTCAATTCTTCAGGTTTCCATGAACCACGTTGTGTGGCTATTTGGATAATTTGGGCAATAGTAACCAAGTCCTGTACACCTAGGCTAGGTGTTTTTGGTTGCTCTTGCGTGGTTGTTTCTTCGGCTTCGCTCATGTGCTCTCCAAGTAAAATCTGTTACTATTATTTAAGAGCACGTATATGATCGAATATTTTTCTTTACCAAAGGTCGTTACGTTTGTTGATTTGATCAGCAAACAATCCAAAGTAACTGGCTTCACTGTGATTTTCAAATGCCACCACTTTACACATTTGCCTCTTACTGTTACTGTCTATGATAAAATAATCACCAAAGTAAAAGCGGCCAGCACAGTTGACATATATCCAGTCAGTGATGTTTTTCTCGTCAGTTGCTAGATCAAATTCAACACGTTCAAAATGAGGAGGACAATGCTCCATGCGGCGCATGCCATGTACACTTAACGGATTCAGGTCTCGGATGTAGGACATGGTTTTTTGAATATAAGACAATCGTTGTGTACGCAAACAAGTTCGTAACCAATGTTACCAAGTTCGTTCATGAGATCTAAAAACTTGGTAGCATTGGCATTGATCTCGTCGCTGGCAGGAACCATTGGGATGATAGTGTAAGTCCAGGAAATCATAATGTATTATACTTTACTCAGGGTGACTTGTAAACAGGACAATGGCTCGTTTTTGTTCAATGCCATTTGTGAGATAGTTATCGCTAGAGTGCCATTGTCGGCGATCAAAAATAATCAAATCGCCTTGCTTCCAGTTGTACACCTGATCGATACTTAACCAAAAACGATCTTTAACACGACAATGATCCAGCATACTGTTCCACTCTTCATGTGCCACATGATCTGATATGGGCGCATGTTGTTCTTTGTAGCGACCAAACTCTTTGTACTCTGCACTTTGCTTGAAGAAAATTGTTTTGGCAGGTGTGGCGTCAAGCGGAATCATAACAACACAATAGGGCTTGAGCTGATTTTGACTGCATTCAATTACATAGTCGTTATGCACATCCCACGGAAGCCTACTGTCTAGTATGTGACTCTTGACGCTGACAAAAGATCCAATGATTGGTTCTAGTACAGCACCTAGTGTGTCACGAATGTATCCCGCATCAGGATGATCCCATTCCCAATGTGTGATGTTTGCTACAGTTCCACGGTCTTTCCACACACCTTCGTGGTCATGATAATTGACTACTTCACTGCATTTTAGAACATGTTCTTCAAGAGATGCTAGTGTAGCAGTATCAAACAGCCCAGGTCTAATGCTTAGTGGAATCATTTATTACTTACCGTCTCGCATGATCTCCACAATACGTTCTTGCTCTTTGTTGAATCGGATCCACTCGTTTCTGACACTGTCCCAAAATGCCCACTTGAGCACGGACAGCAGTACAAACACTGGCAATACTGCCAGTAGATAGATTTTATAAGGCTCTGAAGCTGAAAGTCCTGCTCCAAACACAAAGGCAGCGGCCATCCAACCCTTTTGCCATGTGTCCAGCCTACGCCACCACCATATGATAAAGTTTAGTACTTTTTTCATTATTTGCACACTTGAGAAATCTTGTCAGGTTCCATGTTGGCTCGAATACCTTCAACACGGCATTGGTGGATATGATATTCTTTCAAAGCCAGCCCTGCCATTGGAATACCTAGAACAAAGAAAAACGCCAGCGCCGCCCATTTCATGTCAGTGTTCATTATCGACCTTTCTTGGCTTCGTCGTAGTGTGCCCACACACCAAACTCTGGCTCAGCACTAGGGTTGCCTTTGATGATCCAAACTGTATCAGCATATGGCTCAACTTCTTCAGGATTCCAACCAAAGAAACAGTAGTCAGTGAACATGATCAGCTTTTTAGGCTCAATGTCGTTTTCTTTCAAGAACTGCCACACGCACATGGGATCAGTACCGCCACCACCTTGTGGCTCGTATGACTCGATGTCACTGAGGTTGTCGCTTGTGAAGATCTGATGATTGTACACTTCAGTATCCCAAGTGACCACATGGATCTTGTACTCATCGTAGCTTTCCATGATGCCTTTGATCTCGCTCAGGAAGTCCTTGATGTCACGCTCGCTGATACTACCCGAAGTGTCCATGCCAATGAATACATCAATCTGATTGCCCGGCAACATACCTGGCATGACTGCATCCATGTGCCAACCGCGTCGGCTAGGCTTCATCCAGCTAAAGTCACTCTTGATAGTGCTCTGGATCTGTTGCTCCAACAGGGTGCGCCAGTCAATCACTGGATCAGTCAAGTCGCTAATCAGTCGCTTGACACCTGCAGGCAAGTTACCTGCACCTGCTTGTTGTGCGGCATTGAGCACAGCCTCACGCAATTCATCTTTGATTGCTTGCTTTTCTTCTTCAGTGAGCTTGGGACGACCATTGCCTTTTTTGTTGCCGTTTTCGTCTTCTTCGTCACCGTCGCCATCACCGTCGCCATCCAAGTGCTCATCCAGCATCTGGTCAATCAAGTCTTGCAAGTTGATCTTCTTGACATTCTTCATCAAGTCGTCATAGATTTCTTCACTCATCATGCCGCGGTATTTGGGATCGTACAGCATGCCTACCACACTAATACGCTCACCAACTTTCTGATCAATCAAGTCTGCGTTGACTGCAAAGTCGTTGGCAATGTTAAAGATCTGATGGTCGCGATCGCCTCTACGACCCATATGGTCGTATACAGCATGAAGCACTTCATGCCCAACCAAGAATTCCAACTGCTTGGGCGGAAGCTTCTCGACGAACAGGGTATTGTAGTAAAAATTACGACCATCTGTAGCCGCAGTAGGACACCAGTCATCGGCGTTGATCAACTTCATGCGGGTGGCTAGATTGCCAAAGAACGGTGCCTTGAGCAAGAGTGAAATACGTGCAGTAATGAGTTTTTCGCGAACAGCATTGTCTCGCTTTTGATCAAACTCAATAACAGGCAAGTCTTTCTTTTTAACTTTTTCGTTTAAGGTAGTTGTTTTTGCAGTAGACATTCGGGCTCCTTGTGTATGCAATAATTATAAGACAGGATGGGTTTGTTGTCAAACCCATCCATTACCGTTTAACGGCTGTCTTTGGCACTTGCTGCCAAAATGTACTTGCCAAAACGCTTGTGGAACTCATCAAAGTGTTTGAGCTTGTTTGGAATCAGTGGCAAGTTGTAGGTGGTAAGTGCAACACGAGCACCCATAACAACCAACTCAGTGTTGAAATTATCCATCATGTACTTGAGGAAGTTATCAGCCATTGGGTGGTACTTGTCCAACTCTGCTTTGTCACCTTTGCAGTTTTGGTAGACCTCTTGCAAACTGTAGCACAGGCTGACTGCAAGCGAGTACTGAGCACTGACTTCTTTGGTGTCCAGTGTAGTAACCTTGCCGCTCAACACATCGCCGGGCTTGGGCATTTTGCCAGCAACCTTACGGTGTGCCATGAACTTGATGGCAATACCTTCGCCCACAGTGCCTGCAATCAGGTTGGTCAACTCTGCATCTGTACAGTCGTCATCTTCGCAGAAGTCACTTACGAAGCTCCAAGAGCGTGGAGTAGCAAATGCACGGCTGGTTGAACGTGCATCAAAGTCAAACAAGTCTTGTTTGGCAAAGCCAATGTAACCTACCACGTCTTTGTGGATCTTGCGGTTGACAGCCCAGTTCTCCCATGCGGCATGATCCACACGGATCTCTTGGTGAACAAAACGGTTTGCAAGCGGAGTAGGCATGCGGAAGGTCACACCCTTGTCGCTTTCGCGGTTACCAGCGGCAACCATTACCACGTTCTTAGGTAGCACATACTTGCCCACACGACGGTTCAAGATCAGCTGATATGCCGCACTCTGTACAGCAGGTGGCGCAGAGTTCATCTCGTCCAGGAACAGGACGATGATAGGATACTGGCTGGCCAGTTCTGCGTCTGGCAGTTCGACTGGAGCCGCCCAATCCATCACGCCTCGGTCTTTGTTGTAAAAAGGAATGCCTCGGATGTCAGTGGGCTCGCATTGCCCCAACCGCATATCAATCATGAAGCCACCCAGCTCATTGGTAATGCCTTCAACCAGTTCACTCTTGCCGATACCAGGAGGGCCCCAAAGAAAAACTGGGCGTTGTTTCTTGAAACAGCGCAGAATACTTTTGCGAGCTTCTGTTGCTGTGATCGTACGATTTTCACTTGTCTTTGCGACCATAAAATACTCCTGATAAAAAAAGAAATTTGTTTAATGAGTGTTTAGTATAAGACGGAATGTCTTTTCCGTCAAATACTTTTTTTGCTTTGTTGCTTTTATGCGACCTCAAAATCTGCAAGCACTTTGAGAACTTTGGGTTGCATTTTGACGCTGACGTTGTCGGCGTTGGCAAGAGCTTGCAGATCTGAGATTGCAGATTCTATGCACATGAGACTGGTGTTTTGCAAAGGGAGCTCCGTATAATACAAGGCTTTGTTTGAAGTTACATCGGCAAACACATCGGCAATGATGCGTATGCTAACAGGCTCGGAACTGTAGGGTTTTGTTTTTACAGTTACTTTGGCAAACAGAGTGTTTGCGGGCGCAGTATTGAATTGCATTTTTAAGCTCCTTTTTTACTATTGAATACATAGTATAGCAAAAACGGACTTTCGAGTCAACCAAATACCCACACCGCTAGCCAGGGTATTGTTACCAGCTGGAATTGTAAAACACTAGATTACCTGCCGCAAGCTCAGCCCTGGCATCTTGGATAAACTTCAAGTCGTCGGCCCTGTAGTGTTCATCAGCATCGTTGCCAAAAAAGAATCCTGATGTTCCAGGTAGCTTGCCTTTTTCCACCACAAACTCTAGTCTGTCTAGATCTTCTGTTGTGAGCTCCAGCTCATCGCCGTTGAAGTCACCTAAGTGGCCTTTTTCGTTCCACAGACGGTGCATCCAACCATGCAGGTTAGGATGCTTGCGCCAGTAGGCTATCTCACGTGGCTTGACCACAGGACCAGAGTCCGTTTTGTAGTCATAGCTTTCATAGTAGTCTCTCATTTGGCCTTTTTTCTTGGCCACATACGCATACATATCTAGTCCCATATCAACTCCATGCTTTTACTAAACCTGCCACACAAACCAACACACCAACTGAGTTCACAATCAGTTGCGGGCGATTGGCTACCCTAATACTCCATACAAAAAACAGCGCACCGCCGGCACAGCCCATCACAATGTTCCACGGATGCAAGTGTGGAAAGAAACTCATTATAGAGTACATGGTGATGAAGCAGGCAGTACCTGTCCATTGTAGCACATTGTTAATCAAGGGCTACACCTTTGTCAACTTTCTTGCCTGTCCAATGAGCCATTGTAACACAGACTCCTTCATGTTTTATACCAAACGGTGAATTCAGTACCGGCAACTGAGCTCGAACTGCTTGGCATTCCTTGTGGGTTTTGAATTCTATTTCCCGCTTGCCAATGAAGTCGCCGGACGGAGCCGACATTGCAATAACCAAGACCCATGCGTTCATATCATCTCCCAATCTAATGTTCGTACGCCACACTCGGCCAGTCTGTCAATGTTCTCATGCGGGCAGTAGATTTCGCTGGCTGTCCAACACGCTCTGAATTCTTTGCCATTTTCTGGTTTGGTCCACCAACTCACTGTTTTACTTGACAGGCGTTGTGCAATCTTTCTGGGTGCGTCCAGTTCAAATATACATTCAGCAGGGTGCAAGGCCAACACACCTCTCACGTGCTTCTCGTCAAAGTATGAAGTTGGATCTAGGTACATGTTCGCCATGGTGTTTCTCAAACGTGTAATGGGTTGCGACGGCGCAGATGTGCAAGTGCGGATTCTTTGCTGTCAAAGCGACCCGAGATGGGTGTCTGATGTGCGCCACGCACAATGTACCAACCACCTAGTATAGCATTATACACCACTTTCATACTGCCTCCGCTGTTTTAGGAAAACGATCGTAAGCCTCGCTGGCACCGTCGCAGGAAAATTTACTAGAGCCAAACTGGTTGATAACATGCACAAGGATGTCATCATAAGCGGCCCACTCAATGCACTCTTTGCGAGCTGTTTGAAAGTTGTTGGTAGTCAACAACACTTGTCGACCCAAGAAGTCAACATCTGCATCTTCCTTGGAAGACACCTCGGTGACCACTCGGTATTTGTAAGGCATGTTACCGTATCTCATTATGCGGCCTCCAGTTCTTTACGAGCTTCAAGTTCATGTTCCATGATCGAAATCATGATCTCATCATACACACCACGGCTCTTCAATGAACGGTACAAAGCCAGTTGCTTGCGGAGCTCGGTGGTGCTCAGGGCACGAACGTTCTTGCTCATACTGCCTCCAACATGTTAGCAGGCACCTTCCACAGGCCTTGTTGTGTGGCCACTGTGACGTATTTGATAGCAACCTTGTTCACGGTACCAGTCATTGTGACACCACGTTTGGTGCTGTGGAACTTGACTGCATCACCTTTGGTGAACTGACGGATTTTGGTTGCACGAAGCTGGGCACGAGCATAGTTCACAGCATCGCTGATGCTGGTCAGTTGTTCGTTGGTGAAGTTGCTGAACATGATAGAAGTGTTAACTTCTTGAATGGTTGCGTATGACATCTTGAGCTCCTTTTTGTTTAACTTAGCCTCTAGTATAGCAAAACGGGCATTTTCAGTCAACCTGAATATCCACAATCTTGCCATGGTTAAAAATGTAATACAAATCTACTACACCAAAACTGACCCAAATGCAGTCGTTGCCTGGGCGCATGGTGTAGTGGGTGATGCCCTGCTTACGCAGATCCTCAATCACCAGCATTGCTTCAAATTCGTTTATTTCTTTAACCATGCCATTATTGTAGCAAAACGGGCATTTCTAGTCAACCGAAAAAATGTTGCATTTCTGCAACACTTTTCTGCTTAAAAATCCAGCACAATTCGGCCGTTGATGATGTTCAAGGCACACTGCAAGCGATCTCGCTTGCCCCAGTGCATTCGACCCAGCTGGTACATTTCTGTCCTGAAGCTTTTACGTACCTTGGTCTTGTTGCTGACCACAGTGACCTGCCCCCACCTGGCGTCCTGGAATGTGTAGCGACCATTGGGAGTGAGATAGCTCCACTTGTTGCTCATGTCGCTATCGCCGCCTACTGTATCAAACGTGATAGTTTCTGCAAGTGTGCGGTTGCTCTTGGCCTCAGCGGCCTGCTGGGAACGTTCAATGTGGCCACCCAAGCTGACCAGGTCTTTGCCTGTCAGGCCCATTAGTTGGCACCACTCTAGTAGACCTTCCAATTGGTCGTGCTTGGCTTTGTCAAATCGTTTTAATCTATTTAGATCCATGTCGTGCCTTGTGTTCTTTTACAAGTTTAGAAAATTCTGTATAATTTTTAATTTCGTAGTTCCACCAATTTGGATTTATACCAGTATTTCTCTTAGGTATGGTTCTTGGCGCACCGCTTGATTCAAATGGAATACAGAAAGTATTGGCCTGAACATATTCATGTACTGCCTCTGGAATCCAGAAATAATAAGTCTTGCCTGTTGTTTCCTCTAGCACTTGCGCGGCAATTGGTCCACACGCATTTTTTACTGAAATATGTGCCTTGAGCGTGTTAGGATCTTTATCTAACTGACGTCGATGTGTTTGCGCCGTTTTGATTTGTACACCATTTGTGGTGTCAATACCAGGTTCATTTACAGCACATAGTTTAACACCTTTTTTCTCAAGAGCCTGTTCTCCAAGATTTCCTAAGTGCAATAAATTCAGTTTATTCAAATGAGACAATACCTCGCCCGCTGTCATTGTAGTTTTTAGCCACTTGTGGCCGAATACAGATACAGTAAGATCGTTAGTCATTTCAAACTCCAAAATGTTGATAATGTTTATCCAGTGTCCAACCATGCAAATCTGCAACGGTTGGACCATTGTATGCGGAAAAGGTATTTCCTGTCAATGCATTGTAGCAATCAAAGAACAATGTTACAGAAACACAACACTACTGCAAAAGTATCAACAATTCACTATATGTTAACGTTTGTATTAAGAATCTATCCAGGTGCACCTGCAGGGTCTTTTCTGTGATATGGAACTGTCCTTCGCCCACATTGCCCTTGTGCTGTTTGTCACCGTAGCCAATGCTGGCATCAATGTCCTGGGGCTCAATGCGAAAGATCTTGATGCAGTCATCAAAGAACATGCCGTAGTAGAGCACTTCAAACTCTGACCGTTTGACCTGCTGGATGTTGCACAGGAATTTATGATTGGTCCAGTCTGCAAACCGCACACGACGATCTGTGCCTTGTTCTTTGAGTATGCATTCCAGTAGATTGTGCTCTGTGAGCCGGTCCAGGTTCTGGCCAACCCTGCTGAATTTCACTTCCACACGCTGGTTGTCTGCGGCATCAAACAAGTCATGAAACATGCTCTGTGCCTTGCCCAGGCCTTTCAGCTTCTTGACCATGATCTCGGCCACAGTACCAAAGCGCCGAGTGTTCAGGGCAAAGATGCCATCACGTAGTTCTTCGGGCGTCATACAATTACTTGTGTACGCTTGTTCACACGATCACTGTACAGCTGATTACCACGTTCTCGGATCAGTTCAGCGGCGTACTGCGGATCGTTGTTGAACATATCCCACAGATCTTTTTCGGTTATGCCTGGGGTGGTTTGAATGGTGTAAACTTCGTAGTGGCGTTGTTGGTTAACACGAGCCCGTAGCAGGATATTCTGCACAATCTGGTTCAGCAAAGACCCTGTTTGATCTCCTGGATCACGTGCATCTGGATCACTAAGGATTGCCATCATACGCACTTTCTCTTCTTGCTCGTGTAGCTTTTCCAAGGTTGTGAGATCAATGAGAGACTCTAGGCCAGTCATGTCCCAACTGAGCAAGAACACATTATGTTTTTGTTTTGCCATGGTAATGCCGGTATTCACGCTTGAGCCAGTACTTGTACATTTGAAAATATTGATTGGGATCCAGCACAGGCGCCTGTCCGTATGCTTCGCATTCAGCTGTGTACTCGTACCATTTTTGTCTTAACCAATATCTAAAGCTCATGTCAACTCCTAGATAACGAATGCACCCAGCATGTCAAATGCTTTTTTCTGTGCTTCAAGTTCTTCGGGAGAGAGCGGAACTGCTTTTACTCCATGCTCAGGGACAAAGCCTTCTTCGGGCAGTTGTTCAGTCAGTGTGATCAACAGTCGATATTGTTCCCATGCTAGTTTTACAGAATCAGACTGCACACCATGTGGTGCAGTAGGAAACAGATCCATCCAGATGTAATCACGTGGAACGCTCATACCAGCACCTACATTGTTGGCACGTGGTTCCAGGATGCGCCCTGTATTGAACAAGTCAATGCCCACACGCTCGCATTCGTCTTGATCTAGTCCCTGCAGGTATCCTGGGCGATGCATGTATTCTGAAATTACGCCACGCACATGATCTTCTGTTGCCATGCGTGTACGTGCAATGATAACTAACACATCTTCTAGAGCCACTTCGCCACGCACAATGCTACCAAGACACCGACCAAAGCTGAAACCAATTTTCATGTAAATTCTCCTAGTTAAGGAAATTATAGCATGAAATGATTTAAGCTGTCAACCAATTACCATGTCGTTCAACCATTGTGGATCCTTGAATAGGACTAGACCCTAGGATCAATACTGTGATAACTTCTTTGCCACGAAATAATTCTGGACGGAAAAGATCTCCGGGCATGACCCATTCTACACACAGTCCTGGGACGGAACTTTGGCCTTTCAGCACTTGGTCTACCAGTCGTGGACTGAATACCATGGACTCATTGCCGTGTTTGGTATACCATCCGTCAGGATGGCACAGTACTGCCACCCGCCCATCTAATGTATATCTATCAGTCATCCAGGTGTTCCAGGTATTGTTTCAAATTGCTACCATTTAGTTGTAGCATGATTGCGTCCTGCTCTCCCATGAGGAGAATTTGTTTACGGTTCTTAACAAAGTAAGGAGACTTGAACAAATGATCCAACTGTAATAATTGTAAGTTGGTCATTTCATCTAATTTGAATTGGTAGAACGTGGTACCCTTGACTCCACGTAATTTATTGTATGCGCCAACAGTGAGTCGTAGGCTATCAGGATTTAGTATGTTACGCCATATGGTATCAGGAGAGTGTGTTTCATTTGGAAACAGGCGTTGTTCCCATTCACGTTGTAGTCCTGATTTACGGGTAGATCTGATCACCTTGTTTTAGGATTGCCACTGAGAATTTGTCAGTCTTGAAAAGACTGTTTAGTTTCTTGGCCAAGTTGATAGCATGGCCTGGATTAGAAAAACTGACCTTTTTGTATTTGGGTCCTGGGTAAGCAACCAATAAAGATTGGTTCTTAAGGTTGATGGGCTTTGAGTCGTAGAACACCGCCCAGATGCCTTCTGAATTTAGAACTTGATCGCTCTTGAACGTGGATTTGTTGACATGTTCAAGTAGCACAACTGGCTTTGGTCTACTCATGGTTGATATTTCCTCACATAATATTTATCAATAATATCTGGGTATATTACTTAAAGCCACCGCCATCTACTTCAATTTGGACAGATTGATTATTTTGATCATGCAATTCAATACTAAGGCGTGCAATTTCTGCCAGCATGGTAGTGATATCGCTCAGTAGGTTGTTGGCGTCCTGCGCTGTCAGTCGTAGCTCTTGACTCTTCAATTGGTTAAGGCCACGCACACGATCACTAAAACTAGTGATGTGCAATGTTGGTTTATAGTCCATTGGCAACCTTTTGCTGTACCAGCTGGTCCTCTGTGGTCTTGAATGGACCACGGAACTCATAACGCTGTAGTGTGATAAGTTTAGGACAGTAGGCCTTGCTCCAGTTGTTGCCCAGCTTGACCAGGTAGTAACCAGCACAGTAAAAGCTCTTGCTCTTTTCATCTTTTGTGTAGATTGGCAGTCGACGGCTGACATCATACAAGGGATTGTGTGGCTTACCACTGGTGGGAAATCCACTTACCTCATGCCCAGACAATAGTTTGGCCTTGGCTGCTTTGACAAAGTCAACATTGTGTCGGTCCTTGAGCATCTTGATAGTTGGATACTTTTCACGACGTGCATCGTCTACCCAAACAATTCCGTCGTCTGTGGTTTGTATAGTGGCAACCTTTTCGCCATCACGTTCGACAATCCAAAATTTATTCTTGACAACAGGTGTTGCTTTGAGTTCAGTCATATTTGATTCCTTTTTGTTTTTCATTCTGCACCGTAGTACTTTATAATCTCAGTCATGGCTCTGATCAGCACTGTGTTCTTGACCACATCTTCAGGATGTAACCAGACACCGTCAGGATTGTTATCAGTCTTGGGATTTTTCTCCCATGATTTAAGTTCTTTCTTCAGATACGCACGATGTTCTTGTAGTGATGCAAGTACAATGCCGTCAGCGACCTCAAATGGAATTTCTAAACCTTTAGTCATACAGTATCCTTGCAATCGTCTGGCCACCCGCTGTGTACCCAACCGAGCACATACAAGTCGTTCTCGATCTCTTCTGTTACCGTGCCTTCCGGTACAAATCCTTTTGCAAGCAGATTTTCACTGCCATCACTAGTATCGTCGTCACTCATGTAGTTGCCTATACCAGAGCAGTACCAGTCAATATAGTCACCCTTGCCTTGCAGATCTGCAACGATTCCGCCTGCTGAACGCCATGAACATGACCAATGTTCGTCCTTGAGGATAGGAATTACTTCGCGCTTCTGCCAGCGTATGTTACACATGGCAGCATAGAGATTTTGTGCATAGTAGTCTGCACCACACTTTTCAATTATCCATGGAGTGGTACGTAGGTCCCACTCTAGATTTTGTTGTTGCCATTCTGGGTCTACTTCACGCTGTTTGGCATTCTCTGCCCAGTCGTTGTAGAACTTGACCATGCGTTGCACATCAGGATCGTCCATGCTTTTACCAGCTTCTAATGCTCGCTGGATATAAGCGTCTCTTTGAAAGGTGCCACGATCTGGGCTGGATGCTAGTTCTTTCATGCTGTTAACTTGTCCATCATTAGTTCATAGTCTTTGACATGTGCCACACAACGAATATAACCTTGTGCAATGGCCCAGTCCAGTGTGCTAGCAATATTAGACGGCGCACCTGGTGTGACTTCCAATGAAGCACGAGGATGCACAGTCAAGCCATCCACAATGGTAAAGTCAGGTTCGCCTGCGCGGATCTTGCGGACCAGGCTCTTGTGCTCAACAAAACTCATCAAATTTCTCCTCAACTACTTTACAAAATTTATCTGGCGCCCAATCTACATAGAATTGTTCCAACGGAGCCATACCTAGCTTGAGTATATCCGGTAACCAATTGAACCGTTTACCAGTATAGTGCTGTAATTCATCTAGGTCAACAACAATATCTTCCACATGTCTAGCATGTGCAAACATGCTGGATCTGCTGATAGCAACAGGCTTACGTGCGCTCAGTGCCAGGTCCAGAGCACTACTCACAGCAAAACGGTTGGGCTCGTCATTGTAAAGGAATACGTTGATATCGTTGTTGTGCAACTTGACCACAACCTCATCCAACGATTCAATAAAATCCGTAGTGATATTGACTGTGACATTGGGATTGGCAAATGCACGACAAGTCATGACAGCACGGTTCAAATGATGATGCCCATCAATGATATATCGACCAACAGTTGCGTGTATGTTCAACTCAATGAGTTGATCTGGAGGAAAACTGTCATTGACATATTTCACCAACAGTGGCAAGTTCTTTGAATTGTATACCAGTCCAAAGGTACCTACTTTGATCACATTGCTAGGCGGAGCATGATCCAATGTTTGGCCCAGCAACAACGGACGCAGTAAAGCTGAATGTGTGCTGGTGTTTTCAAACAAGGGATTTGTCACAAAATGATGCTGGATGTTTTTGAGTATTTTGAGTTCGTCGTGTCCGGTTATCAACCATTGTGGCTTGTTCACAGCACCAACTATTTCATCATCCAACCAGCCCATGGTACCAGGACAATGATTGTACAAGATAGCATCACAGTCAATTGTGTTTAGCCATGCAGTCCACTCGACTTTTTCGCTAGGAAGAAATGGGTTAACATATTCGTGCGGAGTGGTCACAAACTCATACTTGTATTTGTTTGAGCCAGACAACACACGATACACTGCTTGGCCGTACTGATGTATTCCACAATGTACAGCGGCATTGGTAACAATGGCTATTTTTCTCATTTGATCCCAAAGTGAGAAAGGATACATTCACTAGGGTCGTGGTCTTCACGCAGTGCAATTTCTGCACATTGTTTGACCAGTTCAGTGGCAAACTTTTCCAACAGCTCGCTATTCACATCAGGATAGTGTGATCCACCCACTGCTAGTGCGATATCAAAAAATTTAGAGTTTTTCATTTTACTCATGCGTAATCCTTCTTTAGAGCATCCAGTACATCTTGCTGGTCTTGATTGATGTAACACATGGCCACGTGCAACATTTGGTGAGCATGATCAATGTCATGGGGTATAATTACCCGTCGACCTTCATAAAGGTCCTTGGGTGTTGATTCAAGCTCTTGATATTTACATGGTGTCATACTGCAACTGCCTCAGGATATTCGGCACTCAACCAATCAGCATAGGATGTGGCCTGCTCGCCAATCTTGACCAAGTTGTGCTTGCCACAAAACTTCATAAATTTGACGCCAACTTGTCCAACTGTTTTTGGTATACTATTGTCAGCAATACATTCAGCAATTTTGACTTTAATGTCATCAGGCTGTGCTGTAAGGTCCACCAACTGTACGTTACGCTCATAATCATCCAATACACGATGCTCTTCTCCATTATGGTCGGTCCACCGTTGGAGCATGAGATTGTTCCACGAGTAGCCTTTTTTATCCTTGTCAGCAAATGCTTCTTGCAAGCCAACTTTCTTGCTTGACCCTTTGGTACGCACACCTGGATAAGCAGAAAACACGTTGTCAGTGGGATCACCACGCATACACTTCTCAAACAAGATCCACTTGGGATCAGGTATTACCTTGGGTTCCTTGGTCTTGTTGTCTTTGACAGGCTTGCCATTCTTGTCAAAGATACCTTTCAGTGTGTGTAGTTCATCTGCAACACCGTTGTACTGATTCACATTGTGTGCCAGTAGCTGGTGGAAGTCTGTGTCTGTGCTCACGATTGTGTGGTGGTCATGAGGGTGACTCTGTATCCATCCTGCCACCAAATCATCTGCTTCAAGCTCTTTGTGCTGGAGCACAGTACAATTGGACTTCTCGTTAAAGAACGTTTTAAGGTCGTCAAAGGCTTCCCAAAAAGCTGTGTCTTCTTCTTGTTGTGCGTCAGTAAGTGCCGCACGGGCAACCGCACGGTTTGCTTTGTATGGAGCATAGAAATCCTTGCGCCATGAACGCCCCTCTAAACAGATTACCACATGACTACCCTTTTGGTCACGCCAGGCTTTGTTGATGCTGGCTAAGGTCACATGGATAGCAAAGCCTACTTTTTCATCAAGGCTTGCGGCTCTGTGCGCGGCATGGCGGGCACGAAAGAATGTATTTGCGGTATCGACGATTAGATAGTTCATAGAGATATAATAGCATATATTTATCCCTGTGTCAAGCAGGATCAGTCCGTTTTACGATACTTCTGTGCGCCCGTTTCCAATATCCTTGCGGTTGATAACTCTAGGACTTTCGGTTTGGTTGGCCGCCCATTGTTCAAAGTTTTCTTGCAGAACATTGCGGCAAATGGTTTGGAACCACCGATCCACAATGTCTGCATCTGTTTTGCCTTCGTAACCAGCCTTGACCAACTTGGCCAAGAACGCATCATTCCAGTCTAGTTCAAATGCGCCATTGCCTACATTGTCCTCGTCTAGCTCTATACCAATGATAGCAACATAAGGCTCTCCACGTTTGGTAGCGGCCTCTTTTGGTGCAGTAGCTTTGACTTTTAATTTAGGTTCCGCTTTGGGAGTTACGACTTTTTTAGCAGGCACCGGCTTTGCTACAACTTTTTTGGCAACAACCTTCTTGGCTGGCGGTTTTTTAGTAGCCATCACTTGCCCCAGCCATTGCCCCACAAGTCTACATGTAGACGTGGACTATAGGCATAACCTTGGCGCAAACATTCATTGGCGATGGCAAGTTTGTTGGCATCGTAACCTTGTGTGGTACCACCAACTGGCATAACATACACTTGCCCTAAGAAGCCTGCCAAGCGGTATTCTCCCACGGCTTGGTTAATTTCTGCAAAGTCTTCTGGCTTTTCAACCACAAACTTCAAGTATGTGACTCCCACACGCTGATACTCAGCAATGATCTCTGGACAGATAGCTTCTTCCCACTTTTCGCCCGACGCACTCAGCTTGGGACTAACAGAGAATTGCATTTCACGGAAACGACCAATGTACTCTTGATGATCATCTTCATGGGTACCACGCCATTGTGTATGCCAGTGTTCAATGTAGTCCTGGAACTCATCCGTCAGCGGCTGGGTGCCATTGGTCTCAAACGTGATGTTATCTAGCCCAATCATGGCTGGGTGTTCTAGCAAGTCAGGATACACCTTTTGCCAACCCAACAGTGGCTCACCACCTGTGATAACCAAGTGTACTGGGTTACCATTGTATTGTTGCCAACGACCATTCGGAGTCATTGCCAGCATTTCAGTAACAATAGCGTCGATGTCTTTTGCAGGACTTAGATCTTTGAACTTGGGATCCCATGAAGCATAGCTGTCGCAACCGGTGTGTACAAGTGGTAGGTCTGTAAACTTTTCATACTTGGTAGCATCTACTAGATTGCGTTCTTGACTGGCCTCACCACGTGGCATGCCAAACCCTTCGCATTTGAAGTTACAACCAAATGTACGCAAGAACACGCTAGGCACGCCTACAAAGCGACCTTCACCTTGTAGGCTGTAGAACATTTCACTTACTTTTAGTTTCATAATATTTCCTTCTGTATCTTATTATATAGAGTTTCAAAATTTTCTTCAAGCCAGTCATCAACCGAAAGTGGATTCCACTCGCCAATGGCGGCTTTGAGTTTATTTAAGTTTGCTTGACTTTCCCACTGATATGTTTTGACCATATGATCAGGCATGGGCACAACAAGTACCTGTACATTTTCAACACCAAATCGTTTTTGTATTGATTCTGCAATATCTTTGAATGTCAGTTGCACACCTGTGCCAACGTTGTATACACCGCTTACACCTGCGTCCTTTAGACGAAGCATGGCATTTATACAGTCATCTATACTTATGAAGTCACGTGAGCCTAGTCTACCTTCATGCTGGAATACTGTTAGCTTGCGTTGCACAATACCTTGTTCAATGTAACGGCGTATGGGACTTGGTTGTTGTTTGTGCCCTTCGTTGCGTCCGTACACATTGAAGAAACGCACACCTTGTACTGGTACTGTGAATTGTTGTGTGGCACACCAGTTGTCCACTGCCAGCTTGCTCACCCCATACATGTGCATGGGTTGTACCGGCCCCCATTCTGGACTGTTTGACCAAGTGCCGTATAGGCTTGCTGAACTTGCGTAGGTAATGCCGCAGTTGTTTTGTTGTGCAAACTGAATCCAGTTCTGCGTGTCTTCGATATTCTTCTTGACCAACTCTTGCCAGTCACTGGCAATAGTTTCGCTGATAGCACCCATGTGGAAAATCCACTCCAGCGGCTCTTCCAAGGTGTATGTTTTACCACGATCACTCCAGTCTAGTGAGTGGACTCGGATGCCTTGTGCTAGTAGCCGAGCCTTGAGTTCGCTGCCAATCAGGCCGCGATCACCTGTTATTATTACCATGTTCCCTCTGGTGCCTTTCTATAATTACCCTTGCCCGGAATCGTGTGTCGTACACCGCCCACAGGATCCTCGACGTCGCCCGTTTTACGGGGAATAAGATGTATATGAGGCCAAGACACAGTCTGTCCCGCAGCCTGGCCATAATTAAGTCCAATGTTGAAACCGTCCCATTCTCCATCATCTACTTTCTCTTTTCCATAATTGAATGCATCCTCAAATGCATCCTTGAGCACACCCACAGCATTGTACTTGGGTACAAACAGTAGATGTCCTGGTGTACACGGGTACTTGTCACGAAATACTGCAACATGGAAATCCTGCCTTACGCTGTCATTCCAAGGTGCTTCGCTTTCTTCAATCGTTTCTGGGAGATGTTCAAAGATTTGTTGTTGCATATTACCCTTCGTAGATTGCTGAATTGCTACCGTGCTCAAACACTTCAACTGTTAGAATCTTGACACGTTGCATGTCATCTCCCAACAAGTTTTGATACTTGTTGGTTGGATCTTCTTTTAACCATTGATCAGTCCAGCGCCACACATACTCAGCAAACGCTTCGCAACCCACAGCAGGCATTGTGATCAGTTTGATCACACCCTTGTTGCCTACAGGGTGGCCTTGAACTTCTTCAGGCTTGCCATGCATGTCTTTGACTGCACTCCAGCCAGCCATCTTCTGGAAATGCTTGATTAGTGGATCGTCTTCTGCAACAATAGTGGTATGATCAAATGTTTTTTCAAGGAACTCTTTGAGCTCACCTAGGCCGCCAAAGTCTTGTACCCAGTTACGTGCATCAAGTTGTTCTGCTTCGAACACAAATTTGAAACCTAAACTGTATCCATGTAACAGACTGCAATGACTATGCGTTGCGGCATGTTGTCGAAAGGTACAGCTTAGACCACGTTCGTTACCATAAGTTTTTGTGCTAAATCTACGTGCCATTGAAAACTCCAAGAGTGATTGAAAGTAATACAGTGTAACACAACACTAGATGTTAGTCAAGTAGATTTTCATTCCATTCGCGATGACCTTCACGGAAAGCCATGTTACTTTGGGTTTCTCGAACTTCCACACGATAACACCATAAACGGGCGGCTTCGCTTGGACCCCACATGTCCGGAATGTACACACCATTCACATACTTGTACAGCATGTCGCTTAGGCCTTCGCAACCTAGTCGTGGTAGAACCACAACCTTGGCCATGTTCCGTTCTTGCAGTAGCTTGTATGTGGCCATTTCTGGATCATCTTGTGCTACAATTAGAGTATGATCAAATTGATCTTCAAGTATCTTCTTGAGTTCTTTGAGTCCACCGTAGTCCGCGGCCCAGTTGCGAACGTCTAGGTCATTGGTTCCAAAATAGAACTTCATTGAGAATGAGTAGCCATGTATTAGATTACAATGACTGTCACTTCTCCATTGACGATAAGCGCATGGGAATGCGTCATGATACTCTTTGGTGCTTTGGTATTTGTATACCACTGGGTGTAGTGTTGACATGCTGTTTCTCCTATGTTAGATTATAGCATAGGCCTGCAGAGTTTGTATAGCGGGATGAATGCCAGAAAAGGCCGCTTGGGAATTATTTATCGTGGGCTAGGACCACCTGTATCATCTGCACCCACTGGCTCAAAGGCCTGTAGTTTCTTTTTCAAATCTTCTGCATTGGCCACACGCTGGCGTAGCTCACTGCTAGAAAAACTATGATCACGCCCATTGAAGTATAGATCAATGTTTCGTTTGTGACAGATTTCACGACCTGTGAATTCTTTGCCTTCGTATTCAACACCAAGGATACGCACATCAATTGGAAGCACTAGAAGCAAATCTTCTAGATCCTTTTCTGTGTTGTAGACCCATACTTCATCCACATACTTGCAACCTACCAGTTGCAGTTGTCGTTCTACAACACTCTGAACAGGACGATTTTTGTTAGGACGATCCAGTGTTGGATCGTTTTGCAAAGCACAAATCAAGTACTCGCATTTTTGTTTTGATTCACGAAGCATGGCAATATGCCCTGCGTGTAGCAAATCAAACGTTGAGGCTGTGAAGCCAACTTTTTTACCTTCTATCATTTTAGTTCTCCCACCAATTTTCCCACGGAAACACAATCCAACATGGTGTTTCCTCTTTGTTAATTTCTGTGCCACAGTAGTCTACATCTTGAAATCCACTGCTCAAATTATCTACCATCACAGCAAAGCGCACACTATCGTGCCAAATCGCTTTCCACGCAGGTGCATGTGGTAAACAACCACTGGGCCAGTCTTCCTTGATCCAGTTCAGTGTGCGGCCTGAATCATTGATGTCGTCTACAATTAGAATCTTTTTGCGCTGTGCAGGATCAGTTACCTCACGATCCAAGGGAGCCGGCAACTCTGTACCTTCGTATGGCACATAGCCAAAGGCATCTTCTGCCATCCAAAGATTGCTTTCAGGTCCAACATCAGCATCTCGGAAGCTGATGTTCAAGGTGTGCATGGGCACATCAAGATAATGGCTCAGCATGGTAGCAGGCACAAGCCCGCCACGTGTGATACCCACAATGTAGTCTGGGCGCCAGTTATCCTGCGCCATTTCGCGGATGATCTTATGCACCCAGGTGTTTAGATGTTTGTTGTTGTGAATCAGTTTCATAGTTGAGGCTCCGGTACCTTACAGTCGTGGTTGATAATATTGTCTATGTACTTCATGATAAAAAGACTAGCTTCGGGTGCAAATTCTTCACGCAGGTGAATGATATAGTGTCCACTACCATCATTGAACATGTGACTCCAGTCGCCACGGCCCATGCGTATGCGATAGTTTGTCTCATGCACAAGACCTTTGCGACTGTGATATGTGTCGCCGATCACCTGTGCTTCTGCTCCCATCATGACCCAAAAGTCTACCATCTCTTGAGAAAGAGCATTGGTATGAATCTTAAACGGCCTTAATGCTACTACGCCGGGTGAGATAATCTTCATTGTGTTCCCATTTTTGATTTTTACCCTTGCCTGTCAAGAAACCCCATTCACGCTTGTGTGGGCCTGGCACAAACAAAGTCCATGCAGTTACTCCTGGCTCTAGCTCAATGCGATGATAAGAAGTAGGAGCACAAATGCGGAAATGTCCGGGGCCACGCCAATAACGCCGCTGACCCACCATTTCATTCTTTGAATTAAACTCTGGAACCCATTCATAGTAACCGCCTTTCAAGATCAGTGTTGCATAAGGCCACGGATGATCGTGTACATCATCTGGATCACCCTTAAGGAACTTGTGCAAGAAAACATTAAACGGAAAACGCTGACGATCTTTCAAGAACAAATAGTAACGTTCCATATATGGCTCGTTGTTGATTCGATCATTGATGATACGTTTACGCCCCAACTGTTCAAGTAATTTTAACATTCTTTGTTCCTACAGATGAACCTTTATAGTCAGATTTTAACAGATCTTCTATACGTTCTGCAACCGCTTCGGATGCAGTAGTTTGTTTGGCAACCACTGGAGGAACTGCTCCAAATCCTGGATCTAGGGTCATGCTTGTGGCTGTGCCACTTTGGCCCCAGATGGTTCCTGGGGGATAAGTTCCAGGTTGTGGCGGCCAACTTGTGCCTCCACCTGTGCCTGGCCAAGGGGTAACTGGCACATAAGGGCCAAGCGGAACGTTTCCGCCTCCCAAGCCTCCACCTGGGTAGACTTGTTTGTTTTGTTGATCTGACTCAAGTCTTTCCAACCTCCGAATGATATTTTTCTGATCATCAAATAGTCGACGCAAAGGACCGTTGCGCTGATCGTGTCTAGCATGATTACGTGCCAGGGCCGCAATGACCATTAGGTGCTGTAGAGTCTTTTGTACACTAGGATCATCACTGGTAAGTGCTTCATCAAACAGGTCAATGAATGCTTCTAGATCAAAGTCTGCAGAATCTTTTTCTCTTACGGCAATCATAGGTCGTCACCTTCTTGTAAATGCTGGATCCAGGCATCAACTTGCTCTTCTGCTTCGGCCAGTGTCATGGCATGTACTGTGGCAGTGAGTCGACCTTCACGATTCATTTTAAGATCAAATGGCACAACACCTGCACTGAAGATAACATCGGCGTCATCCAGCTGGCGTGTGATTTGAAATGTCTGCATTGATTTAGCACGAGCAATTAAATTCTCACATAGTTCTTTGGCAGTTGTCATCTTGGTGCAAACTCCTGTTGTAGTTTAATGTTATCAAAGAATTCCTTCTTTGTATTGCCATCGTCCTTGAATGCACCTTTGAGCACAGTAGTCTGCGTTAGACTGGAGTGTGCCATGATACCACGATTCTCACAGCATCCGTGTACAGCTTGAATGTACACACCTAGGTCTGTGGCTCCTGTGGCTTTTTGTATTTCTCGTGCAATGTCATTGGCCAGTTCTTCTTGCAAAGTGCCGCGACGAGCGCACCACTGAGCAATGCGAGTGTACTTAGACAAACCAATGAGCTTTTCTGCGGCGATAATCCCAATATAAGCGACACCAGATACAGGCTGGTGATGGTGACTACACATTGAGCGTAGTTCACTTCTAACCACAAGCATGCCTTCGTAACGGTCTGCCGAATCATTTGGGAACGCTGTTGCATCTGGTGCTGGATCATATCTTCCTGCCATTATTTCATTAAAGTACATCTTGGCCAGGCGTCGAGCTGTGCCTCGGCTGTTGGGATCTGTTTGGCGATCAATTAGTAGCGTATCTAGCACAAGTTCAAATGCCGCTGTTGCTTCATCGATTAACTGTTCTTTGGCCTGTTCGTCGACGTAATCGCTGATGTTGTCGCCTGCCCAGAAACGCTTGTTATCGCGGCGCAGTTTGAATGCGATGTGTTTGTGTGCTGTGCCTAGTTCGTAGCCGCCGTCTCCGGCCATGGCGTCTAATGCTGTTTGTGTATCTACCAATTTATTTCTCCGAGTTAATAGTCGTGGATGACTTTGTTTGTATTGTAAAGTTATTTAGATGAATTGTCAATGGATTGTGGCGGGTTATTATACCACTTCCATGCTGACTCGATGATGGTCTTAAGATCTGAATGTTTGGGACTCCATCCTAGCTTGGTAACAGAAGTCAGGGTGCCTGCAACCAATCTAGCAGGATCACCTGGCCTGCGTGGACCCGGCTCAACATCAATGTTGCCTACTATATCTGCTACTGCGGATATGATCTCTTTGTTGCTGTGTCCTTGGCCTTTTGTCAATCCAGATGTACCACCCAGGTTGACTGCAATGCACTCTTCCATGTCACTCAACAAGTAGCTCACAGCCTTTACATGTGCATCTGCTAGGTCAACCACATGCACATAGTCACGAATGCAAGAGCCATCTGGTGTGTCATAATCTTCACCATACAGCGTGAATGGAACACCTGCTTGTTTTGATTCTAGTAGTCTAGCAATGATGTGTGTGGCGCCCGGCTCTTGTCCTAGTTCACCATCTAGATCAGCACCACAGGCATTGAAGTAGCGCAGGCTTGCACTTTTCAAACCGTATGCTTTGTTAAAATCCACTAGTATGATTTCAATCATGGCCTTGGTCTGACCATATGGGCTGGTTGGATTGTATGGCTGATTTTCGTAAATGACATCTACTTCTGGATTGCCATACACAGCGGCTGAACTTGAAAACACAACCACAGGCATTTTTTCCAACCAACGTACAACATCTAAAAATGCCGCAGATTTGGCCACGTTGTTGGTGTAGTATTCGCCAGGGTCTGCCATGCTTGGGCCAACCAGGCTGGTACCTGCTAGATGAATAACAGCATCTGGTTGTTCTTTTGCTAGTGCATCAAAGCACATGGAACTATGATAGTCGGCTTCAATAAAACGATCCATGTGCTTCATTGTGTGCTCTCTATGCACACGATCAAGCCCGACAACTTCGTAGCCTGCTTGTTTCAATGCTTTGCAAACATGACTACCAATGTAGCCTGTTGCACCTGTTACGAATACTGTGCTCATTGTGCCTCTAGAATAAGATTGTCTAGTTCTTCACGTAGGTGTTGCTCATCTGGATCATATGCAATACCCTGCCACTCTTTGATCTTGAGTTCTTCAGTTTCTGGAACATCTTCACCCCAACTCATGATCCAACGACTGCCAGTCCACCTGGCTTGCCGTTCCCACGAGTTCTTGCCAGCGGTTCGGATATTGTACACGCCAGGGTATGCTGGCTTGATCTTCTTAGGGAACCAATCGGTCATTTCGTATTCGATATCATCCATGGTTGTGTACTTTTCCCACTTGCCAGTCGCTTCCTTTGAACCTGCGATATACATGCCAAAGTCTGAACTCTTGCCATCTGTGTTGCCACCGTTGTTGTCAATGTCTTCATCGTCGTAGGTCACGGTGTTGATGATCTCTTCGCCATCAACTTCGTCATAGCCTAGGCACAGCTTAGTGATATCAAACGGTTCTGTCAATTCAATCTCGCCTTCAAAGAATGTGCCTTTTTCATTGCTACTGCCAATGAACACAACTGTGCCATCTGATTTTTCACCAATGAACACTTCATCACCACATGACCAGTCTGGTTCACCATCATCTCCGCCACCTGTGATATCGTCGAAGCTACGTTCGTACACAGTATCACCATTCTCGTCCGTGATCTGTAGTGTGCCGGCATTGCGGCTAACACCATGCACATGCCCCATGTCATCACATTCGTACCAGCTGCCTGGTGGAAACGGCCACATGTCTTCTGGAATGTTGTTCTCTTCTGCATAGTCACTATCCCAGGCAAAGTCGCTTAGGTCTAGTCTACGTTGCCGGAAGTAATCGTAGATCTTGCGATCCACAGTGCCCATGACTTTTTCGCCACCATAGCCCCACATGCAGATGCTGTAGGTGCGTGGAGTAAACTTGAGCACTTCAATCAGGCGCTCGTGTTCGGGATTGATAACTTCAGCTGGTTGTGCTTTCTTTTTTGCCATGTTAGTCTTTCTTGCCACCAAATAGTTGCAGTAGGTTTAGGAATAGGTTGATAAAGTCAAGATACAAGGTAAGTGCGCCAACAATTTCAACGTTGCCACTGGGCTCATCGTAACTGACCATTTCGCGAATCTTTTGTGTGTCGTAGGCAGTGAGGCCTAGAAAGATAATGATAGCCAAGGCACTGATAACTGTGGCCATCACACTAGAACCAATAAAGATGTTTACAATGCTGGCAATCACGATGGCAATCAAGCCCACAAACATAAACTGGCCCAGACTGTCTAGATTCTTTTTAGTAAAGTATCCGTATGCACTCAGCGTACCAAACAAAATGCCTGCACCCATGAACGCACTAAAAATACTGCTCATGGTAAACACAGCAAAGATTGTGGCAAAGCTCAGTCCCATGAGTGCGGCAAATCCATGCAGGGCTAGTGTGGCCTGCGACTTGTTCATACGATCCATGGCAAAAGTCAAGGCAAAGATTGCCACCAATGGCGCAAAGATCACAATCCACTTTAGTACGCCAGTAAAGAAAAATGCCAGCAGTTCTGGCGAGGTGCCTACAAAGTAACTGACCACCATGCTGTTTAGCACAGCCAGCATCATGTGATTGTACACACGAGCCATGGCAGAATTGATTTCTGCGGCAGAACGATAGGTGCTCATGCCGCCTGTGTAACCGGTTCCAAACATGTTAATTCTCCTGTTTAAGTTTCAGTAATGATACTAGTTTACATTGTTCGTAGAGTTTTGTCAAGTCTACTGCACCACCCACGCCATCCTGAGCATAGTGTGTGCGACCCTCACCCCAGGCTACCACCGTGCGTTGATAGATTTCAGCCGCTTGAAAAACGCTTATTGGTCTTCCTTGGCCCAGCCATGGTAATTCTTCATTGAGCACCCGGGTCCAAAGACCAAGATCAAAATTTTGGTATTGATCTTGGTCAAACATTAGAACTTGCTTTCGTGAGTGTGCTTACGGTAGTCTGTGCTCATACGCAACCAAGATTCGCCTTTGCCTTCAAGGATGTCCACAATACGATCAACTGTGCCATTGGTCCAGTCTGAGATCCGGCCTTGATTAGCATGTGGCTTGCGAATCAACTTTTCCAACTTGGTAATAGCATCCTCTAGGCTCCAAGGGATGTAGAGCCTGGTGTGGTCATTACTAAAACTTTCAGGAAAACTACGGTAAGCAGGATAGAGAACATTACAGCCCAAAGTATCTGCTTCGCTGACAGTGTTAGACACCCAGTCTTGTAACGCACAATTAAAAAGCACACGAGTATCATTAACGAGAGCATAGTAATCGTTCTTTTCTAGGTCTTCATAGATTGTGAGCAAGCCACGTGCTTCGAGATCTCTTGTACGAGCCATGTAGCTGTCGTTGTTGCTTTTTAGTTTAGCACCACTGAACAGTGCAAACTCCAAACGTTCACCTGGATGACGCTCTGCCCACAGTTCAATCAAGTCCATGTAAAAGTCTGGTTGTTTCTCTTGATCCCAACGTGCGGCAAAACCCACACGGAATGCTCGTTTGTCAAATGGCTTGAGCTCACCCGGCACACGTTCACGTACTTCGCTCTTGCCGAATGCCAAGCCGGAGATGTTGTAGATAGGAGCAGTCCAACCTGCTACCTTCATGTGCATGACCATCTCTTCGTTGGTAGCTAACACAGCACCACCGGAAGTGGTCACAATGTCATTGACCATGCGTTCATAGTCCATCATCCACTTGCCCATGCCCCATACATGAACAAAGTCATCTGGATCAATGGCCTGTGCTAGACAGCGCACAAAGATGCGTGGGCGCAGTTCTTCAGGAACTTGGTTGATGATGTAGCCAAGACTTTCAAAGCCGGGCTGGAACATGTCTTCAAAGTAGATCACATCATCTGCGGTTACTTCACCTTGTTGCATCATACGAACCAGATTCATCATCTGACTCATACCAAAGTAACTGCGACCGTGTGCGTCTAGCACTTGACCCACAACAATCTGCTGACTGTTGTCTAGTGTCAAGCCTGGCACGTAGACAACATCTAGTCCACGTGCATCAAACACACGCTTGTTCCACTCTGTGAGTTGCAGAGTATAACGAGCCTTGTAAGACTCCAAGCCCATGTAGTATAGCTTACGCATTGCGGTTGTAGCCTCCGCCTGGGCGATAGTTGTTGCCTTTGTAGCCACCACCGCCTTCGCGACGTGGACCTGTGTACGGCTTGCGTACTTCATTGGGGTCTTTGTGTGCCCAGTTCCATGCGTTCTTTGCATAGCCACGTTCCTTGAATCTCAGGAAGTCAAAGTAGTCACGATCTCGTTCGTTGTACAATGCGGCCTCGTTGAACAATCTGCCGTGATCCACGCAGAATTGTTTGAATTTTTCCAGATCGTCATAGATCTGTGTAACTTCGGGCTTCATGCGAAAATACTTTTCGAGCCACTTTGGATTTGCCATCGTATATCTCCTTAGACTGGGTGATGGAAGGTTGTTTCGGGTGTGCGAGGATCTTCGTAAACGATACTACAACCGTTTTCGTTATCTTCGCTTACCTCTATAATAACATGTCTACCTGGATAGCGCAAGTTAATTTGGATATATAAGTCGTCTGCAATCATCTCGCATGACTTATAATCGAGTGCCAGTGTGCCACCTGAATAAAGGCCTTCACACCAACGCTTGAATTGGATGAATTCAATATCGCGATCATTATGGAACACGCTGATCGAAACTCTGAAATGAAATATGTGTCGATGCGGGTTGGCCAAAAAAGATACATCTGCTAGCAAGGGCTCAGTTGCCGCCGCTGGATAGCAATGGATACCTTCCTTTTGAAACTTAACCCAGATCATTCTATCCGCTACTTCGCGGTTTACTTCTGTTTGTTCTCTGTATGCTTGTACTGTCATTTGATTACCTTGTCTTGAGTATATTTAGACCAGTCAGTAAACACTGCACGATTTCTTAGTTCGTGTAAACTGTGGCACCAAACACCTGGGTTGGTTGCCTGGAAGTCTCGGTCGTCGATCTTGATTGTTGTGTTGTAGTTGTATAGTTTGGCATAGGGCAATTTTACACTGATCATTGGAATAAAGCGATCGTGGTCAATCAGTGTGCTTTCTAATAGACCTTCTGCGGCGGTGACATCAATATCTAGTGTACACCAAGCGCCGTGCATCAAACATGAGCCAATCATGTTTTCCCACTGATTCCAAACGCCGCTGTTGTTAACCGACGGATTAGGAAAGCTCATGTTAGCGCCAAAGTAGATGTGTTCACAGTTGTGTTCTTGAGCGGCTGCTACCACGTTGGTTGCATCTTGTAATCCAATTACAAATAGTGTACGCATGCCATGTGCTGGTGAATGTTCTACTTCAGTGCCAACAAACATATGAGCACCGTTGTGTTCTGGACGATCCATTATGATACCTTTAGTGATTCAACAGTTACGATATGACTGATAGATTGGCCTAGATCTGCATCATCAGTGATTAGATGCAGGTTAACAGAGTGACGATCTGTTCGTCGATCATACTGTCTCACTTCCATCACATATCCGTTTTCTGCACGGAACATGCGGAAGTTCAAATTGGCATCATGATCAAGGATTCGATCTCTTGACACTAGCTCGGCAGTTTTGGATCCTACTATGTTATGAAACTGTTCAGGTTTTTCCCAGGCCTCGCGTACTTTTTTAGCTATCCATTTGTCAAGCCAAATCATTTGTGTTCCTTGTATTGCTGTTCTAATCGTTGTATCTCGTCTTTGTATTTTAACTTCTGACGCTTGAGTTCCGCAACCTTTAATTCGTCCACATGAGGATGTCGTTCCATTTCGTCAATTTTCAAAGACAAAACTCTATGTGATTCTTCCAAATGCTTGACATGATTGTGCCAATCGCCCATTTTAATCTCCTCCGTGTTCGTCTCTAACAAGATTTCCAAGTCTAGTTTCTGCTGAATCTTCTGCCATTTTCTCATCGCGTTCTGTCTCCTCAGGTTCTGTTTCTTCAACAAATTCGAATAGCACATTGAACTGGCTGTGCGAATTCATAGTCTTTTTACCTTTGAATCCGCGAGTACCAATAATGTCCATCCAGTACTTGTTGTAATATTCAATAATGTCCAGTGCAGATTGTTTGTCTGGTGCGGCAAAGATTGCATCCACGATGTCACGGAACCGGGCATGGTCGCCTTTTTCGTTCCACATCATGGTCGGAAACTTGCCTGCATCGTATTCACGATTGGCACGTTGCACTGCTTCAATGTGCGTCCATACGTTGTGACCCATCATGAGGGCATAGCTAAAGCTATCCCAGCTGGTCTTGCCCTCTTTCTTGATCTTGTTTAGATCGCCGGGTTTATAAATGCACACATCTTTGATCTGTAAATGCTGGCTTATTGGGCTCTCGTCAAAATGCGGAAATATTCCATCCTGTAGTACTACATCGCGGAACATACGTGTATCAACGGCATACTTTTTATCGTCTGCACTAGGACTCATGCGATAACACCACTTTTCATTGTGTGGCAAATCAATGTGGTGGTACATTTGTCCATTGGCAGTGGCTAGAAAAGGACTAGCACAGTCAAATGATATTGTGAAGTTAGGGTTCACATACTTACGCACAGCACGTTGAATATCAGTGAGCAAACATGCCCACTCTAGTTTACTTGTACCCAAGAAGTGCATCCAGTCATGAACTCCTTCTTGTAACAAGTTGTCGTAGCGCAATGCTACCAACCTCTTTAGAACCAAGTGTATGTCACACATGTTCTGACCACCCATGGCCCAGCCATCAAAGTGCGTGTCTGGGTACACACTAGGGTCGCAATAGACTTTCATAATCTGATACCAATCCTCTGCGGATGTATGATTATCGCCTTGTAATACGTTTAGAAATTTTGCGCCGCCATTGTTTTTGCCTTGACGGTGCTTCATGAAGTACTCGTTGTTGAACTTTGTGGCGTCTACGGCTTCTTGCAAAGTGGTGATCTGACATGCCTTGCTCGCTTTCTTATCGTGGATGACCCAGGTTGGAATATCAAGGATCATACCATAATCAGCAATGCCATCTAACCATTTGAGAATAGCATCACGTTTCTTTTGTGCCTTGGGGCAACCCGAGTTGGCCTTCCAGTCGCCTTCCCACAGGCCTTTAGCGATCTGGAATCCACCAGAGTCGCCTAGCATGAACGTACCTGGCTCACGCGAGCGAACCATGTCTTCTGACCAGTCTTGCTTGTTGAGATCTAGGTTGGCATGACCACCTGAATACAAACTCCACTTGTAAGGGAACAATGCTTCCTTGCTGTTGAGCCAGTTCATTGATTCCATGTTAGGCATGCCTGTGGGCATACGTGCAGAATCAACATAAGGTCCGTTGACAGGATCACGTTGTTTACCCACATAGGTAGCATAGAAGCCCGAGATAGCTGGTAAGAACACAGCATAGTCTAGCTGTTTGCTAGTTAGATCATCTTGTTCAGGCTTCTTGTCCATGCTTCTTTTCTTCTAGTGTTAGGATATCCATGATCCGGAACTTCTCATAAGCATCCTTTAATCCAGGATGTTGTTCCATGCGAGCTTTGAGATCTTGCTCTTCTGCCATCTTGTGCCTGACCCATTTAATGGCTTCTTCGGCAGTGGGTTCTAGTCCTACTGTGGCATAGCTGGTAGTCATACTGAGCCAGCCTGATCCGTCAAATACCTGCATGTCAGTTCCATGGATACGAATCATACCTGTCATGGGATTGTTGATATTTGCGTTAACAAAGGGCACGGAGGTGTTGCCACCATCTACTACTACTCCGCGACTGCCCATTAGACCTTTGATCATTTTATTTTCTTGAGATATTCACGGCCAATATGACCTTTTTCAACTTCCATTTGCGCTGTAGCGGTAGGACCGCCTGCGTTTGTTACTTTGGCACGGTGTCCGGACTTGAGTTCACGTACACGTTTTGCCATGATCAACACTAGATCAAAACGATTACCAACTTGCGCTACTGCGTCTTCTGAGGTGTTTCGGCTGTTTGGCATTGATTACTTTTGTTGTGCTGGTAGTAGATAATTGTATTCTGCAATACCGCTGTCAACGGTGATTTGCATAACGCCTTCGTCGCTGATCTTCAGGCTCTTGTCGCCTGCAAGTCCTAGGATTCCAATAACTGCACTAACCGGCCAGTTCCAGGCTTTGTTTAGTGTGCCAGTAACTCCATCTTGGAACACAAAGTCACCTGCATGTGAACTGTGATCGCCAAAGAAGAACTTTAGTTTGTTACCATCTGTTTTGGCAATAAACGTTGTTTCTTCTGAATTGGCACTTGCTTGATATTTCAAACGCTGGATATTTTGCACAGTAGGAGTAACTTCCACATTCCATTTGACCTGTTTCATCTTGACACTCTTTAGTTTGTCGTTGATGATCTCAGTGGCCATAAAGCGGAACTCGTTCTTGAAGTCACCTGCTTTGTTTTCAAACTTAAGACCAACTGGTACTGATACACCGTTACGGTCTTGACTAGTGATGCTTAGTTTGGCATCTTCCTTGTATTCTGGGATGTTGATAATTGTGTTTAGCTTGCCCAGGTTAGGCATACCGAATGTACCAACAAACTCTGGAACTGGATTCTTGAACTTGGCCTGAACAATAATTGAACGGTCCTCTGCAATAGAATCAATTGCAGTTTCTTGATCTGTACCTGTAATTTTCACTAGGTCAATACTGCCTAGTGCATGTGTGTGCTGTACGATATCTTGTAAGTGGTCTTTCATGGGTTCTCCTGTGATTAGTAATAGTGTAACATGATGTTATTTAGATTGTCAATAGACATTGATAAAATTTCTTAGCTTCTTCGCCTAAATCCAGAGCTGGATTTGACCTTGGCTGAATGCAACTCTCCTGGCATGGCCAGCACAACAACCACAAAGTCGTTTGCTAACACACGTTGCCATAAACGCACAACAAGGCCTAGTTCATTTGCAATGCTGTGTAACTGATTTTGTGTAATGCCTGCACAGACACTGTCTGCCATCAACTGCGCCACACTGGGACTTTCGGCGTCAAACAAATTGAACACAATCTTGCCACCTGGGCGTAGCAATGGTTTGATTTGCTCTAGTACTCGTTTGGTTGTTTCTGCAGGAAAACGTTCAAAGATGTTTGGCACAGCAACCATGGCCATTTGCCCCAGAGGCACGCCAAACTTCAATCCGTTTGGTATCGGTAGCGTTTGGTTTGCAAAGTCAAGATCTTCAAAATTAAACACTGGATGTTTTTTTAGTCTGGTCTTGACTCCGTCTTCTACTGCATCGTATTGTTGATCCAGTATAGTCCTGTCGGGGTCAACCATGTACAGTAGATCAAATGAAAGTAAAGTATTAACAAGATTAACATGCTGTGCATTCACACACACCGCAGGATACTTCCATTGATCTTTTATCATACTTGATTCAATCAACACATGATCCAGCACAGAAGGATACATCACCCAGTGCTCTCGTACGCTTTTACTAATTGCTAAATTTTTAACAAAATAATCGTGCGTTGATAGATGTGCTAGTATCTCATGATACTCAGCATCGATTTCTTGCTTCATGGTAGCAATACAAGACTGGACACCGTGAAAGTCGGTGCCGGCACGGTCTACGATATCTACCTGCTCTTTGAGCATGGCATTGTATTCAGGCATGAGACCAATGAGTCCTTGTACATCTTGTTTCAATGACCCAATTGCCGGCAGAGGTCGCACTTCGTTGATGTACTGGCGCATTTGTGCTAGCAATGAAAAACGAGTGATATCCATGTTATTCAAATGTAAACAATGCTTCAAATGTTGTTGCGATGTCTGTATTCTCTGGAATCTTCCAGTTCAATACACCCAACAGGTTTTCTACCTTTTGATCCACGATGGTTGCTTCCATGAGACTGTCATCAAATGGCATGTCCTTGAACCACTGTGGAATATGTGACTCATCTGTTGGGTAACCGATGCTGGTGTAACCCAATGGATTATCTTTGAGCTTGCACACAATGGTCTTCATGCCGTCTACGATACTGGTTGAGTAGTTGTCGCCCATCATGCGTTTCATGTTGTTCCAATTGATAGCGGCACGAACATGTCCTGGCATGTTGGCACGACCCAAACGCTCTTCTTCTTTAGAGTATTTGGTCAAGTTATTCACACGCTTGGGTGTGCCTTTTTCCCAAGCAGGTCTCTCCTGGAACGCAATCTTGAAGTCACGCACCTTGTCATAGATGCCTTCCTTCTGTCCTCCTGTTAGCACATCCAGCAACAGCTCGCTCAAGAAGTCTTGCACAACCTTGGGGGTATCTGAACGCTTCAAGTCCAGGCCCATGGCCTTGACCTTGCCTGGCTTGCCGTGTGTGTCCAGTCGCTTGCCTTCTAGTTCGTAGATCAATAGTGCATAGCGTTTTTTCTTGATGAACAAACTTTTTTCAGCAACCAGTTCTCGTCCACCTTTGATAAGTCCGCCCATGTCGCGTGGACAGTGGCAAGCCCGTTCCATGAATGCAGGAAAGCTGGCATTAACTTGGTCAGCAATGGTGTCATATAACTGCACACAAGTATCTTTTGACCAGTCCATACGTCCTGTGGCAACTTCGTCTTTGATAGCAGGCCAAGCAGTAAAGTAGCATGAGTCAGTATCTCCGTAGATGATAGCCTCGCCCACATGATCGTATACTCCAGTAATGCACTCATTGACATAGGCATCCATATGTCGTGCAATCACTCGTCCTGTTAGTGTAGTTGATTGTCCAATACGCTTGTCAAAGAACCTACAACCTGGATTCAAGATGGCACCATACAAGGAGTTAAGGTTAATCTTCTTGACCAGCTGGCGTTTGTCCCAGAAGGCTTTGTCTTCGTCAGTTTCTGCATCCTTCTTCTTGGCCTGCATCTCTTTGCGTTCTGCATACCAGCGTTCTAGCAAGCCGGGGATGATGCCCTTTTTCTCGTGTGTGAAGATAGTACCGTTAGCACTGAGAATCCAGTTGCTATGACTGTCAAAGATGATCTTCCATACTTCGGCCGCGGAGTGTACAGTAGTTTCTCCTGACTCCCAGTCAATTGTGATCTCAGTGCCAATTTCGCCATTCATGACTGCTGTGTATTCTAAACTGCCAAACACGTTTTCCCATGCATCAGCAAATGTGCTACCAGCTGCCATTTTTTCTTTAATGTAATGATCTGTCATGGTTTGCCGCAATTGGCCAACAATAGTTTCCGGGCCCATGTTCAGCGCACGAATAGCACTAGGATACAGTGAGTTGATGTCAATGGCACCTACCCAGTCGTGCATGCCTTTTTTAGGAAAAGCAACATAAGCACCTGCGGCTTGTGTGTCACCTTGCTCATCTCTGTGTGTGCGGTTTGGTACGATCAGGCCCAGCTGATGTGCTTCGTTGATAATAGCTTGTTCGGTCACTGCCACAGCACCCATGGTGGTTTGCAACAACACAGTATTGTCATGTGCTAGTTCGTTTGCTAGGTCTAGGAAACGTAGTTTCTTATCCAGTCGACTCAATAGCATGGTATCTTGGCGGTTGTATTCAATAAACTTTGGAAAGTCTTTGTTGTACAACTGATCCAGCGTACCTTCGTACTGCGTCTTGTGTTCGTCAAGTTCGTATTCAGCAATGGCATCCAGGCTGTAGCTGTGACGTTCTTCGTATGTGTACTTGCGATACAGTTGCATGTAGTCTAAGTGTACACGACCAATCAAGTCAAAGGTCAGGTTCTCTGCACCAAAGCGTTCAAACATGCGTTGCTTGGGCAATTGATTCCACAAACAAAAACGTCTTGTGTCATCGCGACTCAGTACCTTGTTGATACGCATGATAGTGTAAGGAATATCAAAGCCCTCGGAGTTCCAACCACTCAGAATATCTGCATCGCCAATCAAGTCTAGGAATGTACCCAGCAGGTCTTCTTCACGGTCAAACAAAAAGCAGTTGTCATATTGAGCGCAGATCTCTTCTGCGGTGGCCCAGCTCATGCTCTTGGGCGGCAGTACCAGCGTGACCAGTTTGTCTAGCCAGTCTAGATACACTGAGATAGCAGTAATTTTATTGAATGGATCTTCGGGTTTTGAGTAACCTCGTAGTGGATCAAAGTCTACCTCAATGTCAAAGAAACATGTTTGCAGTCGAGGTGATGTTGCACCTAGATAGTTGGCCTCGAGACAGCGGAAGATGGGATTGATATCCGACTCCCACAGTCGCTTGTTGCTGTTAAGGCGTAGTTCTTTTTGATACTCTTTTGAATTGCGGCTTGAAAACCTTGAAACAGACGTGCCATAAATTGTACGATATTTGCCCTTGGCATCATCGTAATAGAACACAAAGTCTGCTGGGAATTCTCTGTACTCTCTAATACCATTCACACGTTCTACCACGTGAATCTTGTCTTTTGCTCTGTCAAACAAAGCGTCTACATAACTCATAATTTCTCCAATGCACCACTTTGAGCTGGCACCACTCTACATGTCCTTAGGTGGACGACGCCTGCATTACTAATCTAACTAATGCAACACTATCTATACTTACCAGCAGTACATAGTTGCCAATCATTCCGAAGCTCTTTCTTGTCCAAGCGGCCCAGCAAAAGATCACGCATTGAGTGATAAACAACGGATACAGGATCAAAAACGGTGGATTAGGCACAGTGAGCATCATGGTAAATGCACAACCAATACTCATAGCCCAAGCAGTTACTTCAAGTGCAAACCGCAAGGGCCATTCCTGGAAGTCTTCTTTGATCCACTCCCAGATGTCTTTTACAACATTAAAAATTGGCATCAGAGAGTTTTGCCCACTGTTTCAAGGATGGTGTTTAGTTCTTCGTGATCTTTGTTTGTTTCACCTAGCTTGGCTTTGTGAGCAATTCTAATTGCTTTCTTTAGTGTGGCTGGTTTGATTTCCATTTCCTCGGCGATGGCCTTGACAGTGTCGTTAAGACCTTCATTGAGTGTGTCTACTTCTTGCATGACCTGCATGCCTTCATTGATAAGTTGGGTGAGTTTTGCTTTTTCGGCAGAGCCGAACATACGTGCTGACATTGAAATCTCCTTAGTTGATTGATTATACAATGATCCAACAATCAATGCAAGTTTATTTTTACCAAACGGAGAATAAATAACATTGTAGACACGAGAGAGCAAATGATAGACGGAATCAAATCCGCCACAACTACCCTTAAAACTGCACAATCTGCAGGCAAGGAATTGGGGGCAGTTGTATCCAGCCAACAAGCTGACATGGAAGATACCATTCAGCGCGAGCACCAGGCTCGTGTAAAATCCAAGCTAGCAGAGCAACATCGCGCATCAACATTGGAACTTCGGGCTCTTGAAAAGTTTGAGTCCAAGGTAAAATACGAGCAAGAAATAGCCAAGCTAAAAGCTGATACTATTCGCAAGCATGGTAAAGATGCATGGACCAAGGTTGAAGCTGAAAAAGCTCTAATAGAAAAAGAACACCAAGCTGAACTATCTGCAATGGATCACGACAGGCAAAAGCAGGTTGATGTGCTGTGCTGGTGTTTTACTGCCGGCGCATTGATTACATATTTTCTTAAATTATACAAATTATGAGACTAGCACAAATTGTTCTGATATTGACATTGCTAGCTACCACGTTCTTGATATGGCTTGAGTGGCAAGCAAAGTAACTAACGTAGTCTTGCTAGACCCAGTAAACTGAGAGTTCGGATATAGAACCATCCTATATCAAATTCCCATGGCTTCAATGATAGCTTTGCGCTAGCAGGGTCCAGATGATGATTATTATGAAGCTCTTCGCCGCCAACGACAATGCCAATAGGAACCAAATTTCTACTTCTATCTCTAGTTTCCCCATTACGATACCCCCACCAGTGTGCAACACCGTTTATAACTCCCGCGGCCCAGAACGGGATCCAGATCATTTGTATGCCCCATATCAAGGCGCCAATCCAGCCAAAGAGGATGAGGTTGAGCAAAAGGAGAATGCCAATGCCAAGTCGGGAGTGAGCAGTGTATACGTTGTGCTCCATCCAATCAGCAGGAGTACCAACACCGTATGAATCAACCATATCTTTATCTTTTGATGCCGCATGATATAATACTGCTCCTGTAAAGAAAACTCTTTTTAGCCCGTACACATGAGGACTGTGTGGATCGCCTGGCTCATCACTGTATCTGTGATGCTTGCGATGTATGGCTACCCATTGCTTGGTGACCATACCTGTGGTTAGCCATAACCAAAAGCGCATGAATTGTGCTATTACCGGGTGGAATGTTACTGCTCGGTGTGCTTGGCTTCTATGCAAATATAGAGTGACACACGCAATAGTGATATGTGTCATCACTAGGACATAGATTAGTTCAGTCATGGAAGTATTTATTCCCAGGCTACCATCTTGAATCGTTCTTTTGGTATGCCAAAATAATTGCATTTCCAATCGCTTTGCTCAAAAAATTCCAGATGATGCCACTCATCTTTGTGCTTGAGTATTTGGGCGGCAGCATCCTCCCAGTCTATAGTGGCAAACTTGGCCTGCACTTGCAGTTTACGCACCTGCACTTCTTCATAGTCAAAGCCATCATATTCCCAGTGCAATACTTCAAATGCATTGCCGTCGTTATCCACATAATCCATACTGAAGTCTAGGCCCCACTTGGGTTTGATAGCCAACAACTTGTGAACCAATGGCATCTGTTTAGTCCAATTGATTAGTTGTACTCGTGCTTCACCTGTGTAACCTTTGCGTTCAAACAACAGACTGTGATTGAGATGTGCGCCGGTCCCGCACTCTGGTTGTGTGAACCAGTTGTGCTTGATAGCAGTGCGATGACTGCGATGTGATTTGATTTCAGTACAGTTGACGTCGGCAAAGTGTTTTTCTAGTTCAGTAAGGTCGTAGCCGTTCTGATCAAACAGTGCTAGGTCTGACACTATAGGAAGGAATAATAATTTGTCTAAGGGTTTGTCCCAGTAACCATTGGGATCTAGTTGATTGTCGGTTAGCAGTATATCCTGCATGTTAGCCTCACAAAGTATTTTTAATTTCTTTGAGGTCTTTTTTGGTTTCGCCCAGTAACGTGCTCACTGCATTGACTTTGTGTTGTATGTCGACCCACCAGGCCATCATGTCGTGGAATGTTTTTACCACCCACAAGCACCAGAACACACTGGCAGTGGCAGTAATACTGAGTATCACTTCAATGATTCCGGCATGGTTGAACGAGTGGCTGACTGTTGCGTATACTGCACAGAATATGACCAACAATACTATGGCTTTTTCCCATAGCAGGCATTTCAATTGTTTTTGCTTAGGACAGGCAAGTTTCATTTGGTTATTGTAGCTCTTAGCATCCATGAATGCTTGCGATGTGCATCCATGCGTTCTGCCAGGAAGTTGGCTAGGCCATCTTCACCTTGGGCAGTGGCAATGTCGAATACAAATTTAAGTATCTTGACCATCTTGTCGCTGTCTTCCAACAGTATTGCAATCATATCAGCATCATCGGGTATGTTGGTCTCATCATCAATTTCGCTCAACATGGAAAATCTTGTGTAACTGGCAGGAACAAATGCACCAGCACTGCGAATCTCTTCAGCAAACTGATCGATGCTACCATATACTTCTTCGTATATACCCCCAAACAATTGATGTAATTGTGTAAAGAAAGGTCCGGTCACATTCCAATGGAAGTTGTGTGCTTTCAGATAAAAGCTAAACTCGCTTGCAAATGCAATCTTCAGTGATTTTTGTAGTTCATCCATTGTCTATTTACCTTATGAGCGTGTGCCACCTGATCCATAATTCACTCCGGGCGATAATGCAGTTGAGGTAAGTGCTGACCCTTGAGTTAGAAGTTTCCAGGCGCCATTTTGTTTTACATAAACTGTATCTACTGACCTCCACGTACCACCTATTTTGGCATACATTTGATGAAGTGCTTGCCAAGCGTCACTTACTTTGAGATAAGGTAGACTGTATTTTTGAAATATCAACACAGCATAACCGTTTGTTCCTGCATCTGCTCTTGCACCACCTTGTGCATATGCTGGGCCAACAGAGAACCTATCTAGGTCTGCTGGAGCAACACCGGCTGCACGAGTCTCAGTGCCCGATAACGTTGCGCTTGTGTTTCTGTAACTTTGACCAGGCGATCCAGCGTAACCACCTGTATCACCACTACGAACACCCAGTGTACTACCGCCGTAGCGGCCACCACCTCCACCACCTGCTCCGCCACCGTCTTCAGTTTTGTCTGTACCGTTTTGTCCTGTGGTATTTGTTCCGACCACAGTTGGTGTATTGCCCGCACTGTCTCCAGTTGTTGTGCCTCGATTGCCAGCACCACCGCCACCTGCACCACCGCCTGCCACAGCAACAACAGTACCGTTGATCGCAATCACAGTTGCACCACCGCCACCGCCACCGCCACCAGAACTACCACGAGCCCCAGCATTACCGCCACGGCCGCCACCAAATCTATTACCGCTGCCATCAACATATCCGCTTCCGCCTGCACCGCCTGCGGCACTGCTGGCACTGCTGGCACCAGGTTGCCCTGCTGTACCAACAGCAATGTCAACAATATCGCCCACGTTGGCGTTGAACGTTACTTTATAACCAGCACCGCCTGAGCCAAAGCCGCCAACATCACCAGCGTCTCGCCCGCCACCGCCCCCACCGGCGCCCCAGATGTATGCAACCACTGGCATTTTAAGTCCAGCTGGTATAATAATACGGTTTGTTGCACCACCTGTGGTAATAGCAGTAATAAGTTCTATCATTACTTAATACCCTTTGTTTTTGCTTCTTTTTCTAAATCTAGTTTACGTTGTTGAACAGCTTTCTGATCAACATCTTTATTCATTGACAAGTCTTGCAGAGCTTTGCTCTTGGCAGTATAATCTTTTTTGTTCTGCAATGCAGATTCAAACAACTCGTATACAAACATGTCATTTTACCAATCTCTGTACTGTGCTTTTCAATGAGCCAGCTGCCGCTTTGTCTTGAAGAATTGGTTCTAGAGTGGTGGCCATTTGGCCCAGTGCCTGTGCATCTGCCGCACCCAACGTGGCTGGATCTTTTTGTAGTGCCGCTACAGTTTTTGGCACATTCAAGTTTGGATTCATTGATTTTAGATTGCCTAGATTGCTAGTTAAATCTTGTTTGGCCACTGTGTCCTGTGCGGCCTGCTGTTGAGGTGTTTGCTGTTGTTGGTTGGGATTGGTAGTTTGTCCTGCTTGAGCAGGTTGTTGTCCGGGTTGAGCAGGTTGTTGTCCTGCTTGAGCAGGTTGTTGAGCAGGTTGTTGTCCTACCTGTCCTGTTTGTCCTGCACCCAGCTGTGGATTTGTTACTGCGGTACCTTGGCCTGCTGGGTTGATGTTGGCAACAGGACTGGTTGGATTGCCTGGTGCAACATTGCCCACAAGCGGCTGTTCAACAAACATACGATATTCTAGCATGAGCTCTTGTGCAAATTGTTCAACATCCTCGCCGACCAGTCGATCACCGAAGCCATGCTTCTTACCCGACTTCTTTGGGTTGTCTGTGCCGCGCACTTGGTCGCCTGACTTTTGTTCTGGCTCCCCTGCGAACTTGTCCATGCTCTCTAAGAGCTTACGCATGTCACTCATTTTTTACCAGCTTTCTTTTTAGCAGTAAACGGAGTCTTTGGTTTGAAGCTGCCGCCAAACAACGTGCCTACATTTGGGCTACCGTTGCCGCCCACCATTGCACTAGCGACTCCGCTAGAACTAGTTTCGGTAACTGGCTTTTTAATAATTTCACTAATCTTCATATCTGTTCCATTTACTATATTTAATCAAGTGTAAAAACTGGAGTTGGAATGCTAACTGAGTTTAATTTTACATTTTTAATTTCTAAGTCTAACCATCCTGTTACATCTTCTACAGCAATGGTCCATTGCCCGGGGTCCAGTTCTAAATGATGTGTTTCTAGCACATAGTACTGGTCATATAATTCAAACATACGATCGCTCAGTAGCTCGTTTGTTGGAACCAAATACACACGATAAGGCAGTTCTCGTCCCAGGTGTTTGATTTGCCGACCCATTGGATCATCGAGTAATTTAGATGTACTCAGCATCCAACTAACTTCAAAATCCAATCTCACACGATGCTTCACTTGTTAAATGCCCTGCTACGCACACCGCCACGCTGGCGAATCTTTTCTAGTTCTGCTTGTGCTTGTTCAATTTCTTGTGCAATAGGATCCATGTTCATGCTTTTTAATTTGGCATGTACATTGTCCCAGAGTGCGCTTTTGTCAATGTCTTGTCCGGCAGCGGCCATTTGTTGTGCCAGCTCTGCTGTGCGTCGGATCATCTGTTGTTTCCAGCCACGCAAGGTCATGCGGCCCATGCCTGCTCTAGGAGCAAACTCGCTGTTGTATGGATCTTCTTTGTTGTATTGATAAAGGTCTTCGTCTAGATCATCTTCCTGATCGGCATAGTCATTGTAGCTGACGTCGCTGGAATGGAAACTGTGTTTGCCGTGATTGTACAAGTTCACAACTACAAAACGTTTCATGTCACCAAAGCTGTCAATGTCTCCTGTCTTGCCTTCGAACTCAATGCCTCGACCTGAGATGATAACAGGATCACCCACGTTTAGTTCTTCTGCGTTTTCGTTTATATCTTGTTTTTTATTGTCTACGTCTTTTTGACGCAGACCTTTTTTCATGTTATCGATAGTTTTGCCTGCACCCACTTGGTCGGTGTTGGCATCTTTAGCAGCCTGGTTATATTTGCGTTTGGCTTGTTTCAATTCCGAGCCTTCCGCTACACCTTCACCAATTTGAACATCATTGTTCATTCCACCTTGACGATTTTTTGGACGCAGAACGCGATGATGACCGCGGCCATCCAATCGGATGATTTCTTGAATGTATTCTGCCGCATGTGTAACAAAGTCACTGGGATCGTGTGCTTTATCCATACCAAATTTGATATAGCGTGTGCCTTTGAGATCCCATATTGCCGTGCTAGATGGTTCTGATTGCATAAATGTCACTGTGCCAGTTTGTTTTCTACCGTTAACTTTAACAGTAAATGGCGCCTCAAACATCTCCGGGAAGTCATCCTCCTCCTCGTCATCATCATAGTCGTCATCGTCATCAGGTGGTGCAAATTCATTCAAGCCTTTTGCCACACCTGGCTGCAATCCTGGCACTTCATTTTTGAGCACACTCATGGCTCGCTGTAGACTACCATAAGTGTCAATGTGCTTACCGTTGGCGTGGATCATGAAACCATCCCCAGATTGGATGATTTCATACGTGCTGCCATCGTCACCAGTGCCAGAGAACACAACCTTGCCAGCCATGCTTTCAGTCATGTCTTGCTTGTTTAGATCTCGTTGACGCAGACTGTTTTTCATTGTGTCAATCTTCTTGCCTGCACCCACTTGGTCCAAGTTAGCATCTTTGGCAGCTTGGTTATACTTGCGTTTGGCTTGTTTTAGTTCTGTGCCTTCCGACAAACCTTGCAATTCGTGTGCTGGCCAGCTCATATAGCTGTTGCCATTTACGTCGCCTGCTTGTACTACAAACACGCCGGGCTCATCATCATAGCCTTCGTCTTGCCCAATTTCCCAACCTGCGGCCGCAAGTGTTTTTTCTACTCTAGGATCTTCGTCACCTTGATACCATTGTGCGGCCATGCGCTTGAGTGTGTCATCACTGAATCCATCATTGCCATCATCTCCACCGGGTGGCGCAAATTCGTTGACCCCGCTTAGTTTGTCCACTGCACGGTTAACACCTTTAAGGCGCTTGTGTGCTCGGTCGTCCAAGTCAACTCCTGCATCGGCACCGTCACCTGGACGCTTGGCATGTGCCATTGCATCACCTTGTTGTGCGCCAGCTTGATGTCCTAGGAACTTGGCATCAATGGCTGCTTTCTTTGCATAACTGCCAAGAGTCTTTGGACTTAGCTCATTGATTGGCTCGTCGTCTACTGTGCCAATATAGTGATGGTCGTGTACCTTGTAGCCCTTGCGTCGATAGTGTGCAATAGCTTGGTTAATGGCTGCTTCACGATCAGACACATTCTGTGTGATACGAACTGTCTTGTGATACGTATCGCCGCGCTTGCTCACCATTGGATGATTGGGATCTGTTACTGTAAGTCCAATGCGGTGCGTGGCCGGACCAGTACCTTCCGTAACAGGTGCTTCGTCCTCGGGCTTGGTAGTCAGCACAAACTTCTTGCCAGCGTTAAAAGGCTTGGCCATCATGGTCATTGCAGACTTACGTGCGGCTTCTTTATCACGGAACTGGAATGGTGTGCCCATTTTGTCTTTGATGATCTTGCCATCGGCACGTATGTACCAGATTGACGGAGCAGGATCCGGCACATGATATTCGTCATCTTCTCTGCGGCGCAGCCCGCCTAGGCTGGGTGCGGTTGGACTTGCAAAACCATGATTGTATCCACGGTTGCCTGCTTCAGCAACTGGTTGTTCAGCATTGGGATCATGTTGTACTTTTGTGAGATCTTTTTTAACATTTTTCATTTTTTTAGCTGGTTCTGGTGCAGGCGCGGCACCGGTAGGAATTTTATCTAGTGTGTTGGCAAGGTCGCTGTCTGCGCGACCATACAGTTGAGTCACAAACTCACTACGCTGTCCTGGGTTGTCGCGAATAGTATTCCATAACTCGCGAGTGGGAGTACCGTGGCTGACATCATATCTTCTACCACCAAGAACAATAGTTTCTGGATGCTCTGGTTCTACAATAACATAGCCGTGTTTATCAGCTGTTTCGAATTCATTTTTACTTTGGGGAATGTTTTGGAAGTAGCTTTGACTGCCGTCTTTTTTGGTAGCACCGGGGTTCAGTCGGCTAGCATCTGGTGCACCGACCACAGTGATAAAAACCACTTGATCACGCACAGGCTCAAAGCGACCAGGGAGGTCGTATACTTTGTCTGTTTCGATGATCTGATGATTTGGTATGCCCATGGCATGCATGAAGCGAACCTTGTCACTGAAATTAAATGGACTTTTGACTGCGTCAGTTTTGTTGCCGGTCACAATGAATACATTTTCACTGCCAAATTGGCGTTGTAGATTAGCAAAAACTTCTGCATGACCTTTGTGGAAAGGCTGGAAGCGTCCGGGATATGTGACGATTATCCGCTTTGCGCTGTCTTCAAATAATTGCTGTATAAACATGTGTGATCTTACCCTAGATCACTTATTTATGCTGTTTTATAGTTTGGCTTAAAGACGTTCAAGAAGCCAAATATAGAATGGACTGATGAATTTAAGCTCATACACCCCGTTAAATCCCAGGTGTATGCAGTTTTCCAAGGTGCGTGTTGTAACACCGTCTACGGTTTGTTCTTGATCAAGGGTGTATGTGCTTTCATTGTATATGAGTGAACGCAAATCCACACCATCAATCACTATCTTTTCAACCGTTAGCAGTACATCTTTACGCCATTGTCCGTCAACAAACTCACAGGTATCACCTGGCTGCTTGTTCTTGAAACGTATGCCCAGCACATGATCTCCAGGAGCAACAGCATGTGTAAATTTAACAGTTTGGTATGTGGCTTGTTCACGCCCTGAACTCATGAAGTCGTCGTGTAGCAGGCCTTTTTTGCTTGGACTAGCAGTGATACGGTCGCTGTTGACAACCGTATCATCTACTAGGATATCAAACTCGGGGTAGCGAGTACCCCAATAAGTTCCACTGAGTGTTACTTCAAAATCAAGATTTTCAATGTCTTGATCCATTGGTACCTCAGGCTTTGACTTCAGAGGCTGTTGGATTGGTAGCGGCGTGTGCTTGTTGAGCCATTGTGTTGATGTCCAACTTGCTGACATCGCCCATGAACTCGTAGTGGCCCACGTGATTCAACAGTGTCTTGCTGTGTGCCCAGATGTCGCCACCTAGTGCTTGCCAGCGACGGCAGAATGTCCAGTCCTCGCTCAGGTAGTGACCGCGGTGATCAATCATGCAATCAAAAATAGCATACATCATGGGTTCGTACTGCTTGCCTAGTCCAATGTCATCCACATACTTGGTCTCTGGGTGAGCTTGGATTAGTTTTTCGTACACACTGCGCTTGAACAACAAGAAACCTGTGCCCATGGTATCAACTGTGTAGATATCACCTTGCACAGTAACCTGTGGCTTCAAGTTAATAACATAGTTGATTGGCAGGGCTTTCTTGGGATACAAGCCACCAATGACTTCTTTGTCGTATGCAATCATTTGCATGATGCTTTCTGGCTGGAAACGAATGTCAGCGTCAATGAACATGAAGTGAGTGGCATTTTGATTTGTCATCATCTTTGCCATCAAGTTGTTGCGCCCACGTGGAATCAATGATTCGTTGACCATTGTGTCCAGGCTCCAGTTTAATCCGCATTGCTGTGCCAGTAGCACAAAACGCAAGAAGCTGGTCATGGTTGGCTCTGACACCATGCCGCCGTAGCAGGGAATGCCAATGTGCAAGTGTACCTTGCTAAAGTCATATTGTTGACCTTGTGGAATTTGCCCAGCAACAGTTTGATTTTGCTGAACTCTAGCAATTTCGTCTAGTACCCGGCGTTGTTCTTGTGCAGCCATTGGTGTCTGGTTAGGACCACTTGTGCCTGGTGTAAATGCTGGCTGTGCCCCGGTGGCTGGGCCAGGAATAACGATTTTTTTGCCCTTACGGGGTGTGTTTTGATCTGACATTTAGGTCCTCTTTGAAATCAGTTTAAGTATTTAATTCTAACAGTTCAGCTGGTAGAAATTCAGGCTCGTTCAACTTCTACCACAACGCCTGCGCCTGCTAGTTCTTCAATCACTGACTGAAGACTTTCGCATAGCTCGTCGCTGGCAATGTACTGTTCGCCGCTGTCTTTATCTTTTACAAGTTTGCTCAATTTAATTACAACAATCTCTTCGTGTATTTTGGCCATGATTGCCTCCGGAATAATAGTAGTATTTATTCATCCGTTGCAAGTGACTTAAATTCTTCTATCTTAGAAACTAACCTGGGCTCAATCAAGGTCAGCACTGCTCGTAACTGTGGATCGTGTACATATACATACCCTCCCCAAATCCATCCGCCTTTGGATAATTGTTCAGTCAGTCCTTTTGGAACTCGAACTTGATCCCCTAGTGCGGTGAGATAATTTAGCAGTTGTTGTTTGGTTTCGGAACTGTACCGACCATCACGAAATATCAATCGGTAAGGCCATTCAATTTCTTTTTTACGTAAAATAAATCCATCAAGTAGAAATTTTTCATTGGATGCACTGGCTGGAGACATGATACTAACAAAATGCCTGTTGTCTTTCCATCGCAGATTGTTAGCCAAGGCCCTGAGTGCAATGTCGCTACGAGAATAAAACTGTATTGTGGGATCTTCAATACGCATACGTATATCGCCAGTGATCATTGGTGTGCGCGGTGCAACGGTTTCATGATCCTGGATATGAGATTTAACAAATTTAAGAAAGTCTATATTTTCAGAAGTCATTGTTTTCCTATGCCAACTACCACCATAGTTATACACGTTGTTGCGCTTTTCAACCAGTTGATCAATGTCACCGTCATGACGTAGCATACTAGCGCCAGGTGCATGTATCGCCAGCCTGTGAAGGAAGTGACGATGCATGACCTTGACGGTCTCTAGTTGCTTGATCTCAGGATTTAACGCCGTCCAGAACAATATATCCATTACTATCAATCGATGGTACTACGTTAAGTTGCGTGTCTGCGATATCAAATTCTAGCTTGCTATCACGATAATCAACAGTAACAGTAGTGTTGGGGGCAAGACGCTCAAACAAAATCTTCTTACTCAGCGGAACTTTGACCAGATCATTGATCTTGCGTCCCAGTGGTCTAGCACCCATCTTGGGATCAAATCCTTGATCAATGATATGGTCAATTGCTGTGTCAGTTAGTTTGACTCGTACACCTTTTTCGCCCAGCAAGTCATTCATTTCAATCACAAACTTGCTGACGATCATACGCATACTAGACTTTTCTAGTTTTGCGAATTTACAAATTGCATCCAGACGGTTGCGGAATTCTGGCTTGAAAAAGTCCTTGACGGCTTTGTCGTCTTCGTCGGTCTTTTGTAATTCACGGCCAAAACCAATGTTGTTGCGTTCGTTATCTGCGGCACCCAGGTTGGATGTCATGATCAAGATAGCGTTGCGACAGTCTGCTTTCTTACCGTTGCTGGCTGTGATAATACCTTCGTCCATCACAGTCAGCAAAATATTGCTAACGTCTGGGTGAGCCTTTTCAATCTCATCAAACAAAATAACACAGTTGGGATTTTTTTCAATATCACTAATCAGCAAGCCACCACCTAGGTTGCTGTCGTCATAGCCAACATATCCAGGAGGCGCACCAATCAGCTTGGCTACACTGTGCTTTTCTTGATACTCGCTCATGTCATAGCGTAGCATCTTCATGCCCAGGTTTTCTGCTAGCAGTTTGGCAAGTTCAGTTTTACCTGTGCCTGTTGGGCCCAAGAACAAAAAGCTACCAACTGGTTTGTTCAATGCTTTCAATCCTGCACGACTGACATAGATTTTTTCTAGTACAGTTTCAATAGCAGAGTCTTGTCCGAATAAACGAGTCTTGATTTTGGGTTCTAGATTTTGTATCGTACTGGTATCTCCATCAGCTTCACTGCTCAATTGTTCAACAGGAATCTTGGTAAACTTGCTCAGTGAATCAATGATGTTACGGCGACTCACAGTCCAATTGGTTTGATACAGTTTGGTTTTTGCACAAGCAGTATCAATCAAGTCAATTGCCTTGTCTGGCAACTTCTTGTCTGTTTGATAGCGTACACTTAGATCAACTGCGGCTTCAATCGCAGAGTCATCAATCACGCCACCGTGAAACTCTTCAAAGTGAACACGCAGTCCACGCAAGATATCTTTAGCAACAGCAGGGGTGGGCTCATCAACGGTAAGCCTATAGAATCGGCGCATGAGCGCACGATCTTTTTCAAATGATTGTGTGTATTCTTCCCATGTGGTTGACGCAATAACTTTAATGCGGCCCTTGGTCAGGGCAGGCTTGATCATGTTAGCGAAGTCAACGTTGCTACCACTGCCACTGCCGGCACCACGCATCTGGTGTGCTTCGTCAATGAACAAAATGGCCTTGCCACGAACGTTCAATGCTTTGATAACGTCCTTAAGTTTTTCTTCAAACTCACCGCGGTACTTGCTACCGGCCAGCAATGAGCCGATGTCTAAGTTAAACACAGTGTAGTCACGCAAGTAGTCTGGCACATCGCCGTCCACGATCTTCTTGGCAAGTCCTTCTGCAATGGCAGTCTTGCCCACACCAGCATCACCAACCATGAGGATGTTGCTCTTGTTGCGCTTGGCCAGCACATGACTGATTTCTTCTAGTTCGTGCTCACGTCCAATAACAGGATCAATCTTGCCTTGCTTGGCTTCTTCGTTCAAGTCTTCACAGTATTCTTTGAGTACTTCTGTTGCACGTTGCTTGGTAGCATTCTTGCGACTAGAACCTTCTTTGTAGTTTTCGTTGTAGTATTCGATAAACTTGGCACGGTCAATACCGTAGCGTGTGATGAAGTAACCAGCATGACTGTTGCTTTCTCCAGTCAGGCTCAGGAACAGATCCATGACCTGCATGTGATTGCGTCCGGAAAATAAAACTTGTGTTAGCGCACGGTTGAACACACGTTCCAGTGCATGTGTTTTCTTTGGCTGGTGTTCATCATCGTCGATGGCATTACCTGCGTCTGGGCGATTGTTGTACTGGTCCACATCGTCGAGCATTTGATCAACGTTGGTGCCAAAACTTCTAAGTAGATCTCCAAATGGTTTGTAGTTGAGTATGGCGTATAGAAGATGTTCTAGCGTCACGTACTCATGCTTGTAACGTTTGGCATTATCGCCTGCGGCGGCGATAATTAGTTCGATCTCAGGATTGGCTTGTATCATTACTTCCCTTTATCAAAAGTATTTAGTGGGCTTGTTTAAGTTGGCGAATAAGTTCAATCCCCTCAGGAGAACTTATTTTAGGTATTGTAACATGTACATGTACGATCAAGCTACCTCTCTGGGGAGAATTCAATTGATACAACCCATGGTTGGCAATACGCATTTTGGATCCAGATTCGGTTCCTGGCGGCACACTGATACGAAACACAGTACCTTCCAGATTTGGAATATCTACGTCAGCACCAGTCATGGCGTCCAAGCAGTTGATTTCCAATGGGTAAAGAATGTTATCACCGTCTACTCGAAACTGCGGATCTTCGAGCACTGCAAAATGCACATACAAGTCTCCACGTGCAATAGTACTAAACATGTTGTCGCCCAGGCTTGGGTAACGCATCTGATGTCCTGACCGTATGCCTTTTGGAATGTTAACTTGTACAGTTTGTGTTTCGCCGGATGTGGTTCTCACGTTGACTGTTTTGACCTGATCTTTTAGTGTGCTGGACAATTCCAACTGTATCTCAATACGCAGGTCTTTGTTCTTGCGTTGTTGCTGTTGTTGAAATGGTCCGCCAAATCCAAATTGTGCAAAGATATCTTCAAGCCCGCCGCCACCATTGAAGTGGAATTGGAATCCACCCGGAAAGCCTTGTGGTTGCGGATGATCGTATTCTTGGCGCTTTCCGGCATCGCCTAGTGTGTTATAGGCTTCTTGTATCTTTTGGAATTGCGCTTGATCACCACCACGATCAGGGTGATGTTGCATAGCCAGTTTTCGGTATGCTTTTTTGATGTCGTCTTCTGATGCACCCTTGGGTACACCTAATATAGAGTAGTAGTCCATTCGCATAGTTTACATGTCTTTCAACCATGTGTCAAGCGGAAATCCCTGGATAGGCAATTTCCGCTGACTTGTTATGCAAATATTTATTACTGTTTGGACTCTAGCTTTTCTTTTGTGCGACCATATGCGGCAACACCAAGCACAGCACCCATTGCTAAGTGGAACAATCCTGCACCTTGTAGGGTGAGTGGTTGCCATTGGCTAGTCACATTACCATGTGTTAGAGCTTGTAGCACACTCCACAGCACAGGGAATACCACAAAATCACATGTGCATACCAACATGTACATCCAGCCCATGACAGGGCGCCACTTGTTGTTGATCCAGTCTGTGTTGGTATTCTCAATGGTAGACTCTGCACCACCTTTGACAGCTTCTGCGGCTCCTGCTGTGCGGTCTGGTGCATAGCTGGCAGGTGCTGTTGGTGCTGTTGCAAAGTTATTGACAGCGGCACTACCAAAGGTTGGTGTTACTGCGGCTGTTAAACTAAAGCCACTTGTTTTTTGATCTGCATCACCAGTGTCACCTAGGTCTGCAATTGGTTTTCCGATTGGCATTTGAATGCTCCTTTAATTTGATTAGAACCAGAGAAATAAGCCATTGAGGCTTAGTAGTAATCCAAATCCTGCTACTACAAAACTGCCCCAGAACATAGGCATGCTCACTGCCAGGATACTGGCTGATAACACAACAATGGCCAATTGGTATGCAGTTGACGCATAGCCAATCCATGGACTGGACTTCTTGGCTTCTTCGCGAATCGCTTCCAGTGCCCTGGCTTCTTCTGCAATGGCTTTTTTGTCTGCATCCATGCGTTCTTTTTCAGCCGCAAACTTTGCTTTGAGTTTTGGATCACTAGTGGTCAGGGCCGCAAGCTCATAGCTGACGCCACGACCTGCTTTGGCTTGATACTGTGCCCACTTGTTGTTGGCACCCAGCGTATTGCTCAACACTGTGCTACCTAACTTGCCGCCATACCAGGCGTTGACTGCTAGTAATAAAGCAAACACAGAGATAACCATGCCTGCTTTGTCTTTGATCTTTGCTTCGCGTTCTGAACGTGAGCCCACTGGATGCTTGACTGCATCTGCATCTTTTGGTTGTTTGGTAACCAAGTTCAATACTGAATCTATTAGTGCCATAACTGTACCCCCTATTACTATGCGGCTTTGGCGTCTTGCAGGATCAGCTCAACCACACCATTCAATTCGTCTTTGCGTAAGATTTCTTCTGGCGTTGCTGTTGCAGAAGTCATTTTCATCATTTCTGTACACATATGAATCAGTGCTTCTGCAGGCATTGCATTTTCTTCATACAGGCGCACAAGATGTTTGGTCTTGTAAGCAATATCGCCCAACCAGCCGCCTTGTGCAACGAATGGTTCTAGGTTGTTTTTGTTTAGATCTTGGATCATTTTATTTTACACTTTCAAATATTTGTTTTTGGCTCTTGTGCCATTCTTTCCACGCTTCCACCTTTGCACGACACTCATGATACTTGCTGTAGTTTTTGACCACTACATCTAGAGTTTCACTCAGCTTGGTAGTACCAGCTGGTGTTTGGTCTAGGTCTGCACATGCGGCTGTTAGCTCAACAGGCACATCGGGGAACTTCATTGCCACTGGTACAACTGTTGAACATCCTGTGGCCAAAAATGCTACTACAATAAAAATTATTAGTATAAAAAATTTAAGTAAATTCATTTGGCCACCTTGGCAGGATCAGTTGCTGCCTTGTTGAGTATGTCTATTGCAGATGCGTCTACATCACATTTGGCATCAATTTGCACAGCTACTTCTTTGATGCGATCTCGGTATACTGTTTCTTGTTGCTTGATAATTTTGGTCTTGTACACAATCTTTTCTTTCACAACTGTGTTGACCTGCTGGCTTTTTTCTTCAGCTGCCTGGACTTTGGCTTCTAGTTCTTTCACACGTTCGCGCCAGACCTGTTCAATACCAAAGCCACCCAGCAGGTATGATCCGCCTGCAAACACAAGAATACCAATCACTTGTGTAGGAAATCTATACCTGCTGATCAGCGGAATAAATGTTATCCACCAGCTGGCCACAATCAAGGCCATGCCTGCAAAGAACAATGTATAGAAAACGAACAGTAAAAAACTGTCTGGTAGAATGGCCATGAACCAACTTAGCATGATCAGTGTCCAATCAACACATGGCAAGCATGTTCAATGTGTTTGATACGATCTTCTAGGCCAATGTAACCGCCATTGATGATCTTGGTTTGCTTTTTCACATCCATGGCATCTGCGGTGGCATTCAAATTGTTGTTTTCCCAGAACCAGCAGGCTGATTGCACAGCGCCTTCATAGGTTTCCAGGAACTCAATTGTTTCTTCAACGGAACACTCGATGCTGTCAGCAAATGATTGATAATTGCTTTTGCCTGTTAGTTGGATTAGGCCACGTCCACGGTGCTTGAAACCATCGCCGCTGGCCTCGGGTCCATTGCCCATACGGTTGGCATATATCTTGTTGGCAATTTTTTCAGGCTGACGAACATATCCCACTGTGCTTTCTTGTGTGGGAAAATACTTCTTGAATGTGCCCATTAGGCCTTTGTCTGAATAATTTAGGTTCTCACGTAGCGCACGATAGCCACCGGACTCATGTGCAGTCTGACCTAGAAAACAAGCCACACGCTCTGCGGTGTCAATTTCGTAGTCAGGTAAAATTTCTGCCAGTGCCAGGAACCACTGGTCCACATGTGGTGCTCCCACTAGGATTTGTTTTAGCTTTGATTCTGTAAAATCGAATTTGAAACTCATGTCATGCTCCTTGTTGTTATTGCTTTTTGGCAATCATAGTTTGAATTTTTTCTTGGATAATCTTGGCCCAGAAAGGCTGCGGAAAATTCCATCCTACAAATGCTCCTACTGCTATCCATAATAGTGTATCTAACATGATCTGCTCCTTATAGTATACCGGCTGCGACCCGCAGGCTTTCAGTGTATTCATTCTTGGGTGCCTTGGTATTGACCTTGACTCCTGCGACTGCCTTAAGTTTATCAAGCTCAACATGAATATCTTCTTGTTCGTGCTTGCCAAACTTGTTCATGTACTCGTGTGGATTGTTGGGTACCATGCCATTGATACTTTCTTCGTCGAGCGAATGTTCTCCTGGCTCATGACGATATTTCAGTCGCCAATCAGTTAATTTTTGATCTGTCAGGTTCATAAGGTCGTCCATGATTTCCATAACATGCGCGGCTAGTTGTTCATCGCGTGGCATTTCGATGAACACTAGATAATCACCGTCATCCATCTCTCCTGGACTGATATCTGCATCCAGCACCCACTCGTAGCCTTTTTCAATAAATGAACAAATGTCTTGACTTGGCTCTTTGCCTGCAACTTTGAAGCTGACCACGCAGACATCTTTGTTTTCACCCAGTTTACTTTCAAACTCGTCGATGTGTAGTTCGTCGTGAACTAGACGTTTTAGATCGCCTTTTTCAATACTCATTACATGGTTCCCATCTGTTGTTCAGGAGCTGGTGCGCCTGCAGCCGCCGCATCACCACCTTGTGCTTCTTGTGTACGGTTGACATCATCGTCTGCACCTGTTTCGTATGCTTGGTCAACGTCTTCCATGTCAATGGTATCGCCTTCTAGTTCAATTGACCCTTGGTTGATTTCTGTGATCAACTTCTTGGGCATGACTAGTTCAACCAACCACACAGGCTTTAGATCCATTTTAGGATATTTGCCGCCTGGCTCAAAGTCTTTGGGTTCTTTGACTTTGGTAGGTGTTTCCAAGTGATCACGTTTGTAACGTATCTCGATGTCGTACTCGGCCAGTCGTTCTGCACCACGTGGGTCAGGCATTAGTTTGTAAGGCCACATAAAGATACATGTCACAAAGTATTTTTCAACTGTAGGGCCTTCGACTAGTTCGCCCTTTTTCCAGTTGTCAAAAGCATACAAATCCAGCTCGTCGAGCACACGCTCAAAGTCTAGCAACACATCCAACGAACTGTCGGTCATGTATATGTCTTTTGTATTCTGAATTACGTCTGCTAGCGAAGCTGCCATTTTAACTCCAATTTGCTGTATTTAGTATGTTGCGTTTTGCATGGTGCAAGCTTCTCACGAAGGTATGCCAAAGTTTGTATATTTCTTCACTGGAACGGACATCACTGTCCAAAAAATCCAGTAACGATTGGATATTTGTGTTATCTGCTGTGTTTGCTGGGTAGCAAATATCTTGGAATGCCAGTGTTAGGTTTGCACGTGATTTTGGACCAGATGCCGTGACAACTCTTGATGATGCCACTCGTTGTATCAGTAACTGTACAAAAGGGTCGTCCATAAACTGTGAGTCACTGAACGTATCCGCAAGTGATACCTGTGTTTCGCCCAGCATGGCTTTGACTTCATTTATGTATTGTAGATCTGAAATTTGACCAGTTGCTCGCCATTGCTCGATTACCAGGTAATTGTATGCCAGCTGTACAGCATCATTTACTTCTGTGGTGATTTGAATTATGCGACCAGTTGGGTAGTCTTTTGCAATATCTGCTGGATCTTGTGTGGTATAAAATACCGGGATCTTGTCTTCAGGAGCATAATCCCAATGCCAAAATTGCAATGGGCTGAGTGGTTGCGCTGTGGGTGTTACAAATTCTTGCACGGTCACTGCTATATCACTTGTGGCTGGTTTAGTCAGCTCAAGTGCAAGAGTTTGTGCATTTACCGCATAGTCAACAAGAGCAGCCAAATGACGGCCTAAACCGCCTGCTGGCGCACTAATAATGATGGGTGTATTGTCTACGGACATGGTAGTATTCCTATCATGTATTTATGCTAGTTGAGCCTAGCTGAACTTCTGAACAAGTTTCGTCGTAGCCTAATACTTATGACTTGTTTTTTATTCTTAACATTACACTTATCTGGCCAGGGCATTGTCTGTAAATATTCATGTAGACTTGTTTGCCAAGTCTAGTCAGGGCAAACATGAAAAACATCTACATTAAATCAACTACGGGAGAGTCAGATTTGTCTAAACGTAAACCACGTCTTGCGGTACAACCAACCCAGGACAACACTATCAGCTTCAAAGAGTATTCACATCAACGCAAGGAACCAGTTCTAGTTCCCAAGAGCCGAAACCAGGAAATCTACATAGACCTATTAAAAGACGAAAGCAAGATGATTGTTTTTGCTACAGGACCTGCAGGTACGGGTAAAACCATGCTAGCAGTTGTGGCCGCAGTTCGTGCCATGCGTAATGGAAGCATTAGTAAAATTATAGTCACCCGCCCAGCAGTGGGGGTAGACGACGAACAACACGGGTTTTTACCAGGGGACATCAACCAAAAGATGGAACCATGGACTAGACCAATTTTTGATATCATGAAGGAGTACTACAGACCTCAGGAAATCACCCGTATGCTAGAAGACCAACAAATTGAGATTTCTCCACTAGCGTACATGCGAGGACGGACATTTAAGAACGCATTTATCATCGCTGATGAGATGCAAAACGCCACACCCGGGCAAATGAAAATGCTGTTGACTCGTTTAGGTGAAGGTTCCAAGATGGTGGTAACAGGCGACACTCGCCAGGCCGACCGTGCCGACCCAGACAACGGATTACTGGGATTCAGGCACTTGGTTGAAGAGTACAAAAAGAGCCAGTACGTTGCTGGATGCGAATTGACTGGCAAGGATGTCCACCGACACCCTGCTGTGCTGGAGGTGCTAAAGATTTATAAGGAAGTCTAACTCTACTTAAATACTGGATGATCAGCATCGAGCAGGTGCGAGAGGTACATCTGGAACTGTCTACTAATTGTAACGCCAGTTGTCCTCTCTGCCCTAGAAATTACTTTGGCTATCCGCATAATGCAGGATATCCCGACGCAGAACTATCACTCGATAACATAAAGACCATCTTCAGTCCGGAGTTTGTGGCCCAACTTCGTTTAATCCGTTTCAACGGTAACCTGGGCGATTTTATGTTAGCACGTGATGGGCTTGCCATTGCGGCTTATTTTCGACAACACAATCCCACAGCCCTAATAGACATCAGCACCAATGGTGGTGCAAGAAACAGTCAGTTCTGGATAGACCTGGCGCAGTCCGCTCCCATAGTCAGATTTGCATTAGATGGGCTAGACGACACACATCATCTGTATAGACAAAACACACAATTCCAAACTGTATTAAAAAATGCCAAGACATTCATTGATGCTGGTGGAATAGCCAGCTGGAAGATGATATTGTTTGATCACAACCAGCATCAAGTTGAAACAGCTCGAGCAATGAGCCAAGAGCTGGGCTTTGCTGAATTTGAACTAGTTGAGCATGGCAGAGACGATGGCCCGGTGTTTGACAAGAACGGCACACTTACGCATACCATTGGATCTCGATGGCCCAAGCCCCAAGAGAATGTGTTGTTCTACATGAAGCGGCAAGAGTACTATGGTAGCAAGAAGATGTATCTAAATGAAATATCTGACCCTGTTGCTGTAAACTGTGTTACCAAAGGCCCACGCAAGACTATCTACGTCGCGGCCAACGGAGAAGTGTATCCATGTTGCTGGACAGGATTTTATCCACGCACATTTGATCCCAATCTACACTATGGTATTGATCGTATCAAAGAACTACTTGGCAGTTTTGACAACAATGCACTACACCGTCCACTGGAAGAATGCTTGTCTTGGTTCAACAAAATAGAACAGGCACATGCTCGCAAGCAAGACCTGCCTTTTATATGCTCTAGAGAGTGCGGTCAGCGGTAGAGACTATATCAAATATCTCGCGCCAGTTCTTGGCAATGGGATACGGACATTTGTGATTCATGTTATGCCCATGCTCAATCAAGATACTTCTAAGACCACGTTCGAATCCAACATCAGCATTTTCGGGTTTGTCCTCTACCCAGAAGTATTCTGTGCCAACAAACTTGTCCAGGGCTTCGTGTTTGTCACTACCAGTTGGCAAGCATACCACATCATCAAACACATCACCGTAGTATTTCTCTAGGTTCATGCGGCGTAGTTTTTGTGCATTTATGTCAGTTGAGAGGCTGGTAATGCAGATAAACCTGTAGCCAAGTTCTTCGTTTAGTCTCCGTACCCAGTACACGCTATCACGTAGTGGAGGAAGGAATCCTATAGCGGCTGATTCATTGAACAACTTGGTAAACTTCTTGGCTTCGGCCCAGGTCAAGTCTTCGAATTGGTCATGTATTGTATAGTAGTCTTTGGCATTGGGTCGTTGCACATAGCCACGTTCTTGCATCCAGATACTGAATGCCCATTCCCAATCCAACAGTACGCCATCACAATCTACTAGCATGATTCTTTGTTTCATATGTTACTCGCTTAAATGGTTGTGTTTGATTTCATGTATGTGTCCTTGCCCTAGTAAATCAGCCATGTGATTTTTAAGAGAAATACGCTTGTGATTCCAGTCTCGTATCTCTATGGCCCGACGTCCAATTTCTGCTAACTCTAACTGTGCTTCCACGCCAGACTTCAGTTCACTTTCTAGGGTCCAGATTTTTTTATGTATCTGGTAAAGCTGTTCCAGTTGTGTAGCAACACTGCTGGTATCATAGTCGGCCAACTGTGCTTGATAAAATTCCCACTCTGGCAAATTATCGTTGGTCAGCTCGTACTTGAGTTTGGCAATAGTGTAACGATCGACTAGTTCAAATATAGGAAAAAAAGGTTTCATTGATAAGGGGGCCCAAGCCCCCTGTTTGTTTATTTGTCTTTGACTTCAGTAAACTGTGCATCAACTACATTGTCGTCTTTGCTGTCTTTCTTGATCTTGACTTCTTCTGCATCTGCTCGTTGCTTGGCTTCTTCAGTTGCACCTGCTAGGTCAAACAATGGCATGCACTTGGGAACAAATGTCTGCAAAGCTTCATTGATTTTATCAACGTCCTTTTCTTCAGCAACCAGCTTCTTGAGATCATGCAAGCCAGTGTTGATGGCTTCGCGTTGATCTTCGTCAAGTTTGTCACCATGTTCGGCCAGGTTCTTTTCAACACCCCAGATCTGATGTTCTGCGGCATTCCTTGCTTCTGCCAGTTCCTTGGCTTTTTTGTCTGACTCGGCATTGAGTTCAGCATCCTTGACCATCTGTTCAATCTCAGCTTCTGTTAAACCTGAGTTGGCCTTGATGGTGATGTTGTTTTCCTTGCCAGTTGCTTTGTCCTTGGCACTTACTTTCAAGATACCGTTTGCATCAATATCAAACGCAACTTCAATCTGCGGAGTACCACGTGCGGCAGGTGGAATGCCTTCTAGGTTGAACTCACCCAACAGCTTGTTACCTGTGGCCATTTCGCGCTCGCCTTGGTATACCTTGATGGTCACCGCGGGTTGGTTGTCCTGTGCAGTAGAGAATGTTTCTTTGCCCTTGGTAGGAATGGTTGTGTTCTTTGTGATGACCTTGGCCATTACACCGCCCATGGTTTCAATACCCAGTGAGAGTGGTGTGACATCCAGTAGCAGAACGTCCGTGCGTTCACCACCTAGCACAGCACCTTGGATGGCAGCGCCAGCGGCAACTGCTTCGTCTGGGTTAACGTCTTTACGTGGAGCCTTGCCAAAGAAGCTTTCCACATAACCTTGCACCATTGGCATGCGAGTTTGTCCGCCAACCAGGATAATGTCGTCGATGTCTGCGGCAGTTAGTCCTGCATCTTTAAGAGCAGTACGGCATGGTTCGATTGAGCGTTCTACCAAGTCGGTTACTAGAGCTTCTAGTTTGCTACGGCTTAGTTTAACTGCCATGTGCTTGGGGCCGTTTGCATCAGCAGTGATATAAGGCAAGTTGACTTCTGTCTGTGTGTTGCTAGACAGTTCAATCTTGGCTTTTTCTGCGGCGTCTTTGAGACGTTGCAGTGCCAGTGTGTCCTTGCTTAGATCCACACCAGATTCCTTTTGAAACTCGTCAACCAGGTAGTCCATGATACGCTGGTCAAAGTCTTCACCGCCCAGGAATGTATCACCATTGGTGGCAAGAACTTCAAACTGTTTGTCACCGTCCAGGTTGGCAATTTCAATAACAGAAATGTCAAATGTGCCACCGCCCAGATCGTAAACCACAATCTTGGCATCCTTCTTGGTAGCCTTGTCCATGCCGTATGCCAATGCGGCCGCTGTGGGCTCGTTGATAATACGCAGTACTTCTAGGCCTGCAATCTTACCTGCATCCTTGGTTGCTTGACGTTGGCTGTCGTTGAAGTAAGCAGGTACTGTGATAACTGCCTGGGTCACTTCTGTGCCAAGGTATGCTTCAGCAGTCTGTTTCATTTTACGCAATACCTCAGCTGAGATTTGCGGTGGTGCTAGCTCGCTGTTGTTTGCACTGATCCAGGCATCGCCATTCTTGGCTTCAACAATTTTGAAAGGCATCATGTCGATGTCTTTTTGTACAGCGTCTTCTTTGAACTTACGACCAATCAATCGCTTGGCAGCGTAGATGGTATTTTTTGAATTTGTAACAGCCTGACGTTTTGCACTTGCACCAACAAGAACTTCGTCATTGGCGTATGCCACGATACTAGGGGTAGTACGTGCGCCTTCGCTGTTTTCGATTACTTTTGGAACGTTGCCTTCCATTACGGCAACACACGAGTTTGTGGTACCCAGATCGATACCGATGATTTTAGCCATTTTTTATCTCCTTAAACAAATGGTTTGTGTATGCGGCCCGGTTGGCACCGCATACAAATATTTATACCAAGTGTAACAGAGATTCGCAGTTTACACAATATCTTTTGGGCCTTTTCGTTGGCCTAGATGCTCTTGTAAAAACCGTATGACCACAGCTTCATTACCACGGCAGTTTTCGGGCAGTTCGTTGTGTACAAATTGCACAATATCTTTTAATACAGGCAAATTTTGTGCATCTGCCATGTTAACAGCACCCAGCAAATTGTTACCTAACACGCAGTATAAAAAATCACCAGGCTCGTAGCCGCGCTCGGTATAGTTGATCAACGCTTCTTGTGTATGGGCAGGGATGTTGTAATGTTTGAAATCAAGCATTAACCGGCTCCTTGTTGATTACAAAACGGTACATGGGTTCAACTTCACGCATGAAGTCAGGGCCCACATCCATGCTCACAAAGTTGTCGCTTTGCATGCCTTGTTCGCTGTAGGTAATGTCCTCGCAGGCTTTGCTAGTGAAACCCAGACTACGCATGAGCGCACGGAACTCACCAATCCAGCGTGGGTCAGTGTAGATCAGTCCTACTTCGTTGCAGTCCCAAGTTTTGGTATCAAAGTAAGCACGGAGCTCTCCATATTCACCGTTTTCATAACTGTCTGCAAGTTCTACACAAAGCACAGTAACAGACTTTGCGGCCTGACTCCACAGTCCATTTCCGTCTGTGTGGGTCTGCCAGTTTACTTGTTTATTAAATTCCATCTTACATACTCCAGTAGGTTTCGCTTGCAGGGTTGCAACACCATGGGGTGTCACGGTCAATTTCTACATCTTTGCCAGTCATCAAGTTCTTCACAGTCACAGTAGTAGGGTGGAACTCAATGCGGAACTGGCTGGTAGGGTACAGTTGGTACTGAAGTTCACGCACTTCACGGCGCATTTCGGCCGCATCACGATGTTGCCACACTGTGGTGCTGAACAGACGCTCTCCAGTTTTGCAACGACGGTCTGTTTTGTAGATGTACATGGTATGTGACTGTTTCATATTAAGCCTCCTGAGCAGTAAGACGAGCGTCCATCATTTCGCTAAGAATGAACTTGGCAATGTTCATGTGCTTGCGAGCGGCTTCTTTGTGATCCATTGCCAGCAGTTCTTGTGCATCGCTCAGCACACCCATTGCAACCATTTCCAGTCCTGTGAAGCGAGCAGTGATGCTCTGCATGTATTGTTCACGGATATCTTCTTGGCTCATACCGTAGCAGTTTTTTTCAAATTCAGTCATTTCAGCTCCTTATTAACTAATCTATGTACATAGTATAGCAAAACGAGCATTTATGGTCAACCGTTTTTTACCAAATTTCTGGCGTTATAAGTCGTTGATTTTGCAGGGTTTTTTGAGAATTTTAGCTCAAAATAGTACTAGGGTACTACCTTTTTCGTGGGATTTGTGCGTGTAGCGCACCCAGGTAGTCTGTTTGACGTGCTAGTTTGCGCTCTAGCTTACGCACCTGATCTTGTAACTGCATGATCTGTTGCATAGCAAGCTCATTGGTGCTTTTCATTCCGCGGATTTCTTTGTCTTGTGACAGCAGGTTTGGGCGTGGCGGAGCATTTGGGTCCACTGGACGCTTGACTTTGACCTTCATTGACTTTAGAAATTGTGGGTGCATTATAACAAATATTTATCGTCTGGCACAGATGGGAACTTGATTGCTACGGTGTCAGTTTCTTCTAGAATATGAATCTGGCTCATGTCACCTGGCTCCAGCACACAGATATCCCCAGCTTCAAATATCACACCATTCACCATCATGCGTCCACGAGTGACCAATTGTATTTCTGTCACAACTTTGTGATAGTGTGTGGGACTGTACTGGCGAGCGTTGGTCTGCCAGTTTACCTCAAAGTCCTTGGTGCGGTGAACAGCTTCAGGAAAGTCACCCACAAACCATCCCCGCTGTCCGCTTTCACTCAGCTTTAATTTCTTCATACTTTACATCAACAACATCTGCTGGTTGAATAGTTTGTGCGGCTTGAGCAGCCTTCATTTCGGCATCAGTCATTGTTTCTGGTGGCAGTTGAGATTGCAGTTCTGCGGCAATAGCTTCGAGGTATGCGCGATCCAATTGCCCCATAACTGGAACTAGATATTGGCTGTAGCCATTTAGGAAATAGATAAACACTTCGTCAAATGTTTTGCCCTGTGAAAAAGTATTACGCACAACAGTTTTTTCACCTAGATTCAAGATAACTTGTGCATTGGAATCTTTGGGTTTTAGACCGCGAGTGACCAGCATCTGTTCGTCCCAGCGAATGTTGTCTGGATTATCCATCCAACCTTTTTTACTGGTGTTCACATGTGGTTGTGGTTTCTTGTAGTACTGTGCCACTAAGAAGATTCCTTTAGTTTTACTCATAATTGTTCCTCTGGTATATAACTCGTTTGATACTTTTCGATCATGCTATCATACATGGATCTTGTTCGTGCTTTTGGCGCACACAGCCCGCACCAACAACTAGACTTGGCGCATTCTATAACAGGCAACGTGCCTGTGTCCAGTTGATATTTTAATTTAGTCAACACTGAATTGCAATCAGAAAGATTGCCAATTGGTCCTACTCCACCTTCAAAGTTCATCATACAATCTTTGTTGGTGTAGACTTCGCCGTTTACCTGTTTTACGTATAGAAAAAACCAGTTGACAGAGCAACTCCAGCCTGTGAACTTGTTGCTTACAAATCCCAGTTTGGTTTTGTAATTGCTGTTCTGGCACAGGCTACGCCCTCCACAACAGGCACGGCCAACATCACTTAGGTCAGTAGATTGTTCCACTGCCGCCAGGTCGTTGTTGTGCAACTTGTTAAACCATTTGATCTGTTGCGAATTGTAGTTAAATTGATCCCACTCTTTGGGATGATCCAGTGCCCGCGGACTTATTTCAATATTGTTATTCTTTAACCAAGTGATCATATTCTCTGCATCAGCAAACAAGTCTGGTTCACTGTGCATGAGCACAACACATTTTATTGACTTGCCTGCGGTCTTAATAGCCAACAAGTTGTCTTTGAATTGTTGTTTTTGCTTGGTAGTACATTCGGTATGGTAACTAACGGTCCAATGGTCAATAAACGGCAACACCTGAGAAAGTTTTGCTGGCGTGACGATGGCATTGGTAGTGGTTGTGATTGTAAGAGGCCAACTGTATTTTTTGTGTCGTTCATGAGCCGCTTCCAAGATGGTAACAATGTTAGGGTGATGCAAACTTTCTCCGCCGTATACGTTTAATACGACCTTGCGTAGACTAGCAGTCTTACGTGCTAGATAAAGATCTGCGTACTCGTACATGAAATCCAGGGTACGTAAACATTCATCTAGCGGAGGATGTTGCGTTGAGTTATCGTGTCCGGCGTAGAGCCCAGTGCCGCAATAGGTGCAATCTAGATTGCACTTCATGGTCAACTCCCAATCAAGTAAAAACGAAATTGGGTTGGCTGGATCAGCCAACGGCTCTAAGGACTGGAATTTTACCATTAAATCTGTGTAAGTTCAATGATGGTTGCACTCAAGTTGATTTCTGCATCTGCACATGCGGTGTGGTTAACCAGGCCCTTGCGGATGACCAGGATTGCCGCATCTTGCTGTTCATCTGTTTTGCCCCACAGATCAATATTGTCATACATCCAGCGAAACACATCTTCCATTTCTTCTGGAGCCGCCTGTGTGCATAGCAATTGACGTGCTTCGCGAATTTTGCCAGATTTGAATAATTCTACTGTATCAAGTTTCCAGTCACTCACGGATTTGTCTCCTTCACGGGGTTTCTTAAGGGCGCCATCTTGGCTGTTCAGTTGCACCAAGTTCAAGCATTTACGCAGGTCAGGATATGTTGCTTTGACATAGCTGTCTAGTGTGTCAATGTCAAACTCAATGCCCTCTGTTACCAACACAGTGGCCACTCTGGCAGTAAACTCAGTATGGTCCTGTTTGGCAATGTGGAAACCCTGGCAACGTGAATGTAGCGCAGGAATAATCTTGTGTGGTGCATTGCAGGTAAAGATAAAACGCACACTGGCGTGATATGTTTCCATTGCATTACGCAACAATGCTTGTGAGTTATGGCTTAGGTAGTCGGCTTCATCTAATAGGATAATTTTGAATTCACCAAATGGCATGGTGCTAGCAAAGCCAATCACTTTGTCACGCATGATTTCCACTTTGGTTTCATTACTGGCATTGACTTGTAGCACATCGTAATCGTCGACTCCAAGCTCATTTATAAGCATACGTGCCAGTGTGGTTTTACCTGTGCCGGGTCCACCACTCAACAACAGATGTGGGATGTGTCCATCTTTGATCCATGCCGCAACTTGGTCACGTTGGTTGTCATCAATAAACACATACTCGTCCATCTTGCTAGGACGATATTTTTCAACCCACAATTCTTTCATACATTCTCCGGTAGTTTGAATTCTTTGTCCCACCCGCCGCCCAGCACAGGACCAGCTTTGGTAGAACGTTGTTTGACTAAGAATATTTTACGACACATCACGGTCTCAAGCCAAACAATTTGGTTTTCAACTTGTTTAGGAAATAGCAAGAAAACTGGTTTCCATGGCGTGGTGTCGCCCTGTACTGGATTAGCAGTAATGTCTAGTTTGAATCTCATTTTTTAGGTACCTTTGTTTCTTCGTAAACAACACGGCGTACAACCTTGCTGTCTTTGTCATCCATCTTGGGCTCTTCCATTGGAGGAGCTTCATCGGGGTACGGATAGCGATATTGATTGTTTTTCATAACCCAGCTACTGGCAAATAACTCAATGAGAAATTTCAATGGCCACGCTACAACAACCAATACAGATACAATCAGGAGGCCAGCAAACAAACTGATCTGTGCATAGATGTGAAAAATAATTTCAACCAACATGCGCCAAAAACCTAGCACGTCTTGATATGGAACTTCAGTTTCATCAACCGGACGATCAAAGCTACGAATGTGAGCAAGTACCTCTTTGACCAGCGTGTCATTTCTGGCACGTAGTATATCCAGCAAACCTCTAAACAACCGAGCCATTACATATGATCGATTGGCTTCCGTTTTAAGATCTGTATCATTCGATCCTGTTCCCATTTGTCTTCTCCTTGAAAATTTGGTAGATTATCATAAGCATCTTCTAACCAGCATTTTAACTGATATAGTTCTTGTTTGCAAGCAAATCCGGTGAAACCGTCATTGTATGGAGAATTTATTTCCGTCAATGCTGTACGCACTGCTGAGTAAGCATCTTCAAGATTTGGTTTACGAAAACCCATGCTTACCTGAATTTAGATTCCGCTTGTACCGCAGAGGACAAGGTATCGTCAATGTCTGGTTCCTCGTCACTGACAAACATGATAGCTTTGGGATCAACAAGACGCAGTGTGAATTGCTCATCACTGATCTCTATGTCAATACCTCGACTCCACCGGCCATGTTCAACCATGACCCATTGTCCGGAAGTGACTTCTGTTTGCTCTGGTCCCACAGCATACACCTGTGCCCAACGAGGGCGTATACCGGCTGTGGTTGAATCGTCACCAAGCAATACGATACCACTTGATAATTTGCGTCCGCCAAAGTTCATGTCACGAACAAGTACTTTGTCTTTTAACGGAGCCAGTTTGCTGATTTTGTGCCTTATTCGCATAGAACCCATGGCCGGGAACAGGCCTTCGCCTAGTGGTAGCATTTCACTCATTTAGATTCTCGATGGTCCGTTGCCGGACTTTTTGGGGGTTAATAGTTTCTGCTCTACCTTGGCGCTCTTGGCCACAGCATCAGCCAGTGCGCCACGCATCTTTGGCGGTTCAACTTCATCCATCATTGCATCCTGCGCCAGGATGTCGTCTGGGATAGCAGCCGCTTCTGCCACTGGTGTGGTTTGAGTACGGACTGCACGACTATCCTGCTGAGCCTGGTCCACACGCTCTTTGGTGTAAACTGCATTGCTAGAATAGTATTCTTTCATGACTTGATCACGTGTGCGAACAACAATGCCACCTGGGCCTAGTTCGTCACCACGTGCGTTTGTTTTCATGTTGCCTACAGCAACCGTACCTTCGTTACGAACACGTAATGCGTCCATATCAATTGGTTTACCTTGTGCTGTTTTATATGTTTGTCTGGTCATTGCATTCTCCTGTATGTGGTATTTATTTGAGGAACTCACGTGGATCTAAATCATAATACAAGCTGTTAATTTTATGTACGCCCAATTTGAACAATACAAAACTACTCACGCTTGAACCACGACCTACGCCCCAAACCACATTGTTTGCTCGCATAGTATCTACTAGATATTTCATGTAACGTAGTAGCATGAAAGCATCACGTTCTTGAAACAACAATAGTTCTTCTCCTGCTCGTTGTAATTCAGCTTCGTCTTTACATTGCTCCAATACCCAAGCCGCTATATCTAATATATAATATTCATTTGGCATGTGCCAATTGGCTTGTAGTGTTCGATCAAATTCATCAACATCAAAGTTAGCAGTGTACGCATCTATAACAGGCATTGCGGCAAACAATTTCTTAACTGACGAATTGTATTGCGTTGGGTCTGTTATTTTGAAACGCGATAAGTCAAGTGCAGGATTGCGATATAACATATCACACAGTTCTGTGCTATCTGTATAAGCTATGCCGCATTGGTCGTATTTCATTTGATGTCAATGATTTTGTTAAAGCTCTTGCTGTTCTTTTCCATCTCTTCCATACGCTTGGCATTACGATTACCCACTTCTGCTTGATAGTGAGTCATAAGCATTTGCATCTGGCGAGCGGCATCGCGACTGCCTAATCGATAGGCCGCGTTCATCTTGTTGGTCAACTCGTTGATCTTGTTGTACAACTCGTCGTCCTTGAGACCGCTGATGTCGGGTGCCAGTGGATGGAACACAGTTAAGCCTTGGCTTCTTTACGTGCGTTTTTCTCAGCAGTAATTTCGTTACGGCGAGCTTTGATCAGCTTGGCCATTTCGCCCAGTGCCTTGCGAGCACGAGTGCCAGCGGCTGAATTACCGCTTTCAAATTTTTTGTTCTCTGCTAAGAACTCTTCCATGAAAGTTGCAATTGATGTTGTAGTATCGCTCATTATAGATCTCCTGGTTGTCTATGTTCACTGTGGTGTACGTCGAACTGCCCACCTGGGTAGCGCGACTGTAGTTTATTTACGTTCTCTTCAATGACCTCGTTTGGATCTAGACCCAATGCTGTGCAAGCATTAGTCCAGTACCAAATGATATCGCCCAATTCACGTTTGGCATGGAACAGGGTTTCGTCATTCATTGGTTTGCCTTGGAAGAAGACCTTTTTAACGATCTCCTGGAATTCGCCAGATTCTGAACCCAGGCCAGTACTTGCTGTCAACAACAGGGCTGGGTTGAACACTGGAGATTCTTGATTGCGTAGCTCTTGGATACGCTTGTGTAGGAAATCGTAGTTCATGGACTCTTTTGAAGTCACACCTGCTACGAATTTTGAATAACGGTTTAGGTCAACGTTCATGATCACTCCTTAGTTGAGCTAGTGTACACTAGCCCAATCAAGAAGTCAATGATTATGATGTTACAAAGTTACCAGTACCGAATGTAGGCGTTGTTCCAGAGACTGGAGTAACTCTCCAATAACTGCCCGATACTCCCTGTACTATAGCATTTAGGGCGCTACCAAACGCAACTTGCGGAACAATGGTACTAGTGGTAGCACCGACTGCAAACATGCCTTTGACCATGATGCTTCGGTTGACGGTAGTACCTGCTGCCAAAATAACACCACTGGTTACTGTTGGCAAGGTAGTTGTACCTGCAAAGTTTTGTATTGATGCGGATGTGGTTGGAGCAGATGCCCCTGTACCACTTACATACGCAATGCCAGTTACTGTGGTATCATAGTGATACCAAGCAGTTGCAATGTTGCCACCAAATGCAAACTGCATGGTTGAGGAACCGGGTGTTACGCTAAATCCTAGTAGGACTTTGAGTTCAAATTCGTACACAGTATTTGCAAGCACCACTAGTTGACCAACGTTGTTGCTTGGTCCGCCAAACACACTATAACCAGTGTTAGTGGCAGTAATAGTAGTACCACCGTTCAGGCTTGAATTGGCGCCCAATGCAAAGAAATGTGATACTGGCACCACTGCACGACTTGTTGCGGCAGGAGTAGCATACCAAACACCGCTAGCATGTTCAACAGCACCCACACGTGGAACGGTTAACAATGAGCCGGTTGCAATTAACAATGGTTCTTGTGATGTTGTACCGCCGTCCAGTGCAAGGTTACCAGCAGTGATACCGCCAGAAACACCCATGCCGCCGCCTGGAATAACAATGGCCCCGGTTGTTTTGCTTGTGCTTGCAACCGCGTGGTTGGCAGCAATA